>Ga0172364_10003110_pt1 | contig 13249 bp, 13 predicted proteins | sample LakKivSesite10cm_FD_114545 | JGI IMG/M metagenome (GOLD analysis project Ga0172364, IMG submission 114545) | Sediment microbial communities from Lake Kivu, Rwanda - Sediment site 10cm | ecosystem: Environmental > Aquatic > Freshwater > Lake > Sediment | place: Rwanda: Western Province, Lake... | reverse complement strand
TTAATTTTAACAGAAAATTAAAGTAATTAAAAAACCAATTATTGAAAAGAAGGCAATTGGTGGTAAGGCGGGAATAGGTTGGCGCATTTTTTGATGAATAAAAAAATAAAAACCGGCAAAAAGGCCAATCAAAGAAAAGATGGCAACGACTAGAGAATTCAGAATTCCCTGAGAAACTAAGGAAGTTGCAAAAAGCAAAGGAAAAACAATATCTCCACCACCCAAAATTAAAAATTTTCCACCCAGTTTGATTTCTGCTAATCTAGTCTTAAAGCCGGAGATATTTGGAGGAATAACCAGAGCCAAAATTGCTCCACTCTCAATCATTTCTTTTGCCATCTTAACCATGTGCTTTGTTTTATAAACGGCAATGAAATCATAAATTGAGAAAATTATTAAAAGAGCGATAACAATTTCGGGAGTAAGTTGTAAACCCAGGAGGGACCCCACTCCGGCTATTCCTAAAACCATACAAAAATCTTGATTTAAAACAAGCGGAGATTTCCACCACCAAAAAATTAAAAGCAAGATGATAATTAAAGGAATAGGTTCAGGTAGCCAGGCCTCAAGTAAAAGTAACCCGCCAAGAAAAACAGCTAAAATAAAAAGGACTTTAAAAATTATTCCTTTTTCTTTCTTAAACTTTATAAAACGAACAATAAAAAGAATGAATAAAGTGAAAAAAAGAAAGTAGAGAATAAACCTCCAAAAGGAAATCTGAGGAATGGTAATTTCTTGAATCTTAAAAATTGCATTTATTCTCAGGGCACCAGCAATTCCTAAACCTAAGGTCAAGGAAAGTAAAAAAGCCTCCAAAAAGAAAACTCTCCAGGGGTTTTGGAAAGGAGTTATTTCCTTTTGCTTTTGATTTTCGTCACCTTCTGACATTTTTGATAAATAAAACGGTCTGGCGTTCGATAAGCTAATCTTCCTCTGTGACATTTTCTTGATGAATATTTCTTCACGACATTACAGTTTTTAATCTTCTTTGGGCTCCAATTTTTTCCCGATTTGAAATTTTGCTTTTTTTAATTCCCTTTTCAATAACTTCTAAAGTTTTGTCATAATTTTTTTTGTTGACTGGAAATGGCGTTCCATCTTTACCCCCTACCGAAAATGAATAACGAGCCGGATCTTCGTAAGAAGGTTTGGCTCCATAAATTATTTCGGAAACTAAACTCAGGGCTCGAATTGTTTTTGGGCCAACTCCTTTTAATACTAAAAGCTTCTCAAAATTTTGAGGATTTTGAGAGTTAGCAAAAAAGATTGTTTTCTCTAATTTCTTTAAATCAAATTTCTCTTTTTCTACGGGATGATGATAAAATTCGACGTCATTTAATTCCATTTCGGCAAATCCTGGCGATCTCCTCTGCTTAACTAAAGAATTTTTCTTTTCCAAAATCAATTTTATATCTCTTAAAAATGTTTTTGGTTCTTCCTTGACTAACTCTGTTGAAATTTCTTTGTTCCCCCTGCTTTTTTTTGCTACTAAATTTAGCGGTTTTGATTTTATATCAGAAACAATTCCAGAATGAGGCTCTTCGGTAAAATCTCGAATGTTGGAGGAGAGCCAATGGTAACGTCTAGCTTTCTGAATCTCCGTGGCCATTCCCTGTTGGACCACACACCACTGTCCCGATTTACTAAAAATTAAATTATGATGGTAAATCTGGAAGGGATTTTGCAAATCTTGTAGACAAGAACTGTCCACTTTGGCCGAGATTTTACTAGCATAAATCAGTTTATCAATTTTCTCTATTGGCCAGCCTAAAAATTCTCCCCAATTTTGAATTTGCTCCGGGGTTTTTCTGGAAGTTTTACCTTTACCACCACAAATGAAAATACCTAAATCTTTCTCTAAACCCCGCAATCCCTCTTTTAAAGCCCCTAAAGTTGTAGTAGTTAAACCTGATGAATTATAATCGAACCCAATCACACAACCCAGGCTTTGAAACCAAACTGGGTCAGAAAGCCGTCTTAAAACCTCTTCTATTCCAAATTCTTCAGTGATAGCCAAAACTATTCCCCTAGCTAATCGCTTCATTCTTTCAAATAACCAATAAGGACATTTCCCATAATCCAATGGAATTGTAGCAATTCCTGTTCTCATGGCTCGACAAGCTCACCATGACCCTGAGTTTATCGAAGGGTCATATTTCAATTCAATTTTAACAAAAAACTGGCTTTTCAGCCAGTTTTGGAATTTGCTATTTTATTTTTTAATCTTTAAATTGAATTCCTCTCTAAGATATTTTATTGGGATTGAACCCGCGTTCAAAATAACTTCATGGAAAAATCTGTCTGAATATTTTTCACCCATTTTTTCTTGAATCTCTCTTTTTAATTTTTTAATCAAGTATTTGCCAATTAAATAACTTAACTGATAAGATGGGTTTTTGGTATATCTTTTTACTTCAGCGATTGCATTGTCTTTTTCCATACCTACTTCTTTCATTAAAAATCTAACTGCTTTATTAAAGCTCATTTGACCGAAATGAAGTTTAATATCGATTATGATTCTGGCTGCTCGCCATATTTCATCGAGGGTCTGAACAAATCTTGTCTCGCTTGTATTATTAAAGCCAACGTCTCTCATATATTCTTCACAATAATGGGCCCAACCCTCAATTGTTTCGGTCGCTTCAGATAAGGTTCTTACCAAAGAAGGATTCTTAAGTGCTAGAGTAGACTGGAGATGGTGGCCAGGATAAGCTTCGTGGACAGAAGTATTAAAAATACTGGTATAATTATGTTTTTCCAATAATCTTTTTTGCTTAGCAGGAGTAATAATATAAATTCCTATTTTCTCTTTGGCAAATTTTTGGGGAAAGAAATAAGCCGCGAAAGGTGTGGTGTGAACCAAAAAAGAAGGGGTTTCTCTTATTATAATCCTCTCGTCTTTTGGAATCTTCATTAAATTATGAGTTAATATAAATTTCTTGGCTTTTGCAACGATTCTTCTGTATTGCTTTGTAATTTCCATGAAGTCATTGAAATGTCTTTTTTCAATTCTCTTTTCGACCTCTTTCGCTGTTAGCTTTGGGTCTATTTCTCTGGCAATTTCTTTCAGCTCTTCTTTATCCGCCTTTAGAGCCTTTTCCCCTATTTCCAGCATTTCTTTTATACTTAAATCTAATTCCCTAAGCTTTATTACTTTTCTAAAATTATCTTTCCCAATAATATATCTATTGATTGACTTGGGTAGAATTTCATTTCTCAAAAATTTTTTATAATCTTTTGTAGCTTTCAATGCAATATTAATATTCTTCAAAAATTCTTTTCTAAAATTATTTTCGATTTTTATTGATTTGAGATTATCTAAAAATGACTCAAATCCTTCACAAGATTCTATGGCTATCTCTACCCAAAGTTTGTAAGGTCTTTTAATTCTTGTTTTGACTCGGTCAAATAAAATAGGTATAGTTTTTATAGCTTTATTTATTTTTTTTATTCTTTCTTTGAGAGGGATTATATCTCTACTAATTAATAAAAAGAGGGTTACTCCTATTTGCTCGATAATGTCTGGATCAGATTCCCATATTTTTAGTTTCTCGAGAGAAAAAATTGTAAGTTTTATGTTATTGATAATTATTTTCCTATCTAATTTATCTTTTTCTGATAATTTTTCTGTTTTTATCTCTGTAAATTTTTTAAGATATCTTTTAAAAAATTTAATATTCTCAAGGTAGGCCTTTTCACCTTCATCCGACCATTTCCCATCGAATTTATGCAAGCCTAAAAAACTCCCATATTCTGGGAATCTTTTTACAAATAAATCAAAATAGTCTTTAACCAACTTTTGAAATTTTTTGTTCTTCATAATCTTTTTTTATTTTTAATTTTTCAAACCCAGCACCAGAGCGAAGCTCGGTGCTGGACTAGTCCCGCACCGAAACTCTGTTTCTGGTGCGGGGAATTTTTTGATAGAGTTCTTGAATTTGTTTTTCCTGTTCTTTGATATCCAAAACTTCTCGGCGAATCCGAGCTTTTTCTTTTCGAATATATTTGCATAATGATTTCGGGAGTCCCTTTTTCATATCTAAAAATTGTAAATTTTAGAATTTCATTTTGCATTTTGCAACTTGAATTTTGCATTTTTATTATTCTCCCTTTATTACTGCTAATGGCACTAATCTTGCCACTTTTTTTGATAATCCAGCATTATGAACAACCTCAACAACTTCATCGATATTTTTGTAAGCCATTGGCGCTTCCTCGGCAATACCTCTTTGAGACCAGCATTTAACAATGATGCCTTTTGATTCTAAACTTTTTACCACTTCTTGTCCAGAGACTCTTCTCATCGCCTCATGGCGAGACATTGTCCTTCCGGCACCGTGACATGTGGAATAAAAAGCCTCTTCCCCTTTTTTTGTTCCTACTAAAACATAAGAGGCGGTTCCCATTGAACCAGGGATTAAAACTGGCTGTCCAACTGAGCGATATTTTTCAGGAATTTCCGGATGGCCAGGTGGAAATGCCCTTGTTGCTCCTTTCCGGTGAACAGCAACTCCCGTTTCTTTACCATCAATTATATATTTTTCTTTTTTAATAATGTTGTGAGCTACGTCGTATAAGGCCACCAATTGTGAGGCTTTTTCTCCGAAAACTGATTTCCAAGCTTTTCTTATAAAATGAGTAATCATTTGGCGATTAGCCCAAGCATAATTTGCGGCACAGGCTGAGGCTGCTAAACCTCGCTGCCCCTCGGGAGAATCGTAAGGAACGCAAGCAAATTCTCTATCGGGAACTTGAATTTTGTATTTCCCCATTAATCCCATAAACTCTTTTATATAATCGGTGGCAACCTGATGACCAAGTCCGCGGCTTCCAGTGTGAATCATAATTACAACTTGGTCCCGGAATAATCCAAAAACTTCAGCTATTTTTGCATCAAAAATTTCTTCTACTTTTTGAACTTCCAGGAAATGATTGCCGCTCCCCAATGTCCCTACCTGATCCCTACCTCGATTTTTAGCATAAGAAGAAACTGCCGAAGTATCGGCCCAATCTAATCTGCCATTACCTTCACAATTTTCGACATCCTCCTTCTCGCCATAACCTTGTTCAACTAATCTTTTTGCCCCACCCTCTAAAATCTTATTTATTTGTTCAATGCTCAACTTTATTTGTCTCCCCCGGCCAAGTCCCGAAGGAACCTCTTTTTGAATTTCAGTAGCCAAATTTTCTAAATTGGGCTTAATATCTTTTTCCAAATAATCCGATCTTAATAATTTCATGCCGCAATTCACGTCGTAGCCCTGCATTCCGGGGGAAATAATTCCGTCAGAGATTCTTATTGCCGCTACTCCACCAATAGGACTTGAATAACCTTCGTGCATATCGGGCATCGCCAAGCCGTATTTTTGAATACCCGGCAAACAGGTTAAATTAATTAACTGGTCTAAAGACCTATCCCGAAAAATGTCTTCCAACATTTTTTCTGAAACATAAACCCTGGCCGGAACGCGCATATCTTGTCTAAAAGACTTGGGAATTTCCCAAAGCCAATCAGAAATTTTTTTGAAATCTTTTCTAAAAATCATTATATTATTACTTTATCTTAAATTTCCAAAAAATAAAAGACCGTGCTTAGCACGACCTATTCTTTCTACTTTTTCAAAATTAAATATCGAAAAGTATTGTTGCTTCCCAGCTTTTGTCTTTTTTTTGATGAATGTCTAAACTATGATAAGTGACTCCTTTTATTATCACTTCAATAGTTTTTAATTTTTCACCAAATAAATTTCCTTCAATGTTTTTATTTGTCAGTTTTCTAAATTGAATTTGATGATAAATTTCGTGATTAATTTCGCTTAAATATAAAACTTCACTTAAAAAATCAACTAAAAGTGATGGCAAATCCAGAGAGGAAACCTTAATCTCTTTTTTTATCTCTTTACCCGCCGTAGCTTCAGCGAAGGCGGGTTCATATTTAGCGCTTTCAAACATACCAATCATTGCATTTTCAAAAAGCTCTGACTTATCTTTCCCAAAAGCCCTAATCTTTAAATCAGCTTTGTGCTCTAAAATTTCGTATTTCATACCCTACGAATTACGAATAAATACGAATTTACGAATTATTTAATTTCTAACTTCCCGAGTTCTTCTCTTACAACTTTCCTATCATCCCAGGGGATTTTTTTGCCTTTAGCTATACAAATCCAAGGTTCGCAACCCTTACCAGTAATAATCACAACATCTCCAGTTTTTGCTAATTCAAGAGATTTTTTAATTGCCGCTTTTCTGTCTAATATTCTAAAAACCGCTGATTTATACTGACTCGACTGATTTGTTCTGATACTTTCAGCACCTTTGGCTACCTGCTCAATGATTTCCATTGGGTCTTCGTCATAGGGATCTTCATTTGTCACAATAATTTCATCACAATATTTTGCCGCAATTTCTCCCAAAACTGGCCTTTTCCATTTATCTCTTCCACCGCCACAGGCACCAAGGACAGATATTAGTTTGGGTTTTAGGTTATAGGCCTTAGGCTTTAGGCTGGTTAGGGTTTGATAAACTTTTTCTAAAGCATTGGGAGTAAAAGCATAATCAACAAAAACTTTAAAGGGTCCAGAAATCACCTCCTCCATTCTACCAGGGATTCCTTCAACTTTTTCTACCACTCTTTTACAGGTTTTTAAATCAACCCCTTGCGATAACCCAACGCAAATTGCTGCCAGAGCATTATAAATATTGAAATTACCAATTAAGCGAAGATTTAATTGAAGATTTTTATTATTAATGTCTCCTTTATTTAAACCATAGGTATATTTTTTCTTTGCTGAAAATTGTAAAAAATATTCGGCGTTTGCATCGTCAACATTAATAACGTGAGTGTTTTTTGTTAGTTGGAAAAGTTTTCCTTTAGCGGCTCGGTAATTTTCAAAGCCGCCGTGGACTTCGATATGCTCTGGAGTTAAATTAGTAAAAACAGCTGTATCAAAATTAATAAACCGGTGGCGGTGCTGTTTTATACCTTCAGAGGTTACTTCCAAAACTACATATTGGCAACCAGAATCTACTGCCTGTCTCAAAAATTTTTGCAACTTGAATCGGCCAGGCATAGTCATTTTTAGGGTATTTGGCCATTCTTTTTCTGTAATTTTAAATCTAATTGAGGATAAGGAAGCAACCTTATATCCGGCCTCCTCTAAAATCTTTGTAGTCAACTCAACTACGGTCGATTTTCCATTGGTTCCCGTTACTCCAATGACTTTTATCTTTTCAGACGGAAATCTGTATAAAACGGCACCTAAATAAGATAAGGAAAAATGATACCAGTCAAGCAAAAAAGAAGGAATAAATTTTTTAATTAATTCTTTCACTAAATTAATTTTAACCTAAACTTGAAAAAAGAGGAAATTTAAGTTAAAAATGAATTGATGTTCAAATTAGTTTCCCCATTTAAACCAACCGGTGATCAGCCGCAGGCGATTGAAAAATTGGTAAAAAACTTGAAAGCCGGGGTTAAAAATCAGGTTTTATTAGGAGTGACTGGTTGCGGAAAAACTTTCGATATGTGCAGTGTAATTCAAGAAGTTCAGAAACCTACCCTTGTCATCACTTTTAATAAACTTCTGGCTGCCCAACTTTTTCAAGAGTTCAAAGAATTTTTTCCAAATAATGCCGTACATTATTTTGTAAGTTACTACGATTATTATCAACCGGAAGCCTATATTCCTCAAACCGACACTTATATTGAAAAGGATGCCAAAATCAATGAGGAAATTGATAGGTTAAAACATGCCGCTGTCCAAGATTTATTAACAAGGGATGATATTATTATTGTGGCCTCAGTTTCCTGTATTTACAATATAGGATCGCCCGAAGCTTATCAGCAAGTTTCTTTGGAAATTAAAAAAGGACAAAAGATAAAAAGGAGAGATTTCCTTTCTCATTTAACTTCTCTTCAATATCAAAGAAATGATATTGATTTTAAACCAGGTACTTTTCGGGTGAGGGGAAACATCATTGATATTTATTTAGTAACCGGTAAAGAAATTCTAAGAGTAGAATTTCTTGGTGACGAAATTGATAAAATATCAATTGCAACTTCTTCAATAACCCCTAACTACAAACTACTAACTACTAACTACCGACTCTTCCCTGCCCACTTCTGGGTCACTCCTCAAGAAAAATTGAAAATCGCTATTGAAAATATAAAATTAGAATTACAAGAACAGCTAAAAAAACAAAAAAAACAAAAAAAACTTTTAGAAGCCCAGAGATTAGAACAAAGGACAAATTATGACTTGGAAATGCTCAGAGAAACAGGATATTGCCACGGAGTCGAAAATTATTCAAGATATTTAGAATTTCGAAAACCGGGGGAAGCTCCTTTCACTTTATTAGATTATTTTAGTTATTCGCGGCATTCGGATAAAAATTTTCAGCATTTGGATTATATTATTTTTATTGATGAATCCCATATGACCTTACCCCAGCTTCATGCCATGGCAAATCAAGACCGAGCGAGAAAAGAAACTTTAATTGAATATGGCTTTCGCCTTCCTTCAGCGATTGATAATCGGCCCCTAACTTTTAAAGAATTTGAAGAAAAAATAAATCAAATAATTTATGTCTCAGCTACTCCAGCTGAAGAAGAAAGGAGAAAAGCAAGAAAGAAATATATTGTAGAACAATTAATCAGACCGACTGGACTTTTGGAACCTTCGATTGAAATGAGGCCGACTAAAAACCAGGTTAAAGATTTAATAGAAGAAATTAAAAAAAGGGTTGAGAAAAAGCAAAGAACTCTGGTTTTAACTTTAACTAAAAGGTTGGCTGAAGCCCTTTCGGATTATTTAGCAGAAGAGGGTGTCGCTTCTCAGTGGCTCCATTCGGAAGTGAAAACATTAGAAAGACCACAGGTCTTAAAAAACCTAAGAGAGGGAAAATATGATGTCTTAGTTGGGATTAATCTTTTAAGAGAGGGGTTAGATTTACCAGAAGTAGCCCTTGTCGCTATTTTAGATGCCGACAAAGAGGGGTTTTTAAGGTCAGAAACCACTTTAATCCAAACCATGGGCCGAGCGGCTAGACATTTAGAAGGGCATGTAATTTTATATGCAGATAAAATCACCAAATCAATGGGGGCCGCTATGGAAGAAATCAAAAGAAGAAGGAAAATTCAAGAGGTTTATAACAAAGAGCATAAAATCACCCCAAGACCAATAATCAAAGAAATAAGAGAATGGCCATTTGTTAGTAAAGAAAAAGAGGTTACCTCTGAATTCTGGATGATCCGAGATAAAAAACTTTTGGAAAAGGAAATGAAAGAAGCGGCTAAAAATTTAGACTTTGAAAGAGCAGCTGAAATAAGAGATCTGATCCTTCAACTTCGTTCAGGATGACTTCGGCTGAGCTCAGTCGAATGCCCAACCATGAGAAAATCGAAAGGTTGATTAAATAATTAAAAAGTGATAAAGAAAAAATATATGGCTATTACTAAATCAGCTAAAAAAGCTCTCCGCCAGAGTGAAAGAAGAAAAATAAGAAATATTCAAAGAAAGAGAAAAATAAAAGACCTTTTAAAAGAGGTGAAAAGTTTGGTCTCTCAGAAAAAGATTGAAGGTGCTAAAGAACTCTTACCCCGGGTCTATGAATTACTAGATAAAGCAGCTAAAACTGACCTAATTAAAAAGAATACTGCCGCCCGAAAGAAATCGCAGATTGCTAAGGCAATAAGGCGATCCGAATGATCCGAATAACCATCCGAATTATCCTAATATTTAATCTGGAGCATTCGGATGAAATTCGTAAATTGGGATCGCTTTTAAATCTCAGTGATTAACATATCCAAAGCAGTTTCTGGCTCTCTTTTCCCTGTTTTTATAGATAGGTCTACCTGGAAAATTTTTTGGTAGATTTTTTTTAGTTCTTGAATTGTAAATTTTTGAGCCTGAGAATAACTCTTTTTGACAATGTAGGGATGGAGATCGGTAATTTTTGAAATGGCATAAGGAAATCGGTACCTTTGAATGAGGTCTTTGATAATGAGTAAATTCCGAAATTGAAAATTTATCATAGAAAGTAAGTATAAAGGAGAATCGCCTTTCTCTAAATGTTTATGAATCAAAGAAAGGGCTTGCTTTTTATTTTTGATGGCTATTGCATCGATGGTTTTAAAAATGTCGGGCTCGATTTTTGGCTGAACTAAGAGTTCAACATCTATTTGGGAAATTTCAGGATTTGGACATTTTAATTTGTAACTAACTAACTTTTTTATTTCATTTTCCATTTGCCAAAGATTATTGCCGACAAATTCAATAAGTTTAATTAAGGCACCTTCATCAATTTTAGTTTTTAGGTTCGCGAATTCTTTTTTAACCCATCCTCTTAGTTGTTCTCCCTCTAAAGGTTTAAATTCCTGGGATTTCCCATATTTTTTTAGTAATTTAAAAAGGCTGTCATTTCTTAGGACTTCGCCATCCTCAAAAAACAAAATTATATCTTTGGAATTTATGAATTTTTTCGAATCTTTTAAAAAATTTTCCTTAAATTCTCGATTTGGAAAAACACTCTTTAAAACTATCATTTTTTTCTCGGCAAACATTGAGGTCTGCTGAATCTCGTCTTTGAAACCTTCGAGACTTGACTCTCTCCCGTCAAAATACTTTAAATTTAATCCGCTTTTATGGATTTTTTTGTAATGATTAATGATCTCATTTAATTTCTGGCGACTCCTATATGAATCTTCTCCGTAAAGAAAAATTATCATAATGGTAATGCAGAGTTAGTCGCTCGCCCTCTCCCCCTACCAAAATTTTGGTGGGGGGCACTCGGCTTCGCCTCGCTTCGGGCTCGCTCTTTAACAACCCTCGGTTTTTAATATTTTCCTATACGGGGAAACCGAAGGGTTTCCCCGACCCCTTTCCGATTTGGGATTTATATACTATAACTGTTGGCAATGGGGGCAAAAATGGGCAGACCTGCTGGCTAATTTTACTCTTTTAATAATCGTTCCGCAACGACTACATTTTTCTCCTTCTCGACGATAAACTTTTCTTTCTTTATCAAAATAACCTCTTTGGCCAGAAATTCTTCGAAAATCAGAAATACTCTCACCTCCCAACTTAATTGCCTTTGGCAAAATTTCTCTCATCGCATTGTAAATTCTCTTAATCTCTTCATCGCTTAATTGCTTTATTTCTTTGAATGGATGAATCTTTGCCTTCCATAATATTTCATCGGAATAAATATTCCCGATTCCAGCAATTACTTCTTGATCCATTAAAACTTGTTTAATTTTCCCTTTTCTTTTTTTATCTAAAACCTCTTTGAATTTTTCGAAAGTAAAATCTTTTTCTAATGGTTCGGGGCCAAAGGAGCTAAGCTCCTTTTCGAGGGTGTCTTTATTTAAAAGTTCTACTTTAGCGAACTTCCTCAAATCAGAAAGAGCTAACATCTGGTTGTTATCTAACCAAAAAATTAAATGTAGAAATTTATTCATTGGATCTTCTTTTAAAGGACCAGGGATAGTTGCCTCCCACTTTCCTTCTTTTTGCTGCCATTTCCCTAAAAGTAAGTGGCCGGTAAGTTTTTGATGAATCAAGAGGGTATTGTTTTTAGAAAGGTTAATTAAAATATTTTTTCCTCGCCGCCAAATTTTTTGAATTTTTTTGCCTTTAATTTCTTTTTTAAATTGTTCGAAGCTTTTAGGAAGTTTTATTATTTTTTTAAAATCGGTCCAAACATCAATAAAGGCCCTTCCCAGGACCTCTTTTTGTAAATCTCTAACTATTGTTTCCACCTCGGGTAGCTCTGGCATGAATCTATTTCAGATCGTTTTTGATTTTGTCAATAATTTCTCCGGGAGTGAAATGAGCCTTTATTAGATAATCAACTGCTCCCATTTTCAGTCCTTTCTCCACATCCTCTTTTTGACCAAGGTTAGAGAGAATAATTACTGGAATTGAACTTAAAGCTGATTCCTCTTTCATGCGGGACAAAACTTCAAATCCATCGATGCCAGGCAAAATCAAATCAAGTAAAACTAAATCTGGTTTTTCCTCTTTTATTTTTTTTATCCCTTCCTCGCCATCAACTGCTTCAGAAGCCCTAAAATCTTCTTCTTTGAGCTTCCGGGCGATTAATTCCCTCAAAAACTTATCATCTTCAATAATGAGAATAGTTTTTGCCATAAATTTAAAGTTGACTAAGAGATTGAGTTAATTAAGCGGTCAAGTTTTCCTTTTTTTTAACTTAATCTCTTAATCGCTTCTTTTCTTTACTTTCCTATTTGTTTTACGACTTTACCAAGCACCTCTTGGGGATCAAATTCGGTTTTAATTAGCCAATCCTTTGCTCCTAATTTTTGAGCTCGATCCAGCTCTACTGGCTGTCCAGAATTAGAGATAACAATTACCGGAATTTTTTTCAATTCTTTATCTTTTGCCATTTCCTCCATCACTCCAAAACCTCCCATCCTGGGCATAATGATATCAAGTAATATAAGATCCGGCTTTACTTCCCGCATTACTTCGAGTCCTTCTTTCCCATCCCGGGCCACTGAAACCTCGTAACCTTCTTGGGTTAGCTTTCTTTGGAGAAGATCAATCATAATCTCCTCATCTTCAATTATAAGAACTTTTTTGGGCATAATTTTATATCTTTATTATAACTTGTTAAGAAATTTTTGCAAGCATCTTAAGCTTTCATTCCAAATGTTTTATATATCAAAATCGCTCCCACTAAATATCCTATTCGAGCATAAATTGGAGAAATAAGGGCACAAATAACCATAGGGGCAATTAAAAATAAAACTCCAAGCCCGTAAAATAATCCTTTCATTCTTAACTCGTTTTCCTTTACCCTTAGAGAATTATATAAAATTATTCCAAAAATTAAAAGGGATATTAGTATCAATGTAATCGTCAGAAAGATATTGCCCTGGGTAGTGGTAGGATAATTTCTAACCACGAAATAGGGAAAAGGTTCAAGCGGGGCTCGCTGCAACTCGCTTGCCATTGGAACAATTTTTTGACTAAATATAAGAGTAACTATCCAGACTGTAAATAAAACATAGGTAATATATTTGAAAAAAGATCTCGGACCAAACTCTTTAACTATAAACCAAATTATTAGAATACCTCCCATTGTTTGGATAAAGCCACCGAGCATTAACAACTTAATTTGAATTTCAAGCATCTTAAACTGAATAAATATATCTCTTATAGCATAAAAATAAATTCCGAAGGCAATTAAGAAAAGCCCTAAAGCAAATATCTTTGCAGGGAAATAT
>Ga0172364_10003105_pt1 | contig 13258 bp, 11 predicted proteins | sample LakKivSesite10cm_FD_114545 | JGI IMG/M metagenome (GOLD analysis project Ga0172364, IMG submission 114545) | Sediment microbial communities from Lake Kivu, Rwanda - Sediment site 10cm | ecosystem: Environmental > Aquatic > Freshwater > Lake > Sediment | place: Rwanda: Western Province, Lake... | reverse complement strand
CCCGCTGGGAACTCCACCTCGATATCCGCTGCCTGTGGCGAATGGATATAACGCTACTCCTTGAACAAGCCGGCCGCCTGGATGCCCTTGAGCTGCTCCTGGTAAATGCTGCGAATTTTTTCGGGGTAGGCCATTTGTCATTCTCCTTGTTCACACCCCATAAAAGGGAGCGAAATTCAGGCTTAGAGCAAAACTTTTCTTTGCCAGTTAGCCTTTTTTCCGGACGAATTCCTCAACCAGGGCGGCGATTTTGGTCACCGAATCAAAGGCCTCGGGAGTGGCCTTGTCGTCGGGAATCCGGATATCGTATTTATTCTCGAGAAACCGTTTGAGCGAGACCATCGAGAATGAGTCCACGATCCCCCCGCTGATAAGGGGCGTTTCGTAGCCAATGGGCTCGCTGCCGTCCTCGAGGTATTCCTTGGTCACATATTGAAGGATGCTGTCCTTCAAATCGTCCATCTCCTTCTCCTTATTTGCCGCTTTATTCTTACTGGGCCTATTTTTTTTCCAATACGACAACCGCTTTGGCCAGGTCTCGGCTGTGGGAGAGCGTGACATGAAAGCCGGTGATGCCGTTTTCCCGGCAGAAGTCCTTCACCTTTCCCTGGACCAAAAGCTCCGGCTTTCCCCGCTCGTTGTTCAGGATCTCGATATCGATAAAACGATAGCCGCGAGACCACCCGGTTCCGATGGCCTTGAGGAAGGCCTCCTTGGCCGCAAAACGCGCGGCGAAATGCTGCGCGCTCTTGGCTTTGGATTCGCAATAGGCGATCTCCCGGGGGGTGAAAATCCGCTTTTTCAGGCTGCCGGTCCGACGTAGCTTATCGGCCACGCGCTGGATTTCGATGATATCCGTGCCGATGCCGAAAACCAAGAAGCCAACTCCCGATGAAAATCCACGCTATTATAGAGTAATCCTCCGAAATGTCAAAACCAGTGGAACAGGCCCTCTGTTCCACTGGAAATAGATCGGGGGCGTGGTCCTGCTATTTCCTATGGACCAGAGTCGCTGATGCTTGAGCCGTGGGCATGACCATGACTTCACTGATGTTGACGTGTGGCGGCCGGCTCGCGCAGTAAACGACGGCATCGGCAATATCGTCCGGGGATAACGGGGTCAATCCCTGATAAACCTTGGCCGCCCGCTCTTTGTCCCCACGGAACCGGACCAGGCTGAATTCAGTCTCCACCATACCGGGGGAAACCTCGCTCACCCGGATATTTGTCCCGTTTAGGTCGAGCCGCAGAGCTTTCGATAGGGCCCGGACGGCAAATTTTGTGGCGCAATAGACGTTTCCGCCCGGATAGACTTCATAGCCGGCGATTGAGCCAATGTTTATAATATGGCCTTGTCCCCTCTTCACCATGCCCGGAAGAACTGCCCGGCTGACGTAAAGCAAGCCCTTGATATTGGTATCAATCATCTCCTCCCAGTCCTCGAGCTTGCCCTCATAGAGCTTGTCCAGCCCCCGGCTGAGTCCGGCGTTATTGACCAGGACATCAATGTCGGACCAGCCTGCCGGAAGCTCTGTTATGGCCCGCTCCACAGCCGGCTGGTCGCGGACATCGAAAACCAGAAAAAAAATGTCCTCGCCCAGCTTCCGGTCGAGTTCTGAAGCCAGGTCTTCGAGCCGCTCGTGGCGCCGAGCCGCCAGGATCAGTCGCGCCCCCTGTTGTGCAAAGGCCTTTGCACATGACCTTCCGATCCCAGAGCTTGCACCGGTTATGAGAACGACCTTGTCTTTCAATGAATCCATAAGTCTTCTCCTCGCTCGAAAGTCAAAAGAGAAAGATAATAGAGCATCTGAAGCATGTCAAATTCAGATGCCCCATTCGATTGCCAAACATATTGACTCATCTCCGATTTGCTGCTACTCTTTCTATAAGAACGCAAGAGGACATGATTGATGGAATGTCCCAACTGTGGTTTCGATAATCCCTCTGCGAGCGCCTTCTGCAGCAAGTGCGGCACCCGGATCACGGCCCTCCGTGAACAACCCCGGGCCGCGACAGAGACAATCCAGATGCCCATTAAAGAACTGACTCCGGGCAGCACTTTCGCCAAAAGATATCAGGTCATCGAAGAACTAGGAAAGGGAGGCATGGGTCGGGTTTATAAGGTCCTGGACAATGAAATCGGAGAGAAAGTCGCGCTCAAGCTCCTGAATCCCGAAATCGCCGCCGAGAGCAAAACCATAGAGCGCTTCCGGAACGAACTCAAGACCGCCCGCCAGATCTCCCATAAGCACGTCTGCCGTATGTATCACCTAAGCAAGGAAGAGGGGACTCCCTACATTGTCATGGAATATGTCCGGGGCGAGGACCTCAAGAGCATGATCCGGATGATGGGCCGGTTGAGTCCCGGACAATCTGTCTCCATCGCCAGGCAGGTCTGCGAGGGGCTGGCAGAGGCGCATCGCTTGGGTGTCGTCCATCGCGACCTGAAGCCGCAGAACATCATGATTGACCGGAATGGCAACGTCAAGATCATGGACTTCGGGATCGCCCGGACCCTCCAAGCCAAAGGAATAACGGGTGCCGGAGTCATGATCGGGACGCCTGAATACATGTCCCCGGAGCAGGCCGAGGGTAAAGAAGCGGACGAGCGCGCCGATATTTATGCGCTGGGGATTATCCTTTTTGAAATGCTGACCGGCCGCGTTCCCTTTGAAGGCGAAACGCCCCTGAGTATCGCCCTAAAGCACAAAACGGAATCTCCGCCTGATCCAAGAAAGTTCAACACGCAGATACCGGACCAATTGGCCCGGCTGATTCTGCGCTGCCTGGAAAAAGATAAAGGGAAAAGATACCAGAGCGCGCACGAGCTGCTCGGCGAATTTGCTAAAATAGAGAAAGACATCCCGACCGAAGAAAAGATTCTGCCTCAAAGAAGGCCACTCACCTCGAGAGAAGTCACTTTCAAGATAAGGAAGCGATGGAGGGCGATCGCCATCGTCGTCGCTGTTGCGGTGGTCGCAGCTGCAGCTATACTCTTTTTAAGGCGGGGGAAACCCGTCTCAAAAGTAACCCCTGGCGCTAATAGGCTCGTCGTATTGCCGTTTGAGAATTTGGGCTCACCTGAGGACGAATATTTCGCCGACGGAATCACCGATGAGATCACCGCCCGCCTCGCAAATATCAGCCAGCTTGAGGTCATCGGCCGTTCGAGCGCTATCCAATATAAGAAAACAGACAAGAGTCCTCGACAGATAGGAGAGGAACTGGGAGTGGGTTATATCCTCTCTGGCACCGTGAGGTGGCAGCGGCAGCCGGGGGGAACAAGCAAGGTGCGCGTGACCCCCTCACTTGTTCGGGTATCAGACGCGACACAAATATGGGCGAATCCGTATGAAGAGGCCATTGCGGAAGTCTTTCAGGTCCAATCCGATATCGCCATGAGAGTGGCAGAAGCGCTTAATGTTGCTCTGCTTGCCCCCGAGCGAAAAACAATAGAGGCTAAACTTACGAATAACCCGGAGGCCTACGATTATTACCTCCGCGGAATGGACTATTGGAATCGGGGTTCATATAACAGAGAAAACCTCACCTTATCCGCCGGAATGTTCGAAAAAGCCGTCCTGCAGGATCCCCGCTTTGTTCAGGCCTACGTTTTGCTTGCCCGGTGTCACGGCTCGATGTATTGGTACCATTTCGACCGCACGGAAGAACGCGCGGCAAGGTCCAAAAAGGCGGCCGACAGAGCGCTGGAGTTGGGCCCTAACATACCCGAAGCTCATTACGCTTTGGGAGCATATTATTACCTTTGCCAGCTTGATTACGAGAGGGCGCTTAAAGAGCTATTCGTTGCCCTGGAAAAACAGCCCAAAAACTCTGAAGTTTTAAGTTTCGTCGCTTATATCAAGCGTCGCCAGGGGAAACTGGGAAAAAATGTAGATTATTTGAAAAGGGCCTTAGAAATTGATCCTCGTTCGGTTGATATTACCCGCAATCTGGGCGACACATATTTCCTCATGCGAAATTATATTGAGGGGGAACACTTTTACAAGCTGGCCATTTCATTATCTCCAGATTATATATCGCCTTATATCGCGTCTTCTGCCTCGGTGGCCTTCCTTTACATTTCCTGGGAGGGCAGCACCAGAAAAGCCCGGGAAGTCCTTGAACAAGCCTCTCAGCGGATACGCTCAGCCGACGATCAAAATGATGCCCACTATTTGGGTTCCATTTTGGATATCTACGACAAAGACTTCCAAGGCGCCCTCGAGCACGTCTCCTTAATGCCTCTTGAAGCATCGGATAATCAATTTCAATTCGTGCCCAAAAGCCAGCTCTATGCTCAAATCTATGGGTTATTGGGCGAAAAGCAAAAGGAGCAAGAATATTATCAGTCCGCACGGATTTTTCTCGAAAATAAGATTAAAGGACAACCGGACGACTCCCGCTTCTACAGCGCTCTGGGAATCGCCTGCGCCGGTTTAGGGCTCAGAGATAGGGCTATTCAAGAGGCCGAGAGGGCGACCGAACTTCTTCCTGTCTCCAAGGAATTTTGGCGGGGGACTTTGCGAGTGAAAGATCTAGCTCGGGTGTATGTCATGGTCGGCGAATACGACAAGGCCTTAGACCGGATCGAATATTTGCTCTCGATCCCGGGAGAATTGTCGATTCCGCTCCTCAAGCTCGACCCAGTCTGGGCGCCGCTCCGCACTCTCCCCCGCTTCGAGAAACTCGTCCGAAAATTTGATTTAAGTCAAAAATATTAACCTGGTCTTGTGATCAGGACGGATCAGAGCTCGATTGGTCGTATCCAGAACAAAATGGCCAGGCAAAAACTGACAATCCTCGTGACCGGACTTCCCGGCACAGGCAAGACAACTTTTATCATCAATCTGGCCAACGAATTGAAGCCCCTCTCTGCCGCCGGCTTTTACACCACCGAGATCCGCGAAGCAGGCGTAAGAAAAGGGTTCGATCTGGTCAGCCTGGACGGGAGAAAGTCGATCCTCTCGCACGTCGACATCAAGAGCGATTATCGGGTCGGGCGGTATGGAGTTGATGTTCGGGGATTCGAAGCCTTCCTCGACTCCTTGGACCTCACTCATAGCGACGCCGACATCCTGCTCATCGATGAGATCGGCAAGATGGAGTGCCATTCGAAAATGTTCCGGGAGTTGATCACATCGCTTCTGGATTCGGGGAAACCCCTAGTTGCGACCATCTCGCTCAGAGGTGAAGGTCCGATATCTCAAATCAAGCGGCGGCCCGACGTCCAAATCCTCGAACTCACCGCCGCCAACCGGGAATCCCTGGTTTTAGAAGTGGCCAACTCTGTCCGAAACTTGACGAAGAAAAGGCTCTAAACGGAATAGCTTTCGCTATTCCCCGAGCCCGGAATTCGCAACCCGCTTTTTTGTAAGGTTCAGTGAATAACGCCGTATTTCTTCCCGACTTTGGTGAAGGCCGCAATCGCCCTGTCGAGGTGCTCCTTTTCGTGGGCGGCCGAGAGCTGAACCCGGATTCTCGCCTGGCCCTTGGGGACAACAGGGTAATAGAACCCGATAACATAAATCCCCTCAGCGAGCAGGTCGCGGGCCATGTCCTGGGAAAGCTTGGCGTCATTCTCGAATTTGCCGAGCAGGATCGGGCAGATCGGATGTTCGCTGGGCGGAATGTCAAACCCGGCCGCTGACATCTTGCTGCGGAAGTACTTGAAGTTAAACTCCAGCTTGTCGCGAAGCTCGGTCGTCTCCGTAAGAAGATCAAAAATGGCGATGGAAGTGGCGATGACTACGGGAGAAACGGTGTTGCTGAAGAGGTATGGCCGGGAACGCTGGCGGTACAGGGCAATGATCTCCTTCCTTCCCGAAGCGAACCCGCCCGAAGAACCGCCGAGCGCCTTCCCAAGCGTCCCCGTAATGAGGTCGATCTTGCCCATGACGTTCCTATACTCGGGCGTGCCGCGGCCGGTCTTCCCGACAAACCCAGTGGCATGGGCGTCGTCTATCATAACCAGAGCATCGTATTTTTCGGCCAGGGGAACGATCTCATGGAGCTTGGCGATGTCGCCGTCCATCGAAAAAACGCCGTCGGTGGCGATCATGCGATAACGCTTGTTCTGTGTCTCTTTGAGCTTAGCCTCGAGGTCGGCCATGTCGGCATGTTTATAGATGAACCGCTCCGCCTTGCACAGGCGGATGCCGTCGATAATCGAGGCGTGGTTGAGCTGGTCAGTAATAATGGCGTCTTCGGCCGAAAGAAGGGGCTCGAAAACGCCTCCGTTGGCATCAAAGCAGGCCGCATAGAGGATAGTGTCTTCAGTCCCCAGGAACTCGCTGATTTTAGCCTCCAGGATCTTATGGATATCCTGGGTGCCGCAAATGAACCGGACTGAGCTCATTCCGTAGCCCCATCTGTCGAGCGCCTCGTGCGCCGCCTTGATAACCTTGGGATGGCTGGATAGGCCAAGGTAGTTATTCGCACAGAAGTTAAGGACCTTCTGGCCGCCCTTGACCTCGATTTCAGCACCCTGGGGCGTCATGATGATTCTTTCCTCTTTAAACAGGCCTGCCTCCCGGATAGACTGAAGCTCTTTAGAAAGATTCTCTTTCACTTTTCCATACATAAGAACCTCCTTTTTGAGATTCCCAACTATAGCTTCACTCCCCGGCTTTGTCAATTTTTTCCCGAAATTTCTAAAATTCCGGGTTGAGTTGCCTTCGGGCGTGGGCTTATGTTATAAGGGAAACCCGTCGGATTTCTCTGATCACGGAGATTTCATGTCCAAGGAGGACCGCTTTGAAAAAAGATATGAAGAAAATCATGGTCACCGGCGCCGTCGGGCAGATCGGCTCAGAGCTCACCATGGCCCTGCGCGCCAAATACGGAAACGACAATGTGCTGGCCACCGGCCATAAAACCCAGCCGAGCAAGAAGCTGCTCGAATCCGGCCCCTTCGAGTTCATCAATGTCTCCAAACGCGAGACATTCGACCCCCTCATCAAAAAATACAAGATCGACACGATCTATCATATGTCGGCCATCCTCTCCGCCGCCGGGGAAAAGAATCCCAAGCTCTGCTGGGATGTGAACATGAACGGGACATACAACATCCTGGAAGCCGCCGTCGACCATGAGCTGGTCAGAGTCTTTATCCCCAGCTCGATCGCGGCTTTCGGCCCGGAGACGCCGCGGGTCAACACTCCGAATGACACGATCCTCAAGCCCAAGACCATGTACGGCGTCACCAAGGTTGCGGGCGAGCTTCTCTGCGATTATTACGTCAAGCGTTTTGGCGTTGATGTCCGCGGCTGCCGCTATCCCGGCATCATCAGCTATGAAACCCTCCCCGGGGGCGGAACGACGGACTACGCGGTTGCCATTTTCTTCGAGGCGGTCAAGAACAAGAGATACACTTGCTTTCTCCGCGAAGATTCGAGGCTCCCGATGATGTATATGCCCGATTGCCTCAAGGCCACGTTCGACCTGATGGAAGCAGACTTCTCGAAACTCAAGCACCATTCCGACTTTAACGTAACGGCGATGAGCTTTTCAGCCGGCGAACTCGCCGCCGAGATCAAGAAGCACATCCCGGATTTTCAAGTCACTTATGCGCCCGATTACCGCCAGGCCATCGCCGACTCCTGGCCGGAATCGATCGACGATTCCGCCGCGCGGGAGGAGTGGGGCTGGAAGCCGGATTACGACCTGGCCCGGATGACTGCCGACATGCTCGGCGTGCTGCAGAAGCGCCTCCGCGAAGGCACGTTGAATTATTAGACTAAATTCATTCCGTCTCCCCTTCAAAAACTTGAAAATGACTAGCTCTTCATTTAGAGTTTAGCCCGGGAGGAAGGGATCATGAAGCAAGCATGTCGCCTTCTCTTTTTTTCTGTGGTCGCGATTCTCATATGTTCCTGGCCGTGCGCACCCGAAATAAAGGGTCGGCCCGGCCACACCTATTCCATCGTCGCCATCGACAAAACGACGGGCGAAATGGGAGCCGCTGTTCAGTCACACTGGTTCTCCGTCGGCTCATCGGTCATCTGGGCCGAATCCGGGGTCGGCGCGATTTGCACGCAGTCTTTCATCGAACCCTCATACGGACCTCTCGGCCTCGAGCTCATGCGGGCCGGGAAGAGCGCCGAGGAAGCCCTGGCCGGCCTGCTCCGAGCCGACAAATACGAAGCCGTCCGCCAGGTCGCCATGCTCGATAATCAGGGAAGGGCGGCGGCTCACACGGGAAAGAGCTGCATCCCCGAGGCCGGCCATTTTGTCGGGAAGGGGTATGCCTGCCAGGCCAACCTCATGCTCAAGAACACGGTCTGGAAGGCCATGGCCAAGGCCTTTGAAAGTACACCGGGCGAGCTCGTGGACAGGCTGATGGCCGCGCTCGAGGCTGCAGAAGGAGAGGGCGGAGACATCCGGGGCAAGCAGTCGGCGGCCATCCTCGTGGTCAGGGGCAAGAGCTCGGGAGCCTGGTGGAAGGACCGGATTTATGATTTGCGAGTTGAGGATAATCCAGCGCCTCTTGTCGAGCTCAAACGACTCATCCGACTGAACAAGGCCTACAACTTCATGAACAAGGGGGACGAGCTCCTGACTGAAAACAAGGTCGAAGACGCCATGAAGTCCTACAGCCAGGCGATGGGCATGTACCCGGATAACGCGGAAATGGTCTTCTGGCCGGCCGTCACCCTCGCCTCGGCCGGCAAAGTCGAAGAGAGCCTGCCCTTGTTCAAAAAGGTGTTTGAGATGGACGGCAACTGGGCCGTCCTGGTGCCGCGGCTTCCCTCGGTCGGCCAGCTTCCCAAGGACAAGGGTTTGATCAAAAAGATCCTGGCCCAGGCGCCGAAAAAGCAGTAATTGGATCGCAACAACAGCTATATGATGATCCTGAAGGTAAAGGAGTCCTGTCACGGCGCGTCCCCGTCCGTGCTCGCTCAAGACCCGCCCATCCGCCAAATCGGCCGCAGGCGGGCGGGGACTGGCGCCGCGCCAGCCCTGCCTGGATCATTAATCAAAAAATGGAGAATATCATTTAGGAATCATAATAAGGAGGCCAGATGTCCAAACCGTCAGCCGGAAAGTTGAACAGAAGGGACTTTCTTAGGATAGGGGTCGCGGCCGGCCTTGGAAGCGCTCTAGGGAAAGCGGTCCCGGGCGGAAGTTGTGCAGCATCTCCGCCCTGTGCCGGATCCTCCGGAGACACTCTGCTCGAGTTCAAAGTCTCCCCGATTGACCCCGTTCGCATCGGGTTCGTCGGAGTCGGCGGCATGGGCTCGGCCCATGTCCAGAACTTCCTGAAGATCGAGGGCGTCGAAATCAAGGCGGTTTGCGACATCGTCGAAGAAAAGGTGGCCCGCATCCAGAGCTGGTGCGAGCAGGCGGGCCGGCCCCGGCCCGAAGGCTACTCCCGCGGCGACTGGGATTTCAAGCGCCTGTGCGAGCGCGATGATCTCGACCTCGTATTCACGGCCACTCCCTGGGAATGGCACGTCCCTGTCTGCCTGGAAGCCATGAAGGCCGGAAAACACGCGGCCACGGAAGTGCCGGCGGCCTATGCGATCGAAGACTGCTGGGCCCTCGTCGAAACCGCCGAGAAAACGCGCCGCCACTGCATCATGATGGAAAATTGCTGCTACGACCGGCCGGAGATGCTTTGTTTGAACCTGGTTAAAAAAGGCCTTCTCGGAGAAATCTTCCATGCGGAAGCGGGCTACCTCCACGACCTGCGCGCTGTCAAGTTCAGCGGCACCGGAGAATCCCTCTGGCGTCCCCAGCACTCGGTCCAACGGAACGGCAACCTCTACCCCACCCACGGGCTGGGTCCGGTCAGCCAGTGCATGGACATCAACCGGGGCGACCGCTTCGATTATCTCGTTTCCGTGAGCAGCAAGTCGATGGGACTCAACCTTTACTGCGCCAAAAAATTCGGACCTGAGAGCGCTCAGGCCCGGCAGAAATATGCTCTGGGCGACGTCAATGTCTCTCTCATCCGGACGGTCAACGGCAAGGTCATAACCCTCTACCACGACACCTCCTCTCCTCGGCCTTACAGCCGCATTCATATCGTCCAGGGAACGCAGGGGATCTTTGAGAAATACCCAGACCGAGTTTATATCGAAGGTCGCAGTCCCGATGACGAGTGGGAACCGCTCGATAGCTACTACGTCGAGTGCGACCATCCGGTCTGGAAGCGGCTTGAAGAACAATCAAGAGGAGCCGGCCACGGCGGCATGGACTTCATCGAGGACTTTCGGCTGGTCGAAGCGCTCCGCAACGGCCGGCCGCTCGATATGGACGTCTATGATGCGGCGGCCTGGAGCGTCGTGACCCCGCTCAGTGAAAAATCGGTGGCCCGGCGCGGCCGGACGGTCGACTTTCCTGACTTCACTCGCGGCGGCTGGAAAACGCCACGGCCCCTTCAGGTGATGGGGGTCACCTGAGAACGATTTTGCGACCTTCCCATTCGATGACCTTTATTTTCATGTCGTAAACGTGCTCGAGGAGGGAATCCTCAAAGATTTCCGCCGACTTCCCGTAAGCCACCACTTCTCCCTTTTTCATAAAGACCATCTGGTCGGAGTACTGGACGGCCATCTCCAGGCTATGAAGAGTGACCAGGATGGTCTTCCTCATCTCGACAGCCAGTTTTCTTACGAGCTCCAAGACTTCGGTCTCGTGCTTGGGATCAAGAAACGTGGTCGGCTCGTCCATGAGCAGGATCTCCGAGCGCTGGGCCAGGGCTCTGGCAATGAGGACAAGTCGGCGTTCACCGCTGCTCAGCTCGCTGATCGCCCGATCAGCAAAGCCGGAGAGCCCCACAAAATCGAGCGCCTCAGAAGCCGCTTTCGCGTCCTCATGTGAGGGCAGGGCGAAAGGAGAAATGTAGGCCGCCCGGCCCATCAAAACAAAATCCGAAACCGAGTAGTTGAACGTCGTGTCGTGTTCCTGGGGAACATAGCCAATCAGCCGGGCCCGTTCATAACTCTTGAGGGAGGCGATGTCCTTTCCATCGATGAAAAGGGATCCTTTGGCCACAGGCAGGACGGCTCCGATGCACTTGAGGAAAGTCGTTTTCCCGGCCCCATTCGGGCCGACGATCGCGGTGACCTTGGCGCTCTCGAAGGCGAGCCCTCCCACCCGGAGGGAAAACTTCGGATAGGCAAATTCCAGGGCCACGACCTTGATGTTCACAGCCAAACCTTCCTCGTCTTTTTCAGGAGAAAAAGAAAAATGGGAATCCCGACCAGGCTGGTGAAGATGCCGACCGGGATCTCGAAAGACGAGACGCGCCGGATGATGTCATCGGCGATGAGCATGAGACTGGCTCCCACCGCCGCAGAAAGCGGGACGACGCGCCGGTTGTCCGCCCCGAACATCATGCGCACCAGATGGGGTACGATGAAGCCGAGCCAGCCGATGATCCCGACAATCGAGGTGGCCGCGGCCGTGATGAGTGTCGTCGAGGCAATGACCACGATTTTTTCCCGGCGGACGTTGACCCCCAGTGAGCGCGCCTCTTCGTCGCTCATCGAAAGGACGTTCAGGCGCCAGCGCAGGAGATAAAGGACGGCCAGCCCTATGGCGACAAGCGGCAGCGAAATATAAAGGTCCCTCCATGAAGCCAGAGAGAGGCTGCCCATGAGCCAGAAAAAAAGCGCCTGGAGCACATAGGGACTGGCAAAAAACTCGACCAGCGAGAGCAGGGCCGAAAAGAAAGCAGTAACAATAATTCCGGTTAGAAGAAGAGAGATGAAATGCGATTCGGCCTTCCCGGAAATCAGCAGGACCGCTCCCACCGCAACAACCGCAAAAACAAACCCGGCGACCTGAGGAGGGAACGCCCGACCCAGAAAAACAAGGGACAGGGCCGCTCCGAAGGCCGCCCCCGATGAAATGCCCAGGATGTATTCATTGACCAGCGGGTTCTTGAAGAGAGCCTGGAGCGATGCCCCCGAAACAGAAAGCGCGGCACCCACGGCCATGGCCAGGAGCACACGAGGCAGGCGGATCCGAACCAGGATGTCGCGGTAGGCGGCCGGCAAATCCTGCCCGGATGCGGGAGAGACGATCGAGAGCGCCGTCCGGAGAAGGCCGCGTGGGGATATTTCGTAGGTGCCGACGCTCAGCGAGACAAAAAAGAGGAAAAACGGCAGGACCAAAAAAAACAGGGCCAGACCCTTGGCCCGGCTATGGTTTTTTCCACTCATTAAAACCCAGAATCCCCATCAACTTCGTGAAAATGCCCGGGCGACCATAGAAAACCTCATAGATGGCGTTGCCCTCTTTTTCGATATCGGCGCCGCGGAATTTTTCCGGATGGAAAAGCTTCGCCAGATACAATGTCTCGGTCAGCACGCCGGCGGGGTCCCACCAATACCAGAAGCCCAGCGTGTAATAAACGCGGTCGGTCTTCACCGCTTTGACGGAGGCGAGCCTTTTGTCGTTTCGGATCTCCCCCACCGTGACCTGCCTCTCAACAGGGAGAAAACTCCCCTGAACCAGGATGACCTCCGGGTCCCATTTTAAAATCTGCTCGATGTTGATGATTGTTCCGACCGTTCCCGAACGAGACGGGAGAAGGCGATCGGCGACATTCCGCCCTCCGGCGGCCTGGACGGGTTCGTAAAAAACAGGCGTGCGGACGAGCGATGACCAGAAAGAGAGATAGACCGCCGGCCTGTCCTCAACGGACAACGGACCGATGGATTCCTCAATGACCCGGATTTTCTCCCGGAAATAGCTTTCCAGTTCCCGGGCTTTGTCTTCCCGGCCGGTCAAGGTTCCGATGAGTTTCATTTCCTCGAGCAGGCCGTCAAAGGTCCCCATCGAAGCGAGCGCCGCCACGGGGATCTCGAGGCTTCTCTCTATGGAATCGGGCACCTGAATATCAGTCGGCGAGGCAAAGATGATGTCCGGAGCAAGCCGCAGAATCAACTCCTTATTCATGCTCTCGTCCGGCTTGGAGACAACCGGCAAGCCCGTTCCCTCGGGATAGAGGATTTTAAAGAGGTGGTCCTCCCGGCCGATGAAGTAATCCACTCCAACCATCCGATCCTTGACTCCAAGGGCAACAAGGATACGGGTGATTTCGGGCTGGAGAGACAGAATCCGATCCACCCGCGGCGGGACTTTAACCGTTCGGTGAAGATTGTCCTGGATAGTGCGGCCCTGATTGAGAGAGAAGGCGCCCGCTCCAAGGACAGCTATCAAGCCGAGAATAACCCAAATCAGCGTCCCCCAGCGCCGCGCCCGGTGTCCGAGTTGACGATTCCGAAGCCGACTATTCATTTTG
>Ga0172364_10003104_pt1 | contig 13258 bp, 13 predicted proteins | sample LakKivSesite10cm_FD_114545 | JGI IMG/M metagenome (GOLD analysis project Ga0172364, IMG submission 114545) | Sediment microbial communities from Lake Kivu, Rwanda - Sediment site 10cm | ecosystem: Environmental > Aquatic > Freshwater > Lake > Sediment | place: Rwanda: Western Province, Lake... | reverse complement strand
GGAGGCTATGGGCAAAGCCTACGGGTGGGAGGAGGTGATAGAGAAGGACGATTCCTTCTACGACGACTTCCGGGCCGTCCTCGATGCCTCCGGGGTGGACGTCGAAGAGCTGGCCAAGTAGGGAATGAGGGATGAGTAGGGGCGAAGCGTGCTTCGCCCCTACTCGATGTATGGGAGGGACACTTGCTACAGGTAGAGCATCTGACCAAGATCTACGAAGACGGCACTCTGGCCCTGGACAACGTGAGTTTCGAGGTGCCGGACGGCGAGTTCCTCGTGGTCCTGGGCCTCAGCGGGGCGGGTAAATCTACCCTGCTCCGGTGCATCAATCGCCTCATTGAGCCCACCGGAGGGAGAATCATCTGGGATGGACAGGACATCACGGCCGCCTTGGGCGAGGAGTTGCGCAAAATCCGGCGTCACATTGGTTTCATCTTCCAAGAATTCAACCTGGTGGAGCGATCCTCGGTCCTGACCAACGTCCTTTCAGGAAGGTTGGGCTACGTCAACCCTTGGCAAAGCATCATCCACTTCCCCAGGGAGGAAGTGAAAAGGGCTATGGCGAACCTGGAGCGGGTGGGCATCGCTGATCTGGCCTCCAAGCGGGCCGATGACCTGAGCGGCGGACAGCGGCAGCGGGTGGGCATCGCCCGCGCCCTGATGCAGGAGCCCAGGCTCATGCTGGCCGACGAGCCAGTGGCTAGCCTGGACCCGGTGCTGGCTCACTCCATCCTCAGATACCTGGAACAGCTCAACCGAGAGGATGGGATCACGGTCATCTGCAGCCTGCACTTTTTGGACCTGGTGCGCCGCTACGGCACGCGCGTGGTGGGGCTGAGAGATGGGCGGGTGGTGTTCCAGGGGCTTCCCAAGGAGATCACCGACCAGCGCTTTAAGGATATCTACGGCCAGGAGGCGGAGCGCATAACGGTCACATAGGAGAGGCAAGGTGGATCGCAAAAAGTCGCCTGTGCTCAGTTCAGTCTTATCCCTTCTCCTCCCCGGCCTGGGGCAGACATACGTCGGGCAGCTCGCCAGAGGAGTCACGCTTTTCCTGGCGATAGTCATCACCTTGCTCCTGGTGCGCTGGCGAGGGGATGTGTTTCTTTACAGCGGCATCGCCATCGCCTGGCTGTGGAATGCCTGGGATGCCTACAACCTGGCTCAGGGAAGGCGGCTCTCGCCAGCCTTGCCCTTCCTCATCATCGGCCTCATCGTATATGTCATCGGCTGGGGGGTCACGGAGATTAACCTCACACGATTGATCACCGATGTGGGGGACATCAAGCCCCTGGTGGCTGACCTCCTGCAGCCCGCCCTATTGGAGCGGGACATCGAAACCCAGCAAGCGGAGGTCATCTTCGAGTCGCCCTGTTCCGATTCGCCGCCCGAAAAGGGCACCCTCTTGGAGGATGAGCCCTATCTCATCATCCTGGACAAGACCTGTGGGGAGGTGGGGGAGGCATTTACCATCGAGGGCGGTAACTTCTGGCCCTCCTCGCAGGGCCAGATATGGTGGAGCAATCTCGCCGGGGAGATGAGGCGCCGCGTTCGGCAGGAGGGCGAGAATTTGACCTTCGAGACCGATGAGGCGGGAAGGATCCCGCCCCTCACCATTGTGGCACCCGAGCCCTTCGGCGAGGCCAGGGGTAAAGGTCCTCAGAGGAGCCGCATCCAGGCGCTGATCAAGCGCGAAGTAGGAACCCTTCATCTCAGTGAGACCTTTTTCTTGGTGGTGGAGAAGATGGTAGAGACCCTCTTCTTGGCTCTCATGGCCACCACCCTGGCCATTGCCTTTGCCATTCCGGTGAGCTTCCTGGCCGCCCGCAACCTGATGAGCGGCAACCCCATCACCATGGCGGTCTACTACGTGGTGCGCACCATATTCAACATCCTCCGTTCCATCGAGCCCCTGATCATGGCCATCGTCTTCGTGGTCTGGGTGGGGTTGGGGCCCTTCGCCGGGGTGCTGGCCCTGGCCGTGCATTCCATCGCCGCCCTGGCCAAGCTCTACTCCGAGGCCGTGGAATCCATTGACCCCGGCCCCATCGAGGCCATCACCGCCACCGGTGCCAATCGCCTGCAGACCATCGTCTACGCTGTGATCCCTCAGATCGTGCCTCCCTACACCGCCTTCACCATCTACCGTTGGGACATCAATGTCCGTATGTCCACCATCATCGGCTTTGTGGGTGGTGGGGGCATTGGTTACCTGCTACAACAGTGGATTCGTCTGTTTATGTACGAGGAGGCCGGCGCGGCAGTGTGGGCCATCGCCCTCGTAGTAGCGGTCATGGACTACGCCAGCGCCAGGGTGAGGGAACGGATTATCTGATCTCTCAGCTTCCTACGGGCGAGCATAATGGCCCGCCCGTCTTGATTGTGAATGATGCCCAATCTGGCTGTTACCATTGTCAGCTACAATATCCGGAACCTGCTGGAAGCCTGTCTCAACTCCCTCCAGGCCGACCTGGAGCGATCGGGATTGGAGGGGGGAATCTGGGTAGTGGACAACGGTTCCTCCGACGGCAGTGCGGCGATGGTGCGCGAGCGGTTCCCACGGGTACGCCTCGTCGCCAGCGACCAAAACCTCGGCTTCGCCGCCGCCAACAACCTGGCCCTCAAAGCCTTGCTTCAGAACACGCAGCACGCAGCATGCAATACGCCATACGTCTTGCTCCTCAACCCCGATACCACGGTGCAGCCCGGCGCGCTGAGAACGCTCGTCACCTTCATGGCGGATCACCCGGACGCAGGCTTGATCGGGACGCAGCTCCGCTACCCCGACGGGAGCTTCCAGCACTCCGCCTTCCGCTTCCCTACCCTGGCCCAGGTCTTCCTCGATTTCTTCCCCCTGCACCATCGGCTGATCAACTCCCGGCTCAATGGCCGCTACCCCTGTGGCTGGTACGAACGCGGCGAGCCCTTTGAGATCGATCATCCCCTGGGGGCGGCGATGATGGGGCGATGGGAAGCGATCCAGGAGGTGGGCCTTCTGGACGAGCGATTCTTCATGTACTGCGAGGAGATTGATTGGTGTTGGCGGATGAAGCGGGCCGGCTGGAGGGTCTACTGCGTGCCTCAGGCAGTGGTCACCCACCATGAGGCTCAGAGCACCCGTCAATTCCGCGATCAGATGTTCGTCCAGTTGTGGCGGAGCCGCTTCTACCTCTTCGAGAAGCACTACAGTCCCCTATTCCGCTGGGCGGCACGACAATTGGTGCGGCTAGGCATAGGGGCAGAGATGGCCCGCGCCCGGCGTGCTTATTGGCGGGGCGAACTCAGCGCCGAAGCATATCAGAGGCGGATGGAGGCCTTTCGGCAAGTGAAGCGGGTGTAACAGGGCTTAAACTATGCCCCCAAGGCGAAGTGGTACTGCTGATCTTCCTCGCTATGGCCGCACTCCCCGCTGGCTCTTCGAACGGATAATGCGTCTGGCCCGTGCCATCGCCGTTGTCCTGGTGAGGAGGACGGCCCCTGTGATCTGTCTTCTCTCCAAACCCTCTATAAGCATTCGTATGCCTTCTTGTGCCACCTGTCCCCAGTCAGCTCCGTGGGGATCGAGCAGCGCCTGTAACAGCAGGCCGACGGCCAAAGAGACGATGACCTGGGCTGTTGTCTGGGACGCAGCGTGCCCTCAGCAATGCCCATCTCGATCGTGTTGGCGAAGAGGGCTCGATAGCGCTGATAGGGGGCTACCGTGGCCTGCCACACCGCCGAGTCATGCGCAGCTTGGGCCCAAAACTCCCAGAAGATGGGGAGTTGCCCGCCTGCTTCTTGGAAGACCTGCTGGGCCAAGCCAGCCATGCGAAGGAACCCCTCCTGTCAAGTCCTGTTCCGACGTTCGTTCGACTGTTACTCCTTATGGAATGATTGAGGTTATGCCACCAAGAGGACATTTGGCAATCGGCGGCAAGGCAGGTATAATAATCTGCCACGTTTCTACAGCGGAGGTCGAAGATCTGAGGAGGAGAAGTGATTCAGCGCCAGACCCAACAGCCTGAATATTGGGAGAAATTCTCGTTCACGGAGCACGATCTGGAGCACCTGTATGAGCTCATTCTAGAGGCAGAGGAGCCACGCACCAGTAGGGAGTTAGCTCTAGCCTTCATTCGAGGCCGTTGCAGTGAGGAGGAGGACCGCCTGCGTCAGAAACTGGCGCGCGGCGAGGTGTTTCAGCCTCGGGGCTCATATTACGAAGGGGCACAGCTCATTTTCCCCGCCTTCAGCTATGCACTGGCCACCGTCGTCGGCAAGCGGCCGAGCCACAGCGTGCGGTACGGCGACTTCACGGTGATCCAGGTACAGTTCGCCGAGGGAGGTCCGATGCGCGAGTTTGCCTCGGAACTTAAGGCTCCCCATCCTCTCAATCTGGAGGGGGAGGAGGATATCCTGGCCAGTGGAGACCTGCTCTCGTCTGAGGAACTGTACACGGCTTATGGCGCTATGGTGGTTCCAACCCTGGAGGAGGCGCTGGCCAGAAGTGAGGAATTCATGCCCTGGGGGATAGAATGGTATCTTCGGGGACTCATGCCCGACATACACGAGGGGCACCGGAACATCGTGGAGGCGGTCATTGATGTGGAGGGGGAGCCCCTGGAAACGGAGCGTCTCCTGTCCCAGTTGGACCTCCCGGCCGAACTTAAGCCTCGGGCCCAGATCTTCTCCCTCAATTATGCCCTGGCCCATGATCCACGCTTCGAGGATGTGGGGCCGACAGGTCGGGTCCGTTGGTTCCTGCAGCGTATGGAGCCGGAGGAGATTCATGAAAAACCCCCCAGGCTGCGCTGCCAGGCGGAGCCCTACGATCCTCTCGTCATCCGGGCGGACCTGTTCCCCTGGGTGCGCGAGTTCGCCGACGAGTTGATCGGGCCAGACCTGCAGCCGACCTGGGAGTCGGAGCCATCTGGCCTGGCTCTTGCCGAGGAGACGGAGACCACGCTGGTGCTCACTTACCCCCACCGCAGGGCGGGCACCCTGCCCCTGACACCTCAGACGGCTCCCTTTTTCCCCCAGAAGAAAGATGGTGTAGTGCGCATCACCTTTCGCGATCCGCAGGGCAGAACGCACTGGCCAGGGTGGGTCGTAGCCCAGGAGGGCTACGTCTACGGCCTGAGGCCATGGTATGAGAGAATCCCCCTTCCCGCCGGGGCGTACATCACTTTGAGGCGTGGGGACGATCCGTTGGAAGTGCTGATCGGATATCAAAGGCGACGGCGGAGGGAGTGGGTACGGCTAGCTCGGGCTCAGGATGGAAAGTTGGCCTTTGAAATGCAAACCCACATCGTCTCTTGCGAATACGATGATCTGATGCTTATAGTCGAGGGCAACCCTGCGGAACTGGATCGTATGTGGCAGCAGGCAGAGGGGGAACGCAAGCCCATCTTCACCATTCTCTGCGAGATATTCCCTGAGCTATCCAAGCTTAATCCGCAGGGTGCGGTGCACGTCAAAACGCTCTATGCGGCAGTGAATGTGGCGCGCCGTTGCCCGCCGGGCCCCATTTTGGCCGAGCTATCCACGCGGGCCTGTTTCCTGCCTGTGGGGGACGGCTATTGGAGCTATGATGAGCGGCGGAGATAGTGAATTGGTCTGGTGGTTCATTGGTCATTTGGTCGGGTGGTCTCAATGGACCATCGGACTAAGGACCATCGGACTGAGGACTATCGGACTATGGACTATCGGACTACTATAGAGACCCCCTTTCACATAGACATGAATTGGTGGAAAGGGCGAGGCCGCAACCTGCGTCTTCACGTATATAGCCGCCTGTGCCCCGATTGTAAAGCACTCTACCCCTCCTACGAGGAGGCGGCGGATGTGGATTGGGTGGATGATCAAACGGCGGAGGTGACGCGGGTGGATGCCCTGTGGCATACCTTACGCACCTGTTGCAGCACTAAGCCCGATTACATTACCGAAGAGATGCCCTTTGTCGAGGCTATCTTTCGTGTCTTTCTGGCCAATGGCAATACCCCCCTCACTCCCCTCGAACTGCACCAGATCCTCAATCGTCGCCCGCCCGAGGTGATCCTCCGTATGCTGACCGGGGCCCGGATCTATAACGGCATCAGGCCCGTTCTCTGATGGGAGACTGCGACGATGGCCGACGCACAGCTACTCTACCAGCTTGGAGTCCAAATGGAAGCCCTGGCTGAACCCGAGGATGACATCCGGGTTCTGACCTTCGAGGCGGTACGGAGGTTGGCTCAGGAATTCGGCCTTTCCCCCCGCGATGTCCACCGCCGGGCTCTGCAAAGGCGGATATTGCCCCGGCGCTATCTGCGCAACTTTGGGACCCTGGGATGGAAGGGGCAATTGGCCCTTCTGGAGGGCACGGTGGCGGTGATCGGCCTGGGGGGACTGGGGGGCCATGTGGTGGAGGGGTTGGCACGCGCCGGGATCGGGCGCTTGGTCGTGGTGGATGGCGATGTGTTCGTGGACCACAATCTCAACCGTCAGTTCCTCTCAGAAGAGGCATGGCTGGGACGATCCAAGGTGGAGGCGGCTCAGGCCAGAGTGGCGGCCATCAACAGCGCTGTAGAGGTGATCCCCTATCCAGAGATGGCCGGGGCTGAGCGGCTGCGGGAGATCCTGAGGAGGGTGGATGTGGTGGTGGATGCGCTGGATCGGCTGCCCAGCCGTCTCATCCTTCAGGATGTGGCGTCAGAGGTGGAAATCCCTCTGGTGCACGGGGCCATCGCCGGCTGGACGGGACAGGTGATGACGGTGCTCCCCGGCGACAGAGGGCTGCGGGCCCTTTATGGCGAAGAGGTGCCCGAGCAGGGGGCTGAGGTAGAGCTAGGCTGCCCGGCAGCCACGCCTATGATGGTCGCCGCCTGGCAGGTGCAGGAGGTGGTAAAGCTCCTGACAGGCCAGGGAAGGCTCCTGCGCCACCAGTTGCTCTTTATGGACGCCGAGATGGGAACGGTGGAGTTGTTGAAGGTGGGGAATTTGTAACACTTGCCCCTGTAGCTCAGGTGGATAGAGCAACTGCCCTCTAAGCAGTGTGCCGGGGGTTCGAATCCCTCCAGGGGCACTACAATGCCGCGTATTCCAAAAAAAGGGGCGACCACCACTAAGGTGCGCTTCCTACACTTTCTCATCCTACTATTCCAGGCGGGCAATGGAAGCCACACAATCGCCGCGCTAGCGAAAGGGCTCCAGCCCCAGCGCGTGTTCCAGCCGTTGCCGCCCCAGGGAGAACTGACGGCTGAAAGCTCGCTGAACCTCCCTTAACTCCTCTCGCAACCGGGTGACTGCCTCGCCCGTCTCCATGATCGTACCTCGCCGCCCCTCAGCCTGGGCGTCCTCCTGCAGGAAACGAAGCTGAGTGAGGCGCGTGCGCAGGCTATCCTGCCGCAGCCGCAGGGCGGTCACCAGGATCTCCTCCTCCCGCTTGTCGGGAGGGAGATCGCCATAGGAACTGGAGGCCTCCATCAGCCAGTCGAGGTAATCGTGCAGGAGTGGGTCTAGCGTCTCGCGCAGTCCCTCCAGCCCTCCAGTCTGGCATAGTGCTCGGAAAAGCTGCTGGTTCTCCACCTGACTGAAATCCGCAGGGGCTAGGGGCGACGTCCCTATCCCTGCCAACTGGTCACTGAGCCACTCCAACAGGGAGGGGTACCGCACCAAGCAGGCCAGACAATGCTCCTGTGTGCCAAGATGGAACTCCCCTCCCGAGGGGGGCATTTCCTCCATCGTAGAGGCCGCAGGGCGGCGACGTGTGGGCCGCGCGGTGGCGATCTGACGGGCCAGCACCCGCTCCTCCACCCGCACCATGCGGGCCAGTTTTTGCAAGTAGTGCGCCCGCTCCACCGCATCGCCGATCTCATTGAGGATGGGTGCCAGCCGCCGCACCGCCTCCGCCTTGCCCTTGGGATCGCTGAGGTCCAGATCGGCGGTGAGGGCCTGGAAATAGTAATCCACCACCGGCAGCGCCGCCTCAACCAGTCCTCTCCAGTGGGCCGGATCGGCCCGGATCACGTCGTCAGGGTCCTGGCCTGGGGGCAGGATGGTGATGTGGAGGGCAACCTGCAGTCGCCCTTCGTAGCGTACCAATCCCTGGGGAGTGATCACCGGCATCACCTCCCGGTCCAGCGCCCCGCGGGCCAGTTCCAGTCCTCGGAGCGTGGCCTGGGTCCCTGCCGTGTCGGCGTCCAGGGCCAGCACCAGGTGGGAGGTGAGGCGGGTCAGGGAGCGGAGCTGATCCTCGGTCAGCGCGGTGCCCATGGAGGCCACGACGTTGGTGAAGCCGTGCTGATGGGTCTGCAGCACGTCCATGTACCCCTCGACGATGACCGCCTGATCCCAGCGGCGGATCGTTTCCCAGGCCATGTCCAGGCCGAAGAGGGTGGCCGATTTGTCGAAGAGAGGGGTCTGAGGGGAGTTGAGGTATTTAGGCACATCCTCCTCGCGCAGCACCCGCCCGCCGAAGGCGATAACCTGGCCCTGCGGATCGCGAATGGGGATCATCAGCCGGTGGCGGAATCGGTCGTAGCTACCGGTGCCGTCCTCGCGCTCCACCACCAGCCCCGCCGCCACCAGGTCCGCTAGCGCATATCCCCGGCTCAGGAGGTATCCCTTCAGCGCCTCCCACTGATTGGGGGCGTAGCCCAACTGAAAGCGTTCCACCGTCTCGTCGGTGAGCTCCCGGCGTCGAAGGTAGGCCCTCACCTCCTCGCCAGCCGGCGAGTGCAGGAGCTGGTCATGGTAGTAGGCCGCCGCAGCGGCCATGATTGCTTGAAGTCGCTCCCGCTGGGCTGCGGCCCGCTCCTGCTCCGGGGTGCGCGGCTCCAGTGTCACCCCTGCCCGGCGGGCCAGAAGTTGCAGCGCCTCGCCGAAGGTGAGATTCTCCCGCTTCATGATGAAGGTGAAGACGTCCCCTCCCTCCCCACAGGCCCCGAAGCAGTGCCAGGTCTGTGTTTCGGGGAACACGACGAAGGAGGGGGTTCGGGTGTCGGCGTGGAAGGGGCAGAAAGCGGAGTAGCTCCGTCCCGATTTGCGCAACTCTACATATTCGGAGACCACATCCACAATATCAAGTCTGGATTTGACTTCGTCAATCTTGCTCATTCGATGTCACCATTATTTCGCTGGGTAAAGAGAAAAGCCCCTGGCAAGGGGCTGCTAATCATAAGGCGCGCTTCCACGAGGACCAAACCAGAACGGCTTTACAAGACATTGAGCCTCGTCTATCTCGTACATGATACGCAGCCCCCTCGCTAATCTGTACCGATAGGTACATTGGTAGTCTGCCTTCAAATGTGCAATCCTCGGATTCTCAAAATCGTGAGGTCCTTTGCAAATCTCCTCTAAGGCTTCTCGATAGAGTCTCACAATGTCCCTGCTCTGTCTTCTCAGGTAGCTCTTAACCTGCCGGGCTTGCTTGCCTACTATGAAGGGCTGTCCTCGCTGGAGCATTTGAATCCTTTTGTGGCTTGATCAGGTGTAATCCAGATCCTGCCAAAACTCGTCCCAAGATAGCCCTCCACCGGCTCTTACTTCAGCGGCTGCCTCAAGTATAGCCTCCCTCTCCTCAGGCGGACAAGACAGTTCTTCAATAGTTGCTTTCCAATTCTTGATAGCCATGCTCAACTGCCCAAGGTCACTGGTGTTACACGTTGCAATCGCGTGCTGGATAATATCACGAGCCATTTCAGCCAGGTATTTCTCAGGGATATTATCCACCATCCAATCGGCCCACTCGACAGGCAAAGGCACTGGTTCTGCGATGGGGGTGATTCTGATTTCCCGTTCGACGAGGGTCTCCGCGAGTAGATCTTCTCTATCCATCAGAAGCTCCTTCCACATGTAGTAGTTCACCCTGCAGGGGTCACCACCAATTATAGTTCGGAAACCCTCAATGTCAAGGCCCAAGCGCTAGGCGGCAAAGGCTATCTCAAAAGCGGTGGCACCTCAGGGGCTCATCTTGATGGGCAACAACCGCCCATCAAGCCCCAGAGCCCATCCCTGACCGGTCCGGGGGTCAAGGGCCAGGGCGGTGAGGGGTTGGAGACGGGGCAGGGGGATCGAATCCACGAGGGTGAGGTCGTAGCCATCGAAGGCCAACAGATGGTCCCTCTCAGGGATGTAAAGCTGATGCCGGACGGGATCAGCCAGGAGGGTGTCCACGGCCCACACCTCTGTGGCGGCCGCGTGGCCGCCATTCTGGAAGGTGATGGTGTAAGCCACCTCCTTGCCGGGCTGGACGGAAGAGGGCCAGGCGCTCTGCACAATTGTCACCGCCGGCTCCTCCGGCCCCTGAGCGTGGGAGGAGAAGAGGACCCATCCTATAGCCAGCGCGATCAGGGGCCCGGTGAGTGCCAGGCCAAGAGCCCAACGGGGCTCGGTCACTTCCCTCAACGCCCCTAAAACGCATCGGCTGATAGCAGCCCAGACAGGACTACCATCAGCCGACGGATAGCAAATGGCAGGGTAGCAGATAGCGAATGGCAGATAAAAGCTATCGGCCATCAGCCAGGTTAGGAAATACCTAGCTGTTTCTCCTTCTCCGCAACCATCAGCCGGGTTTTGACCACCGTGTCTGGGTTGAGCGACATGCTGTCAATGCCGCACTCCACCAGGAACTCGGCAAACTCCGGGAAGTCGGAAGGCGCTTGGCCGCAGATGCCGATTTTCCGGCCTCTCCTACGGGCAGTGGTGATCGCCTGGCTGACCAGCCTCTTCACCGCCTCATTCCGCTCGTCGAAGATGTGGGCCACCAGCTCCGAGTCCCTGTCCAGCCCCAGGGTGAGCTGCGTCAGGTCGTTGGAGCCGATGGAGAAGCCATCGAACACGTCGGCGAACTCGTCGGCTAGGATGACGTTGCTGGGGATCTCGGTCATGACGTAAACCTCGAAGTCGTTCTCCCCCTGCACCAAGCCGAACTCACGCATGGTCTCAATGACCCTCTTTCCCTCCTCCGGGGTGCGGCAGAAGGGGACCATGGCCTTGACGTTGGTGAGCCCCATCTCATCCCGGACCTGCTTAAAGGCCGCGCACTCCAGTCCGAAAGCAGGCCTGAAGTTCTCATCGTAGTAGCGGGATGCCCCCCGCCAGCCGATCATAGGGTTGTCCTCATCCGGCTCGTAGAACTCACCGCCGATCAGGTTGGCGTACTCGTTGGTCTTGAAGTCGGACAGGCGGACGATGACATCGTGGGGGTAGAAAGCCGCCGCGATGCGGGCGATGCCCTGGGCCAGTTGGTCGGTGAAGAACTGAGCTCTGTCCTCGTAGCCCCTGACTTGCTCATCAATCAGGGCTACCACCTCTTTGGCCTTTCCATCACCATTGGCCGCTTGCTCCTTCAGCGCCGGGTAGTGGATGAGGGCCAGGGGATGGATGCCGATGTGGGAGTTGATGATGAACTCCAGCCGGGCCAGCCCCACGCCGTCGCAGGGGATCTGCCCCTGGATAAAGGCTTTCTCGGGGATGCCCACATTCATCATGATCTGGGTCTTGGTGGGGGGAAGCTGGTCCAGGCTGAGCCGGTCCAGGCGGTATTTCAGCAGCCCCTGGTAGATATTCCCCAATCCCTCGGAGCAGTCCACCGTGACCTCCATCCCCGATGTCAGGACGGAGCTGGCGGTTTCAGTACCGATGATACAGGGGATGCCCAGCTCGCGGGAGACGATGGCCGCGTGGCAGGTGCGCCCGCCTCGGTCGGTGACGATGGCGCCGGCGATCTTCATGATGGGCTCCCAGTCGGGGTTGGTCATCTCCGTGACCAGCACCTGGCCGGCCTTGAACTGCTCGATCCCGCCGACGTCCATGATGACGTTGGCCTCGCCCTGGCCGATCTTGCTGCCCACCGCCTCGCCCCTCACCAACAGCGTCCTGTTCTCCTCTGGCTCTTCCAGTACGTAGGTCTCCAGGACATTCATGTCCCGCAGGGCGTGGACCGTCTCCGGGCGGGCCTGGAGGATGTACAGCCGGCCGGTGAGGCCATCCTTGGCCCACTCGATGTCCATGGGCCGGCCGTAGTGCTCCTCGATGATACAGGCCCACTCCGCCAGCTTCAGGATCTCGTCGTCGTTCAGCACGAACTTGTCCCTATCCTCAGGGGGGACCTCCACCCTCCTGGTGAGCTCCCTCCCATCCCCCTCGGCGTAGACCAGCTTGACATCCTTGATACCCAGTCGTTTCTCGATGATGGCTTTCTTGCCCTGCTTGAGGGTGGGCTTGAAGACGTAGAACTGGTCTGGGTTGACGATGCCCTGCACCACGAACTCGCCCAGGCCATAAGAGGCGGTGGTGTAGACTACATCCCGGAAGCCACTCTCGGTGTCTATGGAGAAGATGACGCCTGAGGCAGCCAAGTCGCTGCGCACCATCTCCTGCACGCCCACGGAGAGATAGACATCGAAGTGATCGAAGCCTTTGTCCACCCGGTAGGAGATGGCCCGGTTGGTGAAGAGGCTGGCGAAGCACATCCTGACCCGGTGGAGCAGGTCTTCCTCGCCTCGAACATTGAGGTAGGTTTCCTGCTGGCCGGCGAAGGAGGCATCGGGCAGGTCTTCCGCTGTGGCGGAGGAGCGCACAGCCACATCCGGGTTCTCCACGCCGAGCCGCCGGCTGAGCTTCCGATATGATTCTCGAATCTCCTGCTCTAGGTCGGGCGGGAGGGGGGTGTTCTCGATGAGCTGCCGGACCTTCTCTCCTCTTTCGGCCAGGTTAGCCATGTCGTGGGTGTCGAGGTCGGAGAGGATATCCTGGAGCTGATCCTCGATGCCCCCCTCTCCGAGCACGCGACGGTAGGCATAGGCGGTTATGGCGAAGCCGCCTGGCACCTGCACCCCTTTGGCTCCCAACTCCCGGATCATCTCTCCGAGAGAGGCGTTCTTGCCGCCCACCAGAGGCACATCCCTCATACCCAGTTCTTCGAACCAGAGAATGTCCCTATTGGTTCTATCTTTAGTCATACTTGTTTACCTCCCTAGATATAGATTTGTTGTCTTATCCACGGTTTTGGAAATCAATGTTTGATAACGACGAGTTTTCCATCGCAAAACCATTGCGGTGAACCGCTAGGGCGCATAAGCGATGGCCAAGATATCAAGGGATCAGCTTCGCCTTGCCACTGAGGATGGATAGGATCTGAGCGTCAGTTGAAGCCAGCCAAAAGAAGTTGATCGCTCTGAGTTTGTCCTCCATGTCGCCCTCGCGAAGCCCTTTGGCGAAGTCGTAATAGAGGACGGCCATGACGGGCTCACATCCCACACTCTTGGCCAGGGCGATGTTCTCCCTGGCCCTCCGCTCC
>Ga0172364_10003103_pt1 | contig 13260 bp, 7 predicted proteins | sample LakKivSesite10cm_FD_114545 | JGI IMG/M metagenome (GOLD analysis project Ga0172364, IMG submission 114545) | Sediment microbial communities from Lake Kivu, Rwanda - Sediment site 10cm | ecosystem: Environmental > Aquatic > Freshwater > Lake > Sediment | place: Rwanda: Western Province, Lake Kivu... | reverse complement strand
TATCTTAAAATCTGTGCGGTCTCTATCATCTCCACCATAAAGGTGCTCAAGCCCCGGACCAAGATATCGCTTGCGCCCACCCTGGTAAAAATCCGGTCAACTACCCCGAGTCTTGCGCTCTCCGCAGGCACAAACGAGCCGATTTGCGCCAAAAGCACAATCAAAGCGGTCTGGCGAAGTAAAGTGCTTTTTCCCGCCATATTGGGACCAGTTATCACTAAAATTTGATGGTCTTGATTATCCAGATAAATGTCATTGGGAATAAACTGCTCAGAACTTCGTAGCGCCTCTATTACCGGATGCCGACCTGCCTTAATCTCAATCAATTCTCCGTTATCCACGATTGGCCTAATATAAGACCTGCGCGCTGATAACTCCGCCAAAGCTAATATCGCATCCAGTTTGCCAATCTCTCTGGCGTTTTTCCGAATCTCTTCCGCGTGTTTCGCCACCTCTTCCCGAATCTGACAAAACAGCAGATAATTAAGCTCGATCAACCGGTCTTCTGCGTTCAAAATTTTTGCCTCTAACTCCTTAAGCTCCGGGGTAATGAACCGCTCCGCATTAACCAAGGTCTGGCGCCTCTGGAAATAGTCTGGGACCAAATGAAGGTGTGGTCGGGTGACCTCTAAATAATATCCAAACACCTGGTTATAACCCACCTTGAGCGAGGGAATCCTGGTCTTTTCTCTTTCCCCGGTTTCCAGCCGAGCTAAATAAGCCCGGGCATCCTTTTGAATTATGGTCAACTCGTCCAGCTCGGAATTAAATCCGGTTTTGACTAATCCCCCTTGATGAAGCACGGCTGGCGCATTCTCACTAATCCCCCGCTCAACTAAATCCACTAACTCCCCCAGCTCCTGAGTTCCATTATAAATTTCTTTAAAAAACTTTGGCTCAAGCGGGAATAATAATTTTTTTATGACGGGAATCACCTTTAAGCTTTCCTTAATTCCAATCAAATCCCGAGCATTGGCGCTTTTCATTGCGACTCTGCTGGCAAGCCTCTCCAGGTCCGAGACCCTGCTTAAAAGTCCACGCAGGTCAATGCGAAGCGCATGCTCGTTTTTAGCCAACTCCACTGCGCTAAGCCGGGCATTGATTTTCTCAACATCTAAAAGCGGATAATTGATAAAATCTAATAAAGTGCGGGAGCCCATCGGGGTTATGCTTAAATTTATCAGGTTATAAAGCGAGCCTCTTTCTTTTCCCTCCCGAAGCGTCTTTATCATCTCCAGATTGCGCTTGGTCGCTTCGTCCAGAATCATATACTCGCTGGTGGTATAGTAATAAAGCTCTGTAATATGGCTCAAGGGCGCTTCTAACCGAACCGGCTCCCCGCCTCCTACCTCAACTGGCGGTCCCGGCTCTTTTTGTTGGGTATTCTCTAAATAAGCCAAAAGCGCTCCGCTTGCCCGCACCGCGTCTCTTGAGGAATCCAAGCCAAATCCAGCTAAACTCTCTACCTGAAAATGCCTTAAAAGCCTTTTTTGGCTATTCTCAAGCTCCATCTCCTCCTCAGAAACAAAATTTAAAAATGGCTCCTCGCCCAATTGATTGAGATAATCCTCCCAGAAGCGCTTAAATTCCGCCTGGTTGAAAAGCTCTTTTGGGATAATCATCTCTTTTGGCTCTATTCTTCCCAGCTCATCAAACAGCCGAGAGAGATTTTTAACTTCAGTGCATTTGAATTCGCCAGTGGAGAAGTCCAGATAAGCCAAGCCAAAGTTGGAGCGGTAATCAGTAGCGATGGAAGCGAGATAAGAATGAAGGGTTTTCTCAAGGCTCTGGCTATCTAACACGGTGGCCGGGGTTATCACCCGAGTGACCGCTCTTTTGACAATTCCTTTTGCCTTTTTCGGGTCTTCCACCTGCTCGCAAATCGCGACTTTATAACCCTTGCTAACCAGCCGAGCAATATAACTATCCGCAGAATGATAAGGCACTCCGCAAAGAGGCACATCCTCTCCCCGGTGTTTGCCTCTGCGAGTAAGGACAATCTCAAGCTCCTGACTTGCGGTTTTGGCATCCTCAAAAAACATCTCATAAAAATCCCCCATTCGGAAAAAAAGCAGACAATCCGGATATTCGGCTTTGGTCCGGAGATATTGCTCAATTGCTGGGGTGAGCTTACTCATCAGCAAATAACATACCAAAAGCTGGCTAATTTTTCCAGTCTCTTTTACTGGATTTAAGGAGGGTGAATACCCCGGACAAACCCTCAAAAAAGAAAGACCATCTTATTTACTATTGATTTTTTATTTAACCGCGTTTTGGATAAATTCCTCAAATAAAGCGCGGTTTTCAGATTTACCAAGCAACAGGCTATAAATAAACCCGATTCGGTTATCTGCGACTTTGGCTTTTATCTGGTTCGCAGATTCTAAAAGCTGAATGGCTTGTCTTTTTGCTGATTTTTTCTTTAGCGGGTCTTTTTCTAAAAGATAATCAAGCGCCAGAAGAGACGCTTGGGCATAAAGGCTTAGCTTTTCGCTTGAAGGCTTTAGCTCATACCAGAGTTTTTTATTATCCAAATTAGCGAGCATTTTTGGATTATGGGCGTATCTTTCCAAGACCGCTTTTAGCGCGCCTGCTTGAAGCTCCCAGTCGCCAGCTTGATAAGCGCTCCAGAAATCATCCATTAAATTCTTGACTGGGATTTGGGAGACATTTCTACTCGGAAACAAAGGATGATTCAAAAGGCAATCGCTTAAATCCTTGAGCGCTCCTTCTGCTCCTTTGCCTAACTCATCAATTGCTTCCTGATAAGCCTGCCAGGGGTCATAATCCGGCGCCGTGAAATATCTTCCCATCGTGAAAAGCGGAATATAGCTGGCATTAGGCAAGAACATCGGGTTAGAGAAAATCCCTTCAACCGCTTCTCCTAATTTTAAATCCCTTCCTAAATAGGGACCAAGAAAAATATGATTTTGTAGCCCACCATCGTTCACTGGATAATTGTCCCAGATTAAAATTTTTCTTCCCCAGAGCCTCTGATACTCTGATGAACTCTTTAAGTCTATCTCTTCAGAAAAGGTCTGGCTCGGACCGGTCCACATAATCAATACCTCTGGCTCTATCTGGGCAAGGGTCTCAAGGTAGCTGGCAAAATTCGGATTTTTTTTCGGCCAGTGAGAATAAGGAAAAGAATAAACCGTGGGCACAAAAAATAACTGGCAATCCTTATCCAAAAATTTAAGAAATCTATAAAGCTCATTTACCAGCTTGATCTGGTCCAAAGCCATCCCTTGATTCGCCTGAGCCGAGCCCGGAATATCATCCAGGCAGAGCGTAAAAGCCCGAACCCCTAACTCAAACATCTGTTTTAGCTTGGCTTTAAGCAGTTCCTTCTCTTTTGGCTGGTTGTAATCTATGTTCAGCCCCGGCGAGACACCATAATTAAAGGTTATGCCTAAAGCCTTAGCGCTCTGAACCAATTCTCGGAAATTATTTTGCTCATCCAAAGGATAACTTTCCCTCCAGAGCTGGCGATGATAAGGGTCATTCTTGGGAGCATAGATATAATAGTTAAATCCACTCCTGGCCATAAATCTCAACATCCGAATTCTTTCCGGATGGGTCCAGGGCTGATTATAAAACCCTTCTATCACTCCCCGAATCCGAAGCCGATAATAAACCGCTCCGGAATCGGTCTGGGCAAAAACCTTTGGCGCAGTTAAATTCCTATCCCCGGAAAAACTCTCGCTGACCACTTTGTAATAATAAGTGGTGCCCGGCTCAAGGAATCGGTCCACAAAAAAGGGCTTATCTGTTTCTTCAATCAGATGTGATAAATCCAGCCCAAAATTTGGCTCCTCTGAGCGATAGATTTTAAATAGATAAGCGGGCCCGGGTTGAGGAGAATATCGCCAGCTCAGTTGAATATCAGATTTAGATAGCGGCTTTGCCTCAACTCCTAAAACAGGTCCGGGCATAAGCTCTGCTTCCGGACCATAAACCTCAATCTCTTTTATGCTGATTCCTTTTTTGGTCTCGCTCTTATGAAATTCAATCCGAATTGAGCGAGCTAAAATCTGAGGCGCAAAGTCAAACTCTCGTGAGTCCGAGTCTTTTAGATTTATCTCTCTTATCTTCTGATAGGTTTTGCCATCCTTAGAGACCAATAAAGAATAGACCTTAGGACGGTCTTTGCCCCAATGAATTATTAGCTTACTGACAGGCACCTGGTTTAACAAAGAATTTCCTAATTCCAGCTCAATCCATTCCCCGGAGGCATTCTTGCAAGCCCAGAAAGTCTCAGTGCTTTTATCCTGAACATAGCCCGAGAGCCAATGGTTCCACACCTGAGGCGCATATAGCAAAATGCTCCCACCCTTGACTTCTGATAATCTGGCTCTGCGATAGGAACTGGCAGAGACCACTGCCCAAGGAGCGCGATTAACCAGCTGAGATTCTATTTTTTCCATCCCCTCTCCCTCTGCGCCAATCAAAATAAGACCTATTAGGAAAAAAGCCCAAGCCGTAAATTTAATTTTCATCTTTTAGCCCTCAGCGATATTTAACTCTATATTTCTCCTGATACTGCTTTTTATATCGCTCCACAAAAGCCTGATAACTATATTCTGGAGCAGGACTGAGCCTCCAGAAAATTTCAACCATTTTGGTCTCGGGGCCAAACTCTGCATAGCCCTGATAAAATTTTACCTCCTGAGTATCTGCCAGCGCCTTTTCTACTCTTGCAAAAAATGGAAAATGAACCACAATTTTTTCTGGCGCCTGGGTGAAATCAGCTTTAAGATTGAGAGCCAGTTTATCTTTTTCTGATTTTGCCTTCAGGCTAACTATGCCAAAATAAGTCAAGGCTCTATTAACCTGAATCTCTTCTCCGGGCTTGGTCCATTCTGGACTGAGCGCGCTCAAAAGATGAAGCTCGTTTCCCTGTTCCCGAATCAACATATTCCTTAGCAAGGTATTATAAAACACCGCATACCAGCCGTGAGGCGGAAAATTGCAGAACTGCCCCCAAGGGGTGGTTGGGCAATAGTCCCGGTCTGACCAGGGATAAATCGCCCATTCAAATCCCTGATGGCAGGAGCCAGTATGCAAGAGCATTGAATAAAAATCGCTTAATGCTTGTTCCTGCCTGCCCTGAATTACCGCTATTTTTGCGACCCGCTCAGTAATATAATGATGCATAGAAAATTGATAAGTCGCAATCCCTTCCGCATAATGCTTTTTGCGATAATGCTCAAAAGTTTTCTCCACCAAGGGATGGTCTGGGGGAAGAAAATTATCCGGATAAACCTCCAATAAATTTCCCCAGTCCACCCCTCCGGGAACATCCATTCCCGGAGGCATTCTCCCTCTATTCCTCTCAGACGCTTGAGCTAAAAGCCCATAAAAATTTTGGTAAAACTCCTTCCGAAACTGTTTCCATTTTTCTTTGCTCTCATCATCTCCTGCGATTTTCGCTACCTCTATTGCGCCATCCAGACCAGCCAAAGCCCAGATATTATGCCCGGTGTATCTGCCAATAATCCATTCGTTATCCATCGCAAAAGTAGAAGGCAAAAGCCCGTATTTATCCTCTTTTGTCACCTTCTCAAACCAGCTAATCGCCTTTTTTACTGAAGGCAAAATCTCCTGAGCAAATTCCCGGTCTCGGGTGATTTTAATATATTCTCCAAATGCCCATAGGCTTTGACCAAAACCGTCCAATTGCCCTTTTTGAGATAAAAAATTGCCGGATTCATCCTGATATCGCAAAAAATGCCGAAGCAGTTTCTCCGCGCTATCCAAATGACCAAAAATAGTGTATAGCCGAGAATGAAAAGAGCTGTCCCGAAGCCAGAACCGATTATACTGAAACCGATTCACCACCTGTTTAATTTCATTTTCAGACGGATATTCCTGGCACATTATGTTATGAACCAATGCAGACCTGCTGGCATTAACTACTTTAGGCTCACTTAAACCGATGGTCATCCCCTGATTCACCGCCAAGCTCCAAAACCTCACCATTTGGTTCAAATAATCAATAAAATCAGCATTAGCCAATTTTGATAAAGACTCTGAAGATGGCTCAACAAGATATTGCGGAAATTTAAAAAACAAGCTCTTTTCTTCCTCGGGCCCAAGCTCAAGCTCATATTCCACTATGGAATTCACCCTCCAGTTCTCAAGAATTTTAAAATCCCTTCCTCTATATCTTCTTCCTTCAAAAATCCATTTGCGGGTTGGCGCCTGGTCAAAATAATAAACCAATTTCCCATCCCGAAGAGCGTAATTTTCTCCAAAACCATAACTCCAACCAGGATTAAACCTTTTTTGCCTCATCTGGGGAGGACGATGGTCAAGACCGCCGAATTTATATCCTACCGCGAGTCCGGCCATAATCGGGCTTGAGTTCAAATTTTTTACACTGACCCGAACAAAATTTACCGGCGCTCCTTTGTTCTCCTCCTCTAACCAGAACTGAAACGCCTCTATTTTATAGACCACCCCTTGCTCCTCAACCTGATACTGGATGCAAGGAAGCCAGCCATCTAAAAGTGTGTATATCCTTTGCGAAATTGGCTTTAAGTCCTTTTTGAAAAAAACCAGCTCTGCAGAGCCATTATAAAGCCTTCCCTCAGGCGTGACCATCGTTGCAAAATGCTCGCCCGGAACACCAATATGATAAACCGGCTTTGAAAAATAAGAAAACACGGTCTCTATCTGGTCAATTTTTGGGTCTACCATTGGTCTTGATTGAAGCGCAAGCGCGAAATCAGTCAAAACATTGCCCAATATGGTTATTGTAGTGTTAGTTGGAGAAAGTTTTATCTTCTGGTTTTCTGCCAAAGCTAAAACCGGAGTTAAAATAAGGAACAAAAGCCAAGTCCATGTTTTCTTTATCATTTCTTCCCCAGCCGGGTTTTATAAATCTTTTAGCACAAATTATAATTCGGTCAACCCAGAGCAAGGGAGAATCTTTTTAAATCAGTTAATAATAAAGTCGTTCTCTAAATTTTACCCACAGCCAGCTCAAAAAAACACCTGCAAAAATTAAAAAGCTGAATTCTAAAAGATACCGGAATCTTGCCTGTCCCACGGTGAAACTATAAAAAAAGCTAGTCCATAAAAAAAGCAAGTAAAAAACTGAAAATTTTTGCCAGTTTTTTCTGGTAAGCCAAATTCCCGGCAAGGAAAATAAGAGTAGTAAAATATAAACTATTTCTCTTAAAAGAGGAAAATTGCTTGCCATCTCCGGGTCAAACCACCAGATTGCTCGGAGCCGGTAGGGAATCAATTTTACAAACTTGATTGGATTTTGCTTAATCCAAGTTATGCCCGCCTGATACAATAACTGGTCTTTTTCTGCCTCGGTCTTTGCCAGATGAATTTTTCCCATTAAATCATCTGGAATCATAGAAAGCATAGGTTTTCCATCTTCTGTATAAAGTGCACCACTTGCAAAAGGATTATTTCCATACCAAAGATTAGCCCCACCATTGGTGGTGAGCGGGATCAGTTCACTAAATACTTTATAATTCCGAATCGCCCAGGGAAGAATTATTATTACCGCAGAAAGAAGCCAGATAGTTGCAATGTAAATCAGGCTCTTTGTTCTTGGTTTTTGCCAGAGCCAGATGATATAAATTGGCACAAAGGAAAGGTAAAAACTTTTAGAGAGGGCACTTAAGCCCATCACCAAGCCTGCTAAAAGATGATAACCAAATTTTTTCTTCTCTACTGAAACCATTGCCAGATAAATAGATAGCTCAATCAGGAATATATCTAAAATTAACTGGTGAGGCAATGCGCACCAGTAAGCATAAATTGGATAAACCGCAAAAAGCAATCCAGAAATAATTCCTACCGCCTGACTTATTAAACGCCGGGCAATAAGCGCGGTCAAAATCGCAGAAAACGCACCGAGAACCGCCTGACTTAACTCAACCAAAAGGTAATTTTTACCAAATAAAAAAAAATGAAGATACAGAAAAAAAGTGTAAACCGGCCCTACCAGCGCGCTCGGCATCATATTAACAATGAACGCATAGCTATAACCCTTACCGGCAAGCATATTCAGCGCTATCACTTCATTTTCCATTCCATACACTCGTTCAAAATTGGAAAGGAATAAAATTATTAAGAGGCGGAATATTAATGCCAAAAAGAAAACTAAAAACAGATATTGTTTGAAGCTAAATCCGTCAAAAAATTTCTCCAAACCAATCAGGGTAGCTTGACTCTTGTTCCGCACTGACACTGGGCTTTATTGGTTCATAGATTCTAAAAACTTGTCATTGGTCTTGGTGCCAGAGATTTTATCCAAAAGAAATTCCATCGCGTCTATCGGATTGAGCGGGCTTAAAACCTTGCGAAGAAGCCAGACCCGCTGGCGGGTCTTTTCGTCCACCAAAAGCTCCTCCCTCCGGGTCGCAGAGCGGTTCAAATCAATTGCCGGAAATATCCGCTTCTCCATCATCCTTCTATCTAACACAATCTCCATATTGCCCGTGCCTTTGAACTCTTCAAAAATCACCTCATCCATCCGAGAGCCAGTGTCAATCAGAGCGGTCGCAATTATGGTCAGAGACCCGCCCTCCTCTATATTCCGCGCCGCTCCAAAAAACCTCTTGGGCTTATGAAGCGCAGTGGAATCCACTCCGCCAGTAAGTATCTTTCCGCTGGGAGGAACAACATTGTTATAAGCTCTGGCTAAGCGGGTAATTGAGTCCAAAAGAATCACCACATCCTTTTTATATTCCACCAGCCGTTTCGCCTTCTCCAGCACCATCTCGGTCACCTGCACATGCCGTTGAGGAGGCTCATCAAAGGTGGAGCTGATTACCTCGCCTTTAACTATCCGCTCCATCTCTGTGACCTCTTCCGGTCTTTCATCTATCAGAAGCACTATCAGATATAGCTCAGGATAGTTTTGCATCAAGGCCCGAGCTATATTTTGTAGCATCACGGTCTTTCCAGAATAGGGAGGAGCCACAATCAAGCCCCGCTGACCCTTGCCAATGGGAGTAAAAAGGTCCAATATCCGAGTGGTGAAATTTTCCTGGCTATATTCCAGCCGAAGCCGGTCATTGGGATAAATCGGCACCAGATTATCAAAGTTGACCCGCTCCCTTGCCAATTCCGGCTCCTCAAAATTTATCGCCTCCACCTTGAGTAAGGCAAAATACCGCTCAGTGTCCTTGGGAGGGCGAATCTGACCCGCAACCGTGTCCCCGGTCTTCAGACCAAAACGCCGAATCTGAGAGGGTGAAACATAAATATCATCCGGACCAGGAAGGTAATTATAACTGGTGGAGCGAAGAAAACCAAAACCATCCGGTAGCACCTCCAGCACCCCCTCTCCATAAATTAGCCCGCTTTTCACCGCCTGCGCCTGAAGAATGGCAAAAATCAGCTCCTGCTTGCGAGAGGTAGAGGGGCTTTCCACCCCTAACTCCTTGGCAATTTTTACCAGCTCGTTAAACTTTTTGGACTTTAACTCCTTGAGATTGAGCTGGGGTCTAACTTTGACTTCTTCTGCTGGCTTTTCTTGAGCCTGAATCTCCTCATTCTGCTTCTGCGCCTGCTCCTCAGGATTCTCCGGGTTCTTTACCATATTCTGCTCCTTAATAAGTTTTTAAAATGAGGTTTCCGTCTTTAAAAATATAATGTCCGAGATTACCTAAAAATCTCACTTATAGCTTTACCTACCCGTTTTGACCTATCTTTTTCAAATTAGCTTAAACCGAGGCAAGAATTTAGGAAATACTTTCCGTCTATTTATATTTTAGCCAATTTCCCCTGCTTGTCAAGAAAAAAATGTTCTGGAGCGCCTAATAGATAATTCTCAAATTGAGATAACTCTCTACCCTCTGACTCTTGGATAAACCTGACAACCCACTTTTTTGCCTTTTGCCATAAACTCAACCCTGAAACAAGACCTCTTTCACACCTTCTTTTATAGGAACGATTTTTCAGCATAATTCTCCCATCCGGTATTTTCTATAAAAGAGAAAAAAACCTAAAAATTAGGAATCTCTAATTCTTCTGCCCGCGTCAAAAATTAAGGGGAGGCAGAGATGAGGGGAACAGAGAAAAAATCGCATACGACTAATAGAGCAAAGCCTCCTCCCATAACCTATATATTGATGAGTCTCGCTATCCTGAGCTTGTTTTATCCCTTCTCGCATCAGGAGTTAATTATTTGGGCAATGATTCTGCTTTGGCTGGGCTTAATTAGCTTGCTTTTCACCAGACCATCTTCCCTCCCAGAGGTCAAGAGCTTGATTGAGCTTGCTCATAAGCATCAGAATAAGGCGCAATATCCTCAAGCTGAGCGCTATTTTTGCCAGGCGATTTATCTTTTAGTCAGCCAGAAGGAGTTTAGCAAAGCCAGCGAGCTATTTGAGGAATACTTTATGAGGTATAGAAGGATATTTTCGCCTCGGATTCAGTTAGAGCTATGCCGGCATTTATCTCAAAGGGGCAAATATCTTTTATCTGCCCGGGCGCTGGAGATTTTAATTAAAGATTGGGACAAAGTCTATAATTCTCATCAAAAATCGTTATTAGAACAAGCCTATCTTTATTTAGCTCGGATTTATGGAGAAAAGCTGGACCTGCCCAGTTTAGCAATTGACCTTTATTTCGCTTTCCTCAAAAAATTCCCCAGAAGCCCTTATCGCGAGACCGCGCTTTATCAGCTCCAAATCCTGGACCAGAAATATAAACTCGCGGTTTAGCGAATCACCCTGAACTCGCCTCGCTCAATCTGAAAGATATGCAACCGATGCTGAAATTCACCAGAAGAATCCACCATCAGATTTCCTAACGCGCCTGACCAGTTGTTGGTTTTATAAAGCTCCTCTGCCAGTTGTTTGCGGTTATTAATTTTATGCTTAGCAATCAACTCCCCAAGCAGTCTCACCGCCTCATACGCTTGAGCATCAATCAGAGTCGGCTCCTCCTGATAAGCCTGCTGATAAAAAAAACGATACACCTCAAAACTCTCCTCGCCAAGCTCCGGCGCATACAGGTCTACAAATACCGCTGAATCCAGCGCTGAGCAATGCGGTCTACAGTATTCAAAAATCTTCTTAGAATGCCAACCGCTACCGCCTAAAAGCTGAACCTTGATTTCATAATAACTGAGCTGGGGAACAATCAGGTCTATCTTATCCCAGCTATCCGGAATAAAAAGCGCCTGAAAATCAACCAGCCCCTTGCTCTTTTCCTTTTTAATAGCTTTAACACCCCCCGGCGGATTAACCAATAACTCTTCTTCTATAATTCCTGTAAAATCCGTGTCATCAGGATGATAATAAACACTCTTTACCAGCTCCCCGCCCCGGGTTATAACCTCTGCATTAAACAATTGCGCAAACTCTATCCCATATTTATCATTAGGATAAAGAACCGCAAATCTGCTGAGCTTCTTCTCTCCCATCGCCCAATCCAATAAAAACCTCACCTGAGCCTTTTTGCTAAGGCAGTTCCTAAAAATATAATAACCCTTCCCGCTCAGTTCCTCTGTGGGACTTAAAGCAACCATCGGCGCCCCAAATCGCTCACACACCTCCGCCACCGCCAAAGCATTACTGCTAATAAGCGGTCCAACTAAAGCAATTATATGCTCATCTAATATCATACTCTTAACCGCCTCAACCGCCTTCTCCGGACTGGATTCCGCATCTTTAACAACTATCTCCAATTTGTTCCCTGCTTTATCCCCAAAAATCCCACCCGCTAAAAGAGCTCCTTTTAATGCCCGCTCCCCAAATTGCTGATATGAACCACTCAAGGGCAAGAGCAACCCTATCCGACCAGAAATCACCTGAGTGTATCTCTCTAACTTCTTTAATAACTCCTTAGCGTCATCCGAATAACTACTTCCAGAATAGCGCCCAACTAAATCTTCTAAAACCGCCCTCGCATCCTCAAAACGATTCTCATCAAAATAATACCGCCCCAACCAGTAGCCCAACCGACCTTGAACCTCCCCAGGACCATCTACCCGAAAACATTGCGCAACCTCGCTCTCGCTCATCCCCGGTATCAATTCATCAACCAATGAAATAATCTCTTCCTTTTCTTTTGACCCAACCAGCGAATAACACTTCCCCATCCAGAAAATCCCCTCCGGATATTTCTCCAGCCCAAGATAAGATTGAAATAGAATCAAGGAAATCTCCGCCTGCCTCTCAGAATCCCGAGTCAGGTCAAAAAGACCGCTTAACGCCTTTACCGCATCCCCATAATTCCCTATCTGAAAATAGCTCTTACCCAAAAACCAGCTCGCCTCTAATTTATCCTCTCTCCCTCCCAAAAGACCAACCGCTTTACTCAAATTCAAAATCGCGCCCTCATAGTTCTGCTTCTCAAAATAAATCCTCCCCAATCCCAGACAAGCATCGCCCAGAAATTTGCTCTCCGAATATTTCTTTATAAAATCCTCAAAACCTTTAACCGCATCCTCTATCCTCCCTTCTTTTACCAACTTTTCTACAGATTCTAACTCCTTCCTTTCCTGACCCGAAGAGCTAACTTTACGAAAAAACCCCTGAGCCAACACGCTCAAGCTCAAAAAAAGCAACCCCCAGAACAAAATCCCCTTCTGCCAGCTTTTCATCATTACCTATTTTGCTATATTTAACCTCATAGTCAAACCAATCTAAAAATGCCCATAAATTACACCCCTCCCCTTAAAACCCAATCGCTGTCTAAAGAAATGAAGAAAAATTTTGGCCCTTAACAAAATCTTCACCCCCGCAAGCAAGGGCATCGCCCTTGACCCAAGGGACCAGCGACCCTTCCTTGCTCAACGCTGAAATGATGTCATCTTCAGGCTCGCCTCAGCTACCCGAAACGACATCGTTACCGGATAGATTTAAAAGAGCGCTAATGCATACCCAGAGGACCCGTTCCAGCCAAGGAACTACCTCTGGCGTGCTGTCCATAGCAGGCTTTGCCCAGGACCACAAAGAAGATTGCTGAAGGTTCATTGCTGAATCTAATGACTCTGGTAAAACCAGATGCGCGCTTGTGCTCTCGGTCGCTCCTGAGGAGTGAGCTCATTGCCGAAGTCCGGTCATCATCACCCACTCGGTCAACCCAGAAGGTATTATCTGAGCTGAACTAAGAAGAATTTGTAAAAGACCAATTTTCACCGCAAAGGGACACGCGTGTCCCGCAAAGACCGCAAAGAATAATTTGGGCCAAAACACCTTTCCCCTTTGCGTCCTTGGCGTCCCGTCAATATTGACGGGACGGTGAATAATCCCTTTGAAAAATCATCAAGCCCTCCTA
>Ga0172364_10003102_pt1 | contig 13267 bp, 8 predicted proteins | sample LakKivSesite10cm_FD_114545 | JGI IMG/M metagenome (GOLD analysis project Ga0172364, IMG submission 114545) | Sediment microbial communities from Lake Kivu, Rwanda - Sediment site 10cm | ecosystem: Environmental > Aquatic > Freshwater > Lake > Sediment | place: Rwanda: Western Province, Lake Kivu... | reverse complement strand
CGCAAACATCGGCAGGCCGAGGCCGACCGCCCAATTGGTCCGCTCGTGGGCCGCGGCAACCATGACATCGAGCCGCGGGAGCAGTTCCGCGGCCCGGGCGGTCTCGGCCAGGCGGTCGCGGGACCAGAGCGGCCTGACCTGTTCTTCGGTCAGCGAGAACCGGCGGAGAAAGAGCTGGGCCCGGGCCGCGCGCAGCCAGCCGGCGCCCCAGAAGATGAGGCACCGGTGCCCGGCCTGCGCTGCCGACACCGCGGCCGTCATGATGCGGTGCATGTGGGGTCGGGGATACGCGCCGGAGGTGAAGAAGGCGACAGTCAAAGGAATGCCGGACTCCGAACTGCGAACTCCGATAGACGAGAGGCGGGCGAGGCGGGCGGAGAAGGAGGATTGGGCCCAGGTGAGGAATCGAGGTTCGATGAGCAGGCCGGTCACGGTCAACGCAGCACGCTTCACGCCGTATGCCTCAAGGCGGGCGGACGTTGACTCGAGCGGGACGAACGTGCGCCAAGCGCCGGGGACCGCTGACGAGCAGGGCGCGGCGATCTCGCCGTGGACATAGGCGACGCGGCAGGTGTCGGCGAGGATGTGCGCGAGCAGGGGGTGGTCAACCAACACAATGCCGTCATACCCCGCAAAGTCGCGGCGCAGAGTGGAGCCGAGGAGCGAAAGCTGGGGCCGCGACGGCCCGGCATCCGGTGAGCGTAGCCGGTTGTAGAGCCAGGTCGCCGGACCGCCCTGAGCGCCGAGGCGGTATGCGGCGCGGGCGAGGGTCCAGGCAAGGCCGGATACGCCGGTACAGAGCTGTGAGACAGTCAGGCAGGACATCTCATCCGCAGATTCCGCAGATTCCACAGACACCGCGGGCCTCATTCCGGGCCCGATCTGCGCAATCTGTGTAATCTGTGGATGTTCGCTTCCGCGGGTGGGCCGAGAATCCCCCTCACGCTTGCCCTCTCCCGCAGCCGGGGAGAGGGAAGAAGAGAAACCTAGCGCGGTCAGGACTGAGTCGAGATAGGACGGGTGGCCGCGGCCGATTTCGGAGCAAAGCGAGACGAGCGGAGAAGCGCGAAGGTCGAATGGCGAATGTCGAGCGTCGGGAGAACGGGGGTTCACTTGAGGAACCTCGAGAAGCGCCGGTCGGCGAGGATGTTGCCGCCGGTCTGGCAGCCCGGGCAATAGTACGTCGTCGAGTCAACGTAGCTTACCCGCCGGATTTCCGAGCCGCAGACGAAGCACGGCTCGCCGAGCCGGCTGTGGACGCGCAAGAAGGTACGGTCCTGGCGGGTGGGGAACAGCACTTCCGGCTTCGGCGACTTGGGACGCGATCCCTTTCCGTCGGACCGGAAAGGGTAATGTCCCGCGTCGCGGTTATGTTCCGCGCCGGCAGCCTTGAGGTGAATAATGGCGTCGGCCAGCACCTTCTTGCATGCTGCAAAGAGCCTGATGACTTCCTCCTGTTTGAGGTTGCCGGTGAGTTGCAGGGGCGAGAGCCGGGCCTCGAACAGGATTTCGTCCGAGTAGCAGTTGCCGATACCGGCAATCGAACGCTGGTTGGTGAGGAAGTTCTTCACCGTCTGGTTGCGGTGCGTGACCCGCGAGCGGAAGTGCGCAAGGGTGAACTCGGGCGCCATCGGGTCCAGCCCAACCTGGGCAATCCACGGTATCTGCTTTGGGTCGGTCACGACGTGGACCGCGACCCGGTGCTTTGTTCCGGTTTCGATTACCCGCAGGTCGGTCGAGTCATCGAGATGCAGGGCGAGCAGATGGCTGCGGCTCATCGGCTCTGCTGTGGGGACGAGCGCCAACTCGCCGGTGAGCATCAGGTGAACGCAGAAGAAGAGCTTCTTGTCAGTGGACAGGCAGAGGAACTTGCCGTGCCGGGCGACGCCCTGGAAGTGCGCGCCGGCGAGTGCGGTCAGCGGCGGTTCGACGGTCTTAAGACAGAACGGCTGGCGTAGCGTTATGCCGGTTACCTGTCGGCCGGCGAGCGTAAGGCGCAGCCGCGCCTTGGTGACTTCGAGCTCAGGCAGTTCCGGCACGTCCGAAGATAGGGCAGAGGCCGCACCCGGTCAAGTCCCGCCGGTTGCCGGCCGTCTCCGTTGCCCGGCTAACGCACGACCAGCTTTCTCGTCCGGGTTTCGCCACCGACCTCAAGTCTGACCAGGTAGGTGCCGGCCGGCAACGCGCCGTCCAGTTTCACGGTGTGCCTGCCGGCCGCAGCCTTGCCGGACCAGAGCACGCTAACCAGTCTGCCGGCCGCGTCGTACACGCGCAGGCTTGCGTCCCGGGCATTGGGCAGACTGAAGCTGACTCGGGCCGGCCCGCGTGCGGGGTTCGGAACGATTGCGTGCAGCGTCGGCCCGGGCACGCCGAACTCCGGGTCAATCTGATTCTCGATGCCAGAAGTGAGGGTGTGCTGTTCCAGCAGCCACCGGTTCGGGTCAAAGGTGACACCCTGGGGCTGACCGGCTATCTTGATGACCGTGCGCTGCGGATTCGACGTGACGGGGAAGTGAATCAGCGTCGGGCCGGCGGTGGTCCGCACTTCAAACTCGACCGGCATATGGAAGCAGTCCGGGGCCTGGGCACCGTTGTTCTGGGCAACGTCGAATACGACCTCCCAGGAGTCGCCGACCTGGCGGCCGAACCAGTTGAGCGCGTACTTAGGATACCCGGCCTGATAGATCCACTCGTCGAAGAACCAGCCGAGGTCCAGGCCGGTGAACCGCTCGTGTACGCGCTTTCTATCCTCGGTGGTGGCCGTACCGTAGGCAAAGCTGTCCAGGTACGCCCGTTCGGCGCGGAACCAGGTGCCGGGTTCTTCGAACACCGTATCCGCCTCGACGTAGCGGAGCATGTGGTTGACGAGCGAACCTTTGCAGTAGATGTGGCCCCAGTCGAACAGCCGGGCCATTCCCGGATTGTAGAGCGGGAAGCGGGTTGTGCTGTCGGTCGAGAAGTAGGCCGCGCGTCGCGAGTCCATGTCGTCGAGGAACTGCTGCCGGCCGTAGAAGTGGTACATCCAGAGCGGGTCAAGGTACGTCGCCGCGCCCTCGTTCAGCCAGATTTCCGGCCAGATGTGACAGGTGACCTTGTCGCCGTACCACATGTGCGACAGCTCGTGGGCGATGCCGGATTCAGAGCCGTACAAGACCCACCAGCGGTGAATCGTCGTCATGGTTTGATGCTCCATGCCGCCCCAGTCGAACGGGTACGCGGCGACCATGCCGTACTTGTTCCGGATGAACGGGTACAGGCCGAACCGGGTCGAGTCTGAGAAGAACTCGACCATGTCAACTACGTTCTCGAAGGCGCTGACGCCATTGGCCGAGTCTTCGGGCCAGACGTAGTAGCGGACTTCCATTGACTCGCCCGGCGCGTAGTGGAACCAGTGGCGCCAGTCGGCGAAAACCGAGGCGTTGAAGTTCATCAGATAGGTGGAAATCGGGTAGGGGTGGGTCCACCAGAAGGTCTTCTTGCCGGACCGGCTCGTCACCGAGTCGAGCGAGCCGTTGGCACAGGCTTTGTACGAGTCCGGGACCGTGATGTTGAACTGGCAGCCGTGTTCGGCCTTGTCCCAGGGCTCATCCCAGCAGGGCATCCAGTAGCGCGCGTCCTCGGGTTCGGACATCGAGTAGCAGATGTTGTGCAGGGTGTTGGACCCGCCGCGGCGGAACCAGAGATAGCCCATGTTCGGGTTGGTGGGCACGCGGTGGTAGTAGATGTCTAGAAGCGCGGAGTCGCCCTGAGCCAGCGTTGGATTCAGCCGGACGAACAGGTAGATGTAGGATGTCGAAAAGCCTTGGGCTACGCCGTTACGCTTGACCGAGTCGCAGACCAGTTTGGTGAAGTTGAACTGCACGGTGTCGAGCTGGGTGACCTCACTTGCGACCCAGATGCCGGCGTGCGCGGTCATCGCGCCGGTGTCCATCGGCAGGTCAAGGTCAAGCCGGTAGTGCCGGACATCGTAAGTATGGGTGGAGTCGGCGAAGCTCGGGTCTGGGTTCTTGATTCCGGGCAGAAACCACTTGGCCTCGTACTGCTCAGGCGAGGGCAGGAAGCCGAACGCAAGGGTGGCGCAGCAGAGCGCCAGGAAGACTGACGTTCTCATCAAGATAAACCTCCATGGGATAGTGAAGGGCCATTCGAGGACCAGGAACCGGCACGCGGCCGACCGGGCTTCGGTCGTGCGGCGAGGCAGACTCCGGGCGATACGCGCTGGCCGTGTTCATCTAGCAGATTCCAGACAATGCTAGCAGAATTGGCCGGACATGCCAGCCGGCGCACGAGCCAGCCGGACGCGTCGAGGACCTCAAGGAGAGGGGTCGAGGAGTCAAGGGGTCGAGGGGCCAAGTGAAAACGGACCACGGAACTCGCCAAGCCTGGTAGCGCGGCAAGCTTCAGGCCTGGAGCTCGCGGCTTGCCGCCCTACGCCGAATGCGTCGCGGAGCCCGGAAAGCTGACTTTGGCCCGTGCCGATGGCGAAGACGCCGACTTCCACGGTGTCGTAGCGCTCGAATATCGAGCCGTCAATGGCCGCAGACTGCGGCCCGCAAGGCGGGCACCACGGTGCGCCGAACTGAGGATACACCACCCTGCGGGTCTGTTGACTTCCGGGGTTGACGCAGCTATAATTATAGTGCATGAGCAAGGGAAGGGTCGTCCAGCACCCGCCATCCACGCGCCCCGGCCCGGCCCCGCGTCTCGCAGGTATGTTGAAGCCATGAGCCTGCGCATACGCACGCTGCTGCTGGTTGGCTGGGCGATAGTCGTGCTGGCCCTGGCCGTCGTCGTGTCCTCAGCCCTGATTCTCAAGCGCAGTTTCCTCGAACTCGAAGCCCAGAGCATGCGCCGCAATGTCGGCCGGGTTCATGACGCGCTGAACGCGGAGGTTGCCGCGATAGACCGGTATGCGACCGACTGGGCGAACTGGGACGACGCACATGAATTCATGGCTGACCGCAATCACGAATTCATCCGAGCCAACCTCGTGCCCGCGACCCTCCCCGGACTGGAGTTGAACCTGCTGGCGCTGATTGACACGGCCGGCAAGGTGGTCGTGGCCCGGGCCTACGACCTCGCCGCGGACAGGGAAGTTCCGTGGCCCAAGGCGATGGACTCACTGCTTGCCTCCGGCAGTCCGCTGCTGCGCGGGCATGAAACCGGCGGAGTGTCCGGGCTGGCGATGCTCGCCGGCGCGCCGCTTCTGGTCGCGGCGCGGCCGGTCCGAAGGTCCGACAGGACCGGGCCGTCGCGCGGTACGCTGATAATGGCCAGGTTCCTGGACTCGGTTGAGGTCAGCGAGTTCGGGCAGACGACCCATCTTGCGGTTGGCGTGCTCCGGCCGACCGATTTCGGCCTGCCGCGCGGTCTTGCGCCGACCCGCTCCGGCGCAGAGGATGAGGCCAGTGCGAAAGTCCTGCCGATTGACGAACGGGTCGTGGCCGGGTATGCGCTCGTGCCTGATGTCGCCGGCCGACCGGCCGTGGTGCTCGAGGCGTCCACCGAGCGCAGCATCTATGCCCGGGGCCAGGCCGCAATATCGTACATCCACGTCTCGGTCCTCGTCGTCTATCTCCTGTTCGGGGCCTTGACGATTGCCCTGTTAGAGTGGTCGGTGCTCGGGCGCCTCGCCCGGCTGACCGCCGACGTGGTCACGCTGGGGAAGAGCCGTGACGTCCAGCGGCGCGTAGACGAGAAGGGCCGGGACGAGCTTGCGACGCTCGGACGCGAAATCAACCGGACGGTGGCCGAGCTGGCTGAGGCCACGCGCCAGCGCCGGGAGCTGTTCGACCTCGCCATCATGCACGACTTCGGCACTCCCATCGCCGTGATGCAGGGCTACCTTGACCTGCTGTTTGACGGTGTGATGGGGCCTTTGTCCGAGCGGCAGCGCAAGGCGGTTCAGACCACCGCGGGCAAGCTGCGCGAGCTGGCATCGGTGCGCGAGCGGATGCTCGAGGTGTCGGGTCTTGATGCGGGCAAGGTGGAGTTGTGCTGCGGGCCGGTCGAGCTCGAACCGCTCGTCAGCACGTGCGTGGCGGACGCTGCTCCGTTCGCCCATGACCGCGGGGTCGAGCTGGCAGCCGAGGTCAGGCCTGGCCGGATTGTCGGCGACGGCCAGCGTCTGAAACAGGCGGTAGACAACCTGCTCGCGACTGCGCTCAAGTACGCCACTGCCGGCACGCGGGTGCGAGTGCTGGCATGGGTCGAGGACGGGCTGCTCCGGTTCTCGGCCGGTGACGAGGCGGTGCCGGTCGCCCGCCCCACCCCGGACCTGAGGTTCGCCGCGGGGATTGAGTCGGCTCTGGCCAATGCCATCATCGAGGCGCACGGCGGCAGGCTCTGGACCGAGACCAAGACCGGCGCTGGTCCGGCCATCCACTTCGAAATTCCCGCAACCGCCTGACCTCCGGTTGCGCCCCAGGGCCGGGAACTGTCCGGGCACGGTCGAGATGGCAGGCATTCAGTAGTATCCTGATCTGTGTGTAACTTGAAGACAGAAGGGTCGGGCCGGGTATATCCTTTAGGCTCGACCGATTGTCCCAATTTGACAGTCAGGGCCGCCCGGCTACAATGACCGTCCGGGCGGCGTAGCTCAATTGGTAGAGCAGCAGAATCATAATCTGCTTGTCAGGGGTTCGATTCCCTTCGCCGCCAGCTTCGCAGTAACGTCGAATGCCGAACGTCGAACGCCGAAGTGACCTCGCGTCCGAGGCGCCCGCAGCCGGGCGGCAACCGGCATTCGCAGTTCGGACTTCGCAGTTCTTGCTTTCCGAGTGGAGGTAAAATGGGCCTTGAGCAGACCAAGTCCAAGTATGTATGGATCAACGGGAAGTACGTCGCGTGGGAAGATGCGCGGATTCACATCTGTTCCCACGTCATCCACTACGGCACCGGCGTGTTCGAGGGTATCCGCTGCTACAAGACCCCGAGCGGCCCGGCCGTGTTCCGGCTTGCCGACCATATCGAACGGCTGTTCAATTCGGCGAAAATCTACCGGATGGACATCCCGTTCACCAAAGACCAGGTGAATCAAGCGACGGTGGACCTCATCAAGAAGAATGAGCTGGGCGAATGCTACATCCGGCCCATCGTCTACCGCGGCTACCACGAGCTGGGTGTGAACCCGTTCAACTGCCCAGTGGACATCGCGCTCATCACCTGGTTCTGGGGCAAGTACCTGGGGCCTGAGGCGCTGGAGCAGGGCGTGGACGTGATGGTCTCGTCCTGGAACCGGATGGCGCCCAACACCTTCCCGGCGATGTCCAAGACCTGCGCCAATTACATGAACTCCCAGCTCATCAAGATGGAGGCGCTGAAGTACGGGTTCGTCGAGGGCATCGCCCTTGACGTGAACGGGTTCCTGTCCGAGGGTTCGGGCGAGAACCTGTTCATCGTCCACAAGGGCGTCATCCACACCCCGCCGCTGCACGCGACCATCCTGCCCGGGATTACCCGCAACACCATCATCACCCTCGCGCGCGAGCTGGGGTATACGGTCATCGAGACGATGATGCTGCGCGAGATGCTCTACGTGGCGGACGAGGTGTTCTTCACCGGTTCGGCCGCCGAGGTCACTCCAATCAGGTCGGTTGACAAGATCCAGGTCGGCTCAGGCAAGTGCGGGCCGATTACCAAGCACCTGCAGCAGGAGTTCTTCGCGATGATTGACGGCAAGCGCGAGGACAAGTACCACTGGCTGACGCCGGTCAGATGAATCTCCAATCTCCGATTTCCAATTGGCAATTGGCGATTGGCAATTGGAGATTCCCTTGAGGATTGCGCTCGGCGCGGACCATCGCGGCTTCCGGCTCAAAGAGCACCTTGTGGCCTGGCTGGAGAAGTCCGGGCATGCCGTGCTCGACATGGGCACGTTCTCAGAGGAGCGAACCGACTATCCGGTGTACGCGGTCGCGGTCGCGCGCGCGGTCGGCCGGGGCCGCTCGGAGCGCGGGATACTGGTGTGCGGGTCAGGTATCGGCATGTCCATGGCCGCGAACCGGGTGAAGGGCGTCCGGGCCGCGCTGGCCAATGACGCCCGAGTCGCCCGGATGTCGCGGCTGCACAACGACGCCAACGTGCTGTGCCTGGGCGCGGACTTCGTCAGCCCGACGAAGGGGCGCGCCATCGCCAAGGTGTGGCTTGAGACTCCGTTTGAGGGCGGCCGGCACGTCCGCCGGCTCAGGATGCTCGAGCGGGCCTGCTAGCGCTGCAGGGCCGCGATTGAGATGACGATTGAGGCCACCGGGATGCCGATGGCCGAGACAATCTGCAGGTAGTCCTGCCAGAACCGCAGGGTCACGCGCGGCAGGTAAATCTTATCCCCGGGTTCGACAATCGGGTCGCCGACCGTGGAAATCCGCGCCTCGCGGCGCTGGATATACCCGGAGCGGATGTTCGCGTAGTTGGTCGGTCCGCCGGCCTGACCGATGTAGTCGCTCGCGCGCAGGTTCGGGGTGTAGAGCACTGGTCCGGGCGAAGTGACCTCGCCGGTGACGTAAACCAGGGTGTTCACCGGCGGGACGACGACGATGTCTGAGTTCATGAGTTCGATGTTCTGGCCGTCGGCCTGGCCCAGCAACACCGCCTGCAAGTCAACGCCCAGCCGCTTGCGCCTGCCGTCGCCGCCCACAACAAGGCGCTCGACATAGCAGTTGGTCAGGTCGGCCCAGGGCGTGATGCCGCCGGCCTTGCGAATCATGTCCAGCACCTTCTCGCCGGGCTTGAGTTCGTAGATGCCCTCGCTGACTCGTTCCTTCTCCGTGGTCAGGGCCGAGGAGCGCAACTGGTACTGGCCCCGGCCGAAGACCGCGCCCTTGACCGTGACCAGGCCTTCGACCGCGGGCACGTAGATGACGTCGCCGGACTCGACGAACGGGTTGGCCAAGAGGTCGCCCTTGGACTCGAACCGCTCGATGTCGGCGATGGAACTGAGCCGGCCGCCGCGCACGAGGTTCACCCGCGTGCGCGAGCCGAGCGGGGACAGGCCGCCGGCCTTGGCGATTACCTGGGACACGCGTTCGACCGGCGAGGCGTTGTAGGCGCCCGGGTACTGGACTTCGCCGGTAACGAACACGATGCCGGAACGCAGGCCGACCAGGGTCAGGCTGACAGTAACGTTCTTGAAGTACCGCCGCATGACCGAGGACAGGGTGTCCTGCGCCTGTTTGAGCGTGAACCCGCTGACTCTTACCGCGTCAACCACGTCGGTACGCACGTCGCCGTCCGAGGTCGTGCCCACCGGGGTCATAATGGTCACCTTGCCTTCGTAGGTCACCCAGGTTTCGTACGAGTAGGTGATGCCGCCGGCAACGGTCGCGAGCAGCCGGTCCCCGGGCATCAGGACGTACTGCTCGGAGATAATCGGGCTTTCGACGCCGACCAGGGTGGCCATGCCGGTCGCGCCTGAGGTGGAACCGGACCCTTCCTGGGCCGCGGCCAGCGAAGAGAGGAGTGCCAGCGCGGCAAAAGCCGAGAACTTGCGGTATTTCACGGTCGGATTCTAGAACGCGGGCATCGTGCTGTCAAATCCGAGTGCGGCGTGTTGACATGGCCGGCGGTCGCCTTATCTTGTCTTCTTGGAGGTAAGATGAAAGTCACACTGCTGCTGTTGGCCGCGTTCGGTGCGACCCTTGCGGTGCCGGTGAAGACCGGCAACTCGGTCATTGACGTCACCGGCACGGAGTCGCGACCCTCGTATCCGGCACGGCCCATGGCTGACTATGAACTCCTGGATAACCCGGGATTCGAGACCGGAGCGCTCGAGCCATGGACATCGCCCGTCTGGGTTGTCGACACCGTCTTTCCGCAGGGTGGTGAATACTGCGCTGCCGACGTGGGCAACTACTGGATTCAGCAACTCACGGACACGGTAGCCGGCCCCGAGGTAATCAGCGTTACGTTCTGGGCACGACAACCGGACCAGCCGGCGGCCCAGGCGTATGATTTCCTCTACGGCGACGGCGGGTTTGAGGAGTTCGTTCATTTCCCGATGCCGGACTGGCGGCAATTCGACGTGACCGCGCAGTTGAACCGGGGCCGGAACCTCGTCGGCATCCGAATCTGGGGCTATTCAGGCGGCGGGCCCGGCCCGGACAGCACGTATATTGACGACGTCTCCATTTCGGTCCAGGGCACGGGCATTGCTGGTCCGTCGCAGCCGGGCGAGGGATTCCCGGTCCGCCCTTCGGTCGGCCGGAGCTTCAGGCTCATCGGCAGATTGGCCGCGTCCGTGCGCGATGGGTGCGGCCGGGTGGTGGGCATGATGACTCAAGCGGCGCCTTTCTGGCCTGTGACTGACGCAAGGCCCGGCGTGTACTTCGCCGAGTGCGGCAAGGCGCGGGTCAGGCTCGTGCTTGTCAAGTAGCGGCTTGCCATTGGTTCGGCTCCGGCTAGACTCTATTGCATCCGGCCTGACGTGGCTCAGGTGCTCAAGGACCAACAACGTATCGAGGTGACGATGAAGTACGTGACGCTAGGCTGTCTCTTGCTCGTCTGCCTGGCCTCTGCCGCGAACCCGTTCAAGCCATCGGCCCGCGGATTCGTGATGCCGGAAGCCGGGTCCGACCAATATCTCGTTTCCTTCTGGGATGGCGAGTACGCTGACCCGATGCTTGGCGCGGACCGGCTCGCCCCGGACTTGGCGCTCGCCGGATACCCGGGCGACGGCACGGGCTGGTACCTGGTGCAGTTCTCAGGACCCGTGTACCAGGACCAGGTCAAGGGACTCGAGCGGACCGGTGCGCAGTTCCTCGGCTTCCACTCACGCTGCCTGGCCTTTGTGAAGGCGAATTCGGCAGTGCTGGAAAGAGTCCGCGCTCTTGGGTTCGTCAGGTGGGCGGGAGTGTATCAGCCTGGGTACAAGTTCTGGTCCGGGGCGCTGGCTGAAACGGGCTTCGGTCGGGTTTCAGTCACCCTCCTCTATCCTGAGAACCTTGACCAAGCAGTCGCGGAACTGGAGCAACTGGGGTGCACGGTCGTGCGCACCGGCGAGTCGGAAGTGATGAAAGTGGTCGAGGTTGACTGCCCCAAGGAACTGCTGCCGGCCATTGCCCGGTTCCCGTGGGTGATGTCAATTCAGGAGAAGCATGAGCCCCGACCCGAGAATTCGAACTGTCAGTGGGTGGTGCAGACCTGGAGCCAGAACCAGCGCCGCATCTGGGACAAGGGACTCTACGGCTCGGACGAGGTGCTCGGGTACACCGACACCGGGCTCGACGTGACCCACAACGCATTCAAGGACCCGGCCGTACCCCTGTCCGACACCGGCGAGTACCCGACCCACCGCAAGGTCGTCATCTTCCGGCACTATCCGCTTGCCGGCGGTGTCGGAGACCCGGACGGCCACGGCACGCACGTCGCCGGGACGATTGCTGGCAATGACTCGGTGAATGGCGGCACAAGCCTGCATGACGGCCATTCCAAGGGCGCGCGCATCGCCCATCTGTCGCCGATTCCCGACCCTCCGGGCGACGACTTCACCGTGCCGCTGAACATGATTACCAACAACCTGCGCAACCCGGAGCTCAGGCCGCACACGATTTCCAATTCCTGGTGGACTCTCACGATGGGCCAGTACACCAATGCCGCGGCGACCTTTGACCTCTTCTCCTGGAAGAACAAGGACGTGCAGACCATCAAGTCCTGCGGCAACCAGTACCAGTCGGGCAGGTATCGGATCACCGAGCCCGGGAACTCCAAGTCCATCATCTCCGCGGCCGCGCTCCTCAACGGCACGAGCGCGAACCAGCTCGCCAGCTATTCGAGCCGGGGCCCGGCGCCGGATAACCGGGTGAAGCCCGACATCAGCGTGCCGGGCGACGGCATCTACTCGGCCCAGCGCGGCAGCCCGTCGGGATACGTTTCGATGTCCGGTACCTCGATGTCCGCGCCGTACGTGAACGGCAACGTCGGGCTGCTCCGCTCCTACCTGCGCAAAGGCTACTACCCGTCAGGTTCAGCCAACCCGGCCGATACCTGGGGCTATGTTTCTTCCGCGATACTCAAGGGCATGGTGCTTGTGTCCGCGGACCCGATGCCCTCGTGGGTTGTACCGAGCGAGTCAATCGGCTGGGGCAGGCTGGACCTTGACTCAGTGCTGTTCTTCACCGATTCCGTTCCGGACGCACGCAGGCTGCTGTTGTACGACGATACGACCGGACTGGCGACCGGCCAGTACGTCGAGCTTCAGTTTCGGGTCAACGCGCTCGCGCCGCTGCGGTGCGCGGTGGTCTGGACCGATACGGCCGCGGCTGCGGGCGCAAACCCGTGTCTCATCAACAACCTGAACTGCCTCCTGACCGCGCCTTCGGCCAAGTTCTACAAGGGCTGCCTGTACACCGCGGGCCAGTCCACCGAGAACCCGTCCGGCGCGTACGACAACCTGAACCCTTTGGAGATGTTCCGGGTGAACGTGCCGGACACCGGGCTCTGGACCCTGAGAGTCGAGGCGCAGAACGTGGTGACCGCGCGGCAGCCGTACGCGGTGGTCGTGACCGGCGGCGTCGTGCCGGTGGCGCAGGAGCGCAGGGACGCGGCGGTGCGCTCGATTGTCGCGCCGGTCGGCCTGGTTGATTCCGGGTCGGTCGTAGCGCCGCGCGCGGTAGTCGCCAACCTGGGCACCGACCCGGAGAGCGTGGACGTGTGGTTGGCAATCGGCAGCCAGTATGCCGACACCCAGACGGTCGCGCTCGGGGCAGGCTCAAGCGACACGGTTGACTTCACGGACTGGGCCGCTGACTCGATCGGGACGTTCGAGGTCCGGTGCAGCACCGCCTTGGCCGGAGACCAGAACCCGGCCAATGACCTGGCAGTTGACACCTGCCAGGTCGTACCGCTGTCCGGAATCCGGGAGGGCGGGGTCCCGACGCGGTTTGAGCTATGCGGGGTCCGGCCCACGCCGTTCTCAGGCAAGACCCTCGTCCGGTTCGCGCTGCCGAAGCCGAGCCATGTGTCCTTGGGCATCTTCAGCGCGGCCGGTATCCGGGTCGCAGTCCTGGCAGACGCGGACCTGGGCGCCGGCCTCCATACGCGGGTCTGGAACGGCCTTGACCAGGCCGGCCGAAGAGCCAGCCCGGGTGTATACTACTGCCGGTTGAGCGCCGGCGGGTTCCGGGACATCACGAAGATTGTGAAGCTCGATTAGTCAAAAGACCTGAGCTGGTATGCGGGCAGGCTTCGGCCTGCCCGCAGTTTCATGTCCGTCCGGCTACTGAGCTTCGTGCAATCAAGGCAATGCTTGCCATCTTCTTCCCTCTCCCTTGAT
>Ga0172364_10003100_pt1 | contig 13269 bp, 19 predicted proteins | sample LakKivSesite10cm_FD_114545 | JGI IMG/M metagenome (GOLD analysis project Ga0172364, IMG submission 114545) | Sediment microbial communities from Lake Kivu, Rwanda - Sediment site 10cm | ecosystem: Environmental > Aquatic > Freshwater > Lake > Sediment | place: Rwanda: Western Province, Lake... | reverse complement strand
TTCCTTACTATCTTTTATAAGAGGGTTATTGACGCTAGATGCTAGAGTACGGCGTAGATCAGCACATTTTACAAACAAATCACCTATAAAATCTAACATTCTATCTAACGGGTATGGCAATATCTTAGGCTTGTCGTAACGGTTTCTAAATCTATTAATAATATCATTAACGGTAATTACTTCAGGCTGAAGATCTCTTTTAGCTATACCGGAAACCCACTTATTATAAAGTTTAATGGAATCTTCACTTATGACTAAAGGTGTTTTCTTCACTTTATTATTTATAAATTATCGCTATTAAGTATAAATATCTTTATGAGTTTATTTGAGAAAAGGTTTTTGTCTATTCTAGAAGCAGATCAACCAGGGACTGAAACTCCTACGGATGCACAGGCAATGGAAACCCAACTCGATGCTGGTACAGATCCTAAAGCATTAGATGCGCAGACTCCACCTGACCAAATAGCTCAAGCTCGCCAAACATTTGTAGCTGCACAAAAACAAACATTAACAGGATGGATACAAAAAGTAGCAGAATTTGTAGAGTTTTTAAACGGTACTAACGGTGAAAGCATACAATCTAAACTGGCAGAAAGCCCTTGTGATACTTTGTTCGAAAAGATTGCCAATAGCGAAAAGAAAAGAATATCCCGGGTTGCCATGGAACTTAGTTCCTTAAATGAATCATTTAAAGGCTATTTAATCTCTGGGGACGAGTCCTAAACCTGGGTAGCTGCTAATATTCCTCGCATACCAGAAATAGTATTTTTTAATATAAATTTTGTTGATATTTTATCTAGTTTTGTTGCAACACAAACTTCATTAAGGTCTTTATAGTTTTTTAGCTCTTCTGGCCAAAGAAATACTTTGTAGCCTTGTTTGAGTAAGAATAAAGTTTTCTTTCTACTAGCTTTATCAATTCGCTGGTTATCTAATACCCAGACAATTTCATGGAGTGGGAACATTTTAATTTGTTCTTCTTGTTTCTTTGTAAAGACAGCTTTACTACTTTCGTTTATACCAGCTACTGCTATTCCATTTTCTAGAAAGAATGCATCTATAGGGCCTTCTGTGATAAAGATATATTTGTTCTCTTCATCTATATTATTAATACCAAACAAAGTCTTTTCACTATTTTGCTTAGATAGATATTTGGGATAATTTGTTCCAGGTTTTTCCGTTATTGTACGGGTTTGATAATGCTCTATTTTGTCTGTAATCCCATAAAACGGTATAACCAGTCTTTCCTTATGCACCGGGTCATTTAGACTTAGCCAAAGCGTCTTAGGCTTATTGACTGCAGTATTTAACCGACGGTCTTGAATTGTTTTTATTACCTTAGTTAAAATAGGAGTATCCTTGTAAAAGTTTAATTGGGTTGAATCAAATAAATTAATTGAGTCTTTAGGTAAATCTTCCGTTGGTAAAGATGGTGTATCCTGTACAGTTTCTATATGTTCGGTATTACTAAAATGACTATTTTCTTTTAATATTTCACCGTAATTCATTCCTGAGACTTGCTGAATCCATTTGCCAGGTCTTAGGCTTAACCCACAGTTATGACAAAATATTAAATTCTTTTTAGGTATATAGTATAGCCGTCTTTTCTTTCCCCAAGAGCTACCTTCCCGGCATGTTGGACAGCCCCCGTTATAAGACTTGGTTAGTCTATTGTATTTGGGATAGCCAGCATACTGGTAGAATTTAGTAACAATATAGTCCTCACTCAGCTGCACAATTTATTATAAATACAGATTTAAAAAAATCTATTACTGCTTACTATCGGAAGTTTGAGTAGGGGGCACATCTTCTACACTAACTACCCCTCTTCGTATAAAAGTACCACTAGCCGGATCAAACCAATGCGCTTCTTTTACTATTTTATTACCGACACGTTTTTCAATAATTCGGGGCTCAACGGGTTGACCGCTAATAGGGCTTGTAATTTTACATGGGCGAACAATATCCATACTATATTTATTATTTCTTATTGCTTTGCAATGTATTAATTTTATAGCCGCCGGTGGCTAAGTTTTTCTTATATTGTGTTTCGCAAAGCTGATAAACCGGTCGAGGTAAACTCTTTATATAGGTAATAATTTTATTTTTTATACCGGTAGTAAAGGAATCGTAAGGTACTTCACGATTATCCATTTTAGGCATACTAAGGAAACAGTATTGTTGTTTTAAATCGTTTTTCTGAATAAAGACGAAAAACTCCCCGGCAAACTGACCGCTATTGACTGCATAAATACCCCTTGTTACTGGTATTTTTTTAGATACTGATAGCAAGTTTTGAAATATCTCTTTCAAGTGATTCATGGACAGGGGGGAGCTGAATGCCCAGGGTATGTATCTTAGCTGTACTAAGAACGCAATTGCTCCGCCGGGCAGGTGTATTAAGTTCGTTCGGTTCAATAAAGGTCCAATCAGGATTATTAATACCTTTTTTTCGTAACATCTCTACAATTTCTTTTGCGTCTATACTACCTGAATTTACCACATTTATAGGGCCTGCAGGTATAGTGTTAAGAACATATAATAATTTTAAAATAAAGCCATAAAAATCATATACACTAGTAAGACTATTTTTTTGACTTATTAAGGTATTATAGTTTAAAAGCTTTTTTAAATAATTTTTTTTATTAGATTCACCTTCAAACGGCATACGAATTCTTAAACTATATGCATGACAGTTTTGAAATATAGACTCACAAGCATGCTTTGTCTTACTGTAAAAACTACTCTCATTACTAAAAAGACCGAAATTAGGCGTATCTTCCTCAGTATACTCTTTATCATATCCATTATAGATACAGCCACTATTAACCTGTATTAAAGGAATTTCAAAAAAATTTGCACAAAGAACAATATTTCTAGGTACTATAACATTCCAGAACCAACAGTCCTCTTTATTGAGCTCGCAACCGTCTACATTAGGTGTCCCTGTATAGCCAGAACAATTTATTACCACATCGTACTTGTTTTTATTTTCATGAAGATAGGGTTGTAGAGCAGTAGGTTTTGTATAATCTAACATACCTCGAGAAAGACAATCAACCTGTACGTTTCTTAGCCGTAAATATTCCTCTAACCCCCGGCCAATATAGCCTCTTCCTAGAAGTAAAACTGATTTCATTCGTCGCGACTATTAAGAGTACTAAAAATAAATTTATTAAATGCTGTGGTTAATGCATCAGCATCCATTTGATTTTTAGCATGTATAAGATTAACAGGCATACCTGTCATATCGTATCCTACAATAATAAACGCGCCCAAATATTCGGAAATCAAATTGACTAAATTATTAATATTTTTAGTCTTTTCTGTCCGAGCACTTGTTTGATACTTGAGATAATCTTGCATAGCGGACCTTAAGAGCTCTTCAATTTGCTTCTTATCAGTTTTAACTAATTTTTGGAGCTTATCGTCCCTATTCATATCATCAGGTTGTTGTGGTTGTTTCACTATTATATTTAGGTCTTGCTGTGTAAAACGGACTATTCTTAGAATTGTTTTGAACGCCTCTCTCTAGTAAGTGAGAGATTATGACCTCTATGCTGTCAGTTTTAATGCTAAAATTCTTTACAAATCTTACACCGCCGTCATTAAATTCAAACATAATTTCATTGAGAAAATCTTTATTATGGTAACATGTAACATATACGCTAGTTGTCCCGGGGTCGACTAAAACTGTCCATCGTCTTGGGTCATGCTCTCCGTATGAATTAAAAATCTTAAGAACTATAAATCCATTATCCCTAAGCCTTTTCATAAAATAGCTGGGTGTGCGAATTTTGTTTTTCGGATTACTCATTTGACTAAAGTAGATGCAATATACTGGGTATGTACTATATTATCAGTTGCCTGGAATAATACCACTCCTAGCTTTGGGTTTATCTTACATTCTAACTGCTTGACCTTCACACCACTAATTATTCTAATTATTTCAAAGTTCAAGCATAGTCCTGGAAAGCTAGTACCGTGATATTCACTTAACGGTATGGACATACTATCTACGTTATGACGGGCTTTATCAGTTAAGTCGCCAAAAACTTTATTGTTCTCAGTGTAGATATAAAGCTTATTACTTTCGGTAGCAAATGTGCTCCCTCTTAGCAATTCTAACAAACTCTTATACTGAATTGGAAAGATGACAGGGAACTCCAAGCTACCAAGTTTTTGTAAGTTAATTTTTGGTTTCGTAATAATTCCATCTTCAAGTAAATGATACTTAAATCGTATCTCTGTACCATTATAACATATGTTATTTGTATCTATGTTTAACGTAAAACTATTTGAACCTATACAGTCAAAGGCCTTTAGTACCTTTTTAAGATCTGCTATGTTCAAATCTATAGGCTTGTCTATATCTAGCTCTACTTTATATTGTGAAGACAGAATAACCGAACTATCAGAAGTACTAACAATAGCTGAGAAACCTTCCTCAGAAACTGTAATTACACAACTATCATTAATTTTACTTAGAGGTGAAAGAAAGCTGCTAACAAATAACTTTTTATCCGGTATAAAAACATTCACACTAACATTATACTACCTATTGCAACTTATCAACAATCTTATCTAGTTTTCTTATAATTATATCCAGCTTATCGTTTATGGTATCAGGCGTTATTTTTTTACTAAAGTCAAAAACGAGTTGATCGGGATCTTCTTGTTGAATAGGTGTGACAACTGGAGGGGGAGCGGAAGGAACTGGCGTAGGTATAAATGTAGCATGCAACGGCGCACTTTGAGATTGAATATTGACACCTGCATTAACTACGGTTGCCGGGGTTGGGGGTTCCTGAAAATTAAATACGTTTTTTAAATCAGTTCTAATTCCAGTAATATTTTTAGACGAACCGACAACAGTTTTATCGATTTCCTTTAATTCTGCCAGAGTAGTACCCAACAAGTTGTATATGGCTTGCTGGGCCTCGGGATTATCCGGTGTAAGTTCTTTAATCGATTCCATTAATCATCCAGGCCCTTGAGGAGCTGTTTGACTGTATCATCTTCTAAAATTTCACTAGAATCAGACGTCACTGCTACCGGGGCTTTCTCCTGCTTAGTAGGCTTGGTCTCAACCGACTCTTCTGAGCCGAAATAATGCTCATCGAGAAGCGATTTTAGCTCTTCATAGCTCTTTACCGTAAACACCGTTTCCAAATCAAAAATACTATTATAGATAGTATCGTGCTTGGACTTTTCTAAGCCTTCAATAGCCTTAGGCAGAGCAAATTTACTACTTACATAGGTAGGATAATCACCTTGTTGCTCAACTTTAATTTTTAAACTACTTCCTTTATCGCTCAAATCAAATATCCGAGGGCCAAAATCTTCAGCACCTTCACCCTCAATAGCATCCATAATAATTTTATGAAGCTGTTTACCATAACGCAAAATCATAGTCTTGCCATTATTTTCTGGTGTCACCGGGTCATTAATAATATAAGCATTAACTAGCCACTTTTCAGTACGAAGAATAGCCTTGGCCTTGTTCTTCTCTTCTTCTGTTCCAGTACGAAGCACTTTGTATCGATATTCGGCTATCGGATCTTTACCGCCAAAAGTAGTTGGGCTCAAAGCCGCTACATACTGGCCGGTGGCAAAACTAGTCCAGCCAAAAGTATAATAATGGTAAAAAGTCTTAGACGGATCTTTAAGATTAGGTAGAAGACGAACTGTATACGTATTGCCTGTTTCTAGTTTAAGAATATCCTTATTACGGGATTGTGTATTATTATTCTTGGTTAAAGCTGTTTTGATGCTATCAAACATCGATTTAGTGATTGTACTCATATAAGAATATTAAATGATTATTTTTATAAATCAACTCTTTTAATTATTTTTTTTAGTCCTGAGGTAGCCAATATCTTAGCCTTTTGACTATTGTAATATTTTGTACGGAACACGTCAATGCTATCATATAATTCACCTAGAGTAAATCTTAACAGATCCGGGTCGTGTTGTAATATTGTTTTTTCAAAATCCTTAAAAGCAAATAAATTATAAATGCTTACTTGTCTATTCTTGAGATGACCAATAAATTCATTTTGAACACCCAGCTTAAACCCAATATAACCATCTACTTCAATATCTCTTTCCTTACAAAAAGTTTTTATGAATTTTAACCCTTGTAGAATAGAATAAAGATGGTAGTCATCATCGGGTGATAATAAAAGTTTTTTTTTCATTGCCATACTATACACTTTAATTGCTTTTTGTGATGAATAGAACGGCAAATCGAAACCACTTTCCCCGGGGTAAATAGTATAGGGGGCTAGGAAAAATTCATTTATATTGACTAAATTATTCCTACTAAAGAAATTCTTAAGTCTAAGTACATGGGCATAAGCCTCTGTTTCTTCGAACCCTTCCCATTGTTTTCTAAGACGAAAAGGTAAACCGTTTTGAGAGCGAGAAATTCTTAAGAATGTGTTGTAAATATTTTTTTCTGAAACCATTAATATTTGCCTTTGTGACTATTTAAAAATTTCATTATATATTTGCTCTTACATAAAGAAGGATCAAACTCTAAAAAGATTTTAACCGCTGCAATATCATTATCAATATCTAACAGTTCCTTGAAAAGATTCTTAACTGTTTTGTTTTGTAGCATTAGTAAGAGTATATTTGCAAGATTATATTTCTTATTAAAGCTTATACATACAAAACTACAAAATGTACGAAATAAATGCTCGGTTTCCTCTTGTTGAATATTGTTGAAATTCATATAATAACAATGACTTACTAAAATTTATATTCATTTACTAAAAAATCCCACCTAAATTTATTTGACAGGTTATGTGGTACCGCCTAATGAGGTCAATGTCTTTGAAAACTGTAAGGCCTCTTCACTCTCGTTGATTGTATCATCTTCTGAAATTTGTAGAGTATTATAGTCAATTTTCAATGAAATGCTGCCAAAATTTGGTCCAAATCTATTCTTGGTCATGCCAATATTAATAATACCGAGCTCTTTGTCTTCATCTTTTTGCCAAATAGATATAATGGCATCAGAAGTTGTAGCCAGTCCAATACTTTCTGAAATCGTTTCAAGACCGGGGTTATCAATATTAAATCCACTACGATTGAGTTGGGTGGCCGAAACTATAGGACAGCTCAATTCGTAACTAATCGCCCGTACTTGTTGGGCATTGTACAAAACCCTTTCATAACTATTGCTACCAGTGGGGCTATGCAGAAGATTTAAATAATCCAATACAATTAAATCAATATGTATGCCTTTTTGAATAAGCTTCTTTAAATAGCCTTTTAACTGATGAGGGGTAAGAGTGGCGGGGGGAAATTCTTTTATAATAATCTTAGATTTTTTACTTACTCCAATATCTTTAATTAATTGTCTAAGCTGTTCGGATTCCTCTTTAAGATGACTCAAAGGTATGCTAGTAACTGCAGAGGATAGTCTTCGCGCATACATCATTTCACTCATTTCCAGAGATATAAGAAGTACGTTTTTACCTTGTAATGCTACATTAGTTGCAATATTGCCTAGAAAAATGCTTTTTCCAACATTTGTTTCTCCGGCAAATACGTAAAGAGACCTTCCATTTTCAAGAAACCCCCCACCGAGTTTATGGTCCAACCACTTCCACCCCGATTTAATATGAGGTTCTTCTGTGTGCAATTCCGCCACAAACTTATCAATATCAGAGAATAATTCTAATCCCATATTTTGAGATAAATTTACACTTACAGCTTTCTCCACACTAGCCAATAAATCTGCACTATTAAGTTCTTTACTATCTAGTTTTTCAGCAGCATCTAATAGTGTATGCATTACAGCTTTCTCCTTGAGAAAAAGTTCAGTATTTTCTATTAATTCTGTCTTATGAAATTTTTTATCTATATCTACAAATAGGTTTACCACTGCTTTAAAGCTAGTCTTTAATTCATCAGTAGTTAGGTAAGCCTTTATTTCAGTATGAGAGGGGACATTGCCGTGTTCTTTGAAAAACTTAAGAATGATCCTCACAATACTCTTTATATCATTATTTTTAAAGTAAGCGGTATCTAAGAAGTCTATAATAGATGCTAAATACACCGAATCCGTAAGAATATTATACGCAATAATAATTTCATAGAAATCCAAGTCTAGATGCTTTTTATTATTTTCTTTTTTCATTCCATTTATTTCTAAAATATTCGTTACTTTGATTCCATAGCTTGTTGTTTAAATCACGAAGCCCCGGGCTTTGATGATTGACTAATATCGGCCACACTCCTAATTTAAGCTTTTTCAAATTACATGTCAAGCTAAAATCTATATCGTAATGGTGCCATAAAAAATTCTCATCAAATCTTGCCCCTGAATTATATATGTTCTTAGGATCAAAGGCAAGAAATACCCCATCAAGTATTGCTACCCTACTAGGTGTTGGTCCAAAGCTGGTTACGTAAAGCTGTGACTCATTTACACTGTGACCGGCAATACCGCGGTAATTCTCTTTCTCCATCATCCAATGCCACAAATTCTTTTCAATAATTTTTGGATTTAAGCCTCCGGCAACACCTATAACATCAAATTGCTCTAAACCCTTAATTACAGCATCAATACTGAGGTATTCCAGTGAAACATCATGGTGGCACAATATAATTGTATCGTATTCTTTATATTTTGTCTCAATTATATTATTATAAAATTTAGAAAGACCGATCTCTGTATTATTATATGTAATATTTAACTGTAAATTGTTCTCAGGGAATGTTTTTTCTAAAAAACACCCAGATTTTAATGGACTAATAGAAAATACTCCGACCATAACATAAATTATAACAAGAAGTTATAAATAATCAATACATGGATAAAGACGCACATCTTATTTTTGAGGCCTACAAAAATAAACTTCTTTCGGAAGCTCCACCTGCCTATGCGGTGGGTGATTTAGATATACCCGGTGAAAAGCTTAAGGACTTGCCAGGGGGCGGGTATGGATTAAAGAAGAAAGCTGAAAAGGACAAGCAGCCTATTGAAACAATTACCCAGAATTTAGTCAAAGCTATTCAAACAAAACTCTTTAAACCTGAACAACATACTGTTGACGGTGTAGAGTATTCACTTTTCTACCCAGGCAACGAAATGAAATTACGTAGTGATTTACAAAACTTGGTACAACAAGAACTTGGCGTGGGTAAAACAGATGCTGCTTACACAGCACGGGTAGTACGTAACCTTCTTAATATAGTAGTAAAGGACACTGCTACCGGTGGGGTTGCCGCAAAAACAGAAAAGATTAAATCCGCAGTACAAGCAGCAAAAAAACCTACTACTAAAACAGAAACTGTATATGAAATAGACAAATCAGTGGTGTTGCCGGAAAAATCTATTAAAACATTAGTTATAAATTTGCCAGATGAAGATGTTCCGGAGAAAGAAATACTCAGTGTACTTAAAACAGCTCTTAATGAATACAATGATCGCCCGGGAATTGAGCCCCTTAAACTAAAATCTTTTGATCTTCTAGATAAACTTAAAGAATTAGGTGTTCTTAAGGAAAAGCAAGTTGAAAAAGAAGCATCAGAAGGCGAAGGTACCGGGGAAGTTGAAACAATTGATGATATCCCTGAGTATGATGATGCAGGTCAAGCGGCCAAAGAGCTAGGCTATATTAACAGGGGTAGGGGATTTGACCCAGGCAGTTTTTCTTTTGGCGATTAAGTAAAAAAAGGACTATCAAAGTCAAATTGTGATACTGCAGTAATGCCTTCGGGGGTAAGCTGAAATAAAACACCTTCTGGAAGCAATTCACATTGAGAAAACTTTACACTACTAAATTCATTATACAAATAATTAACAAAAACTGTGCTACCACATCGAGCAATATAGGTATTATTGTAGTTTGAGTCATAAATCCATACCCCAAAAGTGCCTTCTAGCAAACCAAGTACTCGAGAAGTAGTATCCACTGGTGTCAGTGATCCTTCTCCCGCTTTATATGATTCACTGAGCATGACTGGTATAATACTTGTATCGACAGGATTAGACCATTTAGGATCGAATTGTTCTTTTATTTCTTTAAAATTAGTAAGCACTCCATTATGGGCTACCGTAAAATTTTCATAGTTAAAGGGATGCGCCGTTTTAACATCATACTTTCTTTTTGAAGACGTAGGCGCCTGTGTATGCCCTAGATAAAGAACTATTTTAGCTTTATCTCGTTGAAACGCCGTTTCAACTAATTTTACATCGACCGATCCACTCCATCGATGAATAATTAAATCACCTTTATCAGTAACTAAGCATAGAGAGGTAGCAAAAGTACCTCTTTTTTTATTTAACTTGTAAAGAGTTAAAAATCTGTCCTTTTCAGTGGCGCCAAATATACCGCACATTTAATTATTATAATTTTCGTATTCAATTTTTCTACAATTATATTTTGTCCAAACAGAAGTTAAGTCTTGATTGTAAGGTTGTGGATCAATATAGCCTGCATTTGCAAATCCTTTAATTCTCAAGGCACTGCTAGCTGAATTTGGGTCGGCCTTTTCTTCTCCACTATAACATGTATAAGTTTTACTAAAAAGTACCTTTAAACGAATACCCTCTTTTACAATATCAGCTTTATTCATATCTATTAAAGGTGCCAATATATTAATCTGTATCTCCCGATTAAGGGAGAGTACATCATTCATACAAGGCAAAAATTCAGGACTTGCATCCCAATAACCAGCAAGACTATCCACACCGGTTGCACCATGGTAAATAATATCTGCACCAACTGCCTCTGCATACGAGGCTGCTATACTCAAAAAAACCATATTTCTGTTTGGCACATATGACTTGGGTTGTGCTTCCCCGGCAATTTCTCTTATATCCGGTGTGGGAATAGATTCATTAGTTAAACTACTTACTGGGGCTAAATCTCTAATGAACCGTGCATCTACAATTCTGAACCATTGACAGCCTAGCTGGTATGAATGCCAAGCGGCTAATTCCAATTCCTTATAATGACGTTGACCATAGTTATAGGCTATAGGGAAAACATTTTTAAACCCAACTTCCTCTACAGCTTTATAAAGAAGAACAGTTGAATCCATTCCCCCGCTTACAGGTATAACTATCTTAGATTTCTTTTTCATCTACCGTTTCACCAGATACATTACCATATTTGTATGTAGATTCTAGCTTTTTGTCAAGTAACGGTATTAACTCTTCATAAAACTTTTTATCTTTGGTAAAGTTCTTCGCATATCCTAATTTTGTACCATCAGGCTTAGTATAAGTAGCACCAGTTTGTATAATGAGTCCATGGTTAACAGCCATTTCTAGTAACCCGCTGTACTTATCTAACCCGGTCAAATAGTTTAAGTTAATACTAGCCTCAAGAAACGGGGGTATAAACCTATTCTTAACTGTTAATGCCCGGAGAATAGCACCGCTGTAGTTCTTGGCTTCTGGTAGAATAGCATCTTGTTCGTCCCCGGTATCCTGCTTTTCATTTTTCTTTGCAAGCTGTACAATAACGCTAGCCATATATAACGGCCCACTTCCCCCGCTTTGGTTTTGCACTAAAGAAGGATATAGAGAAGCCGGATCACTATAGGTATGGTTAGTCATTAAAATAGTAACTCCTGCGCGACCGGACTTGTACGTCAAAAGTCTACGCATACTCTTAAGACCTTTAGCGCGAGTGCCCATATCTGCAGCGCTCTTGTCTTTTTCTACATCAGAAACCTCTTTACTGCCAGCCAGATTACCAAGACTGTCTAAACTAATTATAAATTTACCTTGTAAATTGTTTTCTACAATACTATCTAGAAAAACACTTATCTGATTTCGTGCATTCTCAATCGTATAGACAGGAACATATTTTGTCTTATCTGGATCGAGCCCAACCCCGGCAGTAGTAGTCTTATCAATTGCAAACTCGGTATCAAAAATTACTGGAATTAGCCCTTTCTTTTGCGCAATACCGAGTATTTTATTGACCAATAATGTTTTGCCTGTCTGAGAGGGACCAGCAAATATAACTATTCTGCCCTTAGGTACTCCCCCTCCTTGAAGCTTGCCAGAAACAATAGCATTTAATGCATAACAACCTGTATCATACCAAGTATCTACATTGCATAGTGCATTTTCCGAAAGAAACGTAGCCTCTGGGTTTAACGCATCTAAGTTTTTGAACGCTTTAGATAAGAGATCGTCTTGCTTCATCAATCGTCAAACAACTTAATAACTTCAGAGTTAGGTCCCTTATTAGAATTTACAGGACCTGAGGGGGCATTAAAAATGCGGCTATATTGTTCGGCAATCTTACCATCAAGCTTAACACTGGAGGTTACCACATTAGCCCGGTTAAACGCAAATACAGCTCCACCGGATTTATCTTCTAGAAATTCCCTAAAAAATAAAGGAATTAATTGAACCTGTAGCTGCCCGGTCTGATTGGGAGTTACATGAAGAATAGAAGGATTCTTTACTTCAAGTTTTTCATCATTAACAGATACTTGTTCTGCAATAATAGTTTGACCTACATGATTAATAAAAACAATTACATCGCTCATATCGTTATAATATATGTAGAAAAGATAAAATCAAGCACTTAATAGTGAAAAAAGGTCACACTGGGTCACTTCACCCGGTTTCTGTGGCGACCATCCCACCGACTCATAAAATCGCTCTATAGCACTATACATAATCTTTTCAAACATCATGTCATAATCTGGTTCAAAGACCTTGGCAAATTCTTCCGGATAATAATACTTGTATGCTATAGCGCTAATTCCAAACCGGTTTGGCTGCTTTACATAGAAATATCTTATTTTGTCACCGCTTCCAATTTTTTCATACTTTTTATCAATTTTAAAGGTATGAAGCAGTAGGTTATGCATGTAAGCTGCTTTAACATGCAGGGGCATTGACTTAACAGTTTTAAACCCATCACACTTGGAAGCGTACTTCTCATACCCCTTTAAACCTACTACAAAAGATATATCGCTTACACTTAATGTTTTAAATAATTCATATGTTTCGTTTAATATAGTACTAGTTTTTTGTTGGTCTTGAGTAAGCAGCATAGTCTGTACGATTTTTTTAGCTAAGGGTTTAAGCGGGGCAGGCATGGTGGTGCGTGCAATCTCAACCCCAGTGTACTTGAACTTATCTGTGGGTATACCTTCCTCGTCTAGCACATGAATTACATATCTTTTCTTCTGTAAAAACATGCCGACGTCACATATGGCCTCTCTTTTAAAAACAATCCTACTGTCTGAACTATTAAGTGATTTTTCGCACCATTTTTT
>Ga0172364_10003098_pt1 | contig 13273 bp, 13 predicted proteins | sample LakKivSesite10cm_FD_114545 | JGI IMG/M metagenome (GOLD analysis project Ga0172364, IMG submission 114545) | Sediment microbial communities from Lake Kivu, Rwanda - Sediment site 10cm | ecosystem: Environmental > Aquatic > Freshwater > Lake > Sediment | place: Rwanda: Western Province, Lake... | reverse complement strand
GGACATGTGGCATCCACAATGCTGAGCTCCTGTTCCTCGACTTTTTGAATAATCTCTGCGGATTCGCCGTGCGTACGGACGAGAAAATGGGCGTTGGCAAATTTCTCTCTGTTTTTCAAATTGGCAAGGATGTCGGGCTTCATGTGCCGTAATCCCATGCGTTGCAATCGTTCGATTTCTCGCCGATTGTGAATCAATTGGCCTACCGAATAGAGAACCTGACCCTTCCCAAGAATTTCTTCGGCCAGAGCGATCGCCCGGTCAACGCCTGGACAAGGTCTGGCCATGGTCTCAACAGTAATGATCATATTTGTTTTCCTTTTTTGGTGTTCATGGTTTACCAAATTTTCCGATAAAGAGATCGGAGATGATCAACTGAGAGTTCTTTCGGATTCCTTTTTCTGCCGTATGCGAGCGATTATGAAAGCCACTTGTTCGTTCACATCCATATCGGTTGTATCAATGAGGATGGCATCCTCAGCCCTCTCCAAAGGACTGAGATCTCTGTTTTCGTCCCTTTTGTCCCGTCGCTTAATTTCTTCCATGATCTGCGATAGAGAAATCGCGATTCCCCGATGATGCATGTCCTTTCTTCTACGTCTGGCTCTTTCTTCCAAAGATGCCTTCATGAAAAATTTAAGATTGGCTTTTGGGAAAACCACTGTTCCCATGTCCCGTCCTTCGGCCACAACGTTTCGATCTTCTGCCATTTTTCTCTGGTGTGACACCAGAACTTTTCTGACCCGGGGTATTTCACAAACCGGTCCCACAGCCTGGTCCACTTCAGGGCTGCGGATATTTCTCGTGACGTCATTCCCGTCTACAAAAACCTGTGTTCCGTTGTCGGAAGGAATAAGTTCAATGGTTGTTCTTTCAGCCAGCCCGCTGATTTTTTTTGTATCCTTGAGAGCAATTCTCTCTTGGAGCACTTTTACGGCGAGTGCCCTGTACGTGGCACCGGTATCCAGATAAAGCCATCCCATTTTTTGGGCGACTATTCTGGCTGTTGTACTTTTGCCTGAGGCAGCAGGACCGTCAATCGTGACGATGAATCCTTGATTTCGATTATCCATGATCCTCGTGAAATCTCCTCAGACGATACCGCAGCGTATCAAATTGGCTTTCGTCTACCAAGGAAACGCAAGCTCGGAAACCGCCGGTTTCTTTTGCTCCGGTTTCGATCAAAGAAAGGCTGCTCCATCCGTAATAGAGCTGTTCCATTGCCAGGTCCGTGTTGTTGATTCCCGGGTAATTATAGGTAAAATAAAAACCGTCGTTCAGTGGTTTTCCGATTTCATCGTAGGCAAGCCGAAAGCCATTCTCTTGAAAAATTTTTTTCATGAAGCGGGCTCTCCTTTGGTATTCCTTGAGCTCCCCGAGAAAATTCCAATTCCCTTGATTCGCTTTCTCCAGAAGTGCTTTCAACCCCCATTGGGGCGCATGCGATACGCCGGATGTTGTGCAGTAAATACCGCTGTGAATGAGACTGTGAGCCACACTTTTGAATCCGAAGCGTTTTTCAAGTGCGTCCGATTTCCAGTGAAATAACTTTGGTGATAAAACGGCCACACCGATTCGTTGACCTGCATAGCTGAAAATTTTCGAACTGCTGAGTAAAAGAATGTAATTTTCTGTATACCGGGCAATGGTTGGCGGATACGGCGGGACCCCCGGCTTTTCGTACCCTTCTTTAAAATCCATTCCAAAGTAGGCCAGATCTTCAATGGCAATACCGTCGTGCTGTGTCAGTACGCGGCCAAACCCTCGAAGTTCCTGTTCTGTGTGCGTAATCCATGTCGGATTGTTGGGATTGGAGTAGAGAAAGCCGGCTACATCGCCTTTCTGAAAACGGGTCTCCACAGCTTTGACAAGGGCTTCGCCTCTTTTGCTGTAAAAATCTATGGAATCGCATTCCAGTCCAAGAAACCGATTTTGCATCTTGTTTACAGGGAAGCCAGGATCCAAGAACAGAATGACACGCTTTTTTGGATGGATGTACCCAACGACAGCCTGACTCAAAAACCCACCGTGCATGGCTCCACAGGTGGGTACACAGCATTCGGGTGTTACATCAATCCCTAAAAATTTTTTTATAAAAATAGCTGCCTCCTCCTTTAAAGAAGGGATACCCTCAGTAGGAGGATATTGATTGGAAATCTCTTTTTTGGAAAGTGCTTCCTTTTCCGCCTCAATGGCAGTGGAGTTGGTTTTGAATCCTGGAATGCCGAATTCCATTCGTATGAAGCGGACACCAAGTTTCTCCTCGATCTTGTCTACCAATCGTTTAAGTTCTCGGATCGAGCATCTTTCGGGATTTACTTCCTGCTGTTTGACAATATCATCAATCACTTGTTTGTCAAAGGGAACCTCTGCTTGTTTCATGGAATTTTCCTTTTTTGTACTGTTGTGTATTCTGTATTCATCTTGCCCTGTTCAACGTGTCTTTTACACTCAATGCGACTATGTGGATGTAAAAAATTTTGCGCCGCTTTCAAAAGCGCTTACACGTGCACTTTTTGATAGAGCGTCTTCACCTCCGAAACAGTCAGCGATCGCCATTTTCCACTGGCCAAACCGGTTACTTTCAAGCCGGCAAATTGGGTTCGTGCCAATTGGACAACCGGATGCCCCACGGCCTTCATCATTTGTCTGATCTGCCGCTTTTTCCCTTCGTGAACCCGGATTTCAATCCAGGTCTGACGACGGTTTTTCTTCAGGATTCTGGCCTGCCCTGTGACAGCCACGCCTTCAGAAAGCGCAACTCCGGAGGCGATGACTTCAAGCGTTTCCTTTTTAACCTGACCCTTCACCAGAGCTTCGTAGACTTTTTCTATCTCGTATTTGGGGTGAGTCAGCCGGTACGCCAGTTCTCCATCGTTGGTGAGAAGCAGAGCGCCTTCCGTATCCAAATCCAACCTTCCGACAGGGAAAAGCCTTTCGCCTGTGGACAAAAGATCCACCACGGTTTTTCGCCCTCTGCCATCGTCCACCGCGGTGATGACTCCACGCGGTTTGTTTAAAAGCACGTATCGAAAACAGCAGGGAGGTTTTACGTTCTTGCCGTCCAGCAGGATGGTGTCCTTTTCCACTTCGATTCTTCGGCCAGATTCCCGGACCACCTGATTGTTGACCACGACCCGTCCCTGTGCAATGGGAAGCACCGCCTTGCGCCGGGATGTGATGCCGCAGTGCGCCAGATACTTATTTAATGGCATCGTCGGAGAGATGGCTTTCCTCCTTTAATATCTCTTCGATTTCCCGCGGTCTGGGCAGATCAGAGATATCGTTCACGCCGAAGTAGCGTAAAAATTCTTTGGTTGTTTTATAGAGCAACGGCCGTCCGGGTCCTTCAGAACGGCCGGAGATGGAAATCAGTTTTCTTTCCAGCAGTGTGTAGATGACTCCGTCGCAATTGACGCCGCGGACAGCCGCTATCTCCGTTTTTGTGACCGGTTGCTTGAACGCGACCACGGACAGGGTTTCCAGAGCCGCTTGGGACAGTTTGGCCTTGCGGCGTTTTTGAAAGAGTTTGCTGACCCAAGGAGAGTAGGACTCTCGGGTCACCATTTGAATTCCCCCTGCCACGTGAAAAATGTGAAACGCCCGGTCCGTTTGTTTGTATTCGAGATTTAGTTCTTCCACGGCGTGGCGAATCTGCGAAACGGTTGTGTCTTCAATATATCCTTTTATCTGTTCATACGTGATCGGAATATCCGAAGCAAAGATGAGTGCCTCAACCACCTGTTTTAAATTTTTACGGCCCTTTGTTTCCACAAGATACCTACTGCTTTACAATCCAGATCTCCCCAAAAGCCGATTCCTGCTGCACACGTATTCTGTGCGTTCGAATAAGTTCCAAGATAGCCATGAATGTGACAACAATGGTTACCCGTTCCTTTAGCTGAACCATCAATTCTCGGAAGTTGATACGATTTTTTTCTGATAGTTGATTTAAAAGAAAATCTATCCGTTCCTCAATGGTCACTCCGACGGTTGCAACGTGGTGTACAGTCTCTTTGGGCATGTTCTCGAGGACCGATTTAAACGCGCTCAATAAATCAAACAGGGTGACATCCATTAGAAGCTCTTCCGCAGAGATGCCCTCGTCTTTTTTGTATTGCTTGGTCCACTGGAACCACGAACGGGTAAAGAGCCTTCGTTGATGATCCTCCATATCTGCCAGAGATTCTGAGATTTCTTTAAAGCGCTTGTACTCAAGAATCTGCCGGACCAGTTCCGCACGCGGATCTTCTTCTTCAACTTCTTCCTCGTATTCGCTTTTGGGCAGAAGCATCCGAACCTTAATCTGGATAAGCGTGGCTGCCATGAGGATGAATTCGCCGGCCACTTCCAGATCCAGTTCCTTCATCAGTTCGATGTATTCCAGGTATTGTTTTGTAATTGTGGCAATAGGGATATCGTAAATATCAATTTCTTCTTTTCTGATAAGATAAAGTAAAAGGTCTAACGGACCTTGAAAATTGGGAAGGGTGACCTTATATCCTTCCTTTGTTTCGATGGTTTCCAGACTCGTTACCCCATTTGCATGGACCCTCGCACATCGCTCATGGTTGCCTGGGCGACTTCCCGTGCTCTACGGTCGCCGTCTTCTATGATGGTTTTTACTTCATCTCTGTGGGAATCGTAATACGCCCGTTTTTCGCGGATAGGGGCCAACCGTTCACTCAGTATCTTGGCCATGGCTTTTTTATGAGCAACGCAACCGAGTTTTCCTCCACGGCAGTCGGCATGGATTTGGTGGATATCTTCGTGCGAGAACTTTTTGTGATAGGCGAAAACCATGCAACCTTCCGGATTTCCACGATCCGTCATGCGAATTTTTTTTGGATCTGTGTATGCGGTCATAATTTTCTTCATAATCTCGTTAGGGGTGTCCGAGAGAAGGATGGCGTTGTCGAGGGATTTGCTCATTTTACGGCCGTCCAATCCGGGGAGCCGTGCGAACTTGGTAAGGAGGGTCTTGGGTTCCGGAAAAACTTTGCCGTAAAGCGTATTGAACCGTCTGGCTACTTCTCGGGCGATCTCTACATGGGGCGCTTGATCTTCCCCAACAGGCACGGCATTGGCCTTGTAGATAAGAATATCTGCTGCCTGAAGTACGGGATAGCCCAGATGACCGTAGGACATGTTGGATTCGATCCCCAAATCCTTTGCTTGTTCCTTGACTGTGGGATTTCTCTGAAGCCTCGGTACAGTGACGAGCATGGAAAAGAGGAGATAGAGTTCTGCATGTTCCTTGATATGCGACTGAATAAAAAGGGGACTTTTTTCGGGATCCAATCCGGCGCTTAGCCAGTCAATGACCACATCCATGCTGTTCTGTGTGATCTGCGATGTGTGTTCCAGATCGGTTGTCAGCATGTGCCAATCCGCAATCATGTGAAAACTGTCGTATTCCTTCTGAAGACGAATCCAGTTTTCCAGAGCACCGACATAATTTCCCAGATGGAGCTTCCCCGTCGGCCGCATACCACTCAAGATTCTTTTTTTCTTTTCTGCCACGATTGTTCGCTAGGTTAAGAACAAGTAAGGTTTCCACCGCTCATCGGGGATTCCGACGAGGTGTTGAATAAAAAATAGATACCCCGGTTTTCTCGGTTTTCGAAGAAGAATCATGCCTGCTTCACGGGGAGTTCGATTTCGTTTTTTTGTATTGCATTTCATACAGGCACACACCAAATTTTCCCAAGAATCTTCTCCTCCCTGATCTTTGGGCACGATGTGGTCCACAGTGACCGGTCCTTCAAATGTTCCGCAGTACTGGCACTGATGTCTGTCTCGTTTGATTATATTTTTCCGATTCAAGAGAATCCGCTTACGAGGAACATGCACAAGCCGGCTCAGACGAACAATACTGGGAAGCGGTATGGATGTTTTTACAGAACGGATGTATTCATGATTTTTCTCTATCATTTCTGCTTTCTCAAGATAGAGAAGAACCACTGCCCTTCGCGCGCTGCAGACACTCATGGGTTCGTAATTCTGATTTAAGACCAGAACCCGGCTTTCCAACATCTCTTCTGTCCTTTAAAACATAAAATTTGGTTTAAAATTTACAATAAAACAAGAAAATAAGCAAGTTTTTTTTGTGGAAATCGGTGGAACACGGAGTCCAGGGGATATTCCCTATGGTAGAGTTGATGATTTCTGGGAAGCAGGATATCAAAGGATTGTAGTAAACGGATGGTGATAAAGGAAACAGCGAAGCGGAGTAAACGATCCTGCACTTCCCGGGTTCTAAGGATTTTTGGCAGTATCTATAGACTGGATTGTTTTTCAAGAAAAAAGTCTTCCGAAAGAATTTGCGTGGTGTCAAAGCGATTTCCATCCGTTCAATCCGGACACGACCATGGGTAACCGGCCTGGTGGATTTTTGCTGAGCCGATTTTATCCAATAGGCGATGAAATCAATCTTTCGATCCTGTCTCTCGATATCGTTACGGGCGATTTTTTGCCCCTATATAAATCCCCACCTCCATCGCTGCAACCAGACCAATCCAAAGAGGAATGAAAGGGATAAGGTCTCCCGCCTGAAATAGTCCGTATCCAAAATTTTTGTAAGTCAAGGGAAAGAGCCAATAATTGTTGCCGGAAGTCTGGATCTGAAACGCATCGAGAAGGAAATGAAGCCCTGCACCGGCGGTCAGATTTATAAAGGCTCCTTTTCTGATGGCAGGTTCAAAGAAAAGGACCAAAAGGCTTATCGTGAGCAGCATCCCTACGGGGGTGTGGAAAAAAACAATTTGGTCATACGTGTTTGGAAAAAGAATATAAAAAGGGCGGCTGAGAACATCGGGCAGGATTGTTCCCAGATAGAGCAAAGCGCGAAAGGGGGTATGCGATTTTTTCAGATCAAAGGGACGTTTTATCACATGGGCGAACGCAACGTGTGTGATGAGATCAGGCATGTTTCCGCAACTCGATTTGAAAAGGTTTTATCCGAAGACGATAGTATCGCACAAACATTCCGCCGATCAGTAGAACCGGCAACACAGAAAGCCATATTTTGTAGCGCCTCTTTTTTGAAATCAAAAGTTTCACAACGTGCAAATATCCTTCTTTGTGAAAAGTGGCCGTGAGACCAATGTACTCTCCCGGCCTTAACCCTGCTGTGTCAGCATAAACGCGTATGGAAGGGCCTCTTTCCTGGAGAAGCTGAAAGCCGTCGGGATAGATTTCGCCAATCCTCGGTTCACGGTAAATGGTGACTTGTTGTCCGTCGTATTTTGAAGGATTTTCAAGGCACTGGTTCAGATGAATCCAGGGATGGATATTGGTGCTGTAAAAGGAAAGGGCGATCAGGAAGGCCAACAGGAGGAGAATGAGAGCAAATCGTTTTGGCATTTTTTATTTCCTTTGGTCTATCCTTCCAATGGATGATAAAAATATACAGAGTCTGTGAAACAATTGCAACAGGAATGTACCTTTCGTCCGCATGGTTTCCATACAGTGGGCACTTCCTTTCACAGTTTAAATTGGGCTTGCATCTCATCGGTTTTGTGGGTATGCTTGTTTAAATATTGCCAATAAAAATGATGAAGGAAAACAGATGAAAATTATCCAAATAATCGCGGTGATTGCTTCGGTCTGGCCCGTGTGTTCGAGAGGTAATAAATTTCCTGCAACCGGAACAAATTATCCTCCATGAAGTGGCATTTCATAATGGCAGTTCCGGGATTTCATTGTATTCGTGGCTGTTCCTCTATTTTGGCCTTAAAACCCAAGTGGCATAAAGTTTGTACCTTTTAAAAGGAATTAGTGACCTCTGGCAAATTTATATTTCATCTGTCATCCTTCGACGGAGTTTATCCTGATCCCGAAGTTTCGGGAGAAGGACTCAGGATGACCACCACACTCTAAAATTTGCCAGAGGTCAGTGAATTGTTCTACTTTTTTGGTGCTGTCCTTTAGGTTGTGCATGTCCGTTTTTCGATCAGGGCAATAATTTTGTCTTAAGTATTCAGAGGAGGATAAAATGAACCATAAAAAAAATGAGGGTCCGGTACGATGGCGTGTGGGATATATCCTGCCCTTTCTTTTTTTGGTAATTTTTCTGGGATGCGAACAGATTTTGGATGAGGCATTAACCAAGGCGTTCACCGTCCGGCAGACACTCATTTCGGATGAAACAGCCAGCAGTGAAGCCAAGACATCGGAAACCATTCCGATCATAAACAGCGGTGTTTTGACCAAGGGTTCTGGCGTTCAGACATCGGGAGAGGGATTTGTCGTTGTTCCTGTTACTCCTCCTGACATGGATCTTTTAATCACGGTTGTCTCTGCCAATGCGTGTGAGATTTCCGGTACACTGGTGAATAAAGAAGATGCAAGTGTCCTTTTCGGTATCTATTTCGCAAGTTCGGGTGGTTTGACCAATCCCAAAACAGAAGCCAGCCTCATTGCCACGGTGAACCTTGCCGGACTCGAGACAAAAGTCATCGAAGGGTACGATGCGTTTAATCAATCGGAAGATGAAATCAATGCCAATCTTCTGGGCTTTTTTGCATCGCATCCTGGAATAAGTACGGTGTACGTCTATCTCACCGGAGATCCTCTTCCGGTAAATATCGAGGTTCATTCCCTGGCCTTGGTACTGAAGCCCGTGGCCCACATTCAGCATGTTGTGAATCCGGATGAGGAGTATGCCCAGTACAGCGATCAGATCGAGGACATTACGGATGTCGGACTCTCAGGATCAGCAGTCAACAACGGGAGCAGTGCTGTCACCCTCTCTTTGTTCGTATCGCCTGCAGAGGGCAGCACGGATTGGCAGGGAGAAGTCGTTCGATTTACAATCCAGGCAGGCGAAACCATTCAGTTTGAAAACTGGTCAAGCTTTCTGGTTGACGGAGGTGAGGAAAGACTGAAAGCCTGCATCCGTTATTTATTGGATCCGGGCGAGGCCATCCGGGGTGATCTTTATGTTGAAAGCGATAGCGAAATCAATGTCCACATCGTTAGCCTGATTTTTGAAGGAAAAGTAAAAGTGATTTTGTAGTGGGATGCTCGTCCGCCTTCCGAGATAGAAAAAGCGCCGATGTGAGGCTGTGAAATATTCTTTTAAATGTGCCGTAGGATCTTCCTGCGGCTTTTTTATTTCTCCCGATTTTTTTACATGACAGATAATTTTTCTTGCATTTTTTCTTGTTGATTTCTATTTTGGAGAGGCATTGTGACACTCAACACAAAGTGGTTCTCAGATTTTTTTATCAGAGACCTCACCTAAGTCCTCTCCTTGAAAAAAGGAGAGGACATGATTGTGAAATCTGAAAACCACTGTGGTTCGACTATACATACGATGTCTTAACCCTCCTTTCAGGAATTTCATGAAATTTAAAAACACCGTGTTTGAAAAAATTGTGAATCGAAAATCTGTATTTCAAGGGAAGTACCTTGCCTTGCAGACACTCGTTGTGAAGCTTCCGGACGGTCGTTTGGGCGAGCGGGAGATCGTCCGCGTAAAGGATGCTGTGGCCGTTCTTCCACTCGACAACGATGGGAATGTTCATCTCGTGCGCCAGTACAGAGCCGCTATTGATAAAACCCTGCTTGAAATTCCAGCCGGTCTTTTGAATGGCGATGAAAGCGCAAGGCAGGCAGCTGTCCGTGAATGTGAAGAAGAGACGGGTTATCGTCCAAGGGCAGTCACAAAACTCATCACCTATGCGCATGCCGAAGGATATTCTACCGGTTTTATGACGCTTTATATCGGAACCGATCTGGAATATACGGGAAGAATCCATCTTGATTCCACAGAATTTTTGGAGACCGTTTCCATGCCGTATCATGAACTTTTTAATATGGTGCAGGAAAATAGGATCATGGATTCCAAGACGATTTTGTGCACACTGATGGGCAAGTCCTTCATTATGAAAAATGTGAGGACGATAGAACCATGACTGCTGTCAGAATTTCCGGAATGAATTTTCAGAAAGAAGGGAGTGTACGATGAAGGAAGATTCTATCATGGAGTGTTCTGAAGAATCGGATAGCGAGAACGATGCAAAGATAATCGCCATCGGAAGCGGAAAAGGAGGAGTGGGAAAAACCGTGATCTCTGCATCTATGGGAGTGGCGCTGGCGAAACTGGGATTCCGTGTCGTGGTTGTTGATGCAGATTTTGGAGGCGCCAATCTGCACAAAGTCATGGGATGTGACATGCCCCAAAAAACCTATTTCCATTTTTATCATCGGCAGTATAAAAGATTGGAAGATATCTGCATTGATCATCCCGATATTGCAAATCTGCGAATAATCATTGGCTGTGGAGATTCTGTAGAAATAGCCAACCTGCAGTACTATCAGAGGATGAAATGTATCCGGCATTTGATGGAACTGGATGCGGATTTTGTGATTTTGGATCTTGGCGCCGGTAGCGGTTACAACGTTCTTGATTTTTTTCTGACGGCTGATCAGGGCATCGTTCTTGTTACTCCTGATACGCTGAGTATTTTAGACGGGTACAATTTTGTCAAAAAAGCTCTTTACCGAAGACTTTATCAAATGTTTAAAATCCACAAAAAGACAGTAGAACTTATTAAAAAATCCGAAGGGACAGAAACACATCGAAGCCCATCCATTGTGAATGATCTGGTAGCCCAAGTCACCAAGATGAATAAAGACCTTGGGGGAAAAATGAAAAAATGTATTCAAGATTTTTCTCCTCTTTTATTGATCAATGGCACAAACGGGACCCACGATGAATCCAAGTGCCTTGCACTTCAGGTCGCGGCTGAAAATCTTTTGTCCGTCCGTATGAAGTATCTTGGCGCTGTGCATAAGGATGATGCTGTGGTGCAGTCCATTGAGGAGAACATTCCCTTTGTCAGTTACAATCCCAAAAGTCGTGCCTCTTTGGATCTCATCGGTATTATCAATAAAAAATTGCTTTCGGCAGGGAAAATCGAATCCGTACGAAGCAAACGAAAAATTGTAAAAACGATTTTAAAGGAAGAATCGGAAAGAAACGGAGTCGTTTGTTCTGTGGCGTGTTCGTATTGGGGTGTGTGCGAACTGAAGAGAGGAGGACATTACTGCATGTTGCAGGGATTGTGATTTTCAAACAACTTAAAATCATCCTCTCGATTTCAATAGATTCTTCGCAGATGCTCTGATGTATTTATCCCACACATATTTTACTTTGGATATCTGACTTAGAAAAAAGTAGCCGTCCATTCCGTACGTAAAGGAAGGATCAAAATAGCAGCTGATGGTGCACCCGCCGCAGAAGGGGAACCGTCCTTCTCTTTTTCGGACCTGTTGGACAAAGGGGCTGTGATGCACCTTAAAAAGATGGCCGTCAATGGGAATCCGTTGAGAGGCTCTGTGAAAACACGGCAAAAGAAGACAATTGTCGGGAGAAATGACCACAGTGGTGGTGACAGCGCGGCATCGAGGGCGATCTGTGCGATTTCCGCCTTGCTTCATCAGCTTGAGGATTCCCCGGTTCACGTACACGTAGGGACAGGAAGCCATGCCCAGAATTTCTTCGAGGGTTTTTTTGTTGACGGCTTTATTGCCGCAGTAGGGGAAGACAGGATTTAAAAGAAGCATGCGGCGGTCTTTTTGGGCAGATCGTGCCATCTCAGACAGATGTTGCTTGTTTTCTTCGGTCACGGTGAAGAGAATGTCCGGTTTTTCGCCGAGTGCCTCCGCGACCGTGAGACTTTCCATGACGTGATGGAAGCAAACGACACCTCGAATGGCATCGTGCTGGTCTGGAACAGGGGAGTCCAGGGAAAAATGAAGCAGATCAATCATTCCGCGGAGTTTTTCTGCATATTTGGGATAGAGAAGGCCATTGGTTGTCACCGTCGTAAAAAATCGTAATCGCTTCGCTTCCCTTAAAATGTCAGCGAGATGAGGATGAAGCAGCGGTTCTCCGCCGGTAAAATCAACAAATCGAACGCCCAGTTTTTTCAAGTCCCTGAGATTGCGAAACACGGCCTCAGGATCGGCATCTTTTCCGTTTTTGTGGTGGATATCGCAGAACACACAGCGTGCGTTGCATCGGGTGGTGATGTAGTAGTTGCAGAGAATGGGATAGGATATCCATCGCCGCATGGGAGTACGCATCCTTATGATTTGTTGCGTTTCTGTGTTCCAACCGTGGAGGTTTTCCACGTAACGCTTTTCCCCCAAAAAAAGAAGGGGGCAAAGAAAAGGGAGTAGACAAAATAGAAAAGTTCATAGCAGAGACAGTATTGCAGTAGATCCTTTCTTTTTAAGACCACGAGCGGCCGCCACAAAAGGGCAAGATCCGATAAAGCGATCAGAAAAAAACAGGAAACGCAGGCATAGAGATGTCCGAGTAGTCCAGACAAAATGATCAGAAGGTGGGCGAAAAATGCGATTCCCATAAGTGAAATTCCAAGAAGTCCGTGGCTTCTGCTGCCCATGACCCACCTCTTTCGTTGAAGAAAAAATTCCCGCGCATTTTCTTCTGGATGCGTATACACCGCACATTCCGGATCCAGAAGGATCTGGACGCGGAAGTTGGTTTTTTGGCCCACTTTTCGGGCAATTGCAAAATCTTCGATGAGGTGCGGTCCTATGGATTCAAATCCACCGATCTGATTGTAAACGTCTCTGCGAATAGAAAAGTTGTTTCCAAAGACACTCAAGGGGCGACCCACGTTGGCCCACCCCGCACCGACCGAGGTCAAGTAGATCCAGTCCATGGATTGAAGTTTCGAGAAGAGAGGTGCTTTTTCCCCTTTTCGATCAAGCAAGAGGAATCCACCCAAAAGACCGGTCTCCGTTTGGTATCCCGAAATCATGGTTCGGATCCATTGCGGGGGAACACGGCAGTCTGCGTCTGTGAAAAAAAGAAGCTCTCCGCTGCTGGCCAGAACTCCTTCCGCAAGGCCGTGCCCTTTTCCGCTGCGGTCGGGAGGAACATTTCTGAGCGATACCATCTTGGCGTTCCTGTGGGAGTGGGTGAAATCGGACAGGATTTTTTCTGTTTGATCGGAAGAGCGGTCGTTGACCAGGATGAATTCAAGCTTTTCATTCGGGTAGTCTAATGTCCCAAGTGATTCGAGGCAATCGGGAAGGGTGCGCTCCTCGTTCTGGGCCACCGTAACAACAGACACGGTCGGTTCCCAGGTGGGGATAGAATGTGTTGGGGGTTTTCGAATGCCGATGACTGTTACAGTCGTCAGAACGATGTAGAGAAGAACAACAACGACCAAGAGAGTGTGAAGTGCCCAAAAAATCATGCGTTCTCGTCCATCCGTGCGTTTAAGGATTT
>Ga0172364_10003096_pt1 | contig 13274 bp, 11 predicted proteins | sample LakKivSesite10cm_FD_114545 | JGI IMG/M metagenome (GOLD analysis project Ga0172364, IMG submission 114545) | Sediment microbial communities from Lake Kivu, Rwanda - Sediment site 10cm | ecosystem: Environmental > Aquatic > Freshwater > Lake > Sediment | place: Rwanda: Western Province, Lake... | reverse complement strand
TGTGGTTCTTATGGTGCACCAGTCTTGGAACATTAATGTAATGAGTATGGGTGAGGAGGTAGCAACGAGTTTAGGCGTTACCTCTAAGCGGGTGTTAACGGTAACTATGGTGCTAGAGACACTTGCAACTGCCAGCATAATATCTTTTACAGGAGTCATCGGTTTCGTCTGCTTGATTTCTCCACACATCGCTCGAATGGTGATTGGCAGTGACCACAGGTTCCTCATACCCTGCAGTGCACTCATCGGTGCCTGTTTGCTCTTGTGTTCTGACACAGTGGGAAGGCTGGTGATTCAGCCCGCGGAACTTCCAGTTGGAATTGTGACTTCATTGCTTGGTGTTCCGTTCTTCATTTATATTTTGGCAAGTAAAAGGAGGCAAAGTTGGCGTTGAGACTTATAATCGCTAAGCTCTCGTTCAGCTACGATGGAATTAAAGCCCTCAACGATGTGGAAATGGAAGTAGGATCAGGCGAAATGGTGAGCATCGTTGGCCCAAACGGCTCAGGCAAGAGCACACTGTTGAAATGCGTCAACCGAATCTTGAAAACCAAACAAAACACCGTGTTAATTGACGGCAAAGACGCAAGCAAGATAAACCTCAAGGAATTGTCCACGATGATGGGTTATGTCCCTCAAAGCTCAACGAGCACTTTTCCTTTTACCGTTTTTGACGTCGTGTTGATGGGGAGAAAACCCTATATCCACTGGAGTCTAAGTGAGCGCGATAATGAAATAGTCGCGGAAATGCTGGATTTTCTGGGAATCGGCGAGCTAGCAATGCGCCATTATGATGAGCTTAGCGGTGGCGAACAGCAGAAAGTTATCATTGCCCGCGCTCTTGCTCAGCAACCTCAAATTCTGCTTCTTGACGAGCCAACTAGTTCGCTTGATATTAAGCACCAGTTGGAGATACTTGGTATACTTAAAAGTCTGGCTCAAACCAAACACTGTTCGGTCATAGTGGCAATGCACGATTTGAATTTGGCAAGCAGGTTCTCCGACAGGATGCTCATGCTCAAACAAGGCTGCATATTTGCCGTTGGCACTCCGGATGCTGTATTAACTGAAGAAAACATCGAGTCAGTCTACGGCATTAAAGCACATGTAACGAACTCGGTTTTGGGCAGACCTCAAGTTACCCCCCTTATATCAGAATTCAACGGAATTAGACCTTTAAAAACTCCGAAATTTGAAACCATAGACAGCAGAGCGTGAAACTAACGAAATCAGCCAAAATAGCCTTCGTCACATCTATCCCCACCGACGCCGTACCTTTCCTCTCAGCCACTGCGTCCATAACCGAGCGCCTAGGCAACGTAGTTGAAACGTGCTTTCGAACAGGCGGCGACTTCAGAGACTTCGGCAGTCTAGACGAGTTCATTGCGTTCGCAAGGAAATCTCACGTAACCCTTGTTCATTTAATGGGTGAACTTCCAGACTTAGACCTTCTCGCGTCCGAGCTAAAAAACGCTGGCGTCCCCCTTTTTGTCTCCACTTCCTTCTTTGGACCCAACATGAAATACAGGAACCTTTCCACTGTGGAGCAAGAAGACTACAAAGAAATTTTCAAGTACCTAAACTACGGCGGAAAAAAGAACTTCGAAAACCTTCTGCTTTACTTGGCAAACCGTTTCACTGGAGCCAGCTACAAAGTCAAAGCCCCTCAACCGCCGACGTGGGAAGGCATATACCATCCTGACTTCGAGAATCCGCCAACAATCGAAGAGTACACAGCAAAGAAAATTGTGCCCGGCAGACCCACAGTCGGCATCTGGTTCCATCAGACACAGTGGCAGGGCGAAAACACAAGTTTTGTAGACAGTTTAATCGAGAAAATAGAGCAGAAAGGAGCCAACGCCCTTCCTGTTTTCTTCAGTGGCAACAAAAACAAAGCTTTAGGTATAAACGGGTTAGAGTGGGTAATTGAAAACTACTTTATGAGAGACGGAAAACCCACAGTTGACGTAGTCATAAGCGCTTTGTCATTCTCTCTGTCCACCTCATTATCAGATTTCAATCCAATCACCGCCTTGAAGAAGCTAGGCGTGCCCATAATCAAAGCAATTTTGACCTGCAACACTTACGAAGAATGGCGCGACACAATGCAGGGGCTCAGCATCATCGAACTGCCCTCAAGCATAGCGATGCCCGAGTTTGACGGACTCCTGATTACCGTGCCTATTGCGGCAATGGCTTTCTCCCTACCCGCTTCTTCAATGGGCGCCAAAGTGATTGAGTATGAGCCTATTCCTGAAAGAGTCGATAAACTGGTTAATTTGAGCATAAACTGGGCGAAGCTGCGCCATATTCCAAACAGCGAAAAGAAAGTTGCGATAATCTTCCACAATTATCCGCCGCGGAACGACACCATCGGGCACGCTTTCGGGCTTGATGCTCCAGTCTCAGTCATGAATATCCTGCGTGGTTTGAAAGAGAACGGCTACTGCTTGGACTGCTTGCCCGAAAACGGTCAAACACTAATTGGTGACATAATAAACAGGCTCACGAACGACCGCAGATGGCTAAGCTCCGAAGAACTTGCAGAAAGAGCCATCGCCAAAATCTCACACGCGCAATACGCTGAATGGTTTAAGGAATTGCCCCAAGACGTCCAACACAAGATGGAAGGCGACTGGGGAAAACCGCCAGGCAAGCTTTTCAGCTACAAAGGCGAGCTGCTAGTTGCTGGAATACTGAACGGCAACGTCTTCATCGGTCTGCAGCCTCCTCGCGGCTACTTGGAGAACCCCGCAAGCATCTATCACAGCCCAGACCTTTCAATGCCACACCACTACTACGGCTACTATCGCTGGATTCGCGACGTATTCAAAGCCAACGTCATCATGCACATCGGTACACACGGCACCTTAGAGTGGCTGCCTGGAAAATCAGTCGGGCTTTCTGCATCTTGCTCCCCTGACATAGTAATCTCTGATTTGCCCAACGTGTATCCATACATAATCACCAATCCCGGCGAAGGCACTCAAGCGAAAAGACGAAGCTACTGCTGTCTTATCGAGCATCTGATTCCAGCCATGCACAATGCTGACGCCTACGAAGAAACCGCGAAGCTGGAAGTTCAGCTGCAGGAGTACTATCATGCAAAAACTTCTGACCAAGGAAAACTGCCAGTTATGCAGAAGCTTATCTGGGAAACCGTGAGCCAAGCCAAGCTGGACCACGATTTGGAGGTTACTGAAGAGGCTGCGTTCTCTGACTTTGACGGCTTCTTAGAGAAGCTGCATGCTTACCTGCAAGAACTTTCGGACGCCCTGATTCGGAATGGCTTGCACACCTTGGGTGAACCGCCAACCGACTCGCGTCTGGACGAGTTCATCGTCACTCTAACCCGGTTAAGCAATGGCGCCGTCCCCTCACTGAGGCAATCAATCGCAGAAATGAAAGGCTACGACTATGAGGACTTGCTCGCGAACAGGGGAAAACTGAACGCTGACGGCAAAACCAACGGCGACATAATCAAGGAGTTGAATGCTCTTTCGCTAGAAATAATACGGAAATTCCACGCCGAAGGCTTCAAAGAGCAGAGCATTGACTCAATAGCCCTATATGTGCTCGGCAGAAACAGCACCGACGTGAGACGATGCCTAGTCTACGTTGGCAGTTTTCTTGCCCCCGCTTTAGCAGCTACCACCGACGAGTTAACCAACACCCTCTCAGCGTGTGAAGGCTGCTACGTTCCTTCAGGTCCTTCTGGCTCCATCACGCGAGGCATGGCTGACATTCTGCCTACTGGAAGGAACTTCTACTCAGTGGACCCCCGTGCCATACCTTCACCTGCAGCTTGGCAGATAGGCGTTGCCTTGGGCGATGCTATGCTGGAGCGGTATCTGAAGGAAGAAGGAGAATACCCTGAGAGCGTCGGCATTATCATCTGGGCGATAGACACCATGAAAACGAAGGGTGACGACGTAGCCGAAATCCTCTATCTCATGGGCGTTAGACCCGTGTGGGAAGAAACTAGCGGAAGAGTAATAGGCGTAGAAGCCATACCTCCAGAGGAATTGAAGCGTCCCCGCATCGATGTGACCGTTCGCATAAGCGGACTTTTCAGAGACACGTTCCCCAACGTCGTTAACCTCATCGACGAAGCCGTGGCGTTAGTTGCCAGCTTAAAAGAACCCTTAGAGCGGAACTATGTGGCTAAACATGTGGAAACTGAAGTAAAAGAGCGCACAGCACAAGGCTTTGCCGCGGAGAAAGCAAGAGAGGAAGCTTGCTACAGAATTTTCGGCGACCGCCCAGGCGCTTACGGCTGCGGAGTCAGCGACGCCATCGACTCCAAGAACTGGAAAGACCAGAAAGACCTGAGCAACATTTACGTCACATGGGGTTGCTATGCCTACGGACGGAAAAACTACGGGGTTTCAATGCCTGAGCAGTTTAAGCTGCGCTTGAGCAAGATTAATTTGACGGTGAAAAATCAGGATTCACGAGAATTCGACATACTGGATGGTGACGACTGGTACGACGCCCACGGCGGCATGATATCAGCGGTCAAGACTTTCAAAGGCGAAGCACCACGCTCCTACTGCGGTGACAGCTCTGACCCTAACCGTGTAAAAGTCCGAAACACCGCCGAGGAAACCAGGTACGTTTTCCGTTCTCGCCTTCTTAACCCAAAGTGGATTCAAAGCATGAAACGACACGGCTACCAAGGCGCCGCAGACCTCTCGCGAACACTTGACACTGTTCTAGGCTGGGACGCCACAGTCGAGGTCGTTGAAGACTGGATGTACGAGGACCTAGCCAAAAAATACGTCCTGGACGCCGAAATGCAAGAGTGGCTTAAAGAAGTAAACCCTTATGCGCTTCAGAACATGGTTGAGCGACTTTTGGAAGCGATAGAACGGGGCATGTGGAAGGCGACAGAGGAGATGAAACAGGACCTGCACAGGCTTTACTTGGACATTGAAGGGCTTCTGGAGGGCGTGGGCGAAAAATAGTATAAGGCGAGGGGAAGTCTGGCATGAAAGAAAACATGATATTGAATGAGAAGAAATTGAATCTCGCGTTGGAAGGAGTCGAAGCCAAAATAGTTTATAACACGTACAAGAGCTTCAAACTCAACACCCTGCTTGTTTCGTTTGGAGAAAAACGCCGCGTTATCTCAACCTGGGACGGATACAGAGAAGTCAGGTTCGTAGCCAACGTTTACACGCCTCTCGCCCTGTCGAAAATCACGATGAAGAATTATGAGGCGTTCCAGAATGATTTTCCTTCAGCGCTGGGAATCAGCTCAGAAGAAATCAGCTTCTTAAGCACAGGCGTGGACATGGACAACGCTGCCGTCTGCGAGAAGTCCTACGAGGAACTCAAAGTTTGCTGTTTAGCGACTGCAGGAGCAAAAGGCAACGCCTTAAGAACGGGCGTGGACGTGGCAAGTTACGTGGAACGTGCTGGGAGATTTGCTGGTGCGGTTGGAACCATTAACGTGATTGTCTTAACCAACGCCACGCTGAGCGACGGCGCCATGGCACGCGCAATTATCACCGCTACAGAAGCCAAGACCGCCGCGCTTCAAGACTTGGATGTTAGAAGCACCAGCACTCCTCAAAATCAAGCGACTGGCACGGGGACTGATAACGTAATCGTTGTTTCTGGAAAAGGAATGCGCAAGCCGCTATTATTAACCAGCGGTCACACTAAGATGGGCGAATTGATCGGTTTCACGACAAAATTAGCCGTTGCTGAGGCGCTAAAGAAACACGATGGCTGATAAGAAGTTAGCTTGTCGAGTTACAACTGGGGAAGATACCTAGAAATAGTGAAGTGAACTTGCGGGGAGTATGGGTTGGAAGAGCTAGTAGTGACTGAAGGATTGACTAAAACGTATGGGGAAATAAGGGCGGTTGACGGCTTGAACCTGAAAGTTCATTCTGGCGAAGTCTTCGGTTTCCTTGGACCGAACGGTGCGGGTAAGACCACCACCATCCGCATACTTAACACCTTGACCAAGCCGACTTCGGGAGGCGCGTGGGTGAGCGGTTTTGACGTGGTTAAGGAGCCTGACAAGGTAAAGAAAGTCATCGGCGTGGTGCAGCAGCACATAAGCTTGGACAGGGATTTGACCGTGAGAGAGAACATGGAGTTCCATGCCCGCCTGCATCATCTCGGCGCTTCCGAACGTAAGCGGAGAATCAACGAGCTGATTGACTATGTGGGCTTGACTGAACACGCTGACCGGATAGTTGAGCAGCTTTCGGGCGGGATGAAGAGGCGGGCGATGATTGTTAACGCTCTGCTTCACCAGCCTGACGTGCTGTTTCTTGATGAACCGACGGTGGGTTTGGACGCTCAAACGCGGCGGCGCTTGTGGGATTTGATTCGGAGGCTCAACCACGACGGCACCACAATTTTCCTTACGACGCATTATATTGAGGAGGCGGAAGCTCTATGTCAGCGCGTGGGCATAATCCATTTGGGACGATTAATCAGCATCGGCAACCCTTTGGCGCTGCGTCAGAAACTGGGTTTGGTCACGGTGGAAACGCTCGTGAACAACAAGGACACGCGGTACCAGTACTTCCCCGACAGGGTAGCAGCATCCAGTTATATTCAGGATCTCCCGCATGACGTTAAAACCATAATTATCCGGGAGTCGAATTTGGAAGACGTTTTTGTGGAGTTAACCGGGCAAAAAGTGGGTGATGATTAAGTTGTTGACGATGTTAAGCGACATTTACTCGGTTTTGTGGGTGGATCTACGGTTTTTGAGGCGCAACTGGCTTAGAACGCTTGCGACCAGTTTGATGGCGCCGCTGCTTTATCTGGTGGCTTTCGGGTACGGTTTAGGTAGCGGAATCACCATCGACGGGTACAGTTACCTTGAATTTGTGATCCCAGGCATAATCGCGCTTACAGCAATGACCAGCAGCTTTAACGGCGCCGCAAAACTCAATGTGGACCGACTTTTCTACAAGTCCTTCGACGAATGCTTGATGTCGCCGATAAGCCTCGTCTCGCTGGCTATAGGTAAAACCTTGATAGGTGTGGTGCGGGGTTTGATCAGCTCTGCCGCTTTGTTAGCCGTCGCCTTACTCATTTCGCCACTGCTTATAGTCAGCCCGCTTTTCGTGTTAGTCCTTGTGCTTTCCTGTTTCGTCTTTGCCTTCCTAGGCGTGTTTGTGGCGTTGGTGGCGAAATCCCATCAGGACATGGGCAACTTTAGCAGTTTGGTGCTGCTACCGATGACTTTTCTGAGCAGTACGTTCTTTTCGCTAAGTCAACTTCCCGAAGGGCTGAAGAGCGTCTAGTACGTGTTGCCTCTCACTCACTCGAGTCAATGCTTGCGGGCAGTGGCCTTAGGTGAGCCTTTTCCCTGGATGTCTTTTTTGGCTGTTCTGGGCTTTGCATTGATCTTCTTCTCGGGCTGCATGGTGGCGCTAAAAAGAGCCAGCGTGTAAATCATCTTTTTGACTTCATGTATGCTGCCTGCGTGGAACTCTGTAGGCGTTCAAAATCCTCAAATTCGCAATGGACAGATGTTTATTCCAATGAGTACGTTTCCGATTTTTGGCATCGTAGGGAAAATGCCGAGTTCTTCGCGTTTCATATATTGCTCTTTAAATATTTTCAGTTTATTGATTTTTCGGTAATAGATAACCTTCAACTTGTGACTCTAAGGCTGACGCTTCGGAAATCATGAGGATAAACGCAGGAGCAAGATGATAAACTTAAAATAACTGGAAGAACAGTTGTGTTAACGCACTAAAATTTAAGGAAAAACGAAAAATATAGGAAGGAAAACGAATGAGCAAAAGCGCGAAACCCCACTTAAACCTCGTAATCATGGGGCACGTTGACCACGGAAAATCCACCACCACTGGACACTTGCTGTACCAAGCAGGCGCAATTGACGAGAGAACCATAAAGGCATTCGAAGAAGAAGCCGAGAAAATGGGCAAGGGCACATTCAAGTACGCATGGATACTCGACAACCTCAAGGAAGAACGAGAAAGAGGCGTAACCATAGATCTTCGGTTCTTAAAATTTGAAACCAACAAATTCTACTTCACAATCATAGACGCGCCAGGACACAGAGACTTCGTCAAAAACATGATCACAGGCGCAAGCCAAGCTGACGCCGCCGTGCTCTTTGTCTCAGCTAAAAAAGGCGAGTTCGAAGCAGGCATCGGTCCAGGCGGCCAAACACGCGAACACGCGTTTCTGGCTTTCACACTAGGCGTCCGCCAAGTAGTAGTCGCCGTTAACAAAATGGATGACATGACAGTCAACTGGAGCAAAGAACGGTACGAAGAGATTAAAAATGAAGTTACACGCATGCTGAGAATGGTAGGTTTCAAGGTTGAAAAAGTCAACTTTGTACCCACTTCAGGGTGGACAGGGGACAACCTCGTCAAGAAAAGTGACAAAATGCCCTGGTACACTGGGCCGACTTTAATAGAGGCTTTGGACCTTTTAGAAGTGCCTCCTAAGCCAACTAACAAACCTTTACGCGTTCCTGTCCAAGACATTTACAGCATCACTGGCATAGGAACTGTTCCTGTTGGCAGAGTTGAAACAGGCGTGCTCAAAGAAGGCGACAACGTTATTTTCATGCCAGCCAACAAGACGGCAGAAGTGAAATCCATCGAGATGCACCACACCAAAATTAGCAAAGCTGAGCCAGGCGACAACATAGGCTTCAATGTAAGAGGTATAGCGAAGGGTGATGTCCACCGCGGAGACGTGGCAGGACCAGTAGACAACCCACCTACAGTAGCCAAAGAGTTCATCGGACAAATAATTGTTATTTATCACCCAACTGCAATCGCTGCTGGATACACCCCAGTTCTTCACTATCACACTGGACAAATCGCTTGCAGATTCACTGAACTCCTGAAGAAGATAGATCCACGATCAGGACAAGTTGTGGAAGAGAAACCCAGCTTCCTGAAAACAGGCGACGCTGCGTGGGTAAAGATGGAACCTCTGCACCCCATAGCCATCGAAACCTACAATGACTTTCCAGAACTCGGTCGCTTCGCCGTCAGAGATATGGGCACAACTGTTGCGGCTGGGGTCGTAAAGGAAATTACCCAAAAGGGACCTTAAACTCTCATCCTTATTTTTTTGTCAACAACTTTTAACACGTTTCCTCTTGCCATGCATCCGTTTGGATGGATAAGTTAGTTTAGGCATAATTGAAGTATAGAAGATTATTATAGAACATGTTGGCAACTGTTCTAAGTCCTTTATATGCGTTTGTTGCTGTATCGTGTCAATCACAACTCTTAAAATCTCATACAAACATATAATACATTTTTGGAGGCTTTGGACGCTCTAGGGCAAAGGTGGTATTTATGGGTTCTCGCGTTAGAAAATCAAGAAGACCCTTGACTGATGAAGAACATCGCTCCAGCCTGCAGAAAGGAAAAATCGAAGAACACCTAGACGAAATGCAGGAAAACGTTTCATTAGATGATGTGCCTTTAGAAGAACGGCGAAAAGAAGCGCAAAAACCATTATTCTTAACAAGATACGAATAGTCAGACTTCACAATTTAGCAGAAACGGAGCACAACTACGTAGAGCACCAGTTAACAACAACACGTTTTTTGATAGAGTCTCCACTCATTTTCGCCATCTTTTGGCCAAAAAATATGAGCCTGCTATAACTATGAAGGCAATGCTGGCGCCCACAGCTATGATAAATTCAATTGGCAAGGGAGCTGTGACCGACCAGATGCGCATATCTGGATCACATAAGTTGTTAATACCCATGCATCCAGCGGTCACTATCTCTACTGTTCCATCATTGTCGAAGTCGCCTGTGCCTACGTTCCAAGCGCAAACGCCGTCGCCAATTGTCCATTCTTGACTATTCTCCAAAGATAGAGTTGTTCCATCCCAACTCCAGGTTCTGAGTTGAGCGCTGTTTGGCGCTGTTTCGTTTGTTGCAAAGCTTCCATAAGCCGCCACCATGCCACTTGTCACTATTTCCATTCGCGAATCGCCATCAACATCGTTTAGCGAGATACATTTAACCTCGTCAAGGTAGTCATTTGCCCATTCTTTACTTGCCTCCAATGACAGGTTCTCTCCATTCCACATCCATATTCTGAGTTGAGCGTTGACTTTGTCTCCGTCGTAAGCGAATCCTCCTGTAATTATTTCTGGAACGCCGTCGCCGTCAACATCTCCCACTTTAACATTGTTAACCATGGTGTTGCCCTGAACTCCTCCTGCAATATTTAATCCATAGACATCTTCTGCTAGCTGCCACTCCTCATTAGCTTTCAGTGATAATTCCTTTCCGTTCCAGTGCCAAATTCTGAGCTGACCGCTGCTATTTTTGACTTCGTTGGCGTAGCCACCTGTGATTATCTCGATTTTCCCATCATTGTTTAGGTCGTAAGCGTAGACGGAATTGGCACTGTTTTCGTTTGCAAGCCATCGCGCGCCATCTTGCAATGTTAGGCTGTTACCTTGCAGATGCCAAACGTCGAGTTGCGAGCCTGCCCAACTGGCATTGTAGGCTCTTCCTACCGTGATTATCTCTGGCGTGCCGTCCTTGTCCACGTCGCTAACGAAGATTGAATCAGCATAGTTTCCTACGTAACTTGCTTTCAGAGTTAATTTTTCTCCGTTCCAATTCCAGATTCTAAGCGAACCGTAAGCGCCCGTGCCGTTTATTTCGCTTCCTCCAGTAATTATTTCAACCAAGCCGTCGGCATCTGCGTCGGCAGCATAGACGCATTCGATGTTGCCTGGCCACTTTTGGCTTTTTTCAAGTGTGAGGTTTTGGCCGTTCCAGTTCCATATCTTAAGTGGCGCTTCTATGGATATTCTTGAGCCGTTAAGTATGTTGTACATGTAGCCGCCTGTGATTATTTCTATGGTGCCGTCTCTGTCTGCGTCTGCCACGAAAAGGTTGTGTGTTCCATGGTTGCATGTGCCGCCTACGCCGTAGGTTTCCCAGTGCTGCTCTGCTTCTAGTGCGAAGGGATTTGATTGCGAAGATGTGGACATGCCGAGTGAGATAAGAGTGAGTGATATTGTGAGTGTGAGGAAGAGAGGCGCAACTTTTTCTCTCATTTTTAGGTCTATCCTTAACAAAGCGTGTAAAGAATATGGAAGCTGTTTCAAATATAGCCTTTTGGTGTGTTGAGGATGCGGGGACGTTGCGGTTTTGTTTGCGGTTTTTGAGGAGACGTGAATTGTTCGGGGAGCGGAAGTGAAATAAACCAAGTTTTGGTTACGTTAAGGTGAGTTGAGCCTATGTCTGGAACTGAGACTCTTCTTCCGTACTTGAATGAGAAAAAGAAGAATGGTGAAGAACCTACGATTATCGTTGACAGCCGCGAAGCGAGCACTGCAGCGAAAATCGTTAAGGGTTTGATTGAGCGTGGCGTTAAGGTTAGAACTGAGGCTCTTGAAAAAGGCGATTATATCCTGTCAGACCAGTGTGCGGTGGAAAGGAAAACTGTGCATGACTTTGTTTACACGCTCACGCGGCGTTATCTTTTTGAGCAGTTGTTCAGGCTTAAGGACGTTTATCCGAAGTCGCTGGTTCTCTTAGAGGGTTATCTGCCCATAATCTACAAGTTCAGCCACATCCAGCCTGCAGCGATTTGGGGCGCCATGTTTAATCTGGCAAAGAACGGCGTAGCCTTGGTCAACACGGCATCCTACAAGGAGTCAATCGATTTTCTTTATGTGGCTGCCAGGCAGGAACAGATTGTGGAGAAAAGAGTTCCTACGGTTCATCCTTTTAAGAAAACTGAAACCTTGTCTGATGCTCAAGTGTATTTTGTGGCCAGTCTGCCCAACATCGGAAGAGACAAAGCCACCTCAATTCTCAAGTCTTATCGGACACCGATGAACGCGCTTATTAACGTGGACGACTGGTCAAAAACGGTTTACGGGCTTGGACCGGTAATTAGCAATAAAGTCAAGGAGGTTTTGAACACTCCTTATGAAGGATGAAAGGTGTTGGTCGCGTTTTAATTTTCTTTACTTATCGTTAAATGCCAATGCGCCGAAGCGTGTTCCTGTTACTTAGAAGATTGATTTTGAATTCACAAATCATAAAACCGAAAGTCCTCATCTGGATATCAAAGTCAAGCAGATGGAAGCGTAGGAATGGACAAGATAAAGCTTATTCTGACCCTGATTACCATAACTATCACGGTTGTACCACTTGTCGGTGCACTGCTTGCTTATCAAGGTAACTTGGTGGGACTGTTTGTTCCGCCTGAGATAAACGAGATTGCCGACAAATTTAGCGGCGGTGGAGGCAACGGTGGTGGTTCTGATGGACCTCAAGTGGAGCCTGTTGGTCCACCAGAAATTGATCCTGTTTCGCATACGATTAGGCAGAGTATTGCGTTTAAGAATCCTGTTCCGTTTGATATTACGCTTAAGTCATTGTCTGGTGATGTTCAGTGTGTGGAACATGATGCCGATGTTGGCGTGGCAAGCCTTGAAGATTCTGTTAGCATACCTGCTGGAGAAACTAGGACAGCGATTTTGGTGATTAATATGGAAAAAGGGGAGAATCACTTGAAATCGTTGCATGCGACTGAAGAAAATGTAGAAGTTACTTTGGTGAATGTCAGTGTTGACATCAGCGGGATCCAGTTGCAGCTTGATCAAAACCAGATGGACCAGCGGATGGAGATTCCGAATTTTTGGTATACGGGGTGAAATGAATGAGCAGTTTGTTGGCTAAGATTAACTGGTTTGGGTTTGCTGGCGGCGTTACCACGATTGTTATGATTGCGGTGTCGATGGTTTATCCTTGGTGGCGGCTTACGGTCGGTGATGGCTTGTTGACGGCGAATGCTTCGCCTGTGAACACTAATTTTGGGGCTTTGGGTACGTCGTTTTCGATTCCGTTCATTTGGGCGCTTAATGTTGTGAGTTTACTCACTTTGCTTGCAAGCGCTGTGGCGATGCTGATTTACTCGGTTATTCCTGGAAAATCCTATTCCAAGCAGTTGCTTAATTTCGGCTACAAGAAGCCGCTGTTTATTGTGGTGTTCTTTGTTGTCGGGTTGGTTGTTACGATGCTGATTTGTCAGACTGTTTTGAGCCTCAGTATTCCTTTGATGGGGTCAACAACCAGCACGTTGTCGATACCTTTCGTGTCTGGCGTAAACATAACGGTTCTGTTGTCGGCTGGGTTCGAATGGTCTTTCTGGTTGGCTGTGGTGGGAGCAGCCTTGTGCATAGCGGCAAGATTGTACCATAAGAAAGTTGCTGCAGTGCCGCGTGTGTAACGCAAGGATTTTATGGGTCTGTTGCGCT
>Ga0172364_10003093_pt1 | contig 13279 bp, 15 predicted proteins | sample LakKivSesite10cm_FD_114545 | JGI IMG/M metagenome (GOLD analysis project Ga0172364, IMG submission 114545) | Sediment microbial communities from Lake Kivu, Rwanda - Sediment site 10cm | ecosystem: Environmental > Aquatic > Freshwater > Lake > Sediment | place: Rwanda: Western Province, Lake... | reverse complement strand
TTTAACTAATTTTTATTTGCTTAATTTTTATTGTTGTTACAAATAAGACAATAGTTCAATAACCTAAATGAAAAATATTAAGAAACAAAAATTAAAAATTAGTTCATTTATTCCCAAATATTTCCAAAACCCTTTCATATTCTTTATTGCCCAAAAGTTCTTGCATCTTTTCTTCATTTGGTTCATCTACGCGACCACGGCAACCAGTACAGGGTAGATTACCTTTTAAACAGATTGCTTCACATCCGCCACGAATCATTGGCCCTAGGCAAGGTTTGCCTTCTAAAAGTAGACAAGGATAATTTTTAATTTGGCATTCATAGCAGACTGGGTATTTTGGGAGATGTGGTTTAGTGCCAAGAGCTATTTGTTTTAAAACCTCTAAAATTTCTTGATTATTAGGTGGACAACCGGGGATGACAAAATCTACAGGAACATAAGCGGAGAGGGGTTGAATTTTTTGATTGCTAATTTTTCCCTCACTAGATGGGTAAACATATTTTAAGATTTTGTCTTTATCGCCATAATCTTTAATTTTTTGGATATTACCTAAATGTGCACAGGCGCCAAGAGCAATTAGGATTTTGGTTTTTTGGCGTAGCCTTTCTAATTTTATTTTCTCTTCTTCGGTTGTAACTGTTCCTTCGATGAATGCGACATCAATTTTTATTTGCGGGGCTTTTATTTCGCTATTATTTTTTTTATCTTCAATGAGGTGGAAATCTGTCATTTCAAAATTTTTCAAAGCCTTAAAGAAAGTTTCACCTAAATCCAAGATAGAAAAAAGACAACCATTGCAGGAAGTAAGTGAAGTAATGATTAAAGTTTTCTTTTTTTTATTCATTTGGAAAAAGGGATACGTTTTTTAGAATCAAGCTTAATTTTTATTTCTGGCTCAAATTTTGAATATTGACTTTTTCTAATAATATAATGTGTTAAATCAAATTGATACAGACCATGTTTACCGAAATCAATGATTGCAGAAGTCGCCCTATTAATTTTAGCAATGTATTCTAATTTATTCTGTTGGGCCTGAAGCTTTTTAGAAAGGGAAATTAGATGGCTATTTTTAGCGCAATCTACAACAACACCAAAGTGGTGAAACACGTTTTGATCTTGATTAATTTTTATATCTTGAGGGATAAAAACATTTTTGAACTTTATTTTTTGAGTATGGTATCTATACTCCAAGTCCGTAATAAGATGCCCTTGATTCTTGCGTAGATTGATGACTTTGCAGAGGGTTAGAATGTGGGCTAGCGCATAAGAGGGAGAATAAATATCTTCAATTTTGTTTTCTGCCACGCCCTCGATATGATCCAAGGCAAAGCATTCTAAAATATCATCTGTATCAATTAAGGTTTTATGATGTTTCTCTGCATAGTAACTAATAGTATTAGGAAAGGCGGTGAGAATATGGCGAGAAAGTGTTGTGAGTTTTACTGGTTTATTCTGAATAAATTTTTTTAAGTCAACGGTACTAATACAGAAAGGATGCAAAAAGAGGTTTACCACTTTATCTACTGCTCCACGCGTCAATCTTATTTTTTTAAATTGGGGCAGGGTCTTTGCTCTTATTATATTTAATTTTTGGATAAGATCATTTTTTGGGGCCATAATTTCTTTTGAAAAACTACAAGATAAAGCCCTAGAATTAAAAGTATAATTCCTGTTATTTTAAGAGGAATCACTTTTTCATTGATAAATACTAAAGAGAGAAGAGAAGTAAGGGGCGCGCCAAGAGCCATAATCGCGGCAGCAGTAAAAGCAGGGATATATTTTAGACCATTATAGAAAGTAGCAACATAAGCAAATAAAATAACGGCACTAATCGCTATCCAGATGTATTGCCATACAGAATAATCAAGGGTGAAATGAAAGCCATTATTTTTAAAGAGAAGAAAGAAAAAAATCAAAATGGCGCCAAAGAACATTCTGCCCCAAGCCACCATAAAGCCTGAAAGATGGCTAAGAATTTTTTTAGCGAGGGCGATTTCAAAAGCCCACATTATAGCAGCGATAAGAATAAGGAGATCGCCATAATTTAAGGTTTCAGGTTTATATTGAAAATAAAAGATGCTTCCTAAAAGCATAACAGAGGCAGCGATCAATTCATATTTGTTAATCCTTTTTTTTAAAAATAACCAAGAAATCGGTACTAGCCAAATAAACATTGTTTTGTGAAAGAAACTTGCTTGGGCGGCCGAAGTGAGGGTTAAACCTTTGAAAAAAAGAAGGAAAGGTACAGAACCGCCCACAAAACCAATTAAAATTAAATTCCACCAATCTTTATATTTTAGATCTTTAAATTCCTTGAATTTATAGACAAGAAAAAGTGTAGTTGTTAATAATACAGCTACTAAGAGATTTTTGGCGAAAGTGAAGAAGTAAGGTTCAATACCAGAAGCACCCCATTTATTTAGGAAGACGGAGAAACCAGAAATGATGCTTGTGGTCAAGACAAGGAGGATGCCCTTAGTGTACTTCATAAAAATTCAAAATTTAAAATTAAAAAATGAAAAATTATAATTCAAAATCTAAAAATTGTTGAATATCAACTTTAGAACATTTCTTGCTTGTTTCTTTGATATTTTTTTAATAATTATGCCATTTTGTTCTAAAACCCAGTCCCCTGTTTTTACGGAGACTAAAGAAGAATCAAGAACACGATGATCTTTAGTGATGGCTTTCTTTTCCTTCAGTTTAGTTATTTGGTGAGGAATGGAGAAACACATATCAAAAGCTAAAAGTTGAAAGTGACAAGTTAAAAGTTATATTATCTCTGAGACTTTTAACTATAATTAAAATTTTAAACCTTGGATCAATATTAGATAACATTCGGTAAATTTTTTATTTCTGACCACGAAAATATCGGTCCTTCTTTACATACATATTTTCCATTAGTAAGGCTGCAGTGTTGACAGATGCCAATACCGCAGTGCATACGTCGTTCCAGGGAAAGATAAATTTCATCATCTTTGAATTTCAATTTTTTTAGCTTTTTTAGTACAAATTTATACATTATTGGTGGTCCGACAACAAAGGCGAGGGTATGTTTTACGGTTTTGTATTTATCTAATAAGGTGGTAATAATTCCAATATTTCCTTTCCATTGGGGTTGGCATTGATCTAGAGTCACTTTAACATCAATACCTTGCTTTTGCCAGGAAGGAAATTCTTTTTCAAAAATGCGATGCTCCTCACATTTTGTGCCGTAAAGAAGCTGCACCTTTTTATATATAGAACGATGATGGAGAATACTTAAAATTACCGAACGAAGAGGAGCAAGGCCAATACCGCCAGCAATAATAACTAAATTTTTATGAATTAATTTTTCCAAAGGAAAACCACGTCCGTATGGTCCTCTCACGCCTACATAGCTATCTTGATTTTTATGAAAAAGGGCAGAGGTAACTACACCTTTTTCTTGAACTGCAATTTGAAATTCATTACTGTTATATTGGCTTGAGCAAAAGGCAAAGGGCGCTTCGCCCACGCCCGGAAGGGAGAGTTCCAGAAATTGGCCTGCTTCAAAAATCATTTCCTTTCTTGGTTTTAGGGTAAGAACTTTCACTTGAGGGGCCTCAAGGCGCACATCAGTAATTTTTGCCCTTTGAGGGAGAAGGGGGTTGAGCATAAAAATTTCAAATTCAAGATTTAAATTTTTTAATCTTGTCCAGATTCTTTTTTATATTGATTCCCACGGGGCATACCTCAATACAACGGCCACATTGAACACAACCTACAAAACCATATTCTCTTGGCATACGAACAAATTTGTGATCATACCAATTATATATTCTTTCTGCTCTGTTTTTTAAAAATTTATGATTTCCTGTTACTTCAGAGAATTCCGAATAGAAACAATTGCCCCATTCACGAAATAATTGACTGCTCCCTTTGGTTTGCAAATCGTAACAGTAGCACATTGGGCAGACAAGGGTACATTTACCACAAGCAAGACATTTATCCCCTAACTTTTTCCAGAATAAGGAGCCATAGGAGGCTTGAATTTTCTTTGCTATTTTTTGTAAATAGGTAGTATAGTCAGCTTTTTGGGGAGGACCTTCAAATTCAATATGTATATAATTTTTTTCGCCAAAACCTTCTAAAATTTTTTGTCCTTCCTCGGAGCCACTAAAGAGGCGGTAAGAACCATCTTTATTTTGGTCAAAATAAAGATCAAATTTCAAATGATGTAGAATTTTATCCTCAAATTCTTGGTAAAATGAATTTTCATCAGGGATAGGAGAAATACCACAAATAATACTATTTCTTAGTTTAGCCTGGAAGTAAGAATCATGGCTGAAAATTAGGGAGTAGTAGGTTAGAGCCTCTAAATCGAAAAGAGGGATGCCTAAAATAATTCTCTTCCTTTTTTTTTGGTTCGGACATTGATATTTTTTATCGCGATAGGAATACAATTCTTCTTTATTTGGTAAAAAAAGTTTTCGCAAGGGATAAAATGGTTTAGAATCATATTCAATATCTTGTCTAAATTTGATTTTTCCAAACCGAACTATTCCCTCAATTTGTTTAGGGCCATAAATATCAAAACGCAAGAGAAGCCAGTCAATAAATTTATTATAGGTAATAGAATCCATTATAAAGAATTTTCAATTTACAATTTTCAAACTTTACCGGAGTTGAAAATTGGAAATCAATTTTTATTTTTTATTAGATAATTGAATGCCGAAATCGCCGCTTTTGCTCCTTCGCCCGCGGCAATTACGATTTGTTCATACGGCACATCAGTGATGTCGCCGCAGGCAAAGATACCTTTTGCATTGGTTTGGCAGAAGCGATCTATTTTTATTTTACTTTCTTTATCTAATGCCAATAAATTTTTAACCAATGCTGTGTTAGGAATACTGCCAATTTCAACAAAAACACCGTCGGTTTTTAATTTTTTGATTTCATTAGTTTTGATATTTTTTATTTTGATACCGTGCACAAAATTGTCACCATAGATTTCTGTAATTTCAGTATTATTAAAAATTTGTATTTTTTTATTATTTTTTATCCTATCCAAGAGTAGGGAGTCGCCAGTACACCGTAGGTATTTTTCAATTAGGTAAACTTGATTCGCAATTTTTCCCATTTGGATTGTTGCCTCTAAGCCACTGTTGCCGCTACCGATAATAGCGACTGTTTTATTTGCGAAGAGTGGTCCATCACAAGTGGCGCAATAGGTGACGCCCTTGTTTATAAATTCTTTTTCGCCTGGCACATTCAGGGGCCGTGGTTTTTTACCCATAGCAAGGATTAATGTTTGAGCTTCATATTCTTCTTTTGCAGTTTTTACTGCAAAATGGGGGGATGTTTTTTTGGAGATATTGGTAACAACTTCATTTCTTATAGGAACGGCGAATTTTTGGAGATGTTCAGTAAATTTTTGTGTTAGAACAACACTGGTTATTAGGGGGAACCCAGGATAGTTTTCAATTTCCGAAGTACCTAAAATTTGGCCACCAATATCTTCGGTGATGAGTAAGGTATTTAATTTCTTGCGGGCACAGTAGATAGCTGCGGAAACGCCCGCGGGACCTCCACCGATAATGATTGTGTCATACATATATTTTGAATCAGGAATTAGGAATAATGAATTGTGAATAAAATAAAAATTCTTGATTCCTACTTCCCGATTCATGATTCATCTTTGGCATCTAGGGCAAAAATGCGCACTTCTTCCACCGATTTTGATACGGGTGACCTTGGTACCACATTTGGTACAAGGCTTCCCAGTATGTTGATAAACTTTTAATCTAAGTGCGTACTGTCCTTTTTTACCATAAATATTACGGTATGTATCTACACTAGTGCCTTGCGCTTCAATGGCATCTCGGAGAACTTTTTTAATGCCAGTGTAAAGCCTTTTCAGTTTGTTTTCTGGGATTTTACCAACCGGGGTGTTAGGATGAATTCCGGCATAAAATAAAACTTCATCTGAATAAATATTTCCTAAGCCGCTAATTTTAGATTGATCGAGAAGAAATGCTTTTACTTTAGTCTTTTTGTTCTGGATAATTTTTTTGAAATTTTCTAGAGTAAAATTTGGATCAAAGGGTTCTAGTCCTAACTTCTGAATTTTGTCGAAATTTTTTTCTATCTGCACCTTTGGATAAAGCCATATTTGACCAAAGAGACGTAAATCATTAAATCGTAATTCTAAATTTTTGTCTAAATAGAATATGGCATGATTAAAGCGATCAGGAGGATCACTGGCCTTGCGGACAAAAAGTTGACCAGTAAGACGTAAGTGGATTGCTAAAACTAATTTGTCAGAGAGTTCTAGCAAGATAATTTTTCCTCTTCTTTTAACATCTAAAATTTTTCTCCCCTTAATTTGTTTTTGAAGATCAGCAGGTTTGTGCGTTGCCAGTATTTTAGGCGCATTGCAAAAAAAGCCAGTAATTATTTTGCCTTTGATTTTACGATTTAATTGGCGGACAATAGTTTCTACTTCGGGAAGTTCGGGCATAAAATTAATTCAAAATGTAAAAATCAAAGTGTAAAATGACAATGCAAAATTTTAAAATTCTTATCATTCTAACATTTTAATTAGTCATTTTGATTTTTGATATTTACATTTTGATTTATTAACTATTCTTTCCCAATCATCACGGCAATGGGTACACGTTGTACTACTTTTTTGGTAATACACCGCTCTACAAGAGTGTCTACAACTAAATCAATATCTTTATAGACCATTGGCGCTTCATCTAGAACCTCGCGGACATCACGAAAATTAGTAAGAATGGGACCTAACTTTTGCTCAAATTCTTGGGGGGTTATAGTTTTCTTCGCACGGTTTCGACTCATTCTGCGTCCAGCACCATGATTTACTGAATAAAAAGTTTCTGCTGCTGCGGAAGTGCCTACTAATATATAAGAAGGGGTGGCCATTGAGCCGGGAACTAAAACCGGATGGCCAGTGTCCTGATAAATTTTTGGATTTTGAGAGTGTCCTGGGGGTAATGCTCGCGTTGCTCCTTTGCGGTGAATTAAATATTGTTTACCAGAAGGGGCGGTTTCAAATTTAGCAATATTATGGGCAACATCATATAAAAGATCCATCCCTAATTTTTTTGCTGATTTTTTAAAATGCCGGGCAAAAGTTTCTCGGACATAATGCATAATTAGATGGCGATTTCCAAAGGCGAAATTGACGGCGGCGGCCATAGCACTCCAATATTGTTTTCCTATTTTCGATGTAATGGGTACAGCAGCAAGTCCTTGAGATGGGATAGGGATGCCTTCTTTTTGTGCCTTTTCAGACATTAATCGCATATAATCATCACCGATTTGGTGGCCGAAACCGCGCGAACCGCAGTGGATTATAATACAAATATTATTTTCTTTAAGACTAAACCGATCAGCTAATTTCTGATCAAATATTTTATCAATCACTTGAAGATCAATAAAATGATTACCTCCTCCTAAAGTTCCTAGTTGATTGTGGCCTCTTTTTTGCGCTCGATCGGAGACAAATTCTAAACTAGCTCCAGCGAGGCATCCTTCTTCTTCAGTGCTAGAAATATCTTCTGGCCAACCATAACCTTTTTTAACTAAAATTTTAATTCCTTTCTCAACTACTTCTTTTAAAATAATATTAGGGAGTATTCCTTGCCAGCCTGATTTTCCAGTCCCCATAGGTACATATTTTTCAATATCTTGCATTAAACTTCTTAGTTTGGGTTTGTCAATTTCTTTTTTATCGGCAAGATAAAAGTAATTAAGGGGAATATTAGTTTTGACCAAACGAACGCCGCAGTTAATATCATAACCCACTGCTCCAGCTGAGATGAGACCTTTTTGACAATCCATTGCCATTATTCCTCCAATTGGTAGTCCAAATCCTTCATGGATATCTGGCATACCAATTACTGGTTCAATAACACCAGGGAGAGTCGCCGCCGCTGTTAATTGTTCTAATGAACGATCAGAAAATATTTCATTTTTTAACTCTTCCTTAATATAAACCACTGCATCCACAAGCATATTTCCTTGTTTTTTGATTCGGAAACGATTTTTTCCGTCAGGGATTAAATTGTATTGCATAATATAATGTGTGGTATGTGATACATAATTATTACACATTAGTTCGACAGGCTCACTACTTTTTACACATTACTCCCTTACTATTCATTTATAGTGATCGCTTCTACAGGGCAAGATTTGGCAATTTCCGCTACATCACAAGTAGTGCAGCCGTTATTTTTGATTATTTTAGCTTTAGAACTTTCGTTGTCCATTTGAAAGACTTCAGGACACATTGCAGCGCAAGTGCCGCAGCCAATACATTTTTCCGTATCAATACTAATTTGTGCCATTTTAGTTGATTTTATTTAATAGAATGATAATTATAATTGTAAGTTAATTTACGATTAAAATTTTTAGAAGTCATTTAAATTCTAAAATAGTCTTTTTTGTAAAACAAAAAGAACTTAATAATATCCTCCCTTATTTTTCATTTACAGGTGTCTTTGTGGCAAGTGCAATCCGGAGGACAGCTGCATTTATCTACTGTTTTACCGCAACCACAAGGACACATTTCTTTTTTTTCTTTTGTTTGGTCCTCTTTAGGAGAACCGCAGGAACCACAGGACATAATCGTTTAAATCCAAATGCCAAAATTCCCGCCCGCCTGTGCTGAACGTACGCGTTGCGGGAAGGCTAATGTTAAATGGGAATTTGACATTTGTTATTTAGATTTAGGGTTTATTTAAGACTATTTTGTCTATTTTTTCTTTATCAAATCCTAAAATTATTTCTTCTTTCCCCCCCTGTTCTACTAAGATTACTGGTACGCCCATTTGGTTTGTTTTCTGGATCATTTCTTCGGCTGCTTTTCGATCTGTAGCAATATTAATTTCCTCAAAATCGATGTTATGTTGTTTTAAATATTCTTTTACACTGATGCAATGAGGGCAAGCAGGGGTAGAATAGATTTTAATTTTCATAATTTAAAATTTCTAATCATTTAATCTTTTTTAGTTTAAGTGCTAGTGCAGAGTTATTATAGCATAAAATACAGAAGTTATATAGTAACTGGTACGTTGTAATTAGTAGTCGTTCGGGAAAAGTATTTAAAACAGCTTTTTTGCCATTTCCCAATATCTATCATTTCCTTGCAATTTTAGCCAGTACCACCATTCCACGCCCCAGAGATAAACTTTATTGAAACCGCATTGTCGGCTGTAGGCTAAGATCTCTTGAAATTTTTCAGGACTCATTGTTTTAGCGATTATTTCGGGAGTGGCGTTTTTAATATCACTACCATGAATCCAAGGTTCACCTTGTTGCTCCGAAACAATAATCGGTTTATTGCCAAACAGGAGTTTCATTAAGGCTATTTTGCGATGATAGAAAATGGCGGGGATGCGGTATTTCATATAACCAACGAGGCGGTTATATACATATTTATAAAGAGAGGTGCCAAAAATATCAGCACGACGGTATTCACCAACCCAGAGGGAGAATTCCCCTGAAGAGGTAAGCATCACAGGACGGGGATCTTTGGAATGCACAAAAGCAACCTCTTCTTCTAAAAGTTTTTTATCCCTCGGGGGACAATCACCGAAACTATGAAAGAAAAAGGGTTCATTTTCTACTTGCCAGATTTTAATATGCTCATCATTTTTATAGCGGTTAATGATTTGTTCAATAAACGACAATAGATGTTTTTGTCTTTCTTCTGCAGGAAGGGATAATGCCCAAATGGGTATATGACACTCTGGCCAGCGAGGGACTTTTTCGCCGAAGGCGAGAATAATTTCTCCATTTCTTTGATCAATTTCTGCAATTTGCCAATCTAAGTCCGAAAAATCATACTCCCCTTCTTTCTTTTCCAAATCATCCCAATAAGCCATAAGGCGAAATCTACGTACTCCTAAATCATCCAGAATTGCATTTAGGGCGACTTTAGGATCAAGATTATATTCCCGTATGTTTTTAGCAGAAAAGTTTACTCCATATTCTACTTTGTCAGCTGGTTTAGGGATACCGAGTAGAAAGTATCCGAGTATCATTGCTAGTAGCCCTGAAAATATTATTAGAATTATGGTGAGAGTTTTCATAATTGTAAGCTTTAGAACCTGGTTTTATCTGAATGCTAAAATTGCTAATCCAAAGGTGATTAAAACTACGGCAATGATTCTTTGTACTTTTTGATTTTCAAATTCTTCAGCAAAGAGAGTCGGGATTCTTCCTGCTAAAATCAGAGCAATAATGATAAGAAAAACATACTGAATTCCTTGCAGGGCATTTACTATAATAACTGAAGAGAGAAAGATAGCATAGTGTAACATTACAGCAGAAAGAGCAGAGATTGCGCGAATGCCAATATATCCTAAACCCACCTTTGTTCCTACACGTCGAGGCGCTTTTTTGATTTTTTTGCACCAAGGAGGAATTAGAAAAAGAGATAAAGCCAGGATTAAACCCCCTATTCTGATCCAGATAAATCCTACCCAGAATGGTGTTAAATTATAGACATATTTAGTGATAATAAAAGAAGCGGCAAAACAAAATGCAGCTATTAAACCATAAATCACACCTTGGCGGGAGAAAAGATTGCGGCGACGGCGTTCAGCAGTAATTAAAATGCCACCTAGGATTAAAAGATAAAAAGCGATAAATTGGTTACGATTTAGCCTTTCTTGGAGAAAGATTGAGCTTAAAACAAAAGTAAAGATTGGCACCATTGTACCAATGAAAGGGATAATACGGGAGGTGGGGTTTTTTTCAATAGCTGAGAAAAAAAAGATGAGAGCGATAACAAAGAAGGCACCAGCAATAAGAGCTGCAATTATAATCTTGCCTTGTGGTATTTGCCAGGCGAGGGGTAATAAAACAATAGCTAGTCCTCCCAGAAGACCATTGTAAAAAGCATAGGCTAAGGGAGATTTTACCTCGCGAGATAAAATATATTTATCAGCAACAAAAACAATAGCAGATAGAAGGTGAGCAGCAATAACAAGGAGAAGCCACATAGAATAATGTAAAATTTAAAAATCAAAATGCAAAATGACAGATCAAAATGTTAAAATGTAAAAAATTTTGAATTTTTACACTGTCATTTTAATTTTTGATTTTTGCATTTTAGATTTGTTATTATGTTGGCATAGACTCTTGCCGAGGAACGAATGACACGTTCTTGGGTTGGATAATCTATGGCAATAAGTCCAAATCTTGGCTTAAAACCATGTAGCCATTCGAAATTATCTATTAAAGACCAATGGAAATAACCGTAAATATCAATATCTTGAGCTATTGCCCTTTTAATCATCTCAATATGTTGAGTAATGGAGCGGGCACGGTATCTATCCTTTTGATCTGCTAAACCGTTTTCAGTGATATAGATAGGTAGATTAAATTTTTTTAATTCCAAGAGGATTTTATATAAACCTTCAGGATTTATTTCCCATCCTAAATCTGAAATCATTTTATTTTGAGGAGCAGAGATGTCTTTTTGTATTTTGTAAAAAGGGGGTTTAATTTGTGCTTGAATTTTATAATAAAAGTAATAATTGATACCTAAGAAATCGTGGTAACCTCTGGTTCTCTGGTAAAAATCACCATTCCAAAATTTTTTTGCCATTCTACAAGCAATTTTATTAAAGGGTGATTTATCGGCATCAAAATAAATGTAATTTTGGGCGATTCCTACTTGGGCTTCAGAAAGAAGAGTGTGAATTTTTTTATAAGCTTGTTGGTGGCAGTGAGCAAGTCTTCTTATAACCTTTTTATACTGCCAGAAGCTTTTTTTGCCTGGTGGCCAATCGCCGACGAGGTAGCCGTGACTTGCAAAAACATTTGGTTCATTGATGGTAATCCAGAAATCAATATAGTCAGAGAATTTTTTAACTACTAACTCTATGAAGCGGATAAAATAAAAAGTAATTTTGTTATTTAAGAACCCTCCTTTTTTTGCAAGCCACAGGGGTAAAGTAAAATGATGGAGGGTGAGCATTATCTTGAGGTCATTTTCTTTTAATGTTTTAAATACTTGTAAATAGTGATTGATTTCTTCTTCGTTAAATTCACCTTCTTTAGGTTCAAGGCGGCTCCATTCAATAGAGAGACGGTGAGCATTGTGTTGAAGGCTTTTTGCAAGACTAAAGTCTTCTGCAAATAAATTATAATGATTACAAGCAAGGCCGGAAGATTCTAATCCCCTCTTTTGCTCCCATTCCCACCAGTCATTATCAAAGTTGTTACCCTCTACTTGGTGAGCACTTGTTGCAGCACCCCACAAGAAGGAAGAAGGAAAATTTATGAACATAAAGTGATAGTTAAAAGTTCAAAGTTGAGCTCAAAATTAAAAATCATTAAACTTTGAACTTTCTATAACTTTGAATTTTGAACTTTGAACCTTGAATTGAATTCAGATTCCCCTAAATAATACCCCTAAAATCAATAATAATGGTGCTCCCATTAGAGCCCACATTCCTACTTCAAAATCTACCCCATAGCGAGGAAGAGGTAAAATTGTTCCTGAAATGCCTGTAATAAGCAATCCTAAAACCGCGATCATCGTAATTAGTCGTGGGGGATTAATCCATTTTCCCTTCCCACTTTTATTACGGCGGATCATTTTTTTGTTTATATTTGTTTAAAAGTTGAGCCTAATAAGAGAATAATGGTGGAAATAACCAGTGACCAAATGACTATTACTTGTGGAATTGGTAACCAGAAATAACCCAAAACCCCCAAAAGCCAAAGAAAAATTCCTAAAATTAAGGCAATTCTCTTTGGCGGATTGGGGTTGTTTTGTGCAATTTTGGAGATAAAATCCTGTTTTCTGCGCGTCAAATCTTTTTAGAGGCTAAAACCAGTTTTCGTTAGAGTGTCTGCTTCCGCTTTAATTTCAGCGGGATAATTTTTTAGTTTATCTTTCACTTCTTCTGTAACGATGGAACCAAGTATTTTTGAACTATCAGGCGTTTTAATTCCACTTAGTTCTTTACTGGCAGTTTGAAGATCGGAAGCTAATTTGGTTAATTTTGCAATATCCTGGTTGCGAAGAGCATCAGTCATTTGTACGATAATTTGATCCATTTTTTCTAATGTTTGGATCATCTTAGTATTAGCTTCTTTGTAAATGTCAGGGGGATTTGCATTTTCCAATTTCTTTAAAGTGTCACTCATTAGATTGTGCATTTGTTCAAACAGAGCGATCATTTGCTCCGGCGTTGTTGCTTTAGCGTTACCTAAGGTTTCAAAAGAAGTCATCATGTCTTGACCTATCTTTCCATATTCTGCCCAACCAATAATT
>Ga0172364_10003089_pt1 | contig 13287 bp, 14 predicted proteins | sample LakKivSesite10cm_FD_114545 | JGI IMG/M metagenome (GOLD analysis project Ga0172364, IMG submission 114545) | Sediment microbial communities from Lake Kivu, Rwanda - Sediment site 10cm | ecosystem: Environmental > Aquatic > Freshwater > Lake > Sediment | place: Rwanda: Western Province, Lake... | reverse complement strand
TGCCCTGGTGGCCTTTCGTATTGCTCACTTGCCCTTCCTGTGGATTCTGCTATCATAGTGCAGGGCGTCACTGATTACTGCGATGCGGGAATGCACCACATCTGCGAGGAACTGAGGCCTGGCGATGGCTGAGCGAACCGTATACCTGCTGCAGTACGGGTTGGGGAAAGTGGGGCGAGCCCTGGTAGGATTGGTGCTGGCCCACGGCCAAAGGCTCGATATACGCTACGTTGCCTTGGCCGACTCCAGCGGGCTGGTCTGGGCCCCGGAGGGACTTTCAGACGAGGCGCTGCGCGGCCTCTTGGCGGCCAAAGAGAGGGGTGAAGGGCTGGCCCGCCAGCCGCTGGGACGCGATTACGGCCAGGTGTCTTCCATACATGAAGCGGCCGAGCTGAAAGGTCCGGCCGTGTTGATTGATTGCACCGCCTCGACGCAGATGACGCTACTCTGGATTGAGGGCCGGCGGCGGGGGATACACGTGGTCCTGGCCAACAAACTGCCCCTGGTGGGGTCGCTGGCCGACTACCAGGCCCTGACAGGCCCAGCGGCCGGGGCATTGCGTTACGAGGTCACGGTGGGAGCGGGCCTGCCGGTCATCCGCACGCTGGAAGGAATGCTGGCCACCGGCGACGAGATCCATGCCATCGAGGGCTGCTTCTCCGGCACACTGGGATACCTCTTCTCCCGGATGGAGGAGGGCCTGACCTTCTCGGCAGCGGTGCGAGAGGCCTGGCAGCGGGGCTACACCGAGCCTGACCCCCGCGAGGACCTGTCGGGTGCGGATGTGGCCCGCAAAGCGCTGATCCTGGCCCGCCGCATGGGCTGCAAACTGGAACTGACCCAGGTGGCCGTCGAACCCCTGTTCCCGGCGGAGATGGCAGATCTGTCCCTTGAGGAATTCATGGATAGCATAGCGGAGCTGGACGAGGTGTACCGCAAGCGGCTCGCGGAGGCCCAGGCCGAGGGGAGGACATTGCGCTACGTGGCCCAGGCGTCCGATACTGACTGTCGGGTCGGCCTGGTAACGGTGGCGCGACAAGGCCGCTTTGGGAGCCTGCACGGCCCGGAGAACATCGTTGTGTTTCACACCGCCCGCTACGACGAGACACCGCTCACCATCGCTGGCCCGGGTGCCGGGCCGGAGGTAACCGCTGCAGGCGTGTTGGGTGATATCCTTAGCATTGTGAGGAAAGGGTAGGTTATGAGTGCTAAGATTCCGGTCGGTGTGCTGGGCGCTACTGGCATGGTCGGACAGCAGTTTGTACGCCTCCTGCAGGGCCATCCCTGGTTCGATATCACGGTACTGACCGGCTCTGAACGGTCAGCGGGCAAGCCCTATGGGGAAGCCTGCACCTGGGTCGTATCGGGTGAGATGCCGCCCGCCCTGCGCGAGGCGATCATTCAGCCCACGACGCCGGAAATGGACTGCCGAGCCGTGTTCTCGGCCCTGCCCAACGCGGTCGCTGGTCCTATTGAAGAGGAGCTGGCCGCAGCCGGATTCGCCGTCTTCAGCAAGGCGGCCAGCCATCGCATGGACCCCGATGTCCCTCTTTTGATCACCGAGGTCAATGCCGACCATCTAGCCCTCACCCACATCCAGCGCCGCCAGCGAGGATGGGACCAGGGATTCATCATCACCGACCCCAACTGTTCCACCATCGGCCTGGCCATGGCCCTCAAGCCGCTGCACGACCACTTCGGACTGGAGGAAGTGATGGTGACCACCCTGCAGGGCCTGTCCGGCGCGGGCTACCCGGGCGTCTCAGGCTTCGACATCTTGGATAACGTCGTGCCCTATATTCGCAACGAAGAGGAGAAGATGGAGATCGAGCCGCTCAAGATCTTAGGCCGGCTCGAAGGGGAGGAGATACGCCCCGCAGAGTTCACCATCAGCGCCCAGTGCAACCGGGTGAATGTGCGCGATGGCCACCTGGAGGCCATCTCCGTCCGGCTCCGTCGGGAGGCCAGCGCAGAGGAGATCACCGAGGCCTGGCAGGCCTTCCGGGGTTTGCCTCAGGAACTGGGATTGCCCAGTGCACCTGAGCAGCCCATCATCGTGCGCCCGGAGAGGGATCGGCCCCAGCCGAGGTTGGACCGCGATGCGGGGAAAGGTATGGCGGTGACCATTGGCCGCCTGCGCCCCTGCCCCCTTCTGGGCTGGAAGTTTCTGGCCCTGGTGCATAACACGATACGCGGCGCAGCGGGGGCCGCGATTCTCGACGCGGAGTTAATGAAGGTTCAGGGGTATCTGGATTAAGCCTGAAGGTAAGAAATGAGTAACGAGGAACGAGGGATGAGGAACGAGGGGACATGAGTACCTCGTTGCCTCATTACTCGTTAACCCGTTACTTTTAGCTGAGGTCATCTTCAAGTGTAAGAGAAGAGAGTTCTTCTCAACGAGATAGAAAAGGGGAACAAAACATGCGCTTTGGCTGCTGTGCCGGCCCGGAGATGGGCGATGCGCTCGCTCAGGCCGGCTACGACTACATCGAGCTCTCCGTCTCCCGCCACCTCCAGCCGGAGGTGACGGACGAAGAGTGGGCACCTCTGCGCCGGGCTATCGAGGCCCAGCCTCTCCCTGCCGAAGCCTTCAACACCTTCCTGCCCCCCGACCTTAAGGTCACCGGCCCGGCGGTGGACGAGGAGCGGATCGGCCACTACCTAAAGGTAGCCTTCGAGCGGGCGGCGGAGCTGGGAGGACAGGTGATCGTCTTCGGAAGCAGCGGGGCGCGGAACATCCCCGAGGGGTTTCCACGGGAGAGGGCGTGGCAACAGCTCCTTGACTTCATGCAAAGGGTGGGGGAGGAAGCCACCCGGGTGGGGATGATGGTGTGTATCGAGCCGCTGAACCGCAGCGAGTCCAATGTGCTCAATGACCTGGGTGAGGCGGTGCGGTTGGCCCAGGAGGCCGATCACCCCCAGGTGAGGGCGCTGGCTGACCTGTACCACATGGTCCGCGAAGAGGAGCTCATGGAGCATCTGGCTGAGATGGGTAGTTGGATATCCCACGTTCACGTGGCCGACACCGACCGCTGGCCCCCGGGCACGGGCTCCTACCCCTATCCGGCCTTCTTCTCCACCCTTCGGCAGATCGGCTACGACGGACGGTGCTCCATCGAGTGCCGCTGGGAGGACCTGGCCGCCGAATGCGGCCCCGCGCTGAAGTTCCTGCGCCGGATGTGGCACAGGGCGACTCCGTGATCGTGACCCTGACCCCCAACACCGGCCTGGACCGGGTGATCTTTTTGCCGCGATTCGAGTGGGGCCAGACCCTTCGAGCCACCGATTCCACGCTGGCCATGGGCGGCAAGGGCACCGACGTGAGCATGGTCCTGGCGGCTCTGGGCCATCCCAGCCTGGCCCTGGGGTTCACCGCCGGCGAGACCGGCCAGCGCATGGTGCGATTGCTGGAGGAACAGGGAGTGAGGTGCGATTTCGTGTGGGCGGAGGGGGAGACCCGCACCAACTACGTGCTCATTGACACCGATAGAGGCCAGCAGAGCACTATTACCGTGGCCGGACTGCTGGTGCGGCCGGTCCATGTGGATGCGCTGCGGGCCAGGCTGCGGGAGCATCTGCCTCGCGCCTCCTGCCTGGTCCTGGGGGGGAGCCTGCCCCAGGGCGTGGAGCTGGAACTATACCGCGATCTGATCGCCGATGCCAAGGCCACTGGAGTGCCCACCCTCTTTGACGCCAGCGGTCCCGGTCTCAAGGCCGGTGCACAGGCCCTGCCCACCCTGCTCAAGCTCAATCGGACCGAGCTGGAGCAACTGGCCGGCCATCCCCTGTCCACCAGCGAGGAAGTGCGCTGTGCGTCGCGGGAGTGGGTCGCACGGGGCGTGGAGCGGGTGGTGGCCACCGCAGGGAGGCAGGGTGCCTGGGCCTTCAGCGCTTCGGAGGAGTACTTCATCCCACCCCTGCCCATCGAGCCCTTGAACACCGCCGGAGCGGGCGATGGGCTGATGGCTGGGCTGGCCGTGGGCCTGGCAGAGGGATGGAGTTGGGTCGAGGCGCTGCGCTTGGGCACGGCGGCTGCAGCCGCCGTCTGCCTCACCCCTGGCACGGCCCAGTGCCATCGAGGGGATGTCAAGCGATTATTGCCGCAGGTGCAGGCCATCCCCATGTAGGAGAAAGAGGTGAACGACGATCCCCGCCCCCACATGATCGCCATCTGCCGCCACATCTACGCCCGCCAGCTCTCCGACTCCGCCGGGGGGAACCTGAGCGTCCGAAAGGGCGAGCGCATCTACCTCACCCCGCGCTACATGGGCTCGAAATACCGCTGGGAGATCACCTCGGAGCTGATCTCCATACTGGACTTGGAGGGCCGGGTGCTGGAGGGGCCGGAGGTGCTCTCCCGAGAGAGCCGCATGCACCTGGCGCTGTACCAGGCCATGCCCCGCGTGGGCGCAGTGATCCACGCCCACCCTCGCTACATCATGGCCTTCGCCTGCGCCGGTCGGCCCTTGGAACCCGCGACGGAGTACACCCGGAAATTCGGCACTATCGGCCTCATCCCTGAGACGCCAGCCCATAGCCCGGAGCTGGCCCAGCGCATGGTGGAGGCTCTGTTCCCTCAGGAAGGGGAACTGGCCCGTCACGCGCTGGCGGTGATGGTTCCCTACCATGGCATTGTCGTGGCTGGCCGTGACCTGGACGACGCCTACGATACTTTGGAGCGGCTGGCGGTCAGCGCCCGGGTGCACATCTATCGGTGCATACTGGAGCCAATGGGGCGACGGGTCAATGAGTAACGAGGGGGCAAGAGGGCTTTGTTGCCTCATTACCCATTGACTTGTCACTTACATCCTCCACCCTCACATCTGCCAGCAAAGCCACTACCCCAATAGAGTTCCTCTTTGCGATCCCCCAACTCTGCCACCCGCTGATCTGAAATGTGCGGGCCAAAGAGCTCTCGCAGTATCTCCTCGTTGCGCCAGCCGAAGGTACGTTGGAAGTCCTCATAGCTCATGCTCATGGGAAAGCCCGCCTCTCGGCTGAGCTTTTCCCAGGCTTGCCAGTGAGGGGTATCAATCCTTCGTGCCCATCGTGATCAAATGAACACTATGTTCTTCGTCCTCTCCAAGATCTTCGTCAACCTGATCTATCCCCTCCCTATCGCCTGCCTGTTTCTGTTGGGGACCTGGTGGGCCTGGTCCAGACGCCCCCGGCTGGGGCGGGGGCTGCTGGTGACGGGGCTGGCGCTTCTGTGGCTGCCCAGCACAGCTCCCGTGGCTGACCTGCTTCTCTTGCCCCTGGAGACGCGCTATCCGGTGGTGGAGAACCCTCCACACGCCGACGTGGTGGTGGTACTGACGGGGATGACGGACATGAAGGCCGCAAAGGGGAATCAGGTGGAGATGGGAGAGGCGGGGGATCGGATTTTGGCTGGTGTAGCGCTGGTCCGCTGGGGCCATGCCGACACCCTGCTCATCGCCGGGGGCAGCGGGGACCTTTTCGATCAGTCCGCGAGCGAGGCGTTGGCTCTCAATCGCTTCGCCATTGAGTTTGGCGTCCCGGCGGACAGGATCCTGTTGGACACAGCATCGCGCAATACGTATGAGAATGCGGTGGAGGCCAGGGCATTGCTCCAAGAGGCGGGGCTATTGGACATTATCTTAGTGACTTCGGCAGCGCACATGCCTCGCTCGATGGGTTGCTTCCGAAAGGTAGGCCTCGACCCGCTGCCCTATCCTGTGGATTTCCGGAACCGGTGGGGGAAATATGACCCCTTTTCCCTGCTACCCAAGGCTGGCGATCTCCAAAGGTCATCCACGGCGGTGAAGGAGTACATGGGGCTGATCATGTACTGGCTTCAGGGATACATCTGATGCCTACTTCTCCCCGAACACCTGCGCGGTGAGGACGTAGAGAGTTCCCTCCTTCCAGGCATCGTCCGGCAATCCGGCCTTTTTGCAGAGCTGGCGCAGCAGTTCCGCGCGATCCCAGCCCCGCTCCGGGGCCACCTGGGGCAGGAACACCGCCTGTTTCCCCTGAGCCCGCAGAACCACACCATGACGGCCGATCTCGATCTCCTCCGGATGGGCAATTTGGTCCAAGGGAGAAAGGACTGAGATCTCGATATCGAGCTCGGATAGTTCCTGGGCCTGGACCGGCGGGAATCGCTCGTCCTCCAGAGCGGCGGCCACGGCCATCCTCTGGACGGTGAGATACAGGGGCTGATCGGTGAACAGACGGCCGACACAGCCCCGAAGCGCGCCCCCCTTTTCCAGGGTGACGAAAGCGCCCTGCTCTCGGAGGAGGCCAGGACTGGCCGGCGTGAACTCCGGCACGGTCCCTCGATTCAGGAATTGGCTCAGTGTCTCCCGGGCCAGAGCCAGCAGCGCCCCTTGCTCCTCACTCTTCAGATCTCCTCCCTCTGATCGAGGGGACAGGACAGGCAGGGTGAAGGAGCTGTTTCCCTCCTCCCCCCGCCAGAGCATCACCGCCCCGTAGCCCACCACCCCATCCCGGCTGCCGAAGGGGGTGTCGCCGGAGTTGGCATATTTGAGCACCGTGGCCCGGTTGGCCCCCAGGGCTTTGGCTGTGAGGATCGCTGTCATCACCGCCCCCTGGCTGCACATGGTGAGCTCGACATTGGGAATGCCCGCCCTGGCGCATTCCTGGGGTGAGTTCAGCACCCTCTCTGGGTTCAGGGAGACGATAGCTTGTAGGGCGATCTCGTCAATGCGGCGCGCCTCTTCATAAGGGTGATAGTGGGAGAGGTCGGTGCTGCCCACAATGAGGGCTTTCTTTCCCTCCAGGGCCTTGACCAGCGCCTCGCTCAGCAGGTGGGCGTTCTCCAGCGTGGGCTCGTTGATCACCACGGGCACAATCCGCAGCTCCTGGCAGACCCGCTGCAGGAAGGGCAGTTGGTTCTCCACCGGATGCTCCCCCACGAAGGACTCCCGCTCGAATCGGATCTTCTCACTGCTGGCCGCCAGCGCTCCGGCGACCTCCTCGTCAATAGGGATCATGCCCAGAGGAGTCTGGAAAGCGCCTTTGGCGTAAACGGCGATGTCGCTCCGGCCCCGGCCGGTGTGGGTGTCGCCCATCACCACTGCCGTGTCGTACCTTGCCCCCTCGACCGTTTTGTAGGCATAGGCGGCCACCTGTCCGGCGTAGATGTAGCCCGCGTGGGGCACGATGAGAGCCATGGGTTCGGCTGTGGGCACACCCTCCAGTTGCGCCTGCTCCAGGAAGCCATCCACCATGTCCCTCAGTTGCGCTGGATCGGCTGGGTACCACTGGCCGGCCCCTGTCGCTTTGCGCACCTCAGGAGTAGGGGCAGGCTTCAGACCTGCCCCTACTGGAGTAGGGATGGCCGTAGGCGTGGCTGGGGCACAGCCTGTCAGCAGGAAGCTGAGCAGGGCCATGATCTGCGCCCAAGACAGAAGTTTCGTGCCCATAGATTTTGTCTCCCTTGTGCGAATGTACGAATCTGCGAATTTGCGAATCGCTCATTCGCTCATTCGCCGATTCGCCCATTCGTTTGAATCTACCCCCACACCCCGTAAATGGGCGCTCCACAGTAAGCGCACTGGCCCTCGGACACATGGTTCTCCACCACCCAAAAGCCCATGCGGGTGATGAGCCTCCGACCGCAGTGGGGACAATAGGTATGGTTGCCGGGATGGTCGGCCACATTGCCCACATAGGCGTAATGGAGCCCCTCCTCACGCGCCATCTCCCAGGCCCGGGTCAGCGTCTCCACCGGCGTGGGGGGCAGATTGGTGAGCTGATACAGGGGGTGGAAGCGGCTGAAGTGGAGAGGGGTCTCGGGACTTACGCTGTCCCGCACCCAGCGGATCAGCTCCCGCAGTTCCCCCTCATCATCGTTGAGGGTGGGCACCACCAGGTTGACGATCTCCAGGTGCACCCCCATCTCGTGGATCAGTTGGATGCTATCCAGCACCGGTTGCAGCGTGCCGGAACACACCTGCTCGTAGAACCGCTCATTGAAGCCCTTGAGGTCCACCTTGATCGCATCCACAGCTCGACATAGCATTCGTAAGGGCTCCGGATTGATGTAGCCATTGGATATGACGACACTGCGCAGCCCCGCTGCCCGTCCTGCCTGGGCGGTGGCCAGCATGTACTCGTAGAAGACCGTGGGTTCGCTATAGGTGTAGGCGATGGTGGGGCTTTGCATCCGCCGGGCGGATTCCACCACCCCCTCTGGGGGCAGATCCACATTGTCCGTTTTCTCCGGAGGAACCTGGGAGATGGCCCAGTTCTGGCAGTAACGGCAGTGGAGGTTGCACCCCGCAGTGGCGATGGAGAAGGCTGTGGTGCCGGCCAAGAAGTGGAAGAGGGGCTTTTTCTCAATAGGGTCGTTGGCTACCGCACAGGGGTTGCCGAAGACCAGGGTGTGCAGCACCCCACCCCGGTTCTCCCGCACTCCGCACTCGCCACGGTGTCCCTCAGCGATCACACAGCCCCTGGGACAGAGGCCGCATTTGACATAAACCCCCTGATGGGGTGTGTGGCAGTAGAGGACGCGGGAGGGCTCGCCTGTGGTGTGGCAGGCGCTGCACTCCAGCCCCTGGTTCACACTCGTATAGTGCATCGCCTCCCGGGCGTAAGGCCCCGGTTGGGGCTGATCGGGAGCCGTAGCCATCGCCTCTGCCCGCCTCGCCCCCAGGTAGCGCAGCAGCCCCCCGCCACCCAGGGCACACAGCCCCACCCCGGCCAGCTCCTTCAGAAACCGCCTCCTTGAAATCCGTGTTTCAGCTTCTCCCATTGTTAACCCTTCTTTCCAGTACCCTCCTCAAAATACATGCAGGCTCTCCAACCCCACCCGGCGGGCCAGCCAACCCACGCCGGTGAAGGTGAAGAGCACCAGGCCCAGTCCGATGAGGGCTAGCCATCCCATCCGCCGGCCGTGCCACCCCCGCAGCAGCCTCAGGTGCAGAAACAGGGTGTAGAAGAGCCAGGTAATCAGCGTCCACACCTCTTTGATGTCCCAGCTCCAGTAGCTCCCCCAGGCCATCTGCGCCCACACCATGCCGAAGATCATGGCTGTGCTGAGCCAGGGATAACCGAAGGTCACCCCACGGGCGATGAGGGCCTCCACCCATTCTGGCTCCGTCACCTGGACCCTGTTCTCCAGCCAGGGCCATAAGAGCCGCATGACCCCTGCCCCGCCGGTCAGGGCGAAAGCGCCGTAGGCCAGCGCGGCCGGCGCAACGTGGAGGGGAAACCAGATGCTCTGCAGCGCGAGGGGCAGGGGCTGGATGCGCTGCGCCGAGGGGAGCATCGAGAACTGCGCCCAAAGGGTCAGCCCCAACACCGGCGCCAGGGTGAAAGCCCCAGCAGTGTGCACCCCTCCCCTCCACTCCCACAGCAGATGGATGAGCGTGCCACTGCAGGCGAAGGCCAGGGCGAACTCATAGGTGATAGCGAAGGGCCAGTGGCCGCTCTCCAGCGCCCGCCGGAGCAGGGCGTCAACCAGGGCCGCGGCCGCGCCTCCGCTGCTCAGAGCCGCTAGCCGTCTCAGCCAACTCCCCCCGCCCCACAGTTCGAGCCCATAGCAGGTGATGGCCATCAGCAGGCAGAAAGCACCGAGCTCAACCATCCCCCACTTCCTTCCCAGCCTCAGCAAGCCGTGCCTCCAGTTCCTGGGCCAATCGTCGGAAGTGGCGCTCAAAGCCGAGGGGATCGCGGCTGGTCCTTCCGGCGATCCATATCTCGCCGGGGGCGACTCTGACCCAAAGCTGATGGGTGGGAAAGGCGAAGGTGCAGCTCAGCCCGCCCACCATCAGGGCCGCACTGAGGATCACCGGCAGGAAGGAGGGGTCGTGGACGATATCCACCACCACGAAGGCCTCACGCGATCCAAAGGAGAACAGATACACCCGCAGTCCCCCATAGGAGAGGGGGGAGTTGACCCGAACCCCATGTTCGGCCACTGGTTGGCCCTGGGACAGGAGGGTGAGGTGGGCCTGGTACTCCACCGATTGCCCATCCCCCAACGCCCGGCTGGAGAAGCGGTCGAGACGCACTTCCCAGGGGGTATGGTGTCCCACGGGGTAGGCCTGACCGGGAGCCAGTTGTACCCTCAGCTCCCGCCAGGCCAGGGAGCCCCTCAGCAGCAAGGCGGCCATGAGCAGGATGACCGCTCCGTGGGTGACGAGGGTGGCCCATCGGGCCCAGCGATGCCTTTCACCATAGAGGTAATCAACGTCGCCACGTCGGGCGGCAGTGATGCGGTAATGGTGATGGTTTAGAGCCGACCGCGCTGCCTCCAGCCCCCGCATGAGGGAGGACATCGCGAATGCGGCGTGGCATGTCAGACGATGGTAAAAGGCGTCAGCCTGGATCACACGAGGGGCCCGCTGTGTGGCCCGCCAGATGGAGAGGGCGCGGCGGAGGGTGCAGGCCAGGGTGTTGGACACCAGCGCGCCCACGAGGGTGATGAACAGCGGGGTGTGGTAGATGTGGAAGAGGCCCAGGCTGGCGTAGAGGGAGGCCTGGCTTCCATACCGCTGGTGGATCATCTCCATCCAGGCGGAGAGGTTGGCCTGAGGTGGCTCTTGAGGAAAGAGGGTGCCCAGGGCAGCACAGAAGGCCAGCGCCAGAAACAGGCCCACCGCCAGACGGGGGGAGCTGAGGAGCCGCCAGGCGCTTCGCCATAGCCAATCAAATTGCAGCCTGCCCAGGAAGGGTCTGTCCTGGAAAGGCAGGTCTTTCATAGACCCCTCTCTTGATTCTGGCCCCCTCCCTCTCCCAAACTTGGGAGAGGGAGGGGGTGGAGGGTGGGTGAGGGCTAGACCCCCCTACATCTGCTCCGGAGCGGTCATGCCCATGAGGGATAGGGTGCGGGCCAGGACCACTTTGGCTGCCCGGGCCAGCTTGAGCCGGGCTTTGGTCAGCTCCGCATCGGCGGGATCGGAGGAGACGACGCGGCAATCGCGGTAGAAGGCGTGGAAAGCGGAGGCCAATTGCTGGGCGTAGTAGGTCAGGCGATGGGGAGTCAGCTCAAGCGCCGCCTGCTCGATCACCTCTGGCAGGAGGAGCATCTGGCGTATGAGAGCCAGCTCCGAGGGATGGATGAGCAGCGCCACATTCCCACCCTTGGAATCCGACCCCCGCTCTTCAGCGAAGCGCAGGATGCTGGCGATGCGGGCATGGGCGTACTGGACGTAGTACACCGGGTTCTCGTTCGACTGCTTCACCGCCAGGTCCAAGTCGAAGACCATGCTGCGGTCCGGACTGCGGGTGAGGAGCATGAAACGCACCACATCTTTGCCAGGGATGCTCTCTGTGGTCACCATGTCCAGCAGCTCGTCCAACGTCACGAATTCACCCGCGCGGGTGCTCATCTTCACCGGCTGTCCATCCTTGATGAGTGAGATGAACTGATGGATGATGACTTTGATGCCGCTGGTATCGTAACCCAGAGCGCTGACACCAGCCACCACATCGGGCCATTGGGCGTGGTGATCCGCTCCGAAAATGTCCACAATGAGATCGAAGCCCCGCTGGAGCTTGTGGACGTGATAGGCAATATCGGGCAGGCGGTAGGTCGGCTCGCCAGTGGACGTCACCAGGACGCGGTCCTTCTCCGCTCCAAACTCCTGAGCGCGAAACCAGACCGCACCGTCTTTGTGATAGGCGTATCCACGCTGCGTGAGATCTTGGATTACCTGGTCGACACGGCCTGACTCATGCAGGCTGTTCTCGTTATAGAAGACGTCAAAGTGAAGGCCAAAACGATCCAGTGTGGCGTTGATGTTCTGAAAGACCCATGCCTCGGCCCGCTCTTTGAAGGGCTCCCAATTCGCCTCCAGCAACCCCTCGCCCTTTTTCTCCAGAATGTCTCGGGCGATGTCCCAGATGTAGTCCCCCTGATAGCCCTCCTCGGGCAACTCGGCCGGCTGGCCCAGCAATTCCCGATACCGGGCCCGCACCGATTCACCCAGGAGGCGCATCTGGCGCCCCGCGTTGTTGAAGTAGTATTCGCGAGTCACGTCGTAGCCGACGGCGGCCAGGATGTTGGCGATCGTATCGCCCAGCACCGCGCCCCAGGTACGGTGCACCGCCAGAGGGCCAGTGGGGTTGGCGCTCACAAACTCCACCTGCGCTTTCCGGCCCCTCTCCAGATTGAGATCGCCCCAACACTGGCCGGCAATCAAGATCGTCTCTACCTGGCTCGTCAGCCAGGAGTCACTGAGGGTGAAGTTGATGAAGCCAGGGTGAGCCACCTCCACCTGCCCGATGAAGTCTGCCTGGGGGAGGTGCTTCACCACGATCGGGGCGATCTTCATGGGGGCCATGTGCGCCCAACGTGCCATCTGCAAGCAGACGGGCGTGGCATAGTCGCCGTGGGTCGGGTCCCGGGGGTGCTCTACCGTGGCCTCCGGGATATCAAATTCGGGCAGATCGCCGGACCGCTGGGCCGCTTGGATCGCCCCTTCAATGAGCTGAGAGAGTTCATATCGAATCATCGCTATCTCCAGCCATCAGCTATCAGTCCGTACCCCACGTCTGCTTTCTAAAGCAGCAACAACGGAGTTGGCTTCAGCGTTCTGGACACAGGGTCAACTTCCAGGCCCAGTACCTCCAGGGTCACCACGCCCAGCAGAGGTTTGTCGTTTTTTCTTCCGAAGATCACTGGTGAGATGCCCTCATATTCACCGTACCGGAAGCGAGCCTCGCCGACCGGTCTGGTGATCGCCCGACCACTCGCCTGTCTGAATTTCCTTGTTCCTCTGGGTTCCACATGGATTTCCTTCAATTTGCCCTCGGGCATCAAGCTGTAGATCGCGCCGGTGTCCACCAGGAACTCGACTTCCACCGCCCGTTCCATGTCCGAAGGATTGTGGACCCAGACCTCGGCCGTCACGAATCCCATCCTATTCCTCCCGTGGCTCAGAGCTAGGAAGCAATGTCCTCCGAGCCGACCTCCTCCATCTCCAGCCAGTTCCGCCCCACCTTCACATCCACTTTCAGAGGGACATCCAGCTTGTAGGCGCTGCTCATCACCCGGGGGACCAGTCCCACATCGCCTCCCGCTCCTCCTCTGGCACCTCCAGTACCAGCTCATCGTGCACCTGCAGGAGCATTCGGCTGCGATAGCCGCCCGACTTCAATTCCCGGTCCAGGTTGATCATGGCGATCTTGATGATGTCCGCCGCTGTGCCTTGCACCGGGGTATTCACTGCCATCCGCTCCGCCGCGTGGCGCACCTGGGCATGGGCCCGGCTCTTGACCTCCAACTCCGGAAAGTAACGCCGCCGCCCCAGCAACGTCTCCACATAGCCCTGTTCGGCCGCCAATTTCTTG
>Ga0172364_10003087_pt1 | contig 13288 bp, 14 predicted proteins | sample LakKivSesite10cm_FD_114545 | JGI IMG/M metagenome (GOLD analysis project Ga0172364, IMG submission 114545) | Sediment microbial communities from Lake Kivu, Rwanda - Sediment site 10cm | ecosystem: Environmental > Aquatic > Freshwater > Lake > Sediment | place: Rwanda: Western Province, Lake... | reverse complement strand
AAATAACCGCAGAAGAATCCAGGCAAGCAGTGAAACTACTCCAAAAGCATGATATTTTCGCTCAAGCCATGTTCATCATCGGCGAACGCAAAGACACAACAGAATCAATAGCAAACCTGCGAGAATTTGCAAACGAATTAGACCCTAGCTTCGCTATTTTCGGCATACTTACACCGTTCCCTGGCACTCAGTTTTACGAGGAAGCTAAGAGGAATGGTTGGATAGAGGATTCTAACTGGGCACATTATGACATGATTCACGCCATAATGCCAACAGAAACACTTTCAACTAAAGAAGTGCAAGAAGAACTTTACAACTGTTACAGAAGCTTTTACGGTTCATTTAGTAGGAGAGTTCAAGGGTTATTTTCAACAAATGCATTGAAAAGAAGAGTTTACCAGCACATGGCTTTACGAGGTATTATTAGACAATTCAGGAAACTTGTGTAATGTGAACATTAATGGCAAATGTTTACACTAAAATGTTGGTTTTCTCTGTTATTGTCTCTGTTTTTGGAATATGCACAGCACTTCTTCTTGCTCTTAATCCACCACCATCTGAAGATTTTCCCTTGAGAAAACCATTAGTTGGCTCAATCTTCAGCGTTATCTGCACGCTAGGAATAATTGCAGCTTTCTATCCGAAACAATGTTCAAAAATGAGCCATTTCCGAAAAGAAAAGCCAGACATTCTTGCACATGAACGCTCTATCGAAATAAAAGGTCATCATCCAACGTGTGGAAAATTTTCTGCTCATGTAATACACTTTGATGATCATACTATTTGTGCAGCGTGCGTAGGTCTAGCTCTCGGTGCATCAATTGCACTTGCGGGATGTTTTCTATACTTTTATGTTGAATCGCGCATTTTTAATGCGTACTTTTTAACTGTTATGATTGGAGTCATAGGCTTAGTTTTTGGATTTTTCCAATTGAAGTTTAAAGGCGTTATTCGCTCAGCATTGAATACGTTCTTTGTTATCGGTGCATTTCTCATCTTAATAGGAATCGACGATTTGGCTGAAAGCCTAACTGTTGACTTATTTGCGATTACGCTGATTATGTTCTGGCTTTTCACAAGAATGTTGCTTTCAAAATGGGATCATTCACGAATCTGTAGAAGTTGCACAGCTGTATGTGATGTTGCAGCATAAAAGAAAAAGGTTGAATTAATGTCTGCGGCGCAGTCCGTAGAAAGCACCAATAATAATCAGTATTCCAAAAATTATAATCGCAAATGGCCAGAATTCTACAGTTTTTGGAATCAACTCTGCTTGTTGTAAGAACCATATGAGTCCAGCTAACAGAATTATCAGACCTATTGCCATCCCCACGATTGCTCCGCCTTTAGGAATTCCAAAACATTCATCTTCCGATTCAAAACATTCATCGTTGCGTTTGCGACGGTGCTTAACTTCGGTTTCATGGTACAAGCGTGCGCCACATTGTGCACATACTTCGGCATCATCTGGGTTTTTAGCTCCGCATTTAGTACAGTAAACCATCCATTTCACCATACTACATTATCTAGAATTGTTCATAAAACTTTTGGTAATTTTCACTGTTCCTTGTTTACCATTTCGTTAATTTGCTGTTCCATCATGTGTCCACGACAGAAAGTCAAAGCCTTCTTAACTCCAGGCACTTTAACAGCAGCATTTTTTATGTCCATAGCTAATTTAAAGGCTATTGGACAGAAAGGGCTGGATGGTATAAAATCTATCTTTACGACACCTGGTTCCTCTTCTTTAACGTTGGTAATCATGTGCATTTCCGCAAAAGTCAAACCAGTTTCAGGGTCGACAACTTTCCCAACTGCTTCTCTCACATTATGTTCAAGTTCCGTTTCAACCAAGTGACTCACCTACGCATTTGCGAACGTGTATAATCAAACTTTCATATAAACCCGTACGACATTTCATTTAAGTTCTTTTTGGTTTTTGCTCTTTTTATACATTCTCCAACTTAAAGCCATAGTATTAGGATGCGAGGCCTTCACTTCGTTAAGCCTTGAAACTGCAGTGGAACGTGGCGCTGACTTGACGATCTCTGGGTTTGCGTAGGCTTCTTCGCAAACTATTCGTAATGTATCAACAAAACGGTCAAGTTCTTCCTTTTCAAATGCTTCAGTTGGTTCAATCATTAATGCTTCGTCAACAATAAGCGGAAAATAAATTGTTGGTGAATGCACACCATAATCCAGCAAGCGCTTAGCAACGTCTATGGCTGAGACGCCCGTTTCATTCTTTAGCGGTTTGGCACTGAAGACGCATTCATGTTTTCTCGGTTTTTCGCTGTCAAAAGGAAGCGCTAGACCTCTAGTACCCTTTAGTTTCTTCATTACGTAATTAGCATTCAAAACAGAAACTTCAGCCACCTCCTTCAACCCTTCGAAACCCAAACTCAAAATATACGCATAACCCCTAACCAAAACCGCAACATTACCATAAAAACCACGAATTTTTCCAACACTGTATGGTCTATCATAGTCAAAACGATATTGCCCATCAACAGAAACTATGCGTGGAATGGGCAAAAACTTGGCTAAAGCCTCAGAAACGCCAACTGGTCCTGCTCCTGGTCCTCCTCCGCCATGAGGTGTGCTAAACGTCTTGTGGATGTTTATATGAACTATGTCGAACCCCATGTCTCCAGGTCTAACCTTGCACAACAATGGGTTTAGGTTTGCTCCATCATAGTATAGCAATCCGCCTGCTTCGTGAGTTACCCTTGCTATTTCGTCGATGCTCTTTTCAAATAAGCCTAGAGTGTTTGGATTAGTGAGCATTAGCCCCGCGGTTTTTTCCGAGACTGCTGCTTTTAATGCGCCAAGACTAATGCATCCTTCGTCGTCGGAAGGCACAACGACAACTTTGAACCCAGCCATAGCTGCACTTGCGGGATTCGTGCCGTGGGCTGAATCTGGAACAATAATTTCAGTGCGTCTCTCCAGTTCACCATTAAGTTTATGATATTCCCGCATAATTAAAGCACCTAGAAACTCGCCATGTGCACCAGCAGCAGGTTGCAAGCAAACTTCATAGGTACCAGTGATTTCTGCAAGCCACCGTTCAAGCTTGTACAGAATTTCCAGTATACCTTGAGTCGTGTTTTCATCTTGGTAAGGATGAAGCATACTTAGACCCGAGCTACTAGCAATTTGCTCGTTTATCTTTGGATTATACTTCATAGTACAGCTGCCGAGAGGATAAATTCCTGAATCAATTCCATAATTCATCTGTGATAACCGTAGAAAATGGCGAGCAACTTCAACTTCTGAAAGTTCAGGAAGTCCAATCTTTTCTATACGTTTCATCTTTGATGGTAAAATAGTGTTTAAATCGCCTACCGTCCTCTTGATTTCTTCTTCTGCTTCTGGCAAGAAATGTCCAATTCTCCCCTCTTTTCCAAGAGAAAAAATTAAAGGTTCATTCCAACATGCCTGTTTAAACATTACGTTTTTCCTCCATGCAAAATATCCTCCAAAGCACTAGCCAAAGTGTCAATCGTTTCTTTTGAGTAAACTTCAGTCACACAATACAAGGCTGTTTGTCCAAGTTCTGGAAATTCTCTGGAAATGTCCTTGCCACCGTGAATCTGCCGTTTCAGAAGCTTTTTGTTAATCTCTTTAATAGTTAATTTAGTCTTGTCAAAATTTACCGTGAATTCTTTGAAATGCTTTGATTGAAAAACTGGAGTGCTAGCGCCTTTTAATTTCGAAATTTTCTGCATAGCATAATTAGTCTTATACATGATGGTCTCGCCAAGTTCACGAAAGCCTTGTGGACCAAGCAAAGCCATGTAGACTGCAGAAGCAACAGCACATAAAGCTTCATTAGAACAGATGTTAGACGTAGCTTTCTCTCTTCTGATGTGTTGTTCACGTGTCTGCAAAGTCATGCAAAAACCAGTTTGATTTCCCTCTTTAGTGGTCGTTAACCCGATTATGCGGCCAGGCATCTGTCTTATGATTTGTAAATCGTCTCGACAAGCAAAAAGTCCCAAGAGTGGACCGCCAAAATTCATCGAGTTTCCTAAAGGCTGAGCTTCACCGATGGCGATGTCTGCATCATAGTCTCCTGGAGCCTTGATAATTCCTAATGATGTGGGATCTGTGCCAACTATGAAAAGGGCATTGTGGGCGTGAGTTTCTTTGCAGATTTCGTCAACTTGCTCTTCAATAAAACCAAGGTAAGATGGATTTTCAACGTAAACCGCAGCTGTTTTGTCCGAGATTTTGTTTCTTAAGTCACCAAGGTCGATTAGTCCATCTTCTCCATTATATGCTAAATGTTCGATTGAGATTCCAGCAGGTTCACTATAAGCTTTCAATGCAGCGTCTCTTTCAGGGTGAATAATTTTTGGAACTAAAATTTGGTTTCGCCCAGTTATTCGCGCTGCCATTCTTGCTGCTTCTCCTAACGCAGATGCCCAATCGTACATAGAACAGTTTGCAACTTCCATGCCGGTTAACTCGCATATCATGCTTTGATATTCAAAAAGTGCTTGAAGCATGCCTTGCGAAATCTCAGGTTGGTAAGGCGTGTAAGCAGTTAGAAGTTCGCTTCTCTGCACGATTTCTTTAACCACTGCAGGGACGTAATGCAACCAGCATCCCGCACCGAGAAAAGTAGGCATGTTGTTTGTTGTTTGGTTTTTTAGAAGTAAAGTTTCAACTTGCCTTTTGACTTCGAATTCTGACAAGCTATTTTCTGGAAGGTTTAGCCGTTTTTTTAAGCGGTATTTCTGGGGAATATCGGCATAAAGCTCTTCTATGCTTTGTATTCCTATTTCTTGCATCATCTCTTTTTTGATTTCGTTGTGGGAGTTTGGGATGTAGGGATGACTTTGCTTATTCACAATGTTCACCGCTATTGGATTAATCAAATAGGAACGTGTAGGTTCTTTAAGCTTTTTTGAAATTTGTTGGGGTTTTCAACTTCTCAGAAGCATACTTGGAAATGAACTATTTTTATTAGTACTGTATGCCTTTAGTGGTTACCATTTCGTCTGGGTGCTTAATATCTACGATTTCATTTACGAAATCTGCTCTGTCAATCAGCTCTTTGGGTGCAAATCTTCCAGTTAAGACTACATCAGTCTTTTTTGGGATGCAGTTTAGAAACTCCAAAACCTCATTTAAGTCTAAGAGTTTACAATGTAAAGCCAAGTTGACCTCATCCAAAACGAGGAGATTAGGCTTCTTTTTTCTTACGATCGCTCTAGCAAACTGCATTGCTTTTTCGGATATTTTCTTGTCTTCTTCGCCTAAATTGCTTAATCCATGCCACCCTCTTCGACCAAACTGGTAAATTTCGTAATATGGTGACAGTGTCTTGCGGATTTTGTATTCTCCAGTGTTTTTCCACCATTTTAGAAACTGAATTATAACGACTTTCCGTTTATGTCCAATCGAGCGCAGTGCCAAACCTAAAGCGCTCGTGGTTTTTCCAGCACCAGTTCCAGTGTATAAATAAAGGTAGCCCATTCCAATTTCCTCTATTCAATGTTTTTAATTGATGATTATAGCTTTTGCATTCATGATAGTGTGAATAGTTCTTTTAAGTTTTAAATAGGATTGCGTGTTCATCTCCTACACGGAGACTTGACCAAATGAAGTACGACTATGAAGAACTGCTAAAAAGAGCGCGTTCCCAACTTCCAGAAGTTGCTTCAAAACGTGAAAGGCTTGAACTGCCTAAATTGAACTTGTCGATTGTTGGAATGCGCACGACAATTTACAACTTCAGGGAGATTGCAGAAGTTCTGAACCGTGACCCGCAGCACATACTAAAATTTTTAACTCGCGAATTGGCGACTGCAGCAGCTGTGCAAGAAACAAGGGTTATTTTTCAAGGTAAGTTTAAACAAGACACATTAGAAAGACTTCTACAACGGTACGTGGAACATTTCGTGACATGTCCAATTTGTAAACGTCCAGACACAAAGATTGTAAAGGAGAAACGCCTATCATTTCTAGTGTGTGACGCGTGCGGAGCAAAATCATCCGTTGCACAGCTAATCTGAGCGTTTGAAAATTGGAAGTCTACATGAACCTAAAAAAAATCGGCAAAAACGTTCTTTTAGCTATTTGTGATGCTGAAATTCTTGGCAAGACTTTTCATGAAGGAAAAATCGCGTTTCATGTCAAAGAAGATTTCTACAAGGGTGCAAGAGTTACGGTTGAAGAAGCAGTGGAAATGATAGAAAACTCGACTATAGTTAACATGGTAGGCAAGAACGTCGTTCAAAAGGCAATGGAAAGAGGATACGTGCATCCAGAAGCCGTTCTAGACATTGAAGGAGTGCCCCATGCACAGATAGTTAAAATCTGAAGTGTCACATGAAAGAAGCAGAGGGGCAATGAAGGCTTATTAGGGAAAATCTATATTTCTTTTAAGGAAAACGTGTCTGTGGTGCTTAGTTGGGAAAGAAGAAAGTCATAACTGAAGAAGAGTTAAGCGAGATGATGTATCCGTCGGCTAACGACGTTCTAGGCGTTGCTGTGAAACTTCTCGGTTTTGACCGTGTATTGGTGAAATGCCAAGACGGTCATGAGCGCTTATGCCGTATAAGAGGCAAAATGAAGCGGCGAGTTTGGATAAGAGAAGGAGATGTCGTGCTTGTTTCTCCTTGGGATTTTCAATCAGACAAACGGGGCGACTTGATTTGGCGATATACAAAGGCTCAAGCGGAAACGCTTCGTAGAAAGGGACAATTAACCATTTAAGAGTGGAGAGCCATCATTGAGTTTTCGAAAAAATGTCAGAAAAAAACTTTACAAGAAAGAAAGGCGTTATGAATCTGAACAGTTAATGAAGGAAAAACGAAGCGAAGAATACGAAGTCTTAGAGGAAGTTTTTGACCGTTCCACTTTGATGGTTATATATGAATTTTTGAACAAAGGCACAATAGACGAGATTCACGGCGTAGTGAAAGCTGGAAAAGAAGCACGGATTTATTGGGGCAAAAACAAGCAAGGCAAGGAACTGGCAGTGAAAATTTATCTCACCGTCTCGGCAGAGTTTAAAAAAGGCATACTTAAGTACATTGAAGGTGATCCACGGTTTAAAGGCTTAAGACATGACACTCGTTCGCTGATTTTTGCTTGGGCTCAAAAAGAATTCAAGAATCTGGAGCAAGCGCTTTCAGTCAAAGTAAAAGTGCCAAGACCCGTTGCCGTAAGAAACAATGTGCTCATAATGGAGTTTATCGGAAAAGATGGAGTGAGTGCTCCGCTCATGAAAGAGATACCTCCAAAAAACCCAGAAAAAATCTACGAAATCCTTCTGATGTATTTAGGAAAGCTTTATGTTGAAGCTGAACTTGTTCATGGCGACCTAAGCGAGTACAATATAATGATTTGGAGAGGACGCCCAATCCTTTTTGACATGTCACAAGCAGTTTTGCTTTCGCATCCAATGGCTGATTTCCTTCTGCGAAGAGATCTAACTAACTTAAACAAGTATTTTACAAGATTAGGCGTTAAAGTTCCTTCAGTTGAAGAATGTCATAGGATGGTTACGAGTCATGGCTAGAGCCAATACTTTCATCCGCATTCCTAAAGAACGCATAGGAGCATTAATAGGTCCCGATGGAAAAACCAAAAAATTCATTGAAGAGAAACTTTCCGTGGAGCTTCTGATAGACAGCGAAGCAGGCGGCGTAACCATAACTTTAGCTGAGAACGCTAAAGATCCATCAACGCTTTTCAGGGCGAAAGATGTTGTAACCGCTATTGGCAGAGGTTTCTCGCCAGAACATGCATCTCGTTTGATCCGTGATGAGGAAGCAATGCTAGACATTATTGATTTGCGGCTTATTTTTGGAAGGTCTGAATCTGACATCAAGAGGATTAATGGGCGAATAATTGGAGAAGGAGGCAAAACCAGACGGATAATTGAGGAGTTAACAGATACGCACCTATGCGTTTATGGACATACAGTGGCAATTGTTGGCAATATTGAGCAATCACAAGCGGCAAGAGAGGCAGTGCAGATGCTAATACAAGGGCGACAACACAGCGCAGTGTACCGATACTTGCATAAAAAACGTAGAGAACTCAAAAAGCAAATGCTTGAGTTATGGAAAAAACCAGAGGAATAGAAAAAATAACAATAATCAATGCAGCTATTTTTTTGGCGAATATTCTATTTGACTAACTTATTTATTTGACAAAAGAAAAAGAGGGAATTTTGCAGAGTTGCTAACTCGGTTTCATATTTCTACCGAAGGTGTCTTAGTCAGCAGGGCACTAAAGCGACCTCTGTTGGTCCAACAATGTCTCCTACGCCATCTAGGGTTCTCCAAAGGACACCAGAGAGAGCTGGTCTGTCAATGATTACCAATCCAAGTTCATAGCAGCTGGGGTTTGTCTTGAGGTCTATTGCAAAGACTATCTTCTTGTTTGCGTATCCACATAGGATTGGCGCTGGATAGTACACAGATCCATTTGCAACGTCTTCGCCGTTAGGCGTACCCTCGGCAAATGAGTCTAGATGTGTGTTGTCAACGAAGGGTTATAGGGTGAAACAACGATATGCTGGTGTAACGTCTTTCAATTCTTCGATTAACGCCGTGGATTTTCCTGCTTGTGATTCGAATGTACAGGGCACAAGCTGTATGGACGTGGGGTCAGCGACGCGCGTGACTGTGAGGTCATCCCTTACCGTGCTAATTCAGCTAGTTGTCTCTTCGATTCTTCTGCCACTTGCACCATGGGCTGGAAACGATTTATAGAAAAAAGAGTGTTGTTTTCCATTGCAGTTTATAAGTTCAAACGCCCCCTTTATTGGATTTACCGCACGCGCGCGTGAAGGAGGAGGAGGTGAACAAGAAATGAGAAAAATTGTGTTATCAGTTTTACTTCTGGGCTTTCTGTTAGTTGGAAGTGCAATGTCTGCGCCTTCGTCATCTGTAGCCGCAACACCTAAGTACAATGGACCAGTTGTCAAAGGAACGCCAGACCATCACTACTATGTCAGCGGTTACATAGACGAGTTATGGCTTAGCTTTAATCCTGACGGAACAATCAACGGTTACGACGTTGCTCCAGGGGTTTATTATGCGCCAATATTGGGCATGGGGAAAGAATCGCAGATGCTTCTGTTCCTTGACTTTCCAACAGGTGTGGGTGAGGAGCTTGGGATGTGCATTTTTATAGGTTTGAATGGCAACGCCTACTTTACAATGGACGGATTGACGATTGATTATACGCTCTACTTGACGCTTATCCCTGCTGCCGAAGCAAACACGGGCGGAAAGGTTCTGGCTTCTTCGATGCAGACTAAACAACCTACCACTGACGCGTTAAGGGCATTCCACCTTAACCCATGGATAGATATACAATTCTTCACGAGGCTCTCTGTGAGCACTGAGGCATATATCATCATCGGAGGATACGCTGACGTTCCAGAGCACCCATGCTACCCGGCACCCACTCTAGGCATAAAAGCAGGTAAGAGACTCATATGGGCAGACGACTATGTGACCGGTGAGGGATGCTATGAGCTCAGAATGAACAGCATCAACGTACCCACAATGGACGGCAACTCCTGGGCAACAATCGACGGCACGGACATAGGAGGACCAACATACATCTGGTTAACACCAGCGTAGTTGCCCAACTCCAGCAGATGCGGCATTGTAGCCGCGTCAACTCTTTTTCTTTTTTTTAATAGTGCGTGCTACGTTTCTTAGCTCAAAACTAATAGGTGAGAATTCTTTTATGTATGAAATAGGAGTCACTCTTGAGCGTACAAAGAAAAAGGCTTGTTTTTCCGTTCTCAGCAATTGTGAACCTTGATAAACTGAAGTTAGCCATTTTGATAAATGCAATTAACCCAAAAATCGGCGGCGTACTAGTTAAAGGTCCAAAAGGCTCTGGAAAAACCACAATCGTGCGCTCCTTAACTGACATTCTCCCAAAAATAACGGTAGTCAAAAATTGTCCCTTTAACTGCCACCCTAATGACCCTTCTAACATGTGTCCAAAATGCAGTGAAAAATATAGGAATGATGGAAAACTGCCTGTAGAAGAAAGAGAAATGGTTGTCGTCGACTTACCTTTAGGCGCAACTGAAGACAGAGTTGTTGGAAGCCTCGACGTAGAAAAAGCAATAAAACAGGGAATAGAAGCTTTGGAACCGGGGATTCTTGCAGAAGCAAACCAAAACATACTTTACGTTGACGAAGTTAACCTGTTGCCTGATCACATTGCAGATGACTTGTTAGATGCCGCGGCTACTGGATGGAACATCATTGAAAGAGAAGGAATTTCCGTCAGCCATCCTTCTCGATTCATATTTTTCGGAACAATGAACCCCGAGGAAGGAGAGTTGAGACCGCAACTCCTTGATCGATTCCCACTATCCGTTACTGTGGAACGAATACAGTCTGTTCAGGATAGAATGGAAATAGTTAAGAGAAACATGGAATTTGAAGCTGATCCAGAAAAATTCCACAAAAAATATGAGTCTTCGCAGCAAGAATTGCGTAAAAGAATCGCCAATGCACGAGATATCTTAAAAAGCGTGAGTGTTCCAGAACGGCTTCTCGAAAGCATCTGCAAGGCATGTTTGGAACTTAAGGTCGATGGCTTACGCCCAGACATTGTTATTGCAAAAGCAGCAGCGACATTAGCAGCGTTTGAAAGTAGACCTGAGGTTACATTAGACGACGTGTTAGTTGCAGCAGATCTTGCCCTGAGCCATAGAACAAGAGAAGGTGGATTCATTGAACCTGCAACGTCTGAAGAGATAAGAGAAGTCTTCGCTGCAACAGTTAAAAAAGTGTTTCAGTTCGAAAAAACTGGAGATATCCCTAAGAAGGAAGCCGAAAAAAAGAAGACTTTCAAAGGAAAAGTTGTCTTCTGGACCAAACAAGAAGCCACAAAAGAAGAGGAAAAAGAGGCACAAAAAGACAGCACGTACAAAAAACTGAGGCGGCTCCAGATGAAGATGATGCTTACATTGAATAGGTTAACTGGAGGTGTCCTTTTTGGCATGGGAAAAAAACTTCGGAAAAGCCCACAAAATGCGCCTGCAACTGAAGGTTTTCAGGTTGGATCAGACAAACTTAGAGGCGAGACATACGAGGACGTAGGCGAAAAAAAGAAGGGAAAACTGAAAGGAATACCAACTGTTGGTGAAGCTGCAAAATCCACGGAAACCTCAAAAGGAATACCAATATTCAGTAGTTTAGAAAAGCGAATAGTTTCACCTTCGAAGTTTTTCCTAAAAATGAACAAACCGAAAACCAAAAAGCATGGAGTCTACGCTGGAAGACACGCGCAAACAATCACTGCCCTACACAGAGGCAAACCATACAGCTGGCGAATTCCCCAGGGTAAACCTGTTGACATCCATTTGCCTGCAACCATCCGTGAAACAGCTAGAAAACAAAATAAACGTGAAAAGCCCGCGGAAACAGCTCTACGCATTTGCCTTGAGGATGTGCGTGAAAAATTAAGGTCTTACAAGGCTCCGTTAACAATGGTTTTCCTAGTAGATTTAAGCGGTTCCATGTTTTTCAATTTGGAACCTGTAAAGGAGGCGTTGCTTAGGCTTCATGGTGACGCTTACAGGTGTCGAGATCGTGTGGGAATTGTGGCTTTGAAGGGTATGGGCGCTGTTATCGTTCAGCATCCTATAATGAATTTGAAAGTTGTGGCAGGTAAGCTTGTAAATTTGCGAGTTAGTGGGTACACTCCGCTTGCTACTGGAATGTTGAAGGCTTGGGAGATTTTGAAGGAAGCGAAGAGAAGAGATCCTTCAACTGTGCCTGTAATGGTGATAGTCACTGATGGAAACGCAAATGTTCCTTTAAAGAGAAGTTTGGAAACTGGCGAAATTCGGAACATCGAAGAGATTCAAGTTATTGTTAGGGAATACGAAAAATTGGCAGTGATGGACGTAATTTCAGTTTCTAAGATGATTAAACGCGAAGGAATCCAAACAATTGTTGTGAATACTAACCCTCACATGTATGGCAACGAGTCTTACGGCTTTCAGGTTACAAGCTTGATAGCTGCGATAACTAATGGGGCTCATCACGTTGTTGGCAGAATAGCCACAAAAAGAGAAGTTATTGAGAATATGATCGAAAAAATTAGGGAAGATCAACGCAAGATTGTTCACGAACAATTGGCAAGCTAACATAACAGGTGCACGAAGACGTTTATAGAGAGAAGCAAATAGAATCCAAAATATAGAAATATGAGCTTAAAGCATTCTCGCATTAGAGGTGGATGTTTGTCTCAACCGTTGCTTTGCAGGTTAGGATTGCATAAATGGAGAAACTTCGGCAAGCAGGTTCTGATAACGTGGCAGGAACCCGGCATGCTCCCTTTGGTGAAAAAAGAAATGAGAAAATATGTTTTCTGCGAGCGAGAATGCTTGCGATGTGGAATTAGTGAAAAGAGGAAATTTCTGGAGAATATTGATGGAACTCTTGGTGCCGCTGGATGGGATAAAGTGAAATCAGAGAAAGACCAAAAGTAGGATAGCTTTTTAGATTGGCGGTTTCGTCTTTTTCTTTATCATGTCATCTTTTCGCGTCCAATTCACAAATTCTTTTGACGGTGGATAGTCAGCGAAGAGCCTTTGACGTGAGGCTTCAAGAAAAAGGTTTTTCCTCCCAGAAAACTCTGCCGCAGTCAAGACTTTATGTCCACTTTCAATTGATTTTTGCAAGATTGATCTTGCTTTTTCCAACCATTCTCCATCTCTTAAAAGGTGATGCTCAAGAATTATCATCGGAATAGCTGCAATAATCTTTTCCAAATTTTCTAATCCAAGTTTAATCTGCTCGTCTGAAACTTTGAATTGCGCTAGGTATGAAGGTGGTCCTCCAATCATCAGTAATGATGGCTTTTCTGCTAAGATTAGGTTTAATGTGTGTGGTGACATTGGACCTTGAACGTCTGGAGCAAACATAAACTTTTCCTCTTCATATGTAATGGTTGCCATCAAAACCCAACCTAGCATTGAGTTTTCTGGTCCGTGAAAGACTGGCTCTGAAAATTTCACTTGGGTCTTGCCAAAAATGAAGGTTTTGTTGTCGGCAACCTCAATTCTCTTTGCAATTTTTCCGCTTGTTTTTTTGAACAGCCATCCTCTTCGCCTTTGACTAAAGTTTATGTCTTCTTTCGGGTTTTTTGCTAAAACGGTCTTGTTTTCGTAGATTTGTTTGGCAGTTTCTACTGCAGTTGTCCAATTGCATAGCCAATCTTCAAATGATGGTGTGTGATGGTCAAAATGATAATGGCTCAGTGTTATTACTTCAGCTTT
>Ga0172364_10003085_pt1 | contig 13292 bp, 11 predicted proteins | sample LakKivSesite10cm_FD_114545 | JGI IMG/M metagenome (GOLD analysis project Ga0172364, IMG submission 114545) | Sediment microbial communities from Lake Kivu, Rwanda - Sediment site 10cm | ecosystem: Environmental > Aquatic > Freshwater > Lake > Sediment | place: Rwanda: Western Province, Lake... | reverse complement strand
GTTCTTCCGATTTCATCAATTATTGGAGCGGGAATCAACAGGACCAGTTCTCCGTCTATCCATAAATCAATTACTTTTTTCGGATTGCCACCCCAGAAATATGAGACGAAAACATTCGTGTCTATCACAACCTTAAAGACGGGCATTGCCCCTCGCCTTTTTTATTGCGGAAACGGCATCTTCCTTTTTCATGCCTCTTTTCTTCATGTCACGCCCTATCTCATTCATAAGGTCTCTGAATCTGTTCTGCCATTCAAACAAAAGAAGAACGTCTCTTCCAAGAATGCGGTATTCCCTTCCTATTTTTGACGCCCTGATTTCTTTTCTCCTTATCTTGCGCTCTATCGTTACGGGAGTCATCTTCAAAATCTCCGCCAGTTCTTTTGTCGTGTAAACAGCTCTCTCCTCAATTATTAACATTTCTTATCACCTCTTGAGGTATTATACAGCATTTTGAAGGATTATGCAATACTATATGAGATTTCTTTTTTCCAGTTCCCCGGCGGCCTTTGCAAAACGGTCTTCGGCTTTCGCTTTCTTTGACCAGTCCATAAGTTTTTTCAAACCTTCCTCAAATGAAACCTTCGGTTCAAAACCCAGCATCTTCCTTATCTTCCCGGTATCCGCATAGCAGTGTCTTACGTCGCCTTTCCTGAATCTGCATGTTACGTCCGGATAAACCCTGCCTTCGGCTCCGAGCATTCCTATCAATGTTTTCGCAATATCAAGAATTGCAATCGGTTTGCCGGATCCCACGTTGAAGACCTGGTAATTCGCCTCTTTCTTTTCCATGGAAAGGATGCAGGCATCAGCGATATCCCCAACCCATATGAAATCCCTTGTCTGCAGGCCGTCCTCGTATATCACCGGGGGATTATTGTTCTTTATCCTGCTGAGGAAAATTGCGGCAACACCTGTGTAAGGATTTGACAGTGACTGCCTGGGGCCATATGCATTGAAAAATCTTAAAGCCACCACCGGGATACCGTAGGCCTTGCCTATCAGCAGTGACATTTCCTCCTGCTCTTTCTTGGTAACAGCATATATTGAGTTGGAAACAAGAGGAGTATCTTCGGTGGTCGGTACCGGTTTCAAGCGACCTTTGCAGTGGGGACATCTCGGCTCCCAGTAATTAGACCCCGGGATTCGGGAATCGGGAGGCGGGACATTAAAATTGCGTAATGGTGGTTTTACCTTACCGCATTTTTTACACTTATAAAGGCCTTCCCCGTAGATGCTCATTGAGGAAGCCACGACAAGTTTCTTTATCCCGTGTTTTTCGTTCGCCAGTATATCAAGAAGATTGGCAGTTCCCTGAATGTTGGTCTCCACGTATTTTGCAATCTGGTATTGCGACTGCCCCACGCCGACAGCGGCGGCAAAATGGATAACCACGTCCGCAGACATAACAGCTGCTTTCAACTCCTTTCTGCTTCTCACGTCTCCCCTTATGAACACGGCTTTGAGGTTGTGGTATCCAGGCAGTCCGTCCGGATGAACCTGCGGCTCCAGGTTATCAAAAACAGAAACCCTGTATCCTTTCCTGACAAGTCTATCCACAAGATGACTGCCGATAAAACCGGCACCTCCGGTAACGAGGATTTTACTGAATCCCGCCATTTTTATCCTTTCTCCCCCTGAACTTCTATCCCTCTTAATCGTGAACGGCCGGAGTCAGGGGGTAAAATCTTTCATTTCATCTTCTCTTTAAAATAGGCAATGGTCTTTCTAAGTCCTTCTTCCAGCGACACAGAGGGCTCCCAGCCGAGTAATTCCCTCGCTCTCGAGATGTCAGGATTTCTTCTCCTGGGGTCATCTTCAAGTTCGGGGAGGAATTCTATCCTGGTTTTCTTCCCAACGATTTTCTGTATAATCTCTGCAAGTTCAAGTACGGTAAATTCTCCGGGATTACCCAGATTTACCGGCATTCTGTAGTCCAGTTCCATCATTCCGGCAAGCCCGGCCACAAGGTCGTCAACATAGCAAAAACTTCTCGTTTGTTTTCCGTCACCGTAAACCGTCAATGGCTTATTCTCCAATATCTGCGCGATAAAGTTCGGGATTACCCTGCCGTCTCCGAGTCTCATTCTCGGCCCGTAGGTGTTGAATATCCGCACTATTCTGGTATCGGCACGGTATTTCCTCTGATAAGCCATTACCATGGCTTCACCGTATCTTTTCGCCTCGTCGTAAACCGAGCGCGGCCCTATTGAGTTGACATTGCCCCAGTATTCTTCTTTCTGCACCGGTATCAACGGGTCTCCGTAGACTTCCGAAGTTGATGTAAAAAGAAATCTTGCATTGCACCGTACGGCCAATTCCAGCAGATGTTCGGTCCCGATGGAATTGGCCTTCAGCGTCTCTATCGGCAGGCGGAAATAATCCGGCGGCGATGCAGGGCTTGCAAGATGGAATATCATATCAAAATTCTCTCCGAATAGAGTCTTTTCAAGAGTAATAACATCCGCGTTGACAAATGTGAATGCCGGGGATGAGAGAAGATGTTCCACATTTGCCTTAACACCTGTGGCCAGGTTGTCCACGCACCATACCCTCTCTCCCATGGAAATGTAGCGATCACACAGGTGACTTCCGATGAAACCCGCTCCGCCCGCTATAAAGACTTTCCTTCCCTTCATATCCTGCCCCGTCCTATAAACCTGCATATGAACCCGGCATCCTTAAGTATTTCCGGTTCAATAAAATTCCTGCCGTCAATTATGTGCGGCATGCTCATGAGTTTTCTCATTCTGAGGAAATCAAGATTCTGGAATTCAGGCCATGCTGTAAGAAAAATCAGTAATGCAGCATTTTCAGCGGCCGAATAGGGATCCTTGCAGTATACAATATCCGGAAAAACCTTTTTCATGTTCTCGCTCGCCCTGGGGTCGTAACACCTGATAATGGCACCCTCTTTCAAAAGTGCCGCTATTATATCAACCGCGGGTGATTCCCTGATGTCGTCCGTATCCGGCTTGAAAGAAAGCCCAAGAACGGCTATCTTCTTCCCCTTGAGATTCCATAACAACTCTTTTGCCTTCCTGACAACAAGCAATCTTTGTTCCCTGTTTATCTCCCTCACTTCTTTCAGAAGGTTGAACGGATATCCGATATCTTCCGCAAGTTTTATGAACGCTGATACGTCCTTCGGAAAGCAACTTCCTCCCCATCCAATTCCCGCTTTCAGGAAATCCCTGCCTATTCTCTTATCGTAACCCATGCCTTCGGCAACCTTTTCTATATCCCCACCAACCCTCTCGCATATCTGGGAAACGGCGTTTATGTAAGAAATCTTGAGAGCGAGAAATGAATTGGACGCATGTTTTATGAGTTCTGCGCTTTTCACGTCGGTAAAAATAACCGGTGCCTTTATCGGAGCGTAGATCTCCCCAAAAATCTTTCTTGCACGCTCGCTCTCCACGCCCACAACAATCCTGTCGGGTTCCATGAAATCCTTTATCGCACTACCTTCCCTCAAAAACTCGGGATTGGCAGCAACGTCAAACTCTATGCCGGTAGGTCCCATAAGTTCAAGAGTTCTTTTCACCCATTCTCCGGTCAATACCGGAACGGTGCTTTTTTCAATAATGAGTTTATAGATATCTCTTACGCTGCCTGTATTTTTTCTTATGCCGGTAAGCGCCTTTGCAATCTCTACCGTCACGTTTTCCACGTAGGACAGGTCTGCCCCTCCTTCTTCCGTGGAAGGAGTACCAACAGCTATGAAGATTATGTCACATTTCTCAGCCAGCTCGGCTATCGTCGTTACAAGAACAAGGTTCCCGCTTCTGCAGGTTTCTTCAATCATCTCCTGCAGGCCGGGTTCGTAGAAGGGCATTATGAATTTCCGGATTTTCTCTATCTTTTCCGTGTCATTGTCCGCACAAATCACATTATGCCCCAATTTTGCGAAACATCCGGCAGTGACAAGTCCCACATGTCCCGCCCCTATTATTCCTATGTTCCTTTTCATTCCCGTCATCCTTTGTTCACACGTTTGATTACATCAATATTATCCCTTGTCCACGCGATCAGATTTTTTATCCCTTTTTCTTTTGAAACTGCCGGATGCCAGTCCAGTTCCCTGTTCAATTTTGTATTGTCACTTATGAAAACCTTCTGGTCGCCGGGGCGCCATTCATGAAAGTCATGCTTAATCTTGATATCCAGCACGTCTTCAAGAAAACCTATCAATTCCAGGAGGGAAAAAGCGTTTTCCTCACCGCCGCCTATGTTGTAGATTTCTCCCTTTGCCCTCTCTATCTTCCTTACTGCCGCGGCATAAGCCCTGACCAGGTCTGATACTTCCAGCAAGTCCCTTATCTGTTTCCCGTCTCCGTAAATATTTATTTTCCTGCCGAGCATGCTTTTTATTATGAAATGGGCCACCCAGCCCTGGTCCTCGTTGCCGTACTGGTGCTCTCCGTATATACAACTCTGCCGGAAAACCACTGTTTTCAAACCGTATATCCTGTAATAATCCCTTACATACTGGTCGGCAACGCCTTTTGAAACTCCATAAGGTGCATGGAAATCAAGATTTTCCGCCTCCGAAATTCCTTTCTTCTTTTCTGCAAGTATATAGCGGGTTTTGCCCTCCCTGAGTTTCAGATGGAGAAGCTCCCCGTAAACCTTGTTTGTTGACGCAAATATAAAAACGGCCTCCGGAGTCACCTTCCTTGCCGCTTCCAGCAGGTAAAGAGTCCCTTCCGCGTTTATCCTGAAATCCCATACAGGGTCTTTCACCGATTTCGTCACCGCCACCTGTGCCGCCAGATGATAGATTTCTCCGCATCCTCTTGCTGTCTCTTTGAGCTTTTTGTAATCGCGCACATCTCCCTTGACAAACTCCAGGTTTTTATGTCTTTGAGATAAAATCCATTCAAGATTGTTTCTTACGCCTTTTCTTGAGAGATTATCGTAGATTGTAACAAGATTATCACTATGAGAAAGCAGTTTCTCCGCCAGATTAACGCCTATGAATCCCGCTCCTCCTGTTACCAGTATCTTTCTAATCATGGTCTGCCTTTATGAAATGATATACCTCAACGAAGTAATACTCATGTTTTCCCTTCCCCCTGAGAATATCCAGGAAAGAATAGTTTCTCACCACTCTTATCTCTCTTATTTTAACAGATTTCCCCCCTGAAAAGAAATTTTTGGCCCTATCATTCCATTGATGTTCAACAAAACCGTAGCTCAAGATCAACCAGAAACCGTCATACTTCTCCCGAATATCTGCAAGTTCCCGTTCAAGATTCGGTACAGTTGCAGGAGTTACTTCAATAACAGGCAGGCTGCCCTTATAATACCAGTCCCACGGACTGTACGGCTCAAAGAATCGCGAAAAACGTCTCTCCCTCTGTTCTGTAACTATGATGGCCTCTCCCATCCGCCCTTCCCCCTCTATCATCTGCATTATCTGCCGGTAAGGTACCAGTCTTCCAGCATCGTGATATTGAGAACTGTCTCCCCTGTAGTAATAATGAAGCGGCGGCACAATGCTGAGTGCCAGCAGGCACGCAAAGATCACCCGTTTCCTTCCTTTGAATATTTTTTCCAGTCCCGAAGATACCACAATGAAGAAAAATGGCTGAAGATGAATAAGGTTCTGGGGTATGGTTGCCCTGATAACAAATGTTACAACAACCGCCGCGACAAGAACCAATGAAGAGAAAAACCACAAGAAATTCCGTTCCCCGAACAAACCCGCTGCGAAAAACAAAAGGAATAAAACCGCCCCCGGCAGGACGAACCTGGCGTTAAGGGGCGAAAGCGTCTCCCCGAAAACGAAGTAGTAGAAGGTATGCACCAGCCTCAGGAACGGGTTAGTAACCGTGTGAGTCGCCCCTTTTACAAAGGCAATCTGCGACATAAGCGGCCCGCATAAATACGGCAGATAACCAAGCAGGATAATGAGCAGAGGTAACAAGAAGACCTTCGGAGGAAAGTCTTTCTTCCGGATACAGACCATCACCGCCTGGGTAAGAAGAATCATCACACCGTAGTTATGGAGATAAACCGCAATCAGGGAAGATATAATCCAGCCAAAAGCATAGACGGACCTGCGTGTCCTGCCGAAATTGAAAAACATCAATACTGAAAGCAGCGAAAAAAATGTCAGCATGCTGTAAGACTTGACCGTCTGGGACCACAGAACCGCCGCAGGAGAAAGGACAAAAAGAGAGAGGGAGAGAAGATAGTTACCTGACCTCATTTGTTTGAGCATCAGGTAGAACAGGATTATTGCGCCTGAACCGAATATTGCCGGGAGAATGCGCAGACCAACCTCGCTCTGCGTGAAATTGAACAAAAAATGCATAATCAGATAAAAAAGAGGAGGATGGGCATCGTTTCTTATTATCCATCCAAGCATTTCATGGATATTCAATTTGCTGAGGGATATCGCCAGGAACTCGTCGCACCAGAAGGATCTTGAGCCAAGGTTCAGGAAACGCAACAGAATTCCTACCGAAATAATACAAAACAAAAAAAATCTATTATTTTGCCTCACAGTGGTCTTGGACAATTACCGAACCCTCCCTCCTATTTCCAAACAATCCGTAAGCGGATAAAAATAATATAAAAGGCATCACTGGCACCCTGAAACGGTCAAAAGAACATAGTCCCACGGGACCGGGCAAAAGTATAAGATACATCATGGTGAAGAAAACTAGATAATTAAGGTTATTATACTCTCTCCTTTTGCTAACCAAATTCAAAAAACCCCTGATTGCCATAAGATATAAAAATACAAGAAGGAGATTATATAAACCAAATAGAACGGAAAGCGAAAAGTCTCTTCCCATGGTCTGATTCCTGAAAAGAAAACTTGCAAATATGCCCGTTCCTCGGAACTTTCCTGTCAGAAGCAACATAATAGGTCCAGCAATTTGAGGGAAAGAAAGGACGATTCCTTTGAAGTGTGCTTTTGCGTAACTAAGTTTGTTCTCCATAATATACTCTTTACCTAATTTTCCCAATATTACCGACTTTTCAAAACTATTCTTATTTATGAAGTTTTTACTTTTCAAGACATACGCATACTTGTCTTCCAACGCCGGTTCAGCTTCTTCATAACCACTCCCCGGATTTTTCATCATATAGGCCCCGACGGCGTTATAATAAAACATATTGAATCCTGCAACTGCCGTTAAACCGGGAACATTAAATATCCTGTAATTTCTGTAAACCCATGGTCCCACTGTAAGAGAAAGGGCAATTATGAAGCTTGCGCATATCTTCAAAGTGCCTTTCCTATCCTTGAATATAGCCGCAACCAGCAGAATGAATGGGGAGAAAACCGCTACCGCCCTTACAAGGATAGAAATGCCTGAGAGGATAAACGAAAAAAAAAGATTTGTCTTATTTTCAGTCTCAAGAAATTTTCCATAAAAAAGAACTGATGCAATGAGAAAAAATGTAAAAAGGATTTCTGAGGTAAGATAATAGGTATATACGGTTGAAGATATGTCAAGTGCACTGGCTATGCCGAAAAGTATTGTCATCTGTGGATTAAACACCTTATAGAATGTAAGAAGAGCAAGGTTTACAACTGCCAATCTTATTAGCATCTGTGCAAAAACAGGAATGCGCTTTTCATACCCAAAAAATCTATAAAAAAGTGAAAGGAAAAATGGGTATCCCGGCACCCTTATGGAGTCAGGCTCCGAACTTCTATCCACCCATTTCATATAATTTCCTGTTTGTTCTATTTCTCTTTCAGGAAACGGTACCGGATATCTTGTATATTTTCCTGAAAAGGCGATATTCTGTGCTATAGTGGAATACTCATCGGGCATCGCAATCCTCTCGGGATGGCGTGCCACAATTGCAAAAACCATAAGGTTCACAATTAAAAGCAGCGCATTAATGGATATGAAGTTCTTCCTTCCCACTCTTCCAAGAAATTCAGATTGCCTTTTCTTCATGATATTCCGCGTCTATATTGACATTCCATGGGTTACAATCTTCTCCCGTCATTTTTCGCACTGCCAAAAATCCACTTAAAATTGAGTGGTCCATATTGTTATATGAAAAAGTTCCGTTTCTCCCAAAGGTTATCAGATTGTCAAAGGAATTTAAAAACTCTCTTATCCTGTTGACATCTTCTTTATAACTCCCGCTGTAAACAGGGTATGCCTCAGCAATTCTGGCATTCCCCAAAAATTCTATATCCTGTCCCTTCGCAATTTCTATTTTCTCAATATCCTCTTTAGCAATGGAGAATAACTGTTCATCGTCAGCATTCCAGATTTTATCTCCCTTGAAACATGGGTATTCTAAGCCCAGAACAGTCTCATTATCCTTCCCTCCCATATTCTCTCCCCAATTATTAAAGTTTTGAATTCTCGTCATTCCTGTTCCGGGAGTGTGAATATATATCCAGTTGTCAGGGAAAAGATTACCTTTTCTTATCTTGATATATGCAATGATTAACGATCTAAATTTCAGATTTCGAGCATTCTGAATAATAGACGACGTGGGAGACATGGAGTATATGAGTTCGTTTAACGGCATTGTGGAAAAAAGATAATCCACTTCAAACAGAAAGTTAGTATTACCAACAGCAACAATCCTGTTATTATCCGTCATGATTCTCTCTATCTTTTCTCCCATGATGAAATTGCCGCCTATGCTCTTGATTGCTTCCTTAATTTTTTCATACATACACCCGGCTCCTGAAACGGGGTAATGAAATGATTCCACGAAACTCCGCACCTTCCCCTTTTTGTAAGATTTGAATATAAAACTCAGCAATATAGATTTTATATTTACTCCCTTTATCCGCTGCGATGCCCACTCCGAATCAATTTTTTCACAGGGTATACCCCATAATTTTTCGCTGTAAGACCTGAAAAATATTTCATAAATCATTGCACCAAAATTGAAAGAAATCCAGTCCTTAAAATTTATGATTTTTTTTCTTCTTATCAGAAATTTCGTCTTCGTGGCAATATAACTGTTGAAGATTTGAAAAATCTTGTATAATGACAAATTTCTCAAAAGTGAATTGATACTTAAAGGATAATCAAAAAATTTGCCGCTGTAGAAAATTCGCGTCAATCTTTTTTCCTCTTTGAAATAATCCTGAGGAAGCATTTCACCCCAAAATTTTCCGACGTTTTCAAATTTTGTAAAAAATCGGTGCGGCCCCATATCTACTCTATACCCATTTACTGTTAAAGTTCTGGAAATACCTCCGACGTTCTTCTCTTTTTCCACCACGGTGACGTTCACACCTTTTTTCGCAAGAAGCCATGCTGCAGCAAGGCCAGCAGGCCCTGCTCCTACAACCAGAGCTTTCGTTTTATTCATTTCAGATTGCATTTCTTACCCAAATTGTGACCACGCTTTTATTGTCCCAGAAACTATCAAATATTATATGAAGAAAATCCCTGTTTTGCAAAGCATAAAAATCATTCATTCTGTTCACCTTCAACAATTCCAAACCATAGGTTCCGCACATTTCCTTCAGGGAATTCTCGTTAAAGTGGAAAATCTGGGCCGGTACGTGGAGAAGCGTCCTGCTTCTTCCGGTAAAGGAGAGCAGATTTGCAGTGAAGAAAAGCAGCCGGGAATGGCACGGGGTTTTTATTACCAGAAATCCACCCGGCCTGAGAAATTTCCGGCAGCCTCTGATATATGCGGCAGGGTCTCTAAGATGGGCAATGACATCGAACATCGTGATAAGGTCAAAAGAACCCTCCTGCAGAACAAGTTCGGAGAGCGGCTTTTCATGAACAACAAAACCTTTCTTCCTGCAATAGTCAACGGCAAACGGCGAAACATCCTGGCCGTAAACCTCCCAGCCCCTTTCCCTTGCAACATCTAAGAGGATACCGGCACCGCATCCCACATCCAGCAATTTTCCCTTTCTCCCGGCATATTCCTCAACCTTGAGAAACAGATTTTCCGTGTAGGCCTTTCTTTCCCAATAGTATTTTATATACCATTTCCTGAAATAATCTTCGCTGTAGATTGCCGAAGGATTTTCCGGAATTGGATGAAGAAAAGCAACCCCACATTTTCTGCACCTGTACATCCTGTTTTTTCTTTCTTTCCATGTTAAAACACTTATTTCACTGCATATGGGACAATTAATCATTTTTCGGAATCTGCCATTTCAACACAATGGATGCAATGGAAATTTAACATATATCCTGCATTCTATCTTCTGAAAGCTCGTTGTCATCATATTTTCTATTAAAGATTTTACATACCAAATTTCTTATCAGGAAATATATATCCTTACGGCAGAGATATGTCCTGAAACAGAATTTAAGTCCGTTCTTACTGCAGAGAATGGGAGGACAATTTGAAAATGCGCGTAAGAAGTATGCCACGGCAACTTTTCTGTTTTCAAAATTCTGCAAAAGCGCTTTTTTAATATATCCTCTGGCCAACAATCTTTTTTCTTGCCTCCTTCTCTTTATAAAAATATCCCTGCCTACATGTTTTTCAAGACCTTCCTTTATTAACAAAAAACTTTTGTTGAGTTCCGTTCCTGTCTTTTCTGAATACGCAAATGCGCATTTACCAAAATTTTTGAAGAACTGAGGGGTAAGGCCAAAATTCCTGTATTGAACTGTCAAATATTCAATATGTGATTCCGGATAAATGCCTGAACTGCGCGCAGTTTTTCTTTTCCTGAAATTTACCCATATATCAGGAGCATATGTAAATTCTATGTTATTTTTCAGAGCTCTTATCCAGTACTCATAATCGTTGACAAAACCTAAACTCTCATCAAAAAAACCGAGCCTATCCGTAACTTCTTTCCTCAGAAAAACCTCCGGTTGAATCAAGGCGTTCTTGCATTTGAAATCATCCAGAGACAGATCCTGCTTCCCTTTGCGAGTACCAATAACTCTGTCATTCTCATCCACAACCAAAACATTTCCGTATATAACATCAGTTTCAGGATAAGAGATAAAGGATTGTACTATTTTTTCTATTGTTCCTTCAGGATAAGTATCGTCAGAATTTAAAAAGCCTATTATTTTGCACTTCGCAAGTCTTAACCCTTTATTTAAGGCATGGGTGGGTCCTTCATCTGGTTCAGATATGTATATGAGATCAATCCCGGAGTTTTTTGCTGCAAATGCTTTCTCATGAAGCAGTCTCTCATACTTTTTGATTATGCCGGGTGTGGCGTCTTTTGAACCGCCGTCTATTATAATGTATTCAAGATAGAAACTGCCCTCCTGAAACAATACACTTCTTATGGTTCTTTCAATAAAATCTCCCTGATTATAGGAAACAGTAATAATGGAAATATCATTTTTTACCATGTTCGTTAATGAACGCCCTGAAAGTTTCCATGACAAAATCTATCTCCCTTTCACCAATATTCTGATGCACCCCTATATGAATGCCGTTTTCACCCAGATATTCGGCATTCGGGAAATCCCCTTTCTTATACCCGAGAAAACCATAACCACCGCATTGAGTAGGAATGGAAGAAAATAAATCCCTTGTATCATTGCCGTTTTTCGTCAAAAAATCCACAAGTCTATTTCTTGATATGTGAACGCCTTTCTTGATCACAACAGGGAAGGCATGCGGACCTATCTTCTCGTGGGATTCTTCATGAATGGTGAAAAAGTATTCGGAAAACTCTCCAAATCTTTCCTCCATGAGATGGAAATTTTCTCTTCTCTTGCGCAGTATCTCGTCGTATTGCTCAAGATTGCCCAAACCCACTGCAGCCTCCAGTTCGTTCATCTTTGATGAAAAGCCAACGCGTTCAAATACAAACCTTATATCCCTGCCTTCCTCAAACCTCTGCGGACAGTATGCCTCGGATGTATTCAATGTGCATATATTACATTTACACGCCCTGCCGTGTGACCTCAATGACCTGAGAATCTCGGCAAAATCCCTTCTGTCCGTAGTAATAATGCCTCCCTCTATTGTTGTTATAATGTGCGCAACGTACAGACTGAACCCCGCCATATCGCCAAGCGTTCCAACCTTTCTTCCGTGCTGTTCAGCGCCATGCGCTTCAGCCGCATCCTCAATAACATGCAGATTGTGCTTCCTTGCAATGGCAAGTATTGCATCCATCTCGGCTGGTTTACCCATGAGGTGCACTGGCACTATCGCCCTTGTTTTACCCGTGACAACTCTCTCTATCCCTGAAGGGTCAATATTGAGTGTCTCCAGTTTCACGTCAACAAACACCGGTGTAAAACCAGCCTGCAAAACTGCGTTTGCGGTTGCCACAAAAGAAAGAGCCGGAACAATAACCTCATCCCCTCTCTCAGCACCAAAATCGCAGAGAACAGCCAGTGCGAGTGCTATTGCATCTGTTCCTGTGCTTACCGCAACCGCTTCTCTGGTTCCTGTAAGCTCTGCAAACTTTTTTTCAAACTCCCTTACATACTTCCCTGATGAAACTCTTTCAGAATCCATAATCTTTTCTATTAACTTCTTTGACTTTTCCGTTATGGTTACAGCTCCGAATGGTATCTTCATTTTGAGACGTATTTCCTTTCAATACTGTTTTTCATCATCTCTTTTATATGCTGTACAATTTTGCTGCCAAATCTATTTCCTATCATATCCAGATATTCCGGTCTGTTGAAATACCTGGTGAAGGCCTCGTCCCTGAATCTTAACACCTCTTCCCCTGACAGGTACTTCGTAGGCAGAGGGAGGGTTTCTTTGGAAAGCTGCGCATATCCATCCCATCTATCAGGCAGTTTTATCCCCCTCGTTACGGAATCGCGGTATAACGCAGAACCAGGGTAAGCCATGGCAGTATAGAAATTCACATATTCGCAGTTAAGTCTTTCCGCTAATTCCAGAGTTTCGTTCATCGTTTCCATGTCATCATCAGGAAGCCCGAATATAAAATTGCCGAGAATGTAAATACCCGCATCTTCAGTCATTCTTATAACATCTTCAATTTTGCTCTGCCGTATCTTCTTTGACACTCCCTCTCTCACTTTTTCACTTGCTGATTCAATCCCGTAGCAGAGCCAGTTCACACCTGCTTTTTTTAACTTCCTCAATATACGTTCGTCAACCGTATCAATTCTCGCATAAGCCCACATGTTCAGGTTATACTTTCTATCAACAATAAGACCACATATTTTCTCAACGCGTTTTTTATTCAAAACAAACAATTCATCGGCAATCTTAAGATTCTTGACATTATATCTCTCAACAAGAACACCTATCTCCTCAACAACCTTCTCCGGAGAACGGTATCTTATCCCGGCTTCATCGTTGTACATTGCGTGAATATTGCAGTAACCGCACTTATACGGGCATCCGAAACTCGT
>Ga0172364_10003084_pt1 | contig 13293 bp, 14 predicted proteins | sample LakKivSesite10cm_FD_114545 | JGI IMG/M metagenome (GOLD analysis project Ga0172364, IMG submission 114545) | Sediment microbial communities from Lake Kivu, Rwanda - Sediment site 10cm | ecosystem: Environmental > Aquatic > Freshwater > Lake > Sediment | place: Rwanda: Western Province, Lake... | reverse complement strand
CTAATTATGAATGCGTACGTCTGAGTTATCTTTGGCACGTTTCCCGTTCTTATATATCCTGCTAAGAAAGTCCGGCTTTTCATACTGGATTCCTATTTTGCTTGCCGATTCTATCAGCTCTGTTTTAGACCTTTTCTCCAGTTTTGACATTGTCGCCGCCATCAGGAATACAAATTCGCCTCCGTGCCAACATCGTGACAATCCGTAATACATATATAAAATTGCATGTATCGACTCGTGGCAGCATAGCCACAGATTATTCTGCCCTTTGTTGATTGATATCTTATTTGCCCCGTAATCGAATCCGGGATATAGATATCCGTTATTCGAGAAAGCTATTTCCGGGGTTAGCTCTTTGGGCATTTTGTAAAGTTCACATATTTTCTTTATCATCTCTTCACACTCTTCGTGTGTAAGAACCCTCGATTTTGAGAAATTCTTTCTCTCCCATCGATAAACTTTAGACCTTTGAAAATCCCGTAGCTCTATCATTATATGTTTAACTCCGTTTAAATAATATATTAACTTACTTATCACTAGGAATCCGGCCGACATTTCCCGGAGAGGCTTACTGTTTTGACCAGCACTCCCTATTTTACCACAGGGCGGCAGAGGGAGCAGCGCGATTTTATATCAAACTAGCTTCAACTTTCCTATAATATTTTATATGCTAGATGCTCGATAGTGATTAGCCTATATTGCTTTACAATCTTTGACCTGTCCTGCATGGCTTGGTAGAATGCTTACAACTGGTACTGTAAGCTGGCGTGAGGCGGAGCTCGCTATGGAATACAAACAGATGACCTCTCCCTGTGGACTGGATTGTTTCAATTGCCCTATGTATCTGGCAACAAAAGACAGCAAGCTCAAAAAAACAATTTCTAAGAAAAGGAATATCCCGCTTGAAAAAGCGATGTGTCGCGGATGTCGCAATGAGAAAGGCATCATAACCGCCTTCGATATGTCTGAACCTTGTAAAGTCTATAAGTGCATCGAGAGCAAAGGAATCGATTTCTGTTACGAGTGCTCTGATTTCCCCTGTGACTACCTTCATCCGTACGCCGACAAAGCTTTGGAGGTAGCTCACAACACAAAGGTCTTCAATTTGTGCCTGATACGAAGGATGGGATTGGCATCCTGGGCAAGCACTAAAGCCGCAAATGTAGGCGATACATATTTCAATGGCAAACTCGAACTCTAAAGGGCTGACTTCAATCGTTAAGAAGAAATGAGCCTGTGGAGGCCGAGCGGACGTAAGGATACCAAAGTGTTATACTAAAGTCAAGTGGGGAAAATTGAGTGTGCACATAGCCTGGAGCCGAAGCTCCGGGCAATTCATAATCCCACTCACAGGGTCATATCCAAATGCCAGAGCAATCTGCCATCGAAAAGCAAATCGTACTCGCCATATCCATCCTCAAAAAAGGCGGGGTTGTCGCTTTCCCCACCGATACCGTTTACGGTATCGGTGCCAACCCCTTGAATGCACAGGCTGTCGCCAGAATCTACAGGGTAAAAAAACGCCCCCCCGACCTCCCCCTTCCCCTACTGCTGGCTGAGAAATCTGACCTGCCGAGGGTTGCCAGCGTTGTGCCCGATATAGCATGGCAACTGGCCGAGAGATTCCTCCCGGGCGGTCTTACGCTGGTCTTGAGGAAAAGCCCGTGGGTGCCCAGGGCCGTGACTGCCGGCGGCGATACCATTGCGGTAAGAATTCCCGACCACCCAATTCCCGTCGCGCTCATTCGAGGGCTGGGCAACCCTATAGTTGGGACCAGCGCCAATCTTTCTGGTAGACCCAGCCCGGTAACCGCCGAGGAGGTTCGCCAGCAATTAGACGATGCGGCAGACCTCATCATCGATGGCGGCAGGTGCCCTGGCGGCACCGAGTCCACCGTGCTCGACGTCAGCGGTGAAGTTCCTACCCTGGTCAGAGAAGGTGCTATACCCAGGTCAGAGCTGGAGAAGGTTTGCGGTCCCCTTCTGGCAGGGATGTAATATCAAGGCTTTCCGCTAAGCCCTCCGTTCACTGCATCGTTTGCCGGCGGATTGTGATATAATATTTGTATTTCCCTTAAGGGTGCCGAAACTAGAAAATAAAAGAAATGCGCATCGCAATTGGCTCAGACCATGCCGGGTTTGTCATGAAGCAGGCGATACTCGGTTTACTCTCCGAGTTGGGGCATAGCTACGAGGACTTCGGCTGCTTTGACAGCAGTTCCGTAGATTACCCTGACATCGCGCGGCCCGTGGCCGAGGCGGTATCCCAGAAGAAATTCGAGCATGGCATTCTGATTTGCAGCACTGGCATCGGCATGTCCATTGTTGCCAACAAAGTGCCCGGGGTCAGGGCTGCGGTATGTCATGATACCTTCAGTGCCCGGCGCGCCCGGGAGCACAACAATGCAAACGTGCTGTGCCTCGGCGAGTGGGTTATAGGTCAGGGGCTGATGCGCGAGGTTGTTAGTACATACTTGAGCACCGACTTTGTGGGTGGCAGACATGCCCGGCGTGTGGAAAAGATACAAGACATGGAGCGCTAGAACTTCCAGCGTCCTTTTAGAAGGTCTATGACAGGGAGACAGGCACTGTGGCGAAAATACTGGACAATATAAAAAGCCCCGCCGATTTGAAGGGGCTCACATACCCTGAGCTCAGCCAGCTCGCCGATGAGATCAGAAGCGAATTGGTAAACACGGTGAGCAACAATGGAGGCCATCTGGCCTCCAGCCTGGGAGCAGTGGAACTCTCTATCGCCCTGCACAGGGTATTCAATACTCCTGTCGATAAAATCATATGGGATGTGGGACATCAGAGCTACGCCCACAAACTGCTTACAGGCCGAAGGGAAAGATTCAATACGCTCCGCCAGTACCATGGCCTGTCGGGATTCCCCGACCGTTTGGAGAGCCCCCACGATGCTTTCAGCACAGGACATGCCTCAACCTCGATATCCGCAGCTTTGGGCATTGCCGTGGCCCGAGATTTAGCCGGTGAGGATTTTCACGTAGTCGCTGTCATAGGCGATGGCTCGTTGACCGGAGGCATGGCCTTTGAGGGCCTGAACCAGGCAGGACACCTGGGCAACAGGATGATAGTCGTCCTCAATGATAATGCCATGGCTATTTCGCCCAGCGTTGGCGCGATAGCCCAGTCGCTGAATAAAATTACGCTCGACCCAAGATACTACCTGGCCAAAGAAGGAGCCGAGCGCGTAATCCCGATGCTCCCCGGGGGCAAAACCGTCTGGTCGGGGATGAAACGGTTCAAGGCAGGCATCAAAGGCGCAGTTCTGCCGACCATGCTCTGGGACTCCCTTGGATTCAAATATATCGGTCCCATCGACGGACATAACATAGCCGAACTAGAAGCAGCCCTGACCAAGGCACGTGACTATACTCCCGGGCCTGTTTTCGTCCACGCTATTACCACAAAAGGAAAAGGTTATGAGCCCGCTGAGGAAGATAGCATAAAGTTCCATGGAGTAGCGGGTAAAAATGGCGGGAGCAACGGGATTCCCTCATACAGCGAGGTCTTCGGCAAGGCTATGCTGCGCCTGTTCCGGGAGAACGAGAAGTTGATAGCTATCAGCGCAGCCATGACTGAAGGTACAGGCCTGAGCCTGGTAGCTCAAAAGTTCCCCAAAAGGGTCTTCGATGTCGGTATCTGCGAGCAACATGCAGTAACCTTCGCCGCTGGCCTTGCCACTCAGGGCTATATTCCCGTTGTCGCCATCTACTCCACCTTCCTGCAGCGCGCATTCGACCAGATTATCCACGATGTCTGCATTCAGAACCTGCCTGTTGTTTTTGCACTCGATAGGGCCGGCATTGTTGGTGAGGACGGGAAGACTCACCAGGGAACCCTCGACCTTTCGTACCTGAGCTGCATCCCCAATCTGGTAGTCGCTGCGCCCAGCGATGAAAACGAGCTCGGGCATATGCTCTATACCGCAGTTAGACACGGAGGCCCTATAGCCATCCGTTATCCCCGGGGCACAGGCAGGGGCGTACCTCTCGATGAAAAGCTCAAAGAGTTGCCCATAGGTAAGGGGCAGATTATCAAGAGTGGAGACGATTTAGCTATCATTGCCATCGGTTCTGCCGTAGGCACTGCCCTTGAAGCAGCCTGGGTCCTCAACAAAAAGGGCGTAGATTGTACTGTAGTGAACGCCCGTTTTGCCAAGCCCCTGGACTCCGACCTCATTCTGGAAACCGTGAGCAAGAATAAGAGATTGGTCACCGTGGAAGAAAATGCTCTCGCCGGCGGCTTCGGAAGCGCAGTGCTGAGCCTTCTTTCCAGTATTGCTGGCGTTCGGGCCTTACGCATAGGGATTCCCGACGAGTTCATTGAGCATGGCCCGCAGGAACTCCTCCGTGCCAATTACAGCCTTGATGCCGAGGGTATAGCGCAGCGTATCCTCTCCTTCTTCCCTGAGCTTGCCCGTAATCATTACAATTCTAAGGCTAAGGGGTAAGCGAAACGTATCTGTTCCCTAACAAGCGGCATATCCGGCACCTGGCAAGCCTAATCTTTATTACCGAGAGGGGAAATGGCCGATCTTGATACTATCTGGCGGCGATACAGGGCACAGCTAGAGGCGGAACTAAGGTTCGCTGTGGGTGAAGCTTCCTTACCTATGTACGATATGATGCGCTACCATCTGGGGTGGATCGACGAACGAGGTAATCCTCAATCGGCAACAATAGGCAAAAGGCTTCGCCCCGTCCTCTGCCTTCTTGCCTGCCAGGCAGTGGGAGGGGAGTGGCATCAGGCGCTCCCTGCGGCAGCAGCCGTGGAGCTGGTCCATAATTTCTCCTTGATCCATGACGACATCCAGGATAAGAGTCCGGCGAGGCGAGGACGGGCCACAGTGTGGCACGTCTGGGGCCAGTCTCAAGCGATAAATGTTGGCGACGGCATGCACGCCCTGGCGCTATCCTCATTATTGAGACTCGAGGATGCCGGCATACCACACCAGAAGGTAGTACGCGCTGCCCGTATCCTCGGTGAAGCCAGCCTCAAACTCTGCGAGGGACAGTATCTCGACATCAGTTACGAGAACCGCCTCGACATCGGGATCAACGACTATCTGGAGATGATAGCCTGCAAGACCGCTGCCCTGTTTCGCTGCTCATTGGAAATCGGTGCAAGTCTGGGCACTGACGACGAAGCCCTGTTGACGCGTTTGAAATTGTTCGGCCATGATATCGGGATGACATTTCAGGTACATGACGACGTCCTGAGCCTCTGGGGTGACGAAAAGGTTACGGGGAAACCCAATACATCCGACATCCAGATGAAGAAAAAAACACTACCTATAGTCTATGCACTGGAGAAAACAGAGGGGGAGGACAGGGAGCTGCTGTGGTCCATCTACAAGAAAAAAACGATTGGCTCTGCCGACATAGAAAACGTGCTGCATATACTGAACAGGCTGGATGCGCAGGGCTATGTTCAAGGCATGAGCGACAAACACTATCGCCAGGCGCTCTCCGAGTTGAACGCTGTTAATATACCGGCATCAGCCAAGGAAGAGCTCAGGGCAATCGCTGCTTTCCTGTTGAAGCGCCAATACTAGCAGGGCCGTATTTCAAAATCCCTCCTTTACTAAAGAAGGCAAGGGAGATTAGGCGCCCGGACTCGTCTCTCCTGCCACTGGAGCCCTGAAACACTCCAGCTCTGAATTTGCCGCTAGAAAAATCATAAATTCTCCCCCAAACCGTAGCACTTTTAACTAAGCCATTGTATAATCAGCACGTCACAAAAGATTGCAGGCCAGAAGGAGGCGCAAATGTTGAAACTGGCGATCACAGGGAAGGGCGGAGTAGGCAAGACCACCCTGGCAAGCCTCCTGGCCCGCCTTTACGCTGCCGATGGCAGCACAGTGCTGGCCATAGATGCCAACCCGGACGCCAACCTGGGGACAGCCCTGGGCATTTCTCCCAAGGAACTGCAGAGCATCACCCCCATCGCCGAGATGAAGGACTTGATAGCGGAACGCACCGGAGGCAAGCCGGGCACCACGGGGGGTGTCTTCAAACTCAATCCCAAAGTGGATGATATCCCCGACCGCTTCTCAGTAAAGAAAGACGGCCTCAGGCTGCTCGTTATGGGCACGGTAAAGAAGGGCGGCGGCGGCTGCATGTGCCCGGAGAGCGCCCTGCTCAGGAATTTGCTGAATCACCTCGTTCTCCGCAAATCTGAGATCGTTATTATGGACATGGATGCCGGCATAGAGCACCTGGGACGGGCTACGGCAACTGCCGTGAACGCCTTTATAGTAGTGGTGGAGCCCGGCCAGAGAAGCGTCGAGACGGCGAGGGCTGTAAAAAGACTGGCTGAGGATATAGGTATTAAAAAATGCTACGTCGTAGGCAACAAGATTGCCAGCGATGCCGACCGCCAGTTCATTACAGAGAACCTGCCCGATTTCGAGCTTCTCGGCTACATCAGCTTCAATCCCAAGATCGCCGAGGCAGACCGCAAAGGCATCAGCCCTTACGATAACGACACCAAAGTGGTCTCGGAGGTAAAAGCAATAAAGGAGCGGCTGGAAGCTATCTCGAGGTGATATTATGAATAAGCAAACAGTGCGCGACATCGAACTCAAAGGCAAGAGGGTGCTGGTCAGGGTCGATTTCAATGTGCCCCTCGACCCCCAGACCAAAGCAATCAGCGACGATACCCGCATCAGGGCAGCGCTGCCCACCATAAAATATTTGCTCGATAAAAAGAGCAAGGTCATCCTTTGTTCTCACCTGGGCCGCCCCAATGGCAAGGTAGTAGAAGATATGCGCCTGGCTCCGGTAGCCAAGCGCCTCTCCGAACTGCTGAAGTTACCCGTGCCCTGCACTAAGGACTGTATCGGCCCTGAGGTGGAGGAGGCGGCCTCCAAAATGAAGGAGGGCGACATCCTTATGCTGGAGAACCTCCGCTTCCACGCTGAGGAGGAGAAGAACGACCCTAACTTCGCCAGAGCGCTTGCCAAATTGGCGGATGTTTATGTCAACGACGCCTTCGGCACCGCGCACCGTGCCCACGCCTCCACCGAGGGTGTAACCAAGTACCTCCCTGCCGTAGCCGGCTTCCTTATGGAGAAAGAGATAGATTTCCTGGGCAAAGCCCTGGCCGGAGCCGCCCGTCCTTTCGCCGCCGTCATCGGCGGGGCCAAGGTCAGCGACAAGATGGCGCTGCTGGATAATATCCTGAGCAAGGTGGACTACCTGCTCATCGGCGGCGGTATGTGCTGTACCTTCCTTAAGTCTCAAAACTACGATGTCGGCAAATCCCGGGTCGAAGATGACAAACTCAACGTCGCCCGCGACCTCATGAGCAAGGCCGCCAAAGCTGGCGTCGAGCTGGTACTGCCCCAGGATGTCGTGGTGGCCGATAAATTCGCCACCGGCGTCCAATATAAGACGGTTCCCATAAACAGCATACCTTCAGACTGGTACGTCATGGACATAGGACCTCAGACTGTTAAGAGCTTCAGCGACAGGCTCAAGAAATGTAAAACGGCCTTCTGGAACGGTACCATGGGTGTCTTCGAATACAAAGAGTTCAAGTCTGGTACCGAGGGCATAGCCAGGCAACTGGCAAGCCTCAAAGCCACCACCATCACCGGCGGGGGCTCCACGGCTGAAGCTGTGATGGATCTCGGGCTGGAAAAGAAGATGAGTCATGTCTCCACCGGCGGGGGCGCCGCTCTGGAATTCCTGGAGGGCAAGACCCTGCCCGGCGTAGCCGCCCTGCTGGACAAAAAGACCTAGCAAAGGAGTCCTTAGGAACAGAGGGAGGGAGAAGGTTATCCTACCCGATTCCTCTCCCTTGACGGGAGAGGCTAGGTGAGGGTGAAAGATACGTCCAGTAACCCAAGACTATGGGATTTAGGGAATTGAAAAGTAGCTATACATGCCGTTCGTGGTGAGCCCTTCGTCAAGCTCACTTCGTGGCGACTCAGTGGAGCCAGGACAGGCTTGTCGAACCATCAACGGCCCTTCGACAAGCAAGGGCGAACGGAAGATGAGAACTGAAAGAGGAAGCCGATGCTCAGCTTAGAGCAACTGAAGGAAATAACGAGGCAATCCGACTCGAAGATAGTGCTCCTGGTAATAGATGGGCTGGGCGGGCTGCCCAGGCCGGAGACCGGTAAAACTGAGCTGGAGAGTGCTCATATTCCCAACCTCGCTGAACTGGTAAGCAGGGGTACCTGCGGCCTCAGCGAACCTGTGTCTCCGGGAATCACGCCGGGCAGCGCGCCGGGGCATCTCGCCCTGTTTGGCTACGACCCCGTGAAGTGCCTTGTAGGGCGGGGCATACTGGAGGCTCTGGGCATTGACTTCGACCTCAAAAAAGGTGATGTGGCGGCCCGGGGCAATTTCTGCACCGTAGACGGGAAAGGGCTCATTACGGACCGCAGGGCAGGCCGTATCTCAACCGAGGAGAACGCCAGGCTGTGCGCAAAGCTGAGCAAGATGAAGCTCGAGGGCGCTCAATTTTTTGTAGCGCCGGTCAGGGAACACCGCTTTCTGCTGGTGCTTCGCGGCGAAGGGCTTACCGGCGACGCCAGCGACTCCGACCCCGAGCAGGTAGGAGTAGCTCCGCTGAAAGTGGTTGCTCATTCGCCTAAAGGTAAGAAAACTGCCGGGCTGGCCAACGATTTCGTAGCTAAGGCCAAAGCGGTACTGGCTGATTCCCATCCCGCCAACATGGTGCTGCTGCGCGGATTCTCTCAGCATCCCAACCTGCCCACTATGAACGAAATCTTCAAGCTGAACCCTGCTGCCATAGCCGCCTATCCCATGTACCGCGGGCTGGCCAAGCTGGTGGGCATGAAGCTTCTCGACACAGGAGGCAGTATAGAGGAGGAGTTCGACACACTGGCTAAGCACTACGCTGAGCACGACTTCTTCTTCGTCCATGTCAAGAAAACGGATTCCTCGGGCGAGGACGGCGATTTCGACGCCAAGGTTCACGTGCTTGAGGAAATAGACAGGTTCCTGCCCAAGATAACAAGCCTCAATCCGGATGTCCTGATAGTCACCGGAGACCACTCCACGCCGGCGATGCTTAAAGGGCATAGCTGGCATCCTGTGCCGCTCGTTTTATACTCTAAATGGTGTCGCGCCGACCACGCGCGAGAGTTCGGGGAGACAGCCTGCGCCTCCGGCGGTCTGGGAAGGTTCCCTGCTCTGGAGGTTATGCCTCTGGCAATGGCTAACGCCCTCAAGCTGACCAAATTCGGTGCCTAGGAGGAAAGCCCAATGCGGACACCCATAATCGCTGGCAACTGGAAAATGAACACCACCGTCGCCGAGGCTGTTGAGCTGGTCAAAGCGATGAAAGAGAAGCTGCACCAGGTAGCAGGCGTAGAAAAGGTGCTCTGTCCTCCTTTCATCTCATTGACCACCGTCAAGGAGCTTATCAAGGGCACCTCTATCAAACTGGGCGCCCAGAATATGTACTTCGAGCGTAGCGGCGCTTATACCGGCGAGATATCACCGGCAATGCTCGCCGGGCTCTGCGAGTTCGTCATCCTGGGGCACTCAGAGCGAAGGGGATACTTCGGGGAAACCGACCAACTGGTCAACAGTAAGGTTAAAGCCGCACTCGGAGTAGGGCTCACCCCCATCGTATGCGTCGGCGAAAGCCTGGAGCAGAACAATGCCGGCGAGACCGTCGGTGTCATTACGCGGCAGGTCAAAGCAGCCTTCGATGGTATAGCCTTACCTAAAGGAACGGTCATAGCCTACGAGCCCATCTGGGCTATCGGCACCGGCAAGTCAGCCAGCGGTAACCAGGCCAACGCCGTTATCAAAGTTATTCGCAGCATAATCGCCCAGATTTACGGAGACTCCATTGCCCAGGGGATGCGCATCCAGTATGGCGGCAGTGTCAACAGCGCCAACATAGCTGAGTTTATAAAACAGCCCGAGATCGATGGGGCACTGGTAGGAGGTGCCAGCCTCAAGGCGCCTGATTTTTTAGGTATCGTGGAGCAGACCGCCAGGATAAAGAAATAGGAGAGTTTAACCCTTCGGAGAACGCAGGGCGCTGAAAGAGCCAAATGCTCTCATAAAGCAGGATGACCCCACTGTTTGCCATAGTAGGCCCAACCGCAACAGGCAAGAGCAGCCTGGCTCTTGAGCTTTGCCAGACCCTCAACGGCGAGATAATAAGCGCCGACAGCCGTCAGGTCTACCGATATATGGACATCGGCACCGCCAAGCCCACCGTAGAAGAGCAGGCTGCAGTCCCACACCACCTCATCGACGTAGTTGATCCCGACGAGGATTTCAGCCTTGCCATGTATCAAAGCAGGGCGCTGGAGGCAGTGCAGGATATTCAAAGAAGGGGAAAGACAGCGTTCCTGGCAGGCGGCAGCGGACTCTATGTATGGGCCCTTCTGGAGGGATGGCGCATACCTCCGGTCCCGCCCAATCCTTCCCTGAGAAGTGAACTCGAAGCTAAAGCCCGCTCCGAAGGGGTCACAGTGCTATATGAAAAGCTGAAGGAGATCGACCCCGCTGCGGCGGAGCGCATCGACCCCAGAAACGTACGCAGGGTAATTAGGGCGCTCGAGGTCTGCCAGCAGGGTACTCAATTCTCAGAGCTTCAGGTTAAACAGCCTTTCGTAGATTCAGTTATCATAGGATTAACGACGGACAGGGATAACCTCTATAAGCGAATAGACGCTCGGGTGGACAGCATGATAGAGAAAGGGCTGGTAGCAGAGGTAAAAAGCCTGATGGCAAGAGGCTACGGACTCGACTTGCCCTCGATGTCAAGCCTGGGCTACAAGCAAATCGGATTGTATTTGCAGGGCAAGACAGACCTGCCCACCGCTATACAGCAGATAAAGTTCGACACCCACAGCTTCGCCCGTCATCAATACAACTGGTTCCGTCTCAAAGACAAGCGCATCAACTGGTTCGAAGCCGAAAAAGGTACAACCAAAGCTGTTTATCGTTTTGTGCGGCGATTTGTGGTAAATTAAAGCAGTAGTTGGGTAGCCTGGAGCAGGTGCTCCAGGCACGTGGATGCTCCTAGTCAGCCTGTAGGGGGAAGCGGTGCTCTGCCCGGCCAGGATTTATCGCGGAGGTTATTTATGACCAAGCTTTCCGAAGAAGTAAAAACGATGATAGCCGAAATTCGCCCCGGCATAATAGCTACCGCAAGCAAGGCCGGTAAACCCAACGTCTCAGCTAAAGGCTCTTTCCGGGTGCTCGACGATGACCATGTCGTTTTCGCCGACATAAACTCGCCGCGCACCATGGCCAATTTGAAGGAGAACCCCTATGTCTCTATACTGGTGGTGCACCCGCGCACCCTCAAGGGCTGCCGCATCTGGGGCAAAGGAGAGATAATAACCTCAGGGCCGCTGTTCGACCAACTGAACAAAGAGTTTTTAGGAAAAGGCCTGAAGGTCAACCACGTAGTTAAGATAACAGTAGACAAAGTGCAGGAGAGCCCCTAAGAGGGAGTAGTAAATGAATTTCATTAAGCTTCAAGCCACAGGCAACGACTTCGTATTGATAGATGCCCGGCGGATGAAACGGGATTGGTCGGCGCTGGCGAAAGCCATGTGTCACCGTAATTTCGGTGCGGGCGCTGACGGCATTCTCCTTATTCTGCCCTCGCAAAAAGCAGACTTCTATATGCGCATGTTCAACCCCGACGGTTCCGAGGCGGAGGCCTGCGGTAACGGCTTGAGGTGCGCTGCAAGGTACGCTATGGAAAGCGGATTGGTGAGCGACACTGACGTCAGAATAGAGACCCCGGCCGGAATGAAAGTATTGCGGGCTCTGGACAAGAAAAACATACAGGTGGATATGGGCAAGCCCGAATTGAAGCCTTCATTGATTCCTGTGCTCGTTGACAGAAAAGGTATCTCCAAGGCTTCACCGGTTATAGACTATCCTTTGACCATAGGCAAGACGAAGCTGAAAATAACCTGCGTATCCATGGGGAATCCCCACGCCGTATGCTTCCTGGAGCAGCCGGTCGACGATTTCCCCCTGGCTGAAATTGGCCCCAGAGTGGAGCACCATCCTATGTTCCCCAACAGGGTGAACTTCGAGATAGTAAACGTTATCAGCAAAAAGAAGCTCAGGGCGCGGGTATGGGAGCGGGGAGCAGAGGAGACTCTTTCCTGCGGTACCGGAGCCTGCGCCATTGCCGTAGCGGCAAGGCTCAAAAAACTTACCGCTAATCCGGTGGATATAATATTGCCCGGCGGCACCCTGACTGTAGACTGGGATGGCAAGGGAGAGGTACTGCTCAGCGGGCCTGCCGAGGTAGTGTTCGAAGGTAAGTGGAAAGACTAGCCGAGTTGAAAGGAGACCTAAGATGAGTTTCGTCATAGCTGTCTATGTACCGGAAGGAATCGTCATGGCTTCGGACAGCCGTCAGTCGGTAAATGTTGAAGGCAGAAACCCCGAAGGCAAGGAGTTCAAAGTCGAGACTGTCAACTCCGACGCCGTAATAAAAACCTATCTCCTGGAAAAACAGCAGATAGGCATCTCCAACTTCGGCCAGGATCTGCTCGGCGGCATACCTACAGCCAGTCACATCAAGAGATTTATCGAGGAGGAACTCAAAACTAACGACGATGTAACCACAGTCCCCCAGAAGCTAAAGGAATATTTCCGCAAATCATTTCCCAACGCCGACGCCGGTTTTCACGTTGCAGGCTACAGGAAAGAGGGCAGGGTCAGCGTGCCCTATGTTTACTCCTGCCATGTTTCCAAGAATGAGGTGGGACGGAGAAACACCAAGCCAGATGGCTCTCTTGCCTACGGTGCCACCTGGTCAGGCCAGGGCGACATTCTCAGTTCCATCCTCATCCCTGTAACAATTAAGGACGAAAAAGGCAGCGATAAGGTCATCCGCTCCCCTGCGCCCATTATCTGGGACGCCATGTCGCTTCAGGATGCTATAGATTTCGCCATCTACGCCATCCGGACCACCATCGACACCATGCGTTTTCAGGCGCGGCCCAAAAACGTCGGCGGCCCCATAGACGCTCTTGTTCTAACACCCGAAGAAACCAAATGGATTCAGCGAAAGGCGCTGCGCGGCAGCACCTAATAATGTAGCGTTGCCACTCCTGTGGCAACGAATTCCTCGTCGTGACAGGAGTCACGACGCTACAAAACTATAGACAAGAGAGGATAACAATGCAGCTAGCCAACCGTGTCGAGAAATTGCCGCCGTATCTCTTTGTGCAGATTAGCAAAAAGATAGCCGCAAAGAAGGCCCAGGGAATAGATGTCGTCAGCTTCGGCATCG
>Ga0172364_10003083_pt1 | contig 13294 bp, 9 predicted proteins | sample LakKivSesite10cm_FD_114545 | JGI IMG/M metagenome (GOLD analysis project Ga0172364, IMG submission 114545) | Sediment microbial communities from Lake Kivu, Rwanda - Sediment site 10cm | ecosystem: Environmental > Aquatic > Freshwater > Lake > Sediment | place: Rwanda: Western Province, Lake Kivu... | reverse complement strand
GGCCGGTGGCTTTCCCATCGTCGCTTCACATCGTAAGCGACATCAGCCTGCGGATGCGGTCTTCCACGGGCGGGTGGGTGGAGAAGATGCTGCTGGCGCGGGCCTCGAAGCGCTTGATGGGGTGGACGATGTACAGTGGGGCGGTGGCGCGGTTGGCGACCTCGAGCACCTCGGTGTCGGCGGCCAGCTTGGCCAGCGCCGACGCCAGCCCGCGCGGGTTGCGCGTCAGGGCGACGCTGCCGGCGTCGGCCAGGTACTCCCTCTGCCGCGAGATGGCCATGTGGATGATCCGCGCCAGGACGGGCGCGACGATGGCCAGGACGATGGCGATCAGCAGCAGGATGGCCTGTGCCCCGCCGGCCCCGCCGCCGCCGGAGGTCCGCCGCGACCGCCGCCGCGAGCCTCCCCACCACATGCTCCGCAGGAACACGTCGCACAGCATCACCAGCACGCCCACCATCACCGCGATCAGCGTGGCGTACAGGATGTCGTAGTGCCGCACGTGGCTCAGCTCGTGGGCCATCACGCCCTGCAGCTCGTCGCGGCTGAGCCGGCGGCGCAGGCCCGCCGTGATCGCCACCGACGCGTGCGCCGGGTCGCGCCCCGTGGCGAAGGCGTTCATGGCCGTGTCGTCGATGACGTATATCCGCGGTAGCGGCAGCCCGCCGGCGATGCACAGCTCCTCGACGACGTTGAAAAGCTGCGGGTCGTCTTCCTTGCGGATCTGGCGGGCGCGGCTCATCCCCAGCAGCGCCCCCGGGCCGCCATAGTAGCTCACCAGCGACAGCAGCAGCGCCGCACCGGCCGCCGCGCCGGCCACCACGAGGCCGAACCGCGTCGTGCCGCCCCAGACCAGCCCGACCAGCAGCCCGACGGCCACGAAGAACAGTGCGAACAGCCCCACCAGCAGGATGCTGTTTCGTTTGTTGCGGGCGATCAGGGTGTCGAACGTCTCGCCGGGCATGAAAGCATGATAGCAGCGGGGCGGCGGCACCCGAAGCGGGAACCGCACCGGCGCCGCGAGCTTCGCGCAGCGACGGCATCCGGCGGGGCGGGGGCGACTAGAATGCCCCGGCGGTCGGCGCTGCCGCCGCCACGCGAGGTGCGGAGCGATGGTCCTGCTGGCCGGCACTGTTCTTGCCGTCCTTGCCGTCCTGACGGCGCTGGGGGCCTGGGAGCGGCGGCGCCACCTTCGCAACCTGGCGCGGATCGCACTGCGCATCCACGTCAACGGCATGAGGGGAAAGTCCAGCACGGTCCGCCTGATCGCCGCCGGCCTGCGCAGCGGCGGCATTCGCACGCTGGCGAAGGTCTCGGGCACGCGGGCGGCCGTCATCGACCCCGACGGCACCGAGCGCCCCATCGAGCGTGCCTCGCCGCAGCCCAACGTCATCGAGCAGACGCGGGCGGTGGCCGAGGCCGCCCGCCGCGGCGCCCGGGCGCTGGTCATCGAGTGCATGGCGATCCAGCCCGTTCTTCAGTCGCTGTCGGAACTGACGATGGTCCGCTCCACGCACGGCGTGATCACCAACGTCGGCCCCGATCACCTGGAGGTGATGGGCCCCACCGAGGCCGACGCCGCGCGTGCCCTGGCCGGCACCGTGCCCGTCGGCGGGACGCTGTTCACCGCCGAGCGCGAGCACCTGTCCATCCTGGCCGCCGCCGCCGCCGACCGCGGGGCCGAGCTGGTCGCCGTCGGTCCGGAGCTTCTGGCGGAGGTGCGGCCGGAGGAGCTGGCGCGGTTCGCCCACGTGGAGCACGCCGAGAACGTCGCGCTGGCGCTGGCGGTCTGCCGGGCGGCGGGGGTGGACCGGGCCACGGCCCTGGCGGGGATGTGGCAGGCGCGCGGCGACAGCGGCGCGCTGACGGTCCACGAGCTGGACCTGGACGGCAGGCGGGCGGTGTTTTTCAACGGCTTCGCCGCCAACGACCCGGTCTCGACGCGCCGCGTGTGGCTGCTGGCCAACGATGGCCTGCCCGAAGCCGACCGCCGGATCGCGCTGGTCAACTGTCGCGCCGACCGTCCCGTGCGCTCGCGCCAGCTCGGGCGGGCGGTGGCCGGCTGGCGGGGCCTTGACCGCTGCCTGGTGATGGGCAGGGGCAACGCGGCGTTCATCCGCGCGGCGGTGCGCGGCGGCCTGCCGAGGCGGAGCGTAGCCGACCTGGGCGAGCCGAGCAACGAGGACATCCTGGCCGCCATCGCCGCCGAGGGCGGGCGGCTGCTGCTGGTCGTGGGCATCGGCAACGTGGGCAAGGGCGGCGCGGGCGGGCTGGCGTTCGTGCGCTTCCTGCGCCGCGGAGCGGACGATGATTAAGCTGGTCGTCATGGCCATCGGCATCGGGCTGTTCATCAACCTGCTGCTGGGCGAGCTGTTCGGGCTGATCGCCGGCGGCATGGTGGTGGCAGGGTACTTCGCGCTCAACCTCGATATGCCGCTGGACATCGCCCTGACGCTGCTGGCGGCCCTGATCACGCTGGCCGTCGTCCGCGGGCTGTCGCGGGTGGTGATCCTCTACGGGCGGCGCATGTTCGCCGCCACGGTGCTCGTGGGCTACCTGGTGGGCATGGGGCTCAACCAACTGCTGTGGCGGTGGGGGCCGGCCGCGGCGGTCGGCGAGAACTGGGCGATCCCGCCCGGCGACGTGTGGGGCTTCTACCGCACGGTGGGCTTCATCCTGCCGGGACTGATCGCCCTGTGGATGGACCGCCAGGGAATCTTCGAGACGGTCTGCGGGCTGCTGTTCGGGGCGGCCGTCGTCCGCATCGTGCTCATGCTCGTGGTCGGCAGCGAGATCGGCCCGGTGACGGAGGTGTACTTCGGGCCGGTGGGGGCGCAGCCATGAAGGCGATCTACTGGGTCCCGCGCCGCGCGTCGCGCCGGCTGCTGCTGGGGCTGACCGTCCTGTCGCTGGCGGGCGTGGTGGTGGTGGAGGCCGTCGGGCGGTCGCGCACCACGCCGTACGACGCGGAGATGCTCCGCGCGGCGGAGCTGGCCGAGGCGTGCCTGCGCGCCATCAAGACCGAGGCCGTCGCCCGCGGCGTGCAGATCGACGCGCGCTACGACCCGACGATGTCGGGGCTGATCGGCCGGTGGATGTCGCCGGTGACCAGCTCCTACGGCAGCCTGGGTGCCAAACAGACGTCGGTGAACCCGAATTTCGCCGCCGTCGCCGTCGAGATGCTGCGGCGGGCCGGCGTGAGGGAGGGCGACGCGGTGGCCGTGGGATACTCCGGGTCGTTTCCCGCGCTGAACGCCTGCCTGTGCGCGGCCATGGAGGTGCTGAAGGTCCGCCCGGTCATCATCGCCAGCGCCGCCGCCTCGCAGTGGGGCGCCAACCGCCCCGAACTGATGTGGGTGGACATGGAGCACCTGCTGCAGCGGCGCGGGCTGATCGGCTTCCGGTCGGTGGCGGCCTCGCTCGGCGGCGGCGCCGACCGCGCCGCGGACATGTCGGCCGAGGGAAGACGCATGCTCGCCGCCGCCATCGAGCGCAACGGCCTGCCGCTGATCGAGACACACGGTAACGCAGCCGACCTGGCGCGGCGCATGGAGCTGTACCGCGCCGGAGCGGCGGGCAGGCGCATCGCCGCCTACGTGAACGTGGGAGGCGCCTCGATATCCGTCGGCACGCTGAACCAAAGCCAGCTCGTCGGGCCGGGGCTGACGCTGCATCCGCGCGGCGCCATCCCGCCGGGCAACACCGTCGTCGCGCGCTTCGCCGCCCAGGACGTGCCCGTCATCAACCTGGCCGACCTGTACATCCTGGCCCCCAAGTGCGGGCTGCCGTGGCGCCCGGCAAGCTTCCCGAAGGTCGGCCGGGGCGGCGTCTACGGGCCGCTGCGGTACAGCCGCCCGCTCGCCGGGCTGGCGCTGGGCGTGGTGCTGGCGGCGGCGCTGGCGGGGGCGCTGCTGCGCCGCCCGGCGCGGGCGTGACCGGCGGGGCCGCTCTGCCGGCGGCATACGCAACCTTCTTCCGCGCGCGGGGTTCTTCTAGACTATGAGAGGGCGCCGCGCCGCCAGAGGCCCGAGGGCGGGCCTGCAAGGCCGCCGACGCCGCACCAGGAGAACACCATGCGATATCGGTTGACGCGACGCGGGTTCCTTCAGCAAACGGCAACGGCCGGGGCGATCGTGCTGGCCGGGCCGCGCATCCTCCGCTCGGCCTCGCCCAACAGCAAGGTCCACTTCGCCTTCATCGCCACCGGCGGGCGCGGCGGGGCGCACACTGGCCTCGGGCGCAGCGAAGCCTGCGTCGCCTACTGCGACGTCGACAAGGGCCGCTGGGGCGGCTGCGCCAAAGCGTACCCCGACGCCAAGGCCTACACCGACTACCGCAAGATGCTCGAGACCCACGCCAAGGAGATCGACGCGGTCACCGTGGCCACGCCCGACCACAACCACGCTTGCGCGGCCATGCTCGCACTGAAAATGGGCAAGGGCGTCTACTGCGAGAAGCCCCTGACATGGTCGGTGCAGGAGGCCCGCGCGTTGGCGACCGAGACTGCCAAGCAGAAGGTCCCCACGCAGATGGGCAACCAGGGCCATGCCAACGAGGGCAACCGCCTCACCGTCGAGTGGGTCCGCGGCGGGCTGATCGGCGACGTTCTGGAGATACACACCTGGACCAACCGCCCGGTCTGGCCGCAGGGCATCACCACGCGCCCGGCTTCCCAGCCGGTGCCGCCGAACCTGGACTGGGACTGCTGGATCGGCCCGGCGCCCTTCCGCGACTACCACCCCGGCCTGCACGGCTTCAGTTGGCGCGGGTGGTTCGACTTTGGCTGCGGCGCCGTCGGCGACATGGGCTGCCACACCTGGGACAACGTCAACTGGGCGATGGAGCCGGACTACCCCGAGTACGTCGAGCTGGTCCGCATCGAGGGCTCCGGGGCGCCGGAGACCTTCCCTCGCCAGGCCCACTTCAAGTGGGTCTTCCCCGCCAAGGGCAAGCGCCCCGGCTTCGTCGCCCACTGGTACAGCGGCGGACTGAAGCCCGACGAGCCGCCCGAGCTCAACGAGGTCGAAAAGCCCAAGGTCGCCGTCGCCCCCGGCGTGGCCGGACCGGCCAGGCTGCCCAATCCCGACGAGCTGAGCGCCGCCGGGGTGCCCGTCGCCGCCAAGCCCAAGCCGAAGGCCAAGCCCAGGTCCGGCCGCCGGGGCCTGCCCGGCAGCGGCACGATCTACATCGGCACCAAGGGCAAGCTGCTGGTCAGCGGCGACTACGGCAACAGCCCGCGCCTCATCCCCGATAGCCGCATGAAGGAAGTCACCTTCCCGCCCAAGTTCCTGGAGCGATCCCCCGGCCATCACCAGGAATGGCTCATGGCCCTCAAGGGCGAGAAGCCCTGGGACTTCCCCAAGAGCAACTTCCTGTACGCCGGGCCGATGACCGAGCTGATGCTGCTGGGCTGCGTGTCCATCCACCTCGGCGAGGTGGGCCTGAAGATCGAGTGCGACCCGGTCAAGCGCGAGGTCAAGACCGCCGCCGCCCGGAAATACGTCGCCCGCGTGCCCTACCGCAAGGGCTGGGACGGCATCATCGGCTGAGCCCGCCGGAAGGCTCGAATGGACCCGGTACGCCCGGTCCGGCCTCGCCGAACCGGTGTACCACCGTCACCGGGAATCTTCGCGGGAGGCAGAGAAACGACCGACGACGAGGACGGGGACGACGACGAGGACGATACCGGAGCCCGTGGCGGGTAGTATCTTGCGCCTCCGTTCGTTCTCGTACTCCTCCTCGCTCGCATTCCTTCTCGTCTTTGTCCCGTCCCTGTCGTCTCCCCGGGGGAGCCCTTGCGGGACTCGTCCTCGTCGTCGTCCTCGGCCTTTTTGCCCCCGCCCAGGCCGAACTCCTTGGGTTCCGGGCGAAGCCCCGCATGGGCACATTGCCGGTGCGCTGGGACAGGGGGGTGCACAGTTGCTCCTGCGAGCGCAACTGACGCCTTGCCACGGGCTTATCCGCTTTGCGCGCACGGGTCGGTGTGCACATTCTGTGCACCTTCCCGCGGCGCGCACAGGAGCGGGCGAATTTGCACTTAACTATAGTATTTACAAGTAGTTACATTGATCTGCGCGCAGAAACGGGTGTGCACACTCCCCCTGCCGAGGAATCAGCCACAACGCCACCGCGATGACCACCGGCAGGGCCAGGGCGATCAGCGGCCGCCGCCCGCTCACTGGGCTGCTCCTGGTGGCGCGCCTGGCCTTGGTATCCTGACAGATGCCTCACGGCTGTGGGCAGTGGGGCCGCATGTCCGCCGAGCGGCACCTTGGGCAACGGGCCGAACCGGGCGGGCGGAGCCTTGGACGGCCACGGCGGTCACACAGGAAGGAGGGGGCAAGGGACGAATGGCAAAGCACGCGGGCAGTGTGTTCTGCGACGTCCGGGCGAGCTGGAAGGGCCGGGCAGCCCCCGCCGCGCGGGTCACGCAGCCGCCGGACACGGCGAGCCGGAACTCCGAGGCGGCGCAGTCAGTTGTAGAGCGTGAAATTGAAGCTCCTGCGCGGTGCGGCGGCGCTCTTCGGCGTCCTGTCGCTCTTGTAGATGCGGATCCGCGGCGCCCCCGTCGAAGCAGGCGAACCGGTCGGCTCCCCGAACCAGGAGAACAGGATCGCCTCCGGCCGGCCATCGCCGTCCACATCCGCAATCATGACGGCATTGGCGGGGACAGCCCGAACGCCCGTCTCGCGCGTCCCTTCCTGCTTCAGCCCCAGTTCCGCTATGCACTGCCCCTTGCCGTTGAAGACCTTGCCCGAACTGGAGATCAGGTCCAGCAGGCCGTCGCCGTCCCAGTCCATCAGCTTGTTCCACGCGCCCGCACGGATGATCTCCACAAGCAGACGACCGTCTTGCCCGAGGATCCAGGTGGGGTCATTGCGGCCATAGGCGATGAGCGAGACGACCTGCGCCCCGGGCACGTCGTCGCGCATCTTGCCGGCCATCAGGAGCTGGAAGTGACTGCCGCCCACCTCCCACCGCGCCTTCCCGTTGCCGTCCAGCAGAGCCAGACCGTTGGCCGTGTCGTAGCAGATCGTGAGCAGCGCGTCGTCGACGCTCTTGCCCAACCGAACTGCCGCGCTGGAGTCGCAATGCCCCTTCCTCAAGTCCGAGACGCCCGACTTCATCGTCCAGCGTTCCTTGCCGTCCGGGCCGAGCAGCGACCAGCCCGCGATGAGTTCATCCTTGCCGTCACCGTCCACGTCCACCGGCGTCGGGTGATGGCAGGCCTGGTAGCCGGCAGGTGGCCTCCACTTCCACAGCGGCCGCCAGTCGTCCGTGTAGGCCCAGATCGGCCCGTGGCGAGTCTTGACGATGACGTCGCGCGGCCGATCAAGGCCGCGGAAGTTCGCGAAGGTGATGCAGTCGGCCCATTCCAGGCCCCCGGGCAGCGGCCAGCGACGGATCTCCTTGCCGGTCTTGCCGTCCAGGACGAGAAGGAAGCCGCGGACCCCCACATACACGTCATCGTGGCCCTTGCCTTGCATGTCCCACACCTGCACCGGTATGTCCGACGACATGGGGGCCCCCGGCGTCTCGGAGCCCCACCGCCACAGGACCGACCCGTCAAGTCTGTACGCGAGCAGCCCGGTCACACCGTCCCGAGCGGTGACGAGTTCCGCCTTCCCGTCGCCGTCCAGGTCGCCGACGGCGTACAGGCCCCCGCGGAAGCCGTCCAGAGCGATTGTGCGCCAGGGCACGACCAGCTCGCCGCCCGTCGCGGTCCGCGCATCGATCCCGACGGCCTGGCCGGGGCGCGTGATGGCCGAAGCCCGGTCGTCCGCGGACGTCGGCTCCAGGACGCCGCCGGCATCGATCATCCCCTTGAATCGGCCCGCGCGGGGTTTCTGCCCATCGATGGTCGCGGTGAATCGCCCGCTCACGCAGGATCCCACCACGGTGCCGCGCAGCGCATACACGCAGCGGTCAGCGCCGATGCCCGAGCCGCCGGGCTGCATCCCGATCAACGTGCGCAGGTCCAGCTCCAGCGCCCCCTCGGCCAGGCGTCCCTCGATGGCCTGGGCGCGGCCGGCCCAGCCCCAGGGGTACGCACAGCGGATGCGCGCGGCGCGCGGGATGCCCTCCGCCCATTCCACGTCCAGCAGCGCCCGGGCCATGTGGTTGGCCACTCCTGCCACCGCCTTCTCGAAGCGCAGATGCGCCAGGGCCTGCTTCTTGAAGGCGACGGGCGAAGACAACATGCCCGACACGGCTCCCTTCACCGCCGTCCCGCCGCACGTCCCCGTGTATGCGCCGGCAAGCCGGCCGCCCGTCGCTCTGGCGTCCAGAGTCAGTTCACAGACCACCGCCTTGTGGTCCTTGGGAACCCAGGCGTCCGGACGAAGCGCGACTTTCACAGTGCCGCTGGCGCGGTCGCCGTCCAGCCGCAGAGCGGAGACATCGACCTCGTGCGTCTCGTTGTTGTAGTCACCGGGGTGGCAGATGGCCCGCTTCCACTGCCCGTCGCGGCTTGCCAGCAGGATGGTCAGCGAGGACGACTTTCCGAGGGCGCCCGAGAACGAAAGCGTCCAGTCCGCATCGTGCGCCGGCGCAGCTCCGCCTGAAGGCAACTGCGCCGGCTCCGGCCGACCCATCGCCGCCGATCCGGCAAGGACCACAATGGACACCAGCATGGCCAACAGCAGGGGCGCGCCATTGTGGAAGACCATTTCGGACTCCCTGTGGCTCTTCCCAGGCTGCCTGCGCCGCCCGGGAGCAGCCTCGTTCTCCGATTTGCGCAGGCCATGGCAATATACCCCGTCGGCGCCGCGGGAAAACACCCTCCCGTCCACAATCGGAGCCGGTTGCGTTGTGCCAGTAGCGTGCCGAATCCCGGCCGGCCTGGTTGCCGATTGCGCCATGCCAGGGCCCGCCGCCCGGGCCGCGCCGCGGGCGAAAGCCGCGCCGCGGGCGGTCAGTCGGCGTCCATCCGGCGGGCGAGGGCCGACTCGACGTGGGCCAGAAGCTCTTTCACGTCCAGGGGCTTGGCCATGTAGCCGTCGGCGCCGGCGTCGAGGGCGGCCTGGCGGGCCTTGGGCGAGGGGTGGGCGGTGATGGCCACCACGTACAGGCGGCTGGTCTCGGGGCGGGCCTTGATGCGGCGGCAGACCTCGAAGCCGTCAATGCCCGGCATCCGCAGGTCCAGGATGACCACGTCGGGCTCCTGGCGGGCGACGATCTCGCCGGCCGCGAAGCCGTCTTGGGCCTGGAGGATCTCGAAGTCGGCGTGCTCGGCCTTGATCTCCTGGGCGATCCACTTGGCGACGGCGGGCTCGTCGTCGACGATGAGCACCTTGGGCTTGCCGCCCAGCAGTTCCGGCGGCACGGGCAGGTTCTGGCGGCGGAGAAAGGCCAGCAGGCTCCGTCCGGCGATGCGCCGGTGGCCGCCGGGGGTCCGACCCGCCTCCAGGTTGCCGTCGTCGATCCACTTGGCAACGGAGCCGACGGCGACGCCCAACATGCGGGCGACCTGCGAAGTGGACAACATCTTCCTCATGGCTGTTCCTCACACAAGCGAGCAGCCGGGCCGGGAAGCCCGATGCGCCTTGGTTCGGGCGGGCAGTCGCCCGCGCCGTTCGACCGCAAGGATACCCGGCATCGAGGCGGGATGCGAGAGTTTTCCGGCCTTTGGACCAATGCCTTCACCCGCGTTCTCCGTCGCGGTCGGCGCCCGCGGGCTGGGGCTGCGAGGCGGCCGCACAGAGCCGTGACAGCGCGGCCAGGGCCAGCGAGGCGCCCTCGGCGTCTTGGGCCCTGGCGGCCGCTTCCAGGCGTGCGGCCTGGTCGCTCAACGAAGGGAACCCGTAGCTTCCGGCGGCGCCCTTGAGCTGGTGGGCCAGACTTGCGAGCTGGGCGTACTGGGCGGCGTGGAGGGCGGTGCGCATCGCCTCCAGGCGCTGCGGCAGATGCGACACGAATGTCGCGATCAGCTCCGCCAGCTCGGGCAGGTGGGCGTGGGTGGATCGCAGCGGGGCGGGGACCTCGGCGACCTCGCCCGCGTCGGTGGGCCGGGTTGCCCGGCGGCTGCCCTTGCCCGCGACGGCCGCCACCTTCCGCACCAGCTCGTCGAGCTGGACGGGCTTGGCGAGGTAGCCGTCGCAGCCGGCGGCGAGGCACTTGTCGCGGTAGCCGGCGCCGGCGTGAGCGGTCAGGGCGACGATGGGGCCGGCGTAGCCCGCGCGGCGCAGGGTCCGCGTGGCCTCGTAGCCGTCCATGCCCGGCATCTGCATGTCCATCAAGAGCACGTCGAAGGGCTCCGCGGCGGCGGCGTCGACCGCCTGTCGCCCGTCGCAGGCCAGCGTCACGTCGGCCCCCGACCGCCGCAGCACGGCGGCGATGAGGCGCTGGTTGTCGGGGGCGTCCTCGGCCAGCAGGACGCGCAGGCCGGCCAGCTCGTCGGGGCCGGCCAGCTCGGTCCGGGCGGCGGGCGTCTCGCGGGCGGCCTCGAGCGGCTGGCGGAGCATGGGCACGCCGTCCAGCGGCCCGGTGGGGATGGTGAGCGTGAACGTGCTTCCCTGGCCGGGGCGGCTGGCGGCGGTCAGCTCGCCGCCGAGCAGGCGGGCGATGTTGGCGGTGATGGCCAGGCCCAGGCCCGTCCCGCCGTGGCGTCGGGAGGTGGAGGCGTCGGCCTGGACGAAGGGCTCGAAAAGACGGTCGAGCTGGTCGGGGGCGATGCCGCAGCCGGTGTCGGTCACGTCGATGCGGACGGCGGGCGCGGCGGGTTGCCCCTGCGGCAGGAAGCGGACGGTGAGGCGGACTTCGCCGCGGACGGTGAACTTGATGGCGTTGCCGACGAGGTTGACCAGCGCCTGGCGGACCCGCCCGGCGTCGGTGAGGATCGTCTCGGGCAACTCGCCGGCGTACTCGACGTGGAAGGCGACGTTCTTCCGCCTCGCCCGGACGCGCATCATGCTGGCCACGTCGGCCAGCACGTCCACCAGGCGGCAGGGGCGCGGGTGCATCTCCAGCCCGCCGGCCTCGATGCGCGAGAAGTCCAGCACGTCGTTGATCAGCTCCAGCAGGTGCCTGCCGTTGGTGCGGATGCACCTCAGGTGCTCGGCGTTGGTCGTGCGGACGCGGCAGCCGGCCAGGTCCGGGCAGCTTTGGCAGCACTGCAGCGAGTCGGCCACCAGCTCGGCGTAGCCCAGGATCGCCGTCATCGGCGTGCGGATCTCATGGCTCATGTTGGCCAGGAACCGGCTCTTGGCGCGTGTGGCGGCCTCGGCGGCCTCCTTGGCGCGGCGCAGCTCCTCCTCGCCCGCCTTGCGCCGCGTGATGTCCGTGGCGAAACCGATCAGGCCGATCGGCTCGCCGCGCTCGTCGCGATAGACCGTCACGGTCATCTCCGTGGGAAAGACCATCCCGTCGCGCCGCACGTGGCCCACCTCGGCGACGCAGTGTCCACTGCGGCGGACTTCGTCGTTGAACGGCACCACGTCGGCGGCCATCTGGCGGTCGGTGTGAAACGTGCGCAGGTGCACGCCGACCAGCTCCTTGCCGCCGGCGTAGCCGTGCATCCGCGCCCAGGCGGCGTTGGCGAACCGGATCGTGCCGTCCAGGTCGGCCGTGGCGATCCCCTCGCCGGCCTGCTCGGCGATCATGGCCAGGCGGCGGAGCTTGGCGTTGGCGTCGAGCAGCTTCGCCGACGCCCCGCGGGAGGCAAGCAGGCGGCCGGCCACGAGGCCCGCAACGGCAAGGGCGGCGGCGGCGACGAGCCAGCAGGGCCACGGTTGCGCGCTGCCGGTGTGCGCGTCGGTGACGAGGTGGAAGGCGGCGGCGCTGAGCAGCACGCCCGCGCAGGCCGCCGCCAGGGCTGCGCCGCACGCGCGGCCCAAACGCCGCGGCGGCCGGGCGGACGCGGCACTACCGCACGTCGTCTTCCCGCTGCTCATCGCCGGCTCCCGCTTTCTCGGCCGAGGCGGGCTGGGCCCGCAGCTCCTCCAGCTCCTGCTGGAGGTGGATCAGCCGCACGCCCGTGCGGACGTGAATCTGAAGGTCCATCGGGTCGAACGGTTTTATCAAATAATCGTCGGCGCCGCTGACCAGCACGCGCATCATCTCCGCCTTGCTGCGCGTGCCGGTGATCATCAGCACGTACGCCGGCTTGGCGTCGTCGCGCGAGCGGATGGACTTGGTCACCTCAACGCCGTCCAGCCCCGGCATGTTCCAGTCGAGGATCGCCAGCCGCGGCCGGTCGGGCTGGCTCATGACCTGCTCGGCCGCCAGGCCGTCGGAGGTCGAGACAACGTCGAAGTGCCACTTTCGCAGCAGCTCCTCCAGCAGGCTTCGGTACAGCGGGTCGTCGTCGGCGATCAGGACGCGCATGAGAGGCTCTCCTTTCTCGTTTCGGCCAGGGCGACCTGGAGGCGCATCAGCTCGGCCTCCAGGGCGCCGGCGGCGGCGCGGGTCTCCTCGGCGTTGCCCCCTCGGGCGGCCCTCTCCAGTCGGTCGGCCTCGCGGCGGGCGGCGCCGGCCCCCAACAGCCCCAGCGAGCCCTTCAGGCAGTGGCCCAGGCGGGCCAGATCGTCGCCGCGGGCCTCCTCGGCTGCCAGGCGCAGCGCCGCCAGGCGTTGGGGGCAGTCGGCCAGGAACGTCCCGACCAGCCGCGCCAGGACCTCCTCGTCGCCCCCGGCGTGGGCGAGGGCCGTGGCGGCGTCCCACTCGGTGGGTCCCGGCGGCTCCGCCGCCGGCGCAGCGGACGGCGAGTCGGCCTGCCGCGGCGATCGGACGAAAAGCGCGGCCGCTTCCTCCACCGCCCGCTGCAACCGGTCGGCCCTCACCGGTTTGGACACGTAGCCGTCCATTCCCGCCTTCAGGCATTCGCGGCGGGCCGACTCCATGGCGTTGGCGGTCAGGGCCAGGATCGGCGTGTGACGTCCGGTTCCGGCCTCGGCGCCGCGGATGGCGGCGGTCGCCTCCAGCCCGTCCATGCCCGGCATCTGCATGTCCATGACGATCAGGTCGAACGCCTGGGCCTGCTGGCGTGCGACGGCCTGCGAGCCGTCGGCGACGGCGACGACCTCGTGGCCCCACCGGCGAAGCAGCATGGTGGCGTACTCGCTGCCGACGGGGTCGTCCTCGGCCAGCAGGATGCGCAACCGCCGCCGCCGCTCGCGCAGGACGTGGCTGGTGACCAGCGGCCCCTCGCCGCGGCGCGACAGGATGGCGCGCAGGACCTGCCGCAGCGTCGTGCCGTCCAGCGGGCCGGACAGGTAGGCGGCGATGCCCAGCCGCCGGCAGCGCTCGGCGTCGCCGCGGAAGCCGGCGTCGGTGAACACCGCCACGATAGTCCCCG
>Ga0172364_10003078_pt1 | contig 13308 bp, 12 predicted proteins | sample LakKivSesite10cm_FD_114545 | JGI IMG/M metagenome (GOLD analysis project Ga0172364, IMG submission 114545) | Sediment microbial communities from Lake Kivu, Rwanda - Sediment site 10cm | ecosystem: Environmental > Aquatic > Freshwater > Lake > Sediment | place: Rwanda: Western Province, Lake... | reverse complement strand
ACCCGCGCGACCGGCGGTTCCGCTACCCGTTCATCAACTGCACGAACTGCGGCCCGCGGTATTCCATTATCATTGACATACCTTATGACCGGCCGAAGACCACGATGGCCGGGTTCGAGATGTGTCCAGACTGCCGGCGGGAATACGAAGACCCGAGCGACCGGAGATACCATGCCCAGCCCATCGCCTGCCCGGTCTGCGGGCCGCAGGTCGCTCTTACCGAAGCTCGGAGCGGGAACAAAATAAGGGGCGGGATCGAGACGGCCGCAGTCCTCATCAAAAAAGGGAAGATCCTGGCGGTCAAAGGGCTGGGAGGGTTCCATCTTGTCTGCGACCCGCTCAACCCAGGTGCTGTCCGGAGGCTCCGGGCGATAAAACAAAGAGAAAGAAAGCCGTTCGCCCTCATGGCCCAGGATATCGCCACTATCGAAAAGTATGCCTATGTGGGCCCCGCCGAACGCCGGGCGCTCACATCGCCCAACCGGCCCATCGTCCTCCTCCGGAAAAAAGGGGACATCCCGGGAATTGCGCCCTATCTGGATGAAATCGGGTTTATGCTGCCCTATACCCCCCTCCATCATCTTCTCCTCGAGAGTCTCGGGCTCATCGTGGCCACAAGCTCAAACCTTAAGGACGCGCCGATTGCCAAGGACGAAAGCGAAGGAATCGAAGGGCTCTGCGAGTTTGTCCTCAGCCATGACCGGCCGATTGAAACGCGGGCCGACGACTCAGTGCTCAAGTTGGCCGCCAACGGTCCGCTTTTCCTGAGGCGGGCCCGAGGCTATGTTCCCTATCCCCAGCGCGTCCCGGCCCAACTCCGGCGTCCCGAGCACGTCCTCGCCCTGGGCGGCGAACTCAAAGACACGATTTCGGTGTACAAGAACGGGTATGTCATAACCAGCCAGTTTCTGGGCGACCTCGACGAATACCAGAACTTCCGCTATTTCGAGGAGACAATCGCCCATCTCGAGCGCCTGTTTGATGTCCGGCCCGAGGTGGTTGTCTCTGACCTCCATCCCGATTTTCGAACGACTCGTTACGCCCAGAGGCTCGGGCTCCCTCATTTCCAGGTCCAGCATCATTACGCCCACGTTCTTGCGGTCATGCTCGAGCACGAACTCGCGGAGGACCGCAAGGTTATCGGCGTATCTCTTGACGGCTACGGTTACGGCCAGGACGGCGGCGCCTGGGGCGGTGAGATCCTTCTTTCGGATTATCTATCCTTCCGCCGGGTGGCCCATTTCCGGCCGGTTCCTCTTCCCGGCGGTGACCGCGCTGCCCGCGAACCCTGGCGTATGGCTCTCGCCTACCTTCATCAGGCTTACGGCAGGGATATCCCGGCTGTGCCATCCCTCAATAGAGTGAACCCGACGACTCGCCAACTGGTCTTGAAAATGATAACGAGCGGCCTGAAGAGCCCGCCGACCTCGAGCTGCGGTCGTCTCTTCGACGCGGTCTCGCATCTCGTCGGCCTGGCGCCGGCTGAGGTCGAGTTCGAGGCCGAGGCGCCGCTTCGCCTCGAAGCAGTATCAAAAAAAAATGTCAGCACTCCCTATCCGTTTGAAATGCGGACCGACAGTGAGCCCTGGCAGTTATCTTTTGCTCCGACCATTCGAGGGATCGTTAAGGATATCTTCAGAAAAGCTTCAGTAGAAAGGGTGAGCGCGTCCTTCCACCGCACTCTGGCCGAGGCGGTCGCCTGCGTCTGCGAGCGCGCTCGCGAGGTTTATGGAGTTTCAAGCGTGGCTCTCGTCGGCGGAGTCTTTCTCAATAAAACCCTGCTGACTCTGGCTTTGCGCTTGCTTAAAAAAAAGGGTTTCGAGGTCCTTCGCCCTCTCCAGTATTCCCCGAACGACGAATCGATTTCCCTCGGGCAGATCGCCCACGCTCTGGCCCGGCTCAAGGCTGGCCGTTAGTCCGATTGTCTTCCTTTTTCCCTTTTTTCTCCTGGGCATGCTCGAGCGTAATCCGGAATCCGCCTCCGACCGCCGCGATAATATTAAAGAGAAGAGCCAGGAAATAGCCGATCGCGCCTAGAAGAGCAAAGCCCAAAAGGCCGCCCAGGACAGAGAAAACGATCCCCCCCATCAGCGTTCCCTGAAGCGCGCCGATGCCGTCGGGAAAGGACTTGGCCGTCTCCAAAAAGAAATCTGAGGCCCCGGCGAAAGCCCCCAGAATGAGGCCGAGGACAAACCCGATTCCGCCGCTGAATACAAAAGAGGAGGTAGCACTCAGACGGCGCAACACAAAATTCTCTTGGGGCAAATCGGGGAGGACCTCTTCCTCAATCGAAGATTCTTCAGCTCCAGGGCCGGGGGGCGCCTCCTCTGCCCTGAGGTTCCCGCCGCAGCCCGCACAAGTTGTGGCGTCGCCTTCGTTTTCGAGCCCGCAGCTGGGGCATTCCGCCCGTCTTGAGTCATCGCCCGGCGGGTCGGAAGGGACCCAGTCCCGGCCGTCAAAGTAGTACCATTTCCCGCTCTGAGCGCCGATCATCCAGAAGCGCCCCTGGCTGTCCTTAAGACGAAGCTTCTTCAGCCGGTCGATATACTCCCGGCGGGAAATCGCTTTTTCCCGAAACTGCCTTCGCAGCGACTCAAAGGCGACCTCAACTTCTTTATATGAGCTCCTCATGGCGTCCTCGATGAACCGGCCAAAAAAGCCGGAACAGCTCTCTAATGCATTGATAATAAATAAGATGAGAATCTATTGGGATTTTCCAGATGACAATTGACGAAATTTTGCGCAAAATGCCATATCCTCATTAAAAATCCAAACTTGCGAGCCTCTAACCGGCCGGTTTTCCACAGCATTTTCCACAATTTCTGTGCAAAACTTTTGGTCCGCCGGAAGGCCTCTTCAGGCATCTTCTATAAACCCCATTGATGGAAAAGTTCCATCAGGCTGTAGCCCTTGATCGGAGCCGGAATGAAAGAGAGGATGAAGACAATCCCAACGCCGGCCCCGATGAGGCGGCGCGTCGCCGAGAGCCTCTCCCCGGAATCGATCACCCGCGGGTGCTTGAGGCCGAGGAGTATGATCACGAGCGCCCAGACGATCCATCCGACCCAGAAAAAAATCCCCATTATGATGAAGACAACGAGGAGTGCCCTGGCCAGACCCCTGGACTTCTCCCCCAGAAGGGCGAATGAGACGTGACCGCCGTCAAGTTGTCCGACCGGAAAAAGGTTGAAAGCCGTGACCAGGATGCCCACCCAGCCGGCAAAGGCCACGGGATGAAGGAAAAGGTCATTGTCGGCCGCAGCGCCCCGAAACATCAGGTCTGTCATGAATTTGAGCAGAAGCGGCTCTCCAAAGACCATCGTGTCTTCCCGGGGAACGGACGGCACGAGCTTGGACAGGGAGAGGCCGTAGACGAGAGCCGGAAGGGACAGCACAAAGCCGGTGAGCGGCCCCGAGACGCCGATATCAAAGAGCTGCTTTCTCTGGGTGATAGGCGATTTGATCTTGATGAAGGCGCCCAGCGTCCCGATGAGTGTTGGCGCAGGGATGAAAAAGGGCAGAGTCGCCTCGATCCGATAACGACGGCAGGTCAGATAATGGCCCATTTCGTGCCCCAGGAGAATTCCGATGAGGACAATCGCATAAACCAGGCTGAGGCGGACGATTCGAGGGTCGGTGAAGGCCTCCATCCCCGGGACAAACTGAGTATCCTGAAGGATTTCTTCAGAATAGACGTAGCTCACGCTCCAGGTCAGCCCAACGAAAAAGGCCGAAAGACAGGTGACGACAAAAAGCAGAATATTCAGCCAGGACCGCGAGGGAATGCTCAGCTTCCTCCCTTCAGCTTTTCAAACTTGGCCATCAGTTCCTCGCGGGTCTCTCTATGGTCGGGGTCTGGAATGCAGGCATCGACGGGGCAGACCGCTGCGCACTGAGAAGAATCATGGTGACCGACGCACTCTGTGCACTTGTTCGGGTCGATGATGTAGATCTCATCACCGGCCGAGATTGCCTGGTTGGGGCATTCGGGCTCACAGGCTCCGCAGTTGATGCATTCCTCGGTGATCTTGTAAGCCATGCTCTTCCTCCTGGATGAAGTCGAAAGACTCATTATAGAGATTTTTTCTCAATTTACAACCCGGCTCATTTGGCTGTTTCAATCTTGAGGGCGCGTTCGGCGGCGTCGTAAGCGTAGTAGGTTTGGGGGAACTGCTCCTGGATTTTCTTGTAAAGCGCCAGCGCCTCGGGCATGTCGCCCTTGGCTTCGAGGACCTCCGCTTTGTGGAAGAGGACAGCATCAAGAGTATAGCACTTGGGCTTGGCCTCCTCGATTCGATGATAGATGGTTACGGCTTGGTCATAGTCTTTCTGCAGGGCGTGGACCTGGGCGAGAAGGTCCTGGGCCTGGAAATAAATGAAATCCCGGGGCGACGGCCGGATCTTCAGCAAGGACTCCTTGGCCTTCTCGAGGTCGCCTCTTTCCACCCAATACGTCGCGACCAGGACATTGCCCAGCCGGGAGAATTTTCCGTTGCCGCTCATTTTTTCGAGCGCCGCCAGGTTCTCGGGCTTGGCGTCCGCACTTGAGCGGAGCTCGAGGAGCTGGCTGAGGAGCCGGCTTTCTTTTCGGGTTTGTTGGGCCCGGATGAACCGGATTCCGCCATAGAGGAGAAAAATAAAGGCGATAACGGCGGCCGCGACAAGAATTTCTTTTGTCCGCGCCTGGATGAAGCGCCAAATTTTGGTCATTGTGCTCACGAATTCGTCTTCCTTGAGCTGCTTCCTAACGACTTTTTTCATCCGTCACTCCTCGGCGGCGCAGAGTAGGCCTCTCTTTTTACCATAAAGTCCTCAAAATGCCAACCCTTGCGGCTGTCAGGGCTGTTTATTCGGGAAAAAGCTTCTTAACCAGAGCGGCGACATTCTTGGCGTAGCCCTCGCAGTTTCGGAGAGCTCTCTTGTCGGGCCGGCCGATCGAGACGGGGCCGTAGTGGTCGCCGCGGTAGTCCCCGCGCACCACCATTCCATGGATGAGGAGGGCGTTCAGGATATCCAAAATCGTGGTCTCGTTCCCGCCGCCGACGTTCGCCGAAGAGGAAAAGGCGCCTCCGACCCGGCCCCGCAGTTTGCCGTGATACTTGACGCTCTCGCCCAGGAGCTTCTTGAGGGGCCAGGCCATCGACCCATAATAAGTCGGCGAGCCGAAAAGAAGACAGTCGTAACGGAGGAGGTCGGCAGCCGCCGTCTCCTCGACTTTCTTGAGGTCGACCTCGAGGCCTTCCGACTGCAACGTGTCGGCAATCCGGACGGCCATCTTTTCCGTGTTATGAGTCACCGAGTAATAACACACAAGCGCTTTGGGCATTTCCATTTCTCCTCTTTTTTCGGATGGTATTCCGGAACCCGAAAAAAAGCAAACCCTCCTTCAGAATACCTCGGGCGGGCCGCCTTGACATCCCCGATCGTAAGGTTTTATTATTCAAGGAAGAGAATTCAGTCTCGCAAGCGATGTCAGATTACCTCCTCACCAGTTCCGGCTCGGTCATCGATTTTAGCCCTATGGCAAAAGGCCTATGGCCCCGAATCTTTTCCAGCGGCTCCTGGGCCCCCTGGATGGGAACCCCGGATTCGCTCCTGGGAAGCCGGCCGATCTCTGAAAAGGAAGCGATCCGGCTGACCAATCCCGAAAACTGGGTGAACGAATCGGCAGCCGCGACCTTTGACCTTCTCCTCAAGGGGATCCATGACACCAAGATAATAGACTCCATGTGCGACTGCTACAATCGGTATCTCAAACTTTACGGAGGAAAAAACAGCCGAGAAAAGCACAAGATCGCCCCGAGTGATAGAGCGCGCATTCTCTTTGAAATCCTTTGTTTCGCCACCTATATCATTGTGGTCAGAGTCGTTCCCGGATATATAAAAAGGAAATTTTCAGCCGTCAATCATGCTTCTTTGAGCCATTATATCTGCCGTTTCAATCAAAGTCTCCTGGATCGCCTGGACGGGTTTCTGAGCGCTCGGAAGATACCGGCTGTCAGGGCCCGGGTGATTATCGGGACGCGCTACCTGGTCAATTTCGGGCCGAACGAACCCATGGACGCCGCAAAAAGGCTTTCGTGTTATCTCCGTGCCGGCTCGATAGAAGAAGAGCTCCGACTGTTTTCTGAATCTGTGGGCGGCACGATTGACCGCGCGGATCTGGAGATCACCGAGGTGATCGGGCTGAGCCATACCGGCACCGTGCTCGACATCATCTCTCGAAGCCTGAACACCGTATTCAAAAAGTAGAGAGCCGGCAGATTTTCCCCCCTCTCTCTCACTGCTTTCGCCAATAAATTTTTGTTGAGTGAGAAAATGGGAACTCTCTAAACGTTTATTATTAAGGAGGTATTCTATCGAGCCCGAACCGGCCGGAGAGGAGGAAGAGCGGTGCCCCGGAAGATTCTAGTCATTGACGACGATATTATTTCCCAGAACCTCCTGAGGTCTACCCTAACCCACGGAGGCTACTCTGTTCTCGTGGCGTCTGACGGAGATGAGGGGATCAGGAAAGCGATTGAGGAAAGCCCCGACCTCATCATCCTGGACATCATGATGCCGGGAATGGACGGAGGAGAGGTCGCCTTAGTCCTCAGGAACGACCCCCAGACAAAAAATATCCCGCTCATTTTTGTATCGTCTCTGGTTACGGAAAGCCAGACGAAGAAGAACAGCCGGAAAGACACGATCAGCTACCTTTCCAAGCCCTACAACAGAGATGAGCTCCTTAACGAGGTGAAAAAATATTTCCCGGAGTGAGTCGATATTAAACAGAACAGGCCAAATAGGCCACACACAAGTCGCCTCCGCCACAGGAAACGGTGACCGCGCAGGCCCCGTCGCAGCACCTCGGACAATTGCAGCCCCCCATCAATTGAACCTGTTCTCCTGAGGATACAATGGCGACAACCCGCATGACCCTTCCGTAGCAGGTGACGAACTTGGTTCCTGGAGGGAGGTAAACAACGCCGTTGCTGCAGACTTCGATGAACTTCGACGAGTCCGCTGCAACTTCGGTGACTACCGGTTTGCTCGAGTACGCCGTGAGAAACATCAGCGCAATGGCCGCTCCGATAAGGCCTCTCGCCAATCTCTTCATGGCAATGCACTCCTTCAAGAATGATTGAATCTCTACTCATTATTTTTAACGCTCCGGCCGGCCGAATTTTCTCAGGGCGGGCCCTTCGCAAAGGGGCTGCTCGCGGCACGAAGAAATTGACTTCAGGACTAAATCCCCCCTAAGATTCCTATCTTCATGAATAACCATCTCAGCGGCCGAGACGAGTTCGAAGCGGTTATGGAGAAATTCAGCCAATCCATAAGGGCAAGCGTTGCCAAACTCGACCTGGAAAAAAGGGGGATTGACCCGGAAGACATCATCCAGGAGGTCAAGATCAAGATCTGGAAAAAACTCGGGAATGAGAAAAATGCCCGCCTGTATTCGTTGTATATTAAAAGGATAATCAATTCTACATTGGTTGACCAGATCAGAAAAATGAGACGTCAGGAGAAGCTCATTCTCCATGAGCAACAGAGGCTTCAATTTGAGGACAGGAGAAATCCCGACGACCCGGCTCAGACCGACACCTTCCGGGAATGGCTAAGCGAAGCTGTCGAATCGCTCCTGGAGTCGCGGCGAAAAATCGTCAAGCTCTTTCTCTCGGACTTGACTCTCGATGAGATATCGTCGACTCTAAACTGGAGTAAAGACAAGACAAGAAATCTGCTCTATAGAGGGCTTTCCGATTTGAAAGCAAAGCTCAGAGATAAGGGGGTCGAATATGAAGATCGATATTGACGGCCTGAAGGCCTCGTTCCGGGATTCTGTTCGAGAAAAAGCTCCGTCGTCGTTCAAAGACTGCCCATCACCCCAGAAGATTGTCCGATTGATGAGGTCGGGCTCCTCCGACAAGGAAGCGACGGAAATCATCGACCACATCACCCGATGCCGCTCCTGTTTTTCGGAATTTGAATTTGTCCGGGATGTCGTTCGGCAGGAGAAGGAGATCCTCCCAGAATTCGGGCGGCTATTTCTCTCCATGGCCAAAGGGCCGGCCCAGAGAAAAGAGCCGGGCTGGCGGGCGTTCATGCCGCGCCTGCGCTGGGCCGCGGCTCTGTTTCTTGTCGGCGTGATCATCATGGCCGCGATCACATTGAAGCCCGGCCTTTTCCGCCCGTCGGAAAAATACCGCTCTCTGCCCAGAGCCGGCGTTGAGCTTACTGAGCCCGCCGGGGAGAAAGTGATCCGGTCCCGGCTGGCATTCAAATGGGAAAGGGTTCAGAATTCTCGACATTATATCGTTGAACTCTTTGACCAAGCTTTAGCCCCGGTCTGGAGAAGCGACGCCATCACTGAGGAATCTGCTGCCCCGCCAAGAGAAGTGGCCGACTCACTGGACGCCGGCCGGCCGTATTTTTGGATGGTGACAGCCGTTCTGGCTGACGGTGAACGAGTCTCGTCCCCTCTCGAAAAAATTGTGCTGATAGAATGAATTCCGGCCAAGGGCTAAAGCTCATGGAAAGTCAATGGGGGAAGACGATTCGCCATGCAGGATATAAGGCGCCCAGTAAAACGGGTGAGCGTATTTAGACTTCAGCATCTCGAGTTTGGCCAGGCGCAGGGCTTGGGCTTTGGTTTTTTTCTGGGAGAGATAGAAATAGAAGTGGCGCATGAACTTGGCTGAGGCCTGGTCACCAACGATCCACAGAGCCGAGACAACCGAGCGGGCTCCGGAATAAAAGAAACTCCGGGTGAGTCCAAGAATCCCTTCTCCTTTTTCAATGCGGCCTCGGCCGGTCTCACACGCGGAGAGCACGACCAATTCAGCCGCCAGTCGGAGGTTGGCGATTTCGCGGACCTGCAAAAAGCCGTCCTCGCCCGAGCTCTCATCCGGAGAGAGAACAAGAGCGGACCGATAGGGAACCTTCTCATCAATAAACCCATGGCAGGCGAAATGGATGATCCGATAGCCTTCGAGGGCCATGGCCTTGAGCGTCTTCTTGCTGGCGGCTCCTCTCAGGCAGAGGGTCCGGTCTTTCTGAGAAAAATACGAGGCGATCTCCTGGATCTCCCGGTCGCTCTGAGGAAGAGAGGAAAAATCAAATCCCTGACCCTCGTATGTCTCTTTGAGCACATCGGCCATGGAAAGCCTGGCCCTTCCCGCCGGGGCTCTGTTCGATGGCGGGAGGGGGTTCCCAAAGGCCAGGAGACCGCGGGTGTGCCGGTCCTTCCCCGGCCGCTCTTTCAAAAACGAGAGCGCTGAACACGAGGGCGCATAGGAGATTGAATACCTGGAGATTAGATATTCTTTTCCCGACATTGAATCTCCAAAAGAGAAAGGCAGAGTTTCAAAAGGGAAGTGGAAAAGCGGGCCGTCGGGAACGAAAACCAGATGTTCGACGGTCTTCGGAATGAGTCTCAGTGCCGGGAGAAGAAGGCTTCTCGACAAACGTTCAGCCGCCAGCGCCCCCTCCCATTCTCCTTCCGGAGGCTCTGACAGGAGCTTGATGTAGGCGTTGACCGAGCTTTCGAGTTCAGCTTTCGGCGGCAGGGGGAAGATTTCCAATTGATTTTCGGTCACCAGAAAAAGCAGCGAGTTTTTTTCTCCCAGGAAATATTCCAGAATGGCGGTCTTCCCGTCGAGAAGTCGTTCCCGAGCTTGCTTCAAGACGAGGGGAAGAGGGAGGGCAGGGCGAACCTGTTCGGGCGTATCCATCTTGATCCGCGAAATGAAATTGAGATATTCGTCCTCGTATCGCTTGAGTGTTCTTTGGAGCTCCGCTCTATGGGCCGAGGGGAGGTCTTTTCTGGTCAATTCCTGAATGACTGAAGAAATGCGGCTGGAAATCTCGTTTTCTTTCTTCGCCAAGGAGGGGTTTAGTCGGCTGCGGAAATCCCCCTGTTCCTCCCCCAGGCTTTCCAGGAACGCCCTCGCCTTGGCCCTCTCGACAGCAGAGAAAATCTCCTCGCGCGTTTGAGAAGAGAGACCGTCTATCCCCGGCGAGCATAAAAGGTCGACGATCGCTTCGTAAATTTTCGATTTATCCTTCATGAATCCCACTTTATAGTATTCACCGGCGATCCGGCTTCTGATTAGCTCCAAAGCACTGACCGAATTCGTGTATAAGTCCAGGGCCTGTCCGAGATTCCCCTCCTGTTCGAAGCATTTCCCGAGATTGAACAACACTTCCCAGAGCAGTTCGCCTTTTCCCAGCCGCCGGCCTTGGTCGAGAGCGGCTTCAAATTGCCGTCTGGCCGCCTCCAGCTTCCCCGTTTTCAGATTGCAGAGACCCAGGTTATTCAGGACTTCCAACCGAGCCCCGGGATCCGGAATCTCTTCGGCCAGCTCCTGACTCAGGCGGAAATAGTGTTTAGCGGCAAAGTATTTTTCCATACTAAGATAAATGTTCCCAATGTTATTAAGGGCCCTTAGCTGCGTCTGCATGTCTTGGCCCTTCTCCGCTAAATTAAGGGCCTCAGTGAAATATTCGAGACCGCGATAAAGGTCCTCCATATTGGCCAAAATGTGCCCACTGTTTCGGAAACATTTCCCCAAATTGATCATATCCAGGGGAAAAAAGGAGCGATTGCCCGACTGGAGGTCGATCGCGCGCGCCTCCTCAAGATAACCCAGTGCCACTTCAAAAAATCCGAGCTGAAACAAGATCAGTCCGATATTCTTAAAACAGAGGGCCGTATCGCGGTCATTCCTCGCAGCCCTGGAAATATCCAGCGCATCGGAATAGAAATTGAGCGCCCGGGAATATTCCCGCATATTCAAATAATATAAACCCTCATTGATCAGGGACCGGGCTTTTTCTCTCAGGTCATTTAACTCCTCTGCGATCTCAAGCGACCTCTCGTTTACCGAAAGAAAACCTCCTAGGTCCTGCGTCGTCCAATAGCCAAGGCTCAACTGACCCAGGCACTTGAGTTCATGCTCTAAGCTCTTGATTTTGCGGGCGAGTTCAGCGCCGGAGCGGAAGGCGCTTATAGACTTCTCAACCTCGCCCGCAAAAAGCGCCGATTGCCCCTCCGAATAGAGCTTTGAGATGTCCAGGGCCAACCGCGATTCGTCCGCCGGCCGTTTGAGTTGGGAGGCTAGCGCCATCGAATAAGCCTGGGAATAGAATTCGGTAGAATCTTCAGGCCGCCCAAGAGCCCAACACAGCTTTCCTAGATGCATGAGGCATCTGACTTCCTCCTCGACGTTCTTCATCTCTTGAGCCAAATCGCGAGCCAGAATCAGAAGTCGCCGGGCCTCCTCAAAGTTTCCCTCTTTCCACCGAGACTCGCCGACCCTGAGAGCCCGGTCATATTCCCGGGCAGCATTTTCGGGATGGACGGGCGATGGACTCCCGCCCCACGGAGAGAAAAGAATCGCGGCGAGCAGAAAAATAACGCCCATTCCCTGGAATTATACAGCAATTTCCCCTGAAAACTCTCCGGGTTTCAGAGGGACGCGCGCCCGGCCGTCTGTTCGACGGCCCTTCTCAGGACGGTGAGCAGGCAACTGGCGAAGGGCTTTATCGAAGAATACTCAATAGATGCCGTAAGTGAACTCTCCCCCGGAGCCGAATCGAGGGTTGACCACGTTGCTGTAAATCGAACCAAAGGTGTAACTCAGCCCGACGGAGAAAAAATATTCATAGGACGTGGCCAATTGCTTGCGCATCAAGAGGATATCCTCTAAGGAAGCGCCCATTTTGGGGAGCGACAGCTGGTCGTGAATCCGGGATCCGCTGCCAAAAATATCAAGGGAAAGTCCTTTGTATAGCCGGAGCGACACTTCGCCATAAAGCTGAACATGATATTTTCTGAGATCGTGGAAATAATGAGATCCTTCCAGAGAGGCGCTGATTGTCCCCCATTTTTCTTTGAGTTCCATCGTTATCGACAGGTCTTCGCTCCAGAGGTTCTCTCTTGTTTTCAGGTAAATCGTTTCCTCCTGGTATCTGACGGTACTGAAGTTCAGCTTATAGAGCAAGCGCAACTGCTTGCGGGTGGACTCGGAGTAACGGAAAAAGTCATACTCCACGGCCGGCGCCGGCTTGAGAGACCATTGAATATTGGAATAGCTGGATGAGGAGAGCGAAAAATAGCCGCCGACGGACCAATGTTCGCCCAGGCTTTTTACGACCAAGGCTTTGACCGCCCGACTGCTCAAGGTGCTCTCGATCTTTTCGCCTTCCAGGTCGTACTTGTTGTAATACCGGTTGGCCGTCGCGCTCGTCCGGATCTTCAGGTCAGGAGTAACGCGGTTGGCCGAGAACGTGCCGGTAAGGGAGTTATAAACAATGGATTTCTGCCCGTTGAAAAAGCCGCGAGCGCTCAGGCTGAAAACCCAGAAATTCCATCTGTCAACAGCCGAGGTGGGCTTGACCTCGTCCATCAAGCCGATAGAAATCCTCTTCGAAATCGCCGTCTTGGCGACGTACCGCATGAGCCCGAGCTTCAGTGTTTGGACCAGCCCCCGCCGGACTTCGTCTTCAGTTTCGGTCTTGTGGGAATAATACTTCAGCACGTCATCCTGGCCGGCGAATTCCAACTGCCCCAAGTAGGTCAGCGTATACTCCCTCCCACCGCTCCCTGTGCCCTGGAGGGATATGAGCACATGGACCTGGGCTTCCTTTCTGTCCCGGACATAATTGACAAAGACCACCTCCGTTTTGATGTATTCGAGATCACAGAAATCGCAGTCGATATAGACTTTGAGCGCTGTTTTCTTCAGCTCCTCGATAAGGCCTGACTCTATCTGTCCGAAGGACATGGAAGCGAAAATGAGCCCCGACAGGAGGAAAACGCAGCGAGCCAACTTGCTTTTCACCATGCCGAAACCTCTTGGTTCAGCCGGAAAGATTCTTCTTCTTATAATACGCATTTTCTCGCGGAATTATCTCATGAAGGAGGATTGCCCAAGAAGACGGGTCCCGACCCGCCGCAAAAACCGAAGGCAAGTGCCCCTGGCCTGACTCGAACAGGCGACACAGGGATTAGGAATCCCTCCTAAGGCTATTCTGAAATCCAGGCAAAAGCAAGTTTTCCCCTGCAAAATTGTGTTTTTTCATTTAAGCACCATTAACCAGATTTAAGCAGATTTAGGCAATTCTTGTTACACAGCTGTGATATGGGAGAGGTCGGTCTGCTGCGAGAGGACCGGGGCGGGGCGAGGGATTATCACCTTATTTTTTATCCTACACCTTTTTGCCACTTGACAAATCAAGAGCACATCTTATATTCTTAAAAATAAAGGGAGGAAGATCATGATTAGAAGATCATGGCTTTTTCGAGGTTTTGTTCTAGTT
>Ga0172364_10003076_pt1 | contig 13310 bp, 14 predicted proteins | sample LakKivSesite10cm_FD_114545 | JGI IMG/M metagenome (GOLD analysis project Ga0172364, IMG submission 114545) | Sediment microbial communities from Lake Kivu, Rwanda - Sediment site 10cm | ecosystem: Environmental > Aquatic > Freshwater > Lake > Sediment | place: Rwanda: Western Province, Lake... | reverse complement strand
TCATCGTATTTGATGGAAGAAACATCCATGTTTTTAATATAGTGGTAATAAACATTTTGACACGGCAAAAAGACGACCGCCATCAATAATAGATATCCAAAAATCAAGAAAACGTTTCGTTTGCATTTGTTCATTAATCGATAATTTTATATCAAACGGGCCGACCTTGCCAAAATAACATGTTGATATAATTCCTGCGGCTTTATTTTGTTGGCGATTGCAGGGAATCCGGCCAATTCGTGACTTCGACTTCAATCGGGCCAGCATATGTAAGGGCATAGGGGGCTGCGTCGGTAATATTGACATCTATTTCGGCACGGCCGGTATTCGGACTTGCATATAGTGAGCCGGGAGACAAAGTGATGTCTTTAATGCAAATCCAAACAAGGCAAATGGCGATAATAGTCAGGACGACTTTTGTGTATAAATCTCGTTTCATTTATCCCTCCTAGACAATTCTTGCCAAAATCAATATAAATCTGTTTTTTGCCATAAATCAAGCCGGACATATTTCTACAATCGCCGAAAGTCGCCAAAAATAATGACGTCGGATTGACGTCGGCAAACAAAAAACGCCCGAAATTCCTTATAATTCCTTATAATGGGAATGGCCGGTTTTTCAACCGCTTATATGGGGAAATTCAATAAAAAGAAGGGTTTATGATGGATTCCGTTCTCGGATTTTGAGTCCAGCGCGTCTGCCAGTTCCGCCACTCCGGCGCGCGTCCCTCAATATAGGCGATAACGGACGCTTTTTCAATCCCTTCAGAAGACCGACGCAAAACCCTTCCTCTCATGGGGTCTCATGCCGGGAGCCTCCGGAATTTCAGGCCCAGCCAGGCAAAAGCCAGGACGCTCGCCGTCACCCCTCCGGCCACCATGGCCCAGGCGACAGACAGAAATCCATAGCCCAGGATAAAGACAAAAATATAGGCCAGAGGCACAGCCACGCCGAATATCCGGATGGCATTGATGATGAATCCCGGAAGCCCGAATCCCATGCCCTGGAGAATCCGGCTCACGATCATGGCCGTGGCCATGGTCGGAAAAGTCAGCACATCGACCCGGAGATAAGATTTGCCGATCATGAGAATGAGCCGGTCCCGTGTGAATATTTCGAGAAAGACAACAGGGAACGCAAAGAACAGCGCCCCAATTCCCGCAGCCGCCAGAAGCCCGATCCCGAGCCCGAACCGGGAGATTGACCTGACAAGGTCGTATCGCTTCGCTCCCGTGAACATCCCGACAAGAGTCAGGAGGGAAATGGAGATGGCGAAAATCGGCAGCGAAACAAAACTCTCCAACCGCGTCGCCAGCCCGAACGAAGCCACGTAATTTGTCCCGAAGTGAGCCATGTACCGGTTGAGGAACATGACATAGATCGACATCGTCAGCATCATCAGGCTGGCCGGCGCGCCCACCCGGCAGATCTCCTGGCATACGTCGAAGGAAAAGCGGAAGCCGCGGAAGCTAACCCGGAGATAGGACCTCTTCCTGAGGAAGTAAACATAAACGAGCAGGGTGAGCGCAATGGCGACATCTGTCGCCATTGCCGCGCCTCTGACGCCGTACCGCAACAGGTAGATGAATACGGGATCCAGAATGGCATTGAGGACAAAACCGAACATCTGGATTATCATCGGGGTCCGTGTGTCTCCCTGAGCGGCGAAGATGCTGTTCATGGCATAGGCGGGGAACATAAAAAGAACGGAGAGCAGAATGATCGTCATATAGCTCATCGAAAGCGCCCGCACGTCCGGGGCCGCGCCAAAAAGCGAATAAAGCGGTTTGAGCGCCAGCCGGCTCAGGAGATAGACAATGACCGCGAAGGCCGAGGTCATGAGGATGCCGTGGGCGGCGGCGTTCTCCGCCTCCTCTTTATTTTTCGCACCAAGGAGCCGTGAGATAATGGAGTTGATGCCGACCCCCAGGCCGGAATTCAAGCTGATCAAGATGAAAAAAATGGGAAAGGCGAAGGTGAGCGCAGCGATCGCGGCCGCTCCCAGACGGCCGACAAAAGCCGTGTCCACGATGTTGTACATGGTCTGGACAAGCATCGCAATCCCAACGGGCGAAGCCAGGATAAAAAGGGCTCGTCGGGGATTGGCAATGAATTCATCGACGCGGCTTTTCATCGGGCCAAAAGAAGGGGCATATATATTACAGAGGGGCCCAAAAAACAAACCTTGGTTGACGTTTTTTGGAGATTTTGCTAAAAGTCTTGGGGTATTAGCCGAGAAAGCCAATGATTTCGGAGCGATCCCGACTTCTGAGTCTCATCGACCGTTTCCCCGGAAAGAAGATCGCTGTCTGGGGCGATTTCATCCTCGACGAGTATCTCTACGGGAAAACGCGCCGGATCTCCCGGGAGGCGCCCGTCCTGATCATCTCCTACCAGAACCAGGAGTTCTCACTTGGCGGTGCCGGGAATTCGGTCCTTAACCTGAAGGCCCTTGGCGCCGAGCCGCTGCCCGTCGGTGTCCTCGGCCGCGACAATTCCGGCGACAAGATTTGTGACATTCTGCGATCCCAACGATTGACCACCCGCTACCTCATCCGGCTCTCCGAATACCAGACTCCGGTCAAAACTCGAATCCTGGCCGGCGAAGAAAACACCAAGAAACAGCAGATCCTCCGGATCGACAAAGAGGCTCCGGTTCCCGAATCTGCCCGCCTGAAAAAGCGGCTCATCGGGATGCTCAAGTATATCGCTTCGAGCACTTGCGCTCTGCTCATTTCCGACTACAATTACCAGACCGTTCAGGAAGATATATTTCTCGGAGTGCTCGGCACATTCAAGAAGCTCAATCAGCCGGTGACGCTGGACAGCCGATACCGACTGCTGCATTTCCAGGGGATCACGGCCGCCACACCCAACGAGCCGGAGGTTGAAGGGGCGCTCCACGTCGAGCTCAATGATAATATTTTTCAACTGAAGAGGGCGGGTGCCGTCCTCCTCAAGAACCTCCGCTCCAGAGCGGTTCTTATCACCCGGGGGTCGAGGGGAATGGCCTTGTTTGAGAAAGGCAAACACCCCTTTTTCCTCCCTGTCCATGGCCCAACCGATATTGTCGACGTGACCGGCGCGGGCGACACGGTGATCAGTGTCTTCACCCTGGCCCTCGCGTGTGGAGCGACTTTCCGTGAGGCCACAACTTTGGCCAACCATGCCGGCGGAATCGTGGTCATGAAGAAGGGCACGGCGACGGTCTCTCCGGCTGAGCTCAAGGCCTCCGTCTCTGAGTAAATTGGACAAGTTCAAGTCGCTTTCCAAGCTCCGCCGCATCATTGCCGGTGAAAAGGCCAAAGGCAAGACCGTCGTACTGGCCAACGGCTGCTTCGACCTTTTCCACCTGGGCCACATCCGCTATCTCCGGGCCGCAAAGTCCAAAGGCGATGTCCTCGTCGTGGCCATCAACAGCGACTCGTCCGTCCGGAAGCTCAAAGGCAAAGGAAGGCCGATCCTGCCACAGAGGGAACGGGCCGAAATCCTGGCCGCTTTCTCGGCTGTCGATTATGTCACCGTTTTTAATGAGCCCACTGTGACAAAGGTCCTGTTGGCTCTCCGTCCGGATATCCATGCCAAAGGGTCAGACTACAGCCGCGAGACCGTGCCAGAGAGAGAGACGGTCAAATCTTATGGCGGAAAAGTCGCCATCGTCGGGGGGCCCAAGATCCGTAACACCTCACAAATCATCCACAATATCGCCGCCCGCATAAGAAAGGGGGCTTGACACGGCTCAAATGGACCAATTCCTGATCATCCGGCTGAGCTCGCTGGGGGACATCATTCACGCTCTCCCCGCTTTCGCCGCCCTCCGCAAGGCCTTCCCGCAGGCGAGAATTCGCTGGGCGGTTGAGAAAAAAGGCGGGGAAATCCTCGACCTTGTCCCGGGAATCGATGAGGTGATCGTTGTCGGCAAAAAACGCTGGCAGCGCAGCCTCAGGGAAATGAAACAGCGCGACCAGATCGCCCTGGACTTTCAGGGATTAGTGAAGTCGGCCCTGTGGGCCTTTCTCTCCCGCTCGAGGAGGCGAATCGGATTCTCCCGGCAGAACCTGAAAGAGCCCATGGCTTCGCTTTTCTACACCGAATGCGCCTCCCCCACCCCCGAAGAAGAAGTCCACGTCATCCAGAAGAACCTGAGACTGCTTGAACGACTGGGCGTCCGGGAAACACGACTTGAGTTCCCTCTGCGAATTCCGGAGGCAATCGACCGGTCCGTCCGCTCCAAGCTTTCCACACTCGGCCGCAAAGAGGGCCAGCGAATCGCCGTTTTCAACATGGGAGCCGCCTGGGAAAGCAAGCGCTGGTTCCCCGAAAAATGGAGCGAATTCATGGCCAAAGCGGCTCTCAAGGATTGCTTCCCGGTGCTTCTCTGGGGGAGCGACGAGGAAAAGATTTTGGCCGAAACTGTCGCCCAAAAGACGGGTGTCCCGCTCGCCCCTTTCTTTTCAATCCCGGAAGTTATCGCCCTTGTGAAAACGGCTTCGCTCGTGGTCAGCGGCGATTCGTTCGCGCTTCAAGCCGCCTGTGCGCTTGACGTGCCCGTGGTTGCGCTTTTTGGTCCCACCAATCCTGTCCGAAATGGGCCTTTTCGGGCGCGTGACAAGGTGATATATGCGAGGCGGCGCTGCAGCCCCTGTTATAAACACGAGTGCCCGACCCTCGACTGCCTTAAAGCGATCTCTGCCGAGGAGGTCGCCGAAGCGGCCCAAACGCTCTGGCAAATAAATGGCTAAAACACATTGGGAGGAGATCCTGAATCGGTTGCGGGTCCGGATCGGCCTCATTATCGCTATGATGGTCGTCATTCTCTCCCGACCCACCTGGGTATCCATCTACATCGGGGTCTTTATTACCCTGCTCGGTTTAACCGTCAGGGCTTGGGCCTCCGGCCACCTCAGGAAAGAAAAGATTCTGGCCGTGTCGGGTCCGTACAGCTATTCGCGAAACCCGCTTTATTTCGGAAATTTCCTCCTCGGGGTTGGAATTGTTGTCGGCGCGCAATCGCTCTGGGTTCTGGGCCTTTTCATCCTCTACTATGGAATCTTTTATCCGCTGATCATCCGCCGGGAAAGGAGCCGGATGAGAGAGCTTTTCCCCGAGCAATACGAAGAATACCGAAAGAGGGTGCCTCTCTTTTTTCCTTCCCTCAGAAAGCATTTCCCCGCCGGGGGCAGATGGAGCCGGTCTCTTTATCTTCAGAACAAAGAGTATCGCGCCCTGCAGGGGACAATCCTGATCTGGCTCGTCCTTGCAGCCAAGGTCCTCATCTTGAACCGCTAGAAGACGTCTGCTATATTCGGAGCTGTGCCGACTCAGCAAAGAATCGACAGGGTCAAGCGTCTTCTCGCATTGCGCCAGCCAGACTTGAGGGTCGTGCTCGAAGGAGTCGCCATCGCCCATAACGCGAGCGCCGTCATTCGCACCTGCGACGCGGCCGGCATCCTCCACCTTGACCTCGTATCGCCGAACCCGGATCTCTTGGGCATCAACAGAGCGATCTCCACCCGGGCGGAAAAATGGGTGGACATTCACGTCCACAGCTCGATAGACGCCTGCCTTTTGCCGCTCAGAAGGGAGGGCTTCAAAATCGCAGTTACCCATCTCGACGATAGGGCCCTCGTCTACACCGATCTGGACTATACCCAGCCTCTGGCCGTTGTGTTCGGCAGCGAGTCTGAGGGAGTCTCCCGGGAGGCGCTCGAGCTGGCGGACTTTCGGATCCGGATCCCCATGCTGGGGATGGTGCAGAGTCTGAATCTATCCGTATCCGTGGGCGTTATCCTCTACGAAGCGATGAAGCAGAGACGGGCAGCCGGTTTCTACGACCGAAGGCGTCTCGGCGGCTCGGAATTTGAGAGCTACCTGCGGAAATGGCTTTCAGCGGGCCAACCGCCGGACGATACAGCGGACTAAAAAAAGGCCTTCCCCGGAGGGAAGGCCCTCGAGAAATGGAGACAAGAGACAGGTCTAAGCCCGGTAAACGACCCTGTATTTATCAAGGATCGCCTTTCTTAATTTATACTTAAGCTCGCTGTCTTTATAGAGCTCCCGGGCCTTCTTGTAGGACTCTTGAGCTTTTTCCTGAAGCTCCTGGCTGAGCTCCTTCATCCTGTTGCGGTAGGTTTCGCTGGATTTTTCATACTCCTTTCTTGAGCGCTCCAATTCCTCCTGCAACTTCCTGCTCACGTCGCCCCTGTACCCCCGGAAGGGCTCGGTGAGATAGAAATAAGAGACGCTCGGACCCTCCTCTTCGGCCACTTCGACTTCCAGCGTAAGCGGCTTTTTGTCCCGGATGATCTCGAGCTTTACCCTATCGCCTTTCTTTTTGTCCTGGATGAGTTCGCTCAACCCGTTTACGGAGTCCAGTTTCTTCCCGTCCGCGCGGACGACGACATCGCCGACCTTGACTCCGGCTTTTTCGGCCGGCCCGTCCTTTGTCAGCCGGTTGACCAGCAGTCCGCTCTCCTCTTTGACGCCGAAGAATTCAAGAAGCTCCTTATTGAGCGACTCCATATAAACCCCGATGTATTTTCTTTTTTCCCACCCCGGCCAGGTGCCAAACCTCTCGGTCAGGATCTTGGGAGCCTTGGGAGCTTTATCTGGTTTTGGCAAGGTTTCTGGAGCAGGGGGAGCGGGCACGGCCGGCGGGAAAAGCCTCGGGAATCGCAACTCCAGCTCCCTCCGGGCCTCCTTCTCCGGGTATTCCCCGAGCTTGACTTTGACCTCGAGGGTCTTGCCGTCTCTGAGGAGCTCGAACTTCACATCGTGCCCGGGTTTCCGTCCCCGAATTTCCGAGCGCAACATAGGGGCACCGACGAGCTTCTTCCCGTCAATCGAAACCAGGATGTCTCCCGTCCGGATCTCGGCCAGCTCAGCCGGGCTGTCCTTTTCCACATCGCGGACTTCGATCTGACCATCTTCATTCTCCGAGAAGGAAATTCCCACCCAGCCGCGACTGACCTTGCCTTTCTCTTTAATCTCTGCGGCGATCGTCCTGACGATCTCTACTGGAACGGCTAAAGCCATGCCCGAGGAGGGCGCTTCCGCCGTATCGAACACATACCCAGAGCCCACGACTTCTTTCTCCCGGAATTCGAACACCACAGGCTGGTCTTCCGAATAAATCCCCCGCAGCAGGGCGACCATCTGCCCGTCCCTGTTGACGACCGGGCTGCCGCTGGCGCCGCGCGTCACCCAAACATTGAGCCGCAGCCTGTCGGAGGCCACGGAGCTGACAATGCCCTGGGTGACCTGGGGTGCGTTCTCGGGCGAAACGCTGACCACACCGATCCAAGAACCGGGAGAAAGCCCAGAGGACTTGCCCAGGGCGATCGGAGTCAGGCTTTTTTCCTTGGCCTGGATCAAAGCAAGACGAGTCTCCGGGTCCATGCCCAGGAATTTGGCCTCGCTTCGCCTTCCGTCCGAAGCGGTGATTATGATCTCCTCATTCCGCGGCCAAATCAGCCCGGTCGTGACGATGTATCCGTCCTTGTCTATGACAACACCGGTCGCGACCTTTTTGAGTCCGTTTCGGGCCTCAACCTTGACGACGCTGTCAAAGACCTTCTTGGAGATTCCCTCCATGAGGTTGTCCTGCAAGCCAAGCCTTGACGGCTCAACGGCCTGAAGGCTCCAGACGCCCAGCAGCATAAGCGCTGCCCAACCGATGACGAATTTGCCTTTCTTGCTCATCAAAAAACCTCCTCAGTATCTGATTTCTCCTGAAGTCGTATCGGATATCTGCTCCAAGAGAAAGATGGCTTCTGGGTCGGAAGATCGGCTGCGGATCTCGGTTCGGTAATCGAGGGTCTCAATAATCGGGATCGTCCGTTCTTCGGCAGCCGGCAGGATTGAAGATGCAGACGCGGCGTCTCTCTCCTTTTCCGCAAGGCCCGAAGGAGACCGACCTTCAAAGACAAAAATGTTCAGCAGGATGAAAACGGCCGCAAGCGAAGCAAAGGAGCCCGCCATGGACCAGCGGAGGATCATTCTCTTCCGACGCTCCTCTCTTTTCCGGAGCGACAGCCGGGCCATCACCGTTTGCTCAAAGTCCGGCGGAGCTTTGACCATGTCCAGCCGTTTCAGAATTTCCCAATCGTTCATTTCTTCTCTCCTCACGCCCGGGCGGCATAGGTCCCACCGGCCAAGGCTCTCTCCAGCCTCCGTTTAAGAAAGCTCCGGCCGCGACTGATCCTGGCTTTGATCGTGCCCACGGGCTTCTTCAAAATCTGGGCGATCTCCTCCTGCGAGAATCCTTCGATGTCCTTGAGAACAACGGGTATCCGGTAGCGCGGATGCAAAGCGTCCAAAGCCTCTCTCAGGTTCTTGATCAGCCCTGAGTCGGCAGGATCCTCGACATGGACATTTTGGCGCAGGTCGTGGGCCGCGATATCGTCCAGCGAGACAGCCGCAAGTTTCCGCGACTTTTTCATCTCGGTTTTGGCCAGGTTTGAGGCGATGGCGTAAATCCAGGAAGAAAGCGGAGCGACCGGTTTGTATTGCCCGGCCTTGAAATAGACCCGGAGGAATGTCTCTTGAGAAAGCTCGACGGCCTTTTGATAATCGCCCGTAAACTGATAGAGGTAGTTCACAATCCGGTCCTTGTAGGCCGAAACGATCTTTCCGAACGCCACTTCATCTCCTTTCTGGACTTGTCGAATCAGCTCTTGGTCGTCCATACTCAACCTCTAAAACTCCCGGCCCATGCAAAAAGTTGCATACCCTCCCGCCAAAGGAGCCAGGCCTTGACGTTCGACAATTCGAAACACTGGGGCAATCTGTTAATCGTTGAGGCTTGCCCCGCCGTTTCCCCCCGGTTCTTGGCTATGATTTCGGCTCAAGCTCAAGAAGGGGTTTTTCGGAATCGACGAGGTCCCCGGCCGAGACATATACTTTCTTAACGAACCCCTCCAAAGGAGACTTGATCTCGTTTTCCATCTTCATCGCTTCGACGATGGCCAGAGTCTGGTTTTTGCGCACGGGCTCTTTTTCGGCCACGTTGACCTTGACGACTTTGCCGGGCATCGGCGCAGTGACCACAGACTTTCCCTTTTGAGTCCGGTCATCTCCCTTGTCGGCCAGCCGCTCCTCCTCTGCCCCGCTGTGGATGATATAAGTCCGGCCCTCGAGCCAGACATGTCTTTTGTCTTTGTCTCGGGCGATGATCAGGAGGCGGCTCCGACCCCCGGAGAGAACAGAAACGGCATTGGCTGAAATCACCCGGAACTCCGCTTCGAGAGCGATGCCCCCGTGACGGATGGTCAGGCGGTCGTCTTTCCTCTCGAGCGAAATCAACCGGCGCACGCCGTTGACAGTAAATTCAAAATCCATCTCAGGGCTTCTCCCCGATCCTCCATTGGCCGAGCGTCAGCCATGGAGAATAAACTTCTGTCTTGGGCCCGGCGGTTTTGTTGCCCTTCGGGGAAGGAGCGAGTTCATCGAGTGCGGCCACGGCCAAGGCCAGACTCAGCCCTTCAGGCGTGCCTTCCTCCTCTTGCCAGTTTTCAAAATGGTTCTTTATAAATCCTGTTGTGGTGGCTCCTTCCCGAAATTTCGGATGGCAGATGACATCTTTTAAGAAAGGAATGGTCGTCTTGATTCCCAGGATGACATAATCGTTGAGCGCGGCGGCCATCCGGGCGCAGGCCGAGTCCCGCGTTTCAGCCCAGACTATGAGCTTGGCCAGAATGGGATCGTAATAGATGGGGACCTCGCAACCGCTGTAAATTCCTCCGTCATGCCGAACTCCGGGACCCCTGGGTTCTTGAAAATAGAGGATCTTTCCGGAGGAGGGAAGAAAGTTGTTGGCCGGGTCCTCGGCATAGATCCGGCACTCAATGGCGTGGCCGCGCTGCGTCAGGGCATCCTGTTTCAGGGTGAGTTTCTCGCCGGCCGCAATCCGAATCTGCTGCCGGACAAGGTCCACCCCCGTCGTCAATTCGGTGACCGGATGTTCGACCTGAAGCCGGGCATTGACCTCGAGGAAATAAAAATCTTTGTTCCGGTCCAAAAGGAATTCCACCGTGCCCGCATTGTTGTATCCCGAAACTGCGACCACCTTTTTGGCCGTCTCGCCCATTTTTCTTCGGAGCTCAGGGGTCAGGGCCTGCGAGGGCGTCTCCTCGACAATCTTCTGGTGGCGCCTCTGGATCGAACACTCCCGTTCGAAGAGATGGACGATCTGGCCATGGTTATCGGCCAGCACCTGGAATTCGACGTGGCGCGGGTCTTCGATGCACTTTTCGAGATAGATGGACTCGTCCCCAAAGGCCGCCCTGGCTTCCCGGCTTCCCGCCTCGAGGGCCGGCCTCAGGTCCTCCTCCGCACAGACAATCCGCATTCCCTTGCCGCCGCCTCCCGCTGAGGCCTTGATCATCACCGGGTAGCCGATCTTTCTGGCGGCGGCTATGTATTCATCGATGCTCCTGGCCACGTGCTTCATGCCCGGGATGATCGGGATGCCCGCCTTTTCCATCGTCTGCCGCGCCCGGATTTTGTCGCCGACGAGCTCGAGAGCCCGGGAATTTGGGCCGATGAAGACGATCCCCTCTTTCTCCAAGCGGCGGGCGAACTCCGGATTTTCCGCCAGAAAACCATATCCCGGATGGATGGCTTCGGCCCCGAACGCATGGGCCGTTTCGATGATCCGGTCCATGTTCAGATAGCTATCGGCGGCGGCCGGAGCTCCGATCAAGGCCGCCTCGTCGGCCATCTGGACATGGAGGCTGGCCCGGTCGGCTTCCGAATAGACGGCCAGGGAGACGATCCCCATCTCCCGGCAGGCCCGGATAATCCGGCAGGCGATTTCTCCTCGGTTAGCAATCAGAATTTTTTTGAACATGCCTCTATTTTTTCACCCATTTCGGCTTTCTTTTCTCAAGAAAGGCGGCCATGCCTTCCTGCCCCTCAGGGCTGACCCGGAGGCTGGCGATCATCTCGGCCGTATATCCCTTGGCCTCTTCCAGGCTCATGGACGGCACTTTGTAAAGCAGCTCTTTGCACTTGGCGAGAGCCTCAGGGCCCGAGCTCAGCAAAAGATGGACGACATCGGCAACGCGATTGTCAAGCGCTTCCGGGGCGACGACATTATTGACCAGACCGATGGCCAGGGCCCGCTGAGCATCAAACCGCTCTCCCGTCAGAAAGAGCTCCCGGGCCGCACCTTCGCCGATGCGCCGGATAACATAAGGGCCGATCGCGGCCGGGACGAGCCCGATCTTCACCTCGCTCAGCCCGAACCTGGCCGTTTCAGAGGCGATAACAATATCGCAGGCTGAAAAAAGCCCGGTCCCACCGCCGATGACCGCACCGTTTATCCGGGCGATCGTGGGCTTGGGCAACGTATAGATCGTGTGCAGGAGCTCGGCCAATTCCCTGGATTCCCGGAGATTTTGTTCATACGAATAGCGGATGATCTCCCGCATCCAGGTGAGGTCAGCACCTGCGCAAAAGGACTCTCCGGCACCGGTGAGCACGACCACCCGGACTTCCGGGTTCTTCTGGGCCGCGTCAAATGCCGCCGTGAGTTCCCGGATCATCTCCGCGTTGAAGGCGTTATGGACCCGGGGCCGGTTCATCGTGATGCGCAGGACTTGATCCTCTGTGGCGGCAAGGATCGTCGCAAACCGGGGATCGACCATGGATCACATCCGGAAGATTCCGACTTTGTAGTCCGGAATCGGAGCGTTCAGGCTCATCGAAATACCCAGAGCCAGTGCCTCGCGGGTCTCCAGGGGATCAAGAATACCGTCGTCCCAGAGCCGGGCCGTGCTGAAGTAGGGGCTCGCCTCCTCGTCGTACTTCTCGAGAATGGGCTTCATCAGCTTTTCTTTCTCCTCATCGGTCATTTTAACGCCCTGCTCCTGGAGGCGCTTGATCTTGACCGTAAGCAGGACGTTGGCGGCCTGCTCACCGCCCATGACGCTGATTCGGGCATTCGGCCACATCCAGAGAAGCCGCGGCCCATAAGCCCGACCGCACATGGCGTAGTTCCCGGCCCCATACGAGCCCCCCACGATGACCGTGAACTTGGGGACGTCGGCATTGGCGACGGCGTGAACCAACTTGGCGCCGTCCTTGGCGATGCCCCCGTGTTCGTACTGCTTGCCGACGATGAACCCGGTGATGTTCTGAAGGAAAATGAGCGGGATTTTCCGCATGGCGCACAAGGCGATGAAATGGGCACCTTTGAGAGAGCTCTGGGAGAAGAGAACGCCGTTGTTTGCCAGGATGCCGACCGGATAGCCCATGATCCGGGCGAAGCCGCAGACGAGGGTCTGCCCGTAGAGCTCTTTGAATTCCTGAAAACGGCTGCCATCCACCAGCCGGGCGATGAGCTCCCGGATCTCAAACGCTTTGCGCAGGTCCCTCGGGATAATTCCATAGATTTCCTGGGGATCATAGGCCGGATCCTCCGGAGCGACCATGTCCAGGGGGAATTTCTTGGCCGGATCCAGCGTCTCAACGATGTTGCGGGCGATCTGGAGGGCGTGCTCATCGTCATAGGCATAGTAGTCGGAGACTCCGGAAATTCGGCAATGGACGTCCGCCCCTCCGAGGTCTTCATCCGAGACTTCCTCGCCCGTGGCCGCCTTGACCAGCGGCGGACCCCCGATAAAAATCGTGCCCTGGCGCCGGACGATGACCGTTTCATCGCTCATAGCCGGGACATAGGCCCCTCCGGCCGTGCAGGAGCCCATAACGATGGAAATTTGCGGAATCCCCATTGCCGAAAGCCGGGCCTGGTTATAGAAAATGCGACCGAAATGTTCCTTGTCGGGAAATGTCCCGCTCTGGTGCGGGAGGAAGATTCCGCCGGAGTCCACCAGGTAGATGCAGGGCAACCTGTTTTCCATGGCCACTTCCTGAGCCCGGATGTGCTTTTTGATTGTCATGGGGAAATAGGTCCCGCCCTTAACCGTGGCATCGTTGGCGACAACCAGGACCTCACGGCCGTGGACAACGCCGATGCCGGTGACCATGCTGGCGGCGGGCGCCTCGTCGTCGTACATCCCGGTGGCCGCCAGGGGACTCAACTCAAGGAACGGAGTGTTTCGGTCGAAAAGCCGGTCCAGGCGCTCCCGGACAAGGAGCTTTTTCCGCGACTTGTGAAGCTCCCGGTACTTGGGCGGTCCACCTTCCTTCGCTTTGGCCAGCCGCTCCTTGTACTCGACCACGAGCTTCTTCATATGGTCGAAGTTTTCTTTATACTCCGGGCTCTGGGTGTCCACTTTGCTTTCAATTTTGAACATCCCATGTCTCCTGACCCATGTGGACGCAAGGGGCCCAACAAAAGGACGTC
>Ga0172364_10003074_pt1 | contig 13312 bp, 14 predicted proteins | sample LakKivSesite10cm_FD_114545 | JGI IMG/M metagenome (GOLD analysis project Ga0172364, IMG submission 114545) | Sediment microbial communities from Lake Kivu, Rwanda - Sediment site 10cm | ecosystem: Environmental > Aquatic > Freshwater > Lake > Sediment | place: Rwanda: Western Province, Lake... | reverse complement strand
GAAAATCCAGTGATAGTTCAATTCCCAGGCATTTGTGCCTCCCAACCGAACCGTCCGATCGGCCGAAGGATCCGAGTGAACCAGCGTCTCGGGAGCGTAGCTTTTGCCGAGCGAGAAGGACACGACCGTGTTGGAATCCGAGTATCCGGCGTAATCAAAGAAACCTGCGGGAATCGCAGTTACGCGGTAAAGGGTCAGATTGTAGATGTGCCCAGCGATAAACAGACTTGGATTCTCATGCTGGGCCAGCGCTGTGCCTGCCATGCTGCCCCAGCGTAGTTTGTCCTTTGAGACTGTGATTGCTTCGCGGTAAGGAAGAATCTGCTCCGTGTACCAGACGTTTGAGTAGTACCGTGGCGTGTCAGTCCCGTACCAGATCGTCATCACGGCGTAGGGGTACGAGACCAATCCCGTCGCCGCCAAAGCGGTCAACTGAGTTCCCGGTTGCTTCTCGATCCGAATCCGGTAGACAGTCGCACCCGAAGCGGCGTTGTAAGGATACAGACAATCGGTTGTGTCGAGTTCCGACACATAGGTATCGACATCACCCCATGCGATCCGCACCTTGCGCATAGCGTGGAAGTTGCCGTTTCGGGTGTATTCTTCGATCGGGTATCCATCAACCTCGTAGGTCGCAATCGTGCTCACGGTCCGTACCCTCCCAGGTCTGAAAGGGTTTCGCGGAGGCCCTGAAAGTTCTCAGACAGGTTGGTGATTCCGGTCTTGATCTCCTCCAAGTGCGAGGACATCGTGCGTAACAGGTCAACCATCTGCCCAGCCTGTTCGGCGGTTACACCTTCGGCTTGCTCGCTGGAAGCTGCGGGGGTAGCCGGAGCGTATCCTCTCGCTTCCACAAGACCAGGCCCCTCCCCGAATCGGGCTGCGTAGCCTTGTTCTTCCTGGATTCTGCTTTCGTCAGGTCGGGTCGCCCTCCGGCTGAGCGGCAACTCTGGCGCGGGAAACTGCACCGGTTCGGGCATGAGATCAGGCCCGACCAGTTGCGGGGCGGGCGGTGACGGCTCGCGGCCAGCGTACCGGTCCTCTCTGGTCTGTGCGTTCTGGACCACACGCCTAGCGGTAGCCACATCGGGGGGCTCGCCGATTTCCAAAGGCGGATTGAGGGCCTGGAACTCAGGCTCTGAGAGGCTTTGGCGTGGGCCAGGAATGCGTCCGAAGTCACCCGGCCTTGTCGCCTTGCCCTCGCCTTCGGGGCCTATACGGACGCTGCTGGATGGCTTGCTGGGCTCTCTCGGGATCCTACCGGGCAGTTCGGGTCCCGACATCGTTCCGGGCAGTTCGGGTCCCGACATCCTACCGGGCAGTTCGGGTCCCGACATCGTTCCGGGCAGTTGGGATTGCGCCTCGCTGGGCTGCTCCGTCCAGCCGCCGATGGGGGAGTGGATGACAGGGATGCCCTGGGAAAACGGAGCGAGAGTCTCGTCGCGCCCTGTTGGAGGCGGCGGAAAATCGGAAGACTGCGCTTCCGGTAGTTCAACGGGCCGAAACTTGCCGAGGCGCATTTTCCGGGCCTGCGCTTGCAATCGACCTCGTTGCTCGGCCGAGGCAAACTGTTGCCGCTTGGCCCGGAGCAATGCTTGCCGCATCCGAACGCGGTCTTCGTAAGTTGGAGAACCCGGAGGCTGCTTCGCGGATTCTGCGTCCTCAGAAGGCGTGCCAGCGTTTTGGAGATTTTCGTCATCCGGCATCAGTGATCCTCATGCTCGTTATGGCCACTTCGTTGCACCGGCCGGGTTCTTGATCGTCCCGACGCTGGTCCCGTTATGGGCCGTGAAGCTTGCCGTGACGACCGCCCCGACAGGACGCTTGTTTTCACGATCCAAGACTTGTTCCACCTGCTCGATCCGCATCCAGGTAAGTTCCCAGTAGGTCGTATCGTCCACGTACATCGCCACAACGGCCAAGTTCCCCACGACGGGATGGGCTGCTGGGTTGTCTTCGTAGACTCCCCACATGGCAATCGCATCGATACGATCACCCTCGGTACGAAGGAATTGCCCATCCGCCTCCGCGTCGCAATAGCGTCGGCAATTGCGCTCGATGATAAGCCGCATGTAATGGCAGTGGCCCTGCTGCACGCCGTGGAGTTTCACCATGAGTCCCTGGACCGGGTAGATGGCCGGAACTGTGTCATCACTGGCGGCTGCTGCACCAGATGTGAGAGTGCCGTTTGCACCGAAACTCACCCGACTTTGGATGTAACCACCTTGCTCAAGGTCCCATTCCCATTCGATCTTCGCAATCCTGGCGGTTCCCGTATAACCATGGGTTCCGTCGAGTGAGAAAGTTCCGGCCACGGAATCGCCGGGGAAATTCGCTGGGGTGTGGTTAAACAGATCGTAGTAACCCACCCAGTCTTTGTTGCCGGCGTCGCGCAGAGCGCCTCCAGATGTGTTGCTGGCCACGATCGGGACGAGATTCCCGCTGTGAGTGATCTTCCATCCCCATACGGTAGATTCACTTCCCACGGCTGCATTTTTTCCGTCGATAACGCCCATTGGATTTCTCCTTCAGGCAATGAGGTTAGCATGGCTGAACCACAGTTCCGTGTAGCCCTGCCAAACTGATGTCCACCCCTTGAGATTTTGGTTCAGCCCCCGGTTGATGAGGCTGTCCTCCGAAGTGAGAATGTCGAATATCTTTACGGGGTACTCGCTGCCCCATTTGACCGTCGTTTTCAAACTGTCCCAATTAACCAGTTGCCGGATCACCGCCCATTGGAGGTCGAACAGTATCCCAAATGACTGGTGTTTCGTGCGGACGATCACTTCCCATTGCAAGGCTATGGAATCGGCATTCGAGGCCCGCCGATCACGCACTCTTGTCTGAGTAGCCCAGACCATCGCCTCTGGACGATCAGCCGTGGAAGTCACTTGTCTGATCGGCTCTCGGGAATCGCCAGTGAACTTGATTCGGTTGCGGCTCTCGATGAGATTCGTAAAGTGCTTCCCGGCGGCAAGAAGATCAGTTGCCGTCGAAGTATCCTCCAACAGATCCCAAATCCCATCATGCAGATCCCAAAACGGGTTCCCGGCCGCCATTCGTCAGGTGCTCCCCATCACGGCGTCAAGTCGAATCTTGCCATCGCGCAGCCGTTCCAGAAAATTGTCCTTCCACACTCGTCTCCAGGCGTGGCCATGCCGTGGCAATCCAGCTTGGTCATAGTCTTGGGCCCCCCGCGATTCGTACAACCACAACCCAGCGGCGACGGCTGTCCAGTGCTGGACTGACGTGGGCGTAGCGCCCGCCTCAGTCTGAAGAGGAATGGCGTAGCCGACGCAGCGCGCAACGTCGTCCAGCTCCTCGCTGCAAACGCTGATCGCATACGCAATTCGCGTTGCAGAAGAGGTGTTACTGTCGATGGCGGCCCAATCCGCCACGTTGTCTTTCCCGTAGACGGTTTCAATGTCACTCTGGGCGCAGTACGAACTCATTCCACGACAGTCCTTCTGGAGAGAGGCGAATCTGCAAGGCGGCCTACCGGCTTGCGCGGCAACCCAGCGACCTGCGGTTGGTAAATCCTGAAATCGCCCTGCTTGGCGCTGCGCAGCGCACTCGCGTAGGCGGTCATCGCAACATCGATCGCAGCCCGGTCTTTCATGAGCATCGACAACTCCAATTCGCACCGCCTGACAAAGGCGTCGTACACGGCGATGTCCAGATCAATCGGGTCTGTAATCCGATACATGACCCCAGCTCTGCTTGTCGCAACGGCCGCAGAAAGCGTCATGTTGGTCGTGCTCGCCACTGATTTGATGCTCTGTTGCTCGCCGTATCGCTCCGTTCCGGAAAGACCGGATGGCCGTGCCGAGGAACTTGTTCCAATGCGAAGGATTGAACCAATCATGCCGGATTCAAATGCAGTTCCAGATCCCGTTACCGTCGTGAAGCCTTCAGTTACGGTGATGGTGCCCTTCGCATCTAAGGACAAGTCGTACCCCGTCCAGACAATATCGCGCGGACGGCGAATGTACGGAATGTCCAGGGTCTCGTCGTCGTCGGCCGGGGGATGCCGATACAGGGCCATCCGGCCATACAGATCAAGCGGCGAACCAATGGCATAGAACTCGATGCTGCCAGTAGTGTCCTCGAAACGGTTGAGCTGTTCGATTTCTTCCTTCGAGAGCGGAAGACCCAACGTCCAAGTGTCCTCGTCCATTGGGTGAGCGAGTGACAGAAAATCGTTGGGCAGTGCGTACCAACGAGGATAGAGAGTGTAGGTCGTCGAGGTGATGTCCTCGATCGGACACATCGTTCGGTCCAGGGTGATGATCGTGCTCGTCTTGCATTCATCGACATCACAGACGATCGGCGGATCGCCCAACCGGACCGAAGCATCCTGTGTCCACGTCGGCCAGGTTGCCCCAGTGAGCGTCAACATCCGTTCGTACAGTCCGCCCGTGAGATCGAAGGAAACGGTCCCCGTCGTCTGGGGTGCGTGCATGACAAGGCGCGCATTGGAATGCAGGAAGGACCAGTTTCGCTCCTGAGGGATGTGCCTGTAAGCTGCGCGGATTGCCTCCCTGCGGAGAGTCTGATCCGCACCGACACCAAGTCCGCGGGCGAAGTATTCCAACCGCTCGATCACATCGGAGTAGGTGAAAAGGTATTGGGCGCTCACAAATTCCCCTTCAGGCGTTCTGCCGTGGCTTCCGTTAGTTCAGCCTTCTTTTTCCCGTCGATCTTGCCGCCGTGGTCGCGCTGAACGATCCGATCCACTTCCCTGTTCACAATGTCCGGGGCCACTTGATAGGGCCTATCGAACGGATCGGAGTCCGGTTCGCGTTGCTTTACGGTCACAGCGCCTTCACAGGCGTAGTTCAATTCTTCGCACCGTTTCTTAATGTATGCCTTGGCATTGTCATGCGGCACCCACGCCTTCGGATCGTTTGGCACACCCGGTGCGCACAACCCCGGACAATAGGTCGCGCCCGAGGGACTGATCCCGTGTCGATGCGCATTTGCATAGGCGCGCCTGCGCCGGAGACTTTCGGCATCGCCTTCCCCGAAGCCGTCGCCCCAGTTGGCGACAAAGCTTGTGTCTGTGTGTAGATACGGAGTCGGAAAGCAAAACTCCATCGGCGCTTCACACTGTTGGCATCTGAGTTGACCGCGGAGTTTCTCCATTTCGGCGTGGGACTGTAGCAGTTCGAGTCGAAAGCCGCAGTCGGGGCAAGTGTAACGGTATGTCGGCATCGCTTACCTCCCGCCCTGCTGTGTCTCTTGAGGGCCCTGGCGCGCTGCCTGCATTGCAGCAAGATTCACTTCGGGAAGCTTCACCCGGTCCAAAGGCAATTCCAACGTCTCGGCCGCCATGTCCATAAACGCATTAAACGGCTGCGTCACGCCCATCTGGGCGAACGGTGCAAGGATCGGCAACACGTATTGGGCAAGCGTCTGCAAATCAGACATCTGTTTCTGCCGATTCTTCCGCCGACCCGAACCGGCCTCGACGCTGTAATCCATATCGCACGCGGCCTCGCGCTCATCGTCGGTGTTCACGTAAGCCGCCCACCACATGGTCAGCGGTCCGTATTTCCCCGGATCATCTACCACAGGTTCCCGAAACAGCGGCGCCACGGTCTGCGGGCCGACATAGAGTCGAGTCATCTGGCCCTCCTTGGCGGCGCAGGCAGCGTTGAAATCCTCTACGGCATCGGCGTAGTCATTGGGCCGGCTGCTCGCGTAGGACTGTCTGATTCCAGCCTCTTCGGCAGAGCGAATCTGCGTTTGTCCCTGTTGGCCGAACATGAGCGGAACCATCCCGCTCGCCGATTCGTATGCACGTTCCACGGCGCTCAAGATGCGCCACGAATCGGTGTTGACTGGAGGAAATTCAATCACCTTGAACAGCTTGTCAACTTCCCGTGCCGAATCGTCGTCAACCGGGACAGTCTGAAGGTCCGGGCCCGACACGATCGCCCGAAACAATGCCTCATCCAACAGCTTGGATGTCACGATGATCTGCCGCGAGGTTGTCCGAATGCGGCACATCAGGAAGGCGTAGAGATGGTCCAGAAAAATCTGGAGCGGCAGGGGGCCTTCCAAAGGCGACGTGGCCCAAGCATTGTCCGTGTTCGGGTACACGTCCATCGGCGTGCAGGGAAAAGGATTGTTCACGTCCTCAAAGAACGCTATTGGCCAAGCCAAGCGGGCTGTGAGTTCTTCCGCCGTCACGGTCTCCCAGATGGACCTGGGAACATTCAAGGGATAATCCAATCCCGGCAGGATAGCGAGATAAGCATGCCGGCCTAGCGACTTGAGCGCTTCGGCCCGACCCTTGAGATCGTCGCCAGCCTGGAAGAACTGCTGCCCCAGCCCGACACGCGACCAGATTTCGTACCAGATGCAGACATCGCTTTCGGCGGACAACTGCGGATCGGATACGCCAAACGCACCCTCCTGCTCGCCCTTCATTTGGTCAACTGCTGCTTTTCGGGCGCTGCGGACCTCTTCGACGGGCACACCCCAATACTCAGCCAGCTTCCATGCTTCCCAGTGATTTTCACGGATGACGTATCCGAGATCGCGCCACTGGTTGTTGTCCGGATCAATCAGGAGATGGTCGACGCTCCCGAAAAAGGTTGCCGGGATGGAACCCGTAGGGCCGTCGACCATTTCGTGCCAACCAATCCCGCGTCCTTTGACAAGACCTTCCTGGGCGATGAGTCGCTGTTGGCGCTTAGCGCCGTACTCCTTGGGAGTGTAGGAGAGCCACCACTGAAGGAACCATGCAAGCGCTTCCTGCTCCATGCCAGCCTTCAGAACTTGGGGAGCGAGGGCCAAAAGGCTCAGAAGGCGCGGGGGCACGGGAGGGGCGGCAGCGGTTACGGTTCTGGTCGGCACCTTGGCGCACGCCCAGGGCAACACCAAGGAAAGAAACTCCCTGGTCTTGTTCAGGCGTGGCTTGTAGTAAAGATCGTCTCCGTCGCCGTCTGTCGAGAACCGGAGTTCCGCATCGCTCGTATCGACGTAGAGTTGGCGGTAGTTCTTTCCGAGGAAACCCCACAGACGATCTGCCGTCTTGCCGAAATGCCGATACTTGTGAACGCGGGCGCGCTTGATCTGCTTACGCCACAGTTCCACGATGGACCGCCAGTATTCCATCCGATTGTTCCTTCACTCCTTAGACTTGTCGGTCTGCGAATGCCGCCTGAAGATGTTTCGAGATTTCGGCTGGACTCTCCGGCACGAATTTCCGTGGCCTGCCGCGGCGCCGTGGTTGATCGGCTGGGTAGGTAACAGGGGCAATGGGAACCGGTCTGGGTTTCGGCGCAGCGACAGGATCGATCTGGGGTTCGTCGGGCTGCATCGCTTGGAGACGCGATTCAGTCACAAGATGATCCACTTGTCGCTCGATCGCGGCCAATCTTTGTTCGATCCTGCTCAGCCGATCTGGCAAGGCATTCAAGAGTTCCTGCCCTTTCGATAGGCGGAAAATGCCTTTCATCGGGGCGGTATTGGGCCCGGTTTCAAGTTCCTGAGATTCCTCGAATTTCCCCGGAAGACTTGTCCGCTCATCGTCGATGTGCCAGCAGAATCTAAGGATTCGCAGTCCTTGCTCGCCGTCGGCAAACAGGATGTCGGCACAATCTCTGTGCGGATTCACAACGATTCCGCCAATGTGCTCGCTGAAGTCAAGTTGGGTCGAAACTTCCACGAGGTCGCCTACATTGAGCAGACTGTAGTCAAACGGTTGTCGCTCGTTCATCTTTGGGATTCCTTTGGGTTACGGTGCGGTAATAAAAGGACGGGCATGGCCCATTGCACGCTGCCGGGCGCGAATCCGTTGCCGTTTTTCCTGAAGCCTTTCAGAGACGGTCTTCGGCTTGCCAAGCTGCATTTCATGTTCTGCCGATTGGGGTTCGTGATACTGGGGGTCCATGTGGGCCACGTATTCCAAGGCCACCAGCAGGTCTTGCCGCATTTTGCGGCGTTTCTCCGGATTGTTCGGGTCCATCTGGGCAAGCTTGATCTGCCGATCGAGTTCAGGGCATATCCCCTTCATTACCTGGAGAAGGGGCAGACCAGCATACGGTCCGCTTCCACGGACCATCATCCATGACAATAAGCCCTCTTCACGGGCGGCTGGTTGATTCGAGCCCGGGAAGAATCCAGCCAACGGTCCCTGCCGTCTCGGCTTGACGCCAGCTTGCACGAGCGCCGACCAATACTGCTGGGCGACAGATCGGCAACTGGCCGTGGGCGTCTCCTTTCCCATGTCCCGATCCATGACAATGGCCTCGAAGCGCATATCGCCCTGCCTCGCGGCAATCTGCGCGGCCCATGAATGCGCATCGCCCTGTTGAAGGTCGAAAGCATCATAGAGCCACCGGTGCTTCTCCTCCGGATCAATGGCCACAAAGACCGTACCGCAGTGCTTCCGACCTGGGTCCACACCGATGATCCGGCACCATTCGTTTGTCGGCACGGGAAACGGCTCGCAACCGTGGACGCCATTCGGCTCATAATGCCGGTAGATCAGCCGCGTCGTGATGGCGTTCTCGCCGTAGAAGCGGACTTGAATGTCCTCTTCCGTCGTCAGCGTATCGAGCATGAAGGCGCGAGCATTCTCATCGATGTAGGGGTTATCCGTAAGGAGAAGCCGGATCACTTCGATGTAAGAAGAGCCTGTTTTGGCCTTCTCGCAGAGTTCATACATCTCCGGGCCGCCCTCTTGCGCCGTGGCCAGCCAGATAAGCTTCCCGTGATGCTTGAGGAGCCGCGGAATCATTTCGTTGATCCACGGACCGGGGCTGTGTAAGTCCTCGTCGAGCAAGGCAATGTTGATCTGACGGCCGCGAGGCGGGCGGCTGTTCGAGCTTCTCCACAGGAGCTTCCAGCCAGTCGGCAAGATGGTCGAAATCCGAGGAATCTGCTGCGCGAAGTTCTCCCAAGCGTGCTTCACCTGATGAGGAGGAATGAACGGAGGGGCGTCAATCCACTTTTCGCTGTACGCCAAATCATATGGGTCAAGACGAGTTGGATTATTCGGGTCCGGCCTCACGGCCCGGAACTTGCCCGTGTGCTCATCGCGGATCAACTTGAATTCTCCAGGAAGGAACATCTTCCGGAAGATAGGGTCGGTAAGATGATCCTGATCGTATCCCACGACAATGGCACGCCCATCCCGTTTGGGATACTTGCCGTAGGGATCCTTTCCCAGAAGCGCTCTCGAAAGCTCCAGGATTCCGTGAAACGTCTTGGTTGCTTGGTTCGCGCCCGTCAGGATGCGTATGGGCTTGTCGCTGGCATGAAACGATTCAGCCTTGGGCAGAGGCTTGGCCAAGCGGATCGCCTCCATTTCAAGCTGTGCAATTCGGCCTGCCAATCGGTTGACCTCAATGGCCAAGACAGGCACGGATGCCTTCAGTTTGCGCGGGGGCGGCTGCGGCTGCGGTGGAAGCTCGATGCCGCCAGTCAGGATATTCAGATCGGCTTCAGTCAGTTGAAATGTCATCCGCATCGGCTCCCAGCGCTTCGCGCAGAACAGCCAATTTCACTTGGGCCTGTTCGAGGGACTCCTCCTCCTCTACGGTCTCCGGCGAAAACTTCAGCAGGGCGTGGATTATCAACGTCAGAATCTTGACCCTGCTTGGGTGTTTTACGCCGAGGTTCTGGTATTCCAGCCGCAATTCGTTTGCCACGCCGGCAGGTCCGCCCCATTCCGCCAAAAGTGCCTCGACCAACGCCTGCGCGTTGGCTTGGGCTTTAGGGTTCATGAGGATCTTAGATAGACTTTTGGCGACGGTGGACACGACACGATCCTCGTGACTTCGACACTCAGTTTGGGTTCAACCGATCGCTTGCGCGAATCACGGCAAACGAGCAATCGGCCCTCGACGTGCAGGGCCGTCGTCGGCCGGATCGCTGCCAATCGCCTTGCCACATCCCCGTAGGCTATCGTTTCATAAAGGTGCCCATTCACCTGGAAAATGGGCCGGGCCACGACAGTCCTGGCAGTGGGACAATCCAGCAACACCGGCTTGGCATGCAGCCGCCCAACGATCCGAACGATAGGCGAGGGTATCAGTATCAGGTCTTCTGTTGCATCTGACGTTCTGTCAACCATCGGCGACCTTTGCAAAAAGGGCAGTCAGTCACACGTGCTCGGCAATTGCACACGTATGCTGGGATGCCAGCCAAGGCTTCTTTTCTCGCTTCCTCGATTAGTTCCGCAAATTTCGTCCGATTGACCTCTTCTCCGCCGTCCAATTGCGCCAGGGCCAAGAAATACTTGGCAGCCATGTTGATCCGATTCAGGCAGCAGATAAACTCAGAGCGCCTCACAAACACCTCGTGGAGGCGCTCTGGTACTCCGCGACCTAATGCGTCACGCACTTTGCGCGGCATGGTTTACCCAGCGGCCGGCGGCATCTTCAACGGGAAGGCGTCCACCAGGACGATCGCCGTACTGTTGGCTGTGTAGGATGCCGCCGTATCCAGCGTGCCAATCACGAAGTCTCCGGCCGGTACGGCAGCGAGATCCCTGATCTTGCCCAAGGCTGATGTCATCACGGACATCCATGCCACGAAATTGCCCACACCGCCCGTTTCGACCGAGCAGGGGCCGGACACGAGGACGTAGAACAAGTCGTCGTCCGCAATCGTGTTACCGACTGTGTAGGCGTCGTCCAAAGGCAGGGCAACGGCACCTTCCGTGTTCGCGGGGAACGTGCCGATGCGCCGGCGAAAGTCCAAACTGTCCGTGATGGAGAACTCGCAGAACCTCCTGGCAATCGTGATGGCCGCCCCCGTGTCGTTTTTGACGACCATCAAGCCGATCAGGTAACCCGTTCCGTGCTCAGTGTCCTCGGTCCAGAAGACCTGGCCTTCCAGTTCGGACTTCCAGGAATCGTTCGGCGTCAGAACGCCGTCCGCTGCCGTGTAGCCACGGGGAAACGGAAGGCACTTGCTTCCCAAAAGCATCGTCATTTTTTTAGTCCTTTCAGTAAGGGTCTGTGCCCTTCTCGGCGATCAGCCAAGACCAATCACCGCTAAGTTCCAGTACCAGCCGCGCTGACGGGCGCAAGTTTCGCCAGAAACGCGGGCGACTGGATCTTCAAGTTGCCGTAGGCGTCCAGGGCAATGAGTTGCTCCGACGTGGCGATGTCGTAGTCCTGCACTGTTTCGATGAGCTGGGATTGCATCGAACAGAGTTCGATTTTGTCCCATTGCAAAAGGTAAGCGACCGCTTCCGGCACACCGTACTCCGTGGCGATTTCAAGACCTTCATAACTGAGCGTCTTGAAACCGAGCTTGGCCAGCGTGCTGTCCCGCATGGTCTCAAAGCGCTGGCTGGCCTGAAGCGAGTTCTTCGCCTGGCGCAGGAGGTTCGCCGACATGATGCAGATGTCGTACTTGGCTGATTGAAGAATCAGGCCGTAGGTAACGGCATAAGCGAGCGCTTCCTGCCATTGATACCACCAGTTTGCGATCGTCCCGTTGAAAAGGGTCGAGTTGTAATCGACAACAATCGGGGACCACCAGCAGTATTCGGCATATCCCGTGCCTGTCGGCCAGCCTCCGCCGGTCTCAGGGGTCCAGGTTCCCGTGACACCCAACGCGGTCGAGTGACCGGCGTAGCTGTCGCTCGGATTCCCGACCGGAGAATTCGTGACGGTGCCGGTGGTGGCAAAAATCGACTCCAACCCGTGCAAGTCACGGTTCGTCGCCGTGGCATTTCCGTCGAGGTAGAACTTCTCGGCGAAGTGCGTAATGAAATCATCGGCCACTTCCGCCAGGGTGTCGGCCAGGATTTTGAACCAGCCGGACTTCCCCTGCGTCGCAAGGCGCTCGAACTTCGTCACGCTTTCGCCGAGGTCCCACGATCTCCACGGAAGTTTGGCGACGCGCTTGGTGACGGTCTGCGGAAAGCTGATCGAAGCGGGACTTCCGGCACCGGTGCGAATGCGCCGGCGTCGGAATCTCGGACGCCACTCCATCTGCTGACCATCGTGGTTGTAAGTCTCCCGTCCATGGGCGCGCAGTTCCGCGACGAAGGCGCTCTGGCGTTTGATCGGTTCGCACTTCTCCTTGATGTACTCGTTGAGCGCCGACACCTCAACGCGGGCCGGCGTCGCAATGTGTGATGTAGTTGCCATCCAAAGTCTCCTTGTGGCAGTGGGTACAGATCACTACCGGCGCCTCAGGTGGGAGCGAAGTGGCGCCGCGCGGGAGCGCATGGATGGGAGCAGACGCGCAGAGGAGCAGTTCAAAAGGGCAGCGTCCGGGTCCGGTTTTTGGGAGTGGCCGGCTCGCTGCCCACCGCACCGCCCGGTTGCTCCCAGACCGAGCGGCCGTGTATTCGTTAGCGTTCAGCCGCAAGAGCCTCAAAGCACTTCTCGGCCGGTATGCCTTGCTGTCGCATTTGTCTGAACCGTTCCGCGACAGTATCCGGCCCCACGGCGGCACCGGCGGGTGGCGGCTTGTGCTCGGCCTCTCTCGGCACCTTCTTTGTTGGTCGCGGTGTCGGCATCGCCCCTTTCGCAAACCTCAACGCCGCCTCCCAGCGTGCCGCGCCCTCGGGCATCGTCTGGCACACGGGATCATCGTAATAGACAGCCTCCGTTTTCTTGCCGAGCGGCGTGTACTCGCCCTTGTCATCGAAGAACTCAGCCGTGTGTTGCTGAACCCAAGCACGAACGGCGCCGATCTGCGTCGCTTGCGTCACGCCGGATTCGAGCGTGGCGACACGTTGCGCAAGCGCCTTGAACGCTTCAGAACCCGAAAGCGCCCGCTCGGGGCTGCTGACCACATCGAACATCCGTTTGGCAAAATTGCGGTACGCCTGCGCAGATCGTCTCTTGGCCTCATCGCTCGCGCTTGAGTTCGGCCCCAGACTCTCCAGAAGCAGTTCGTACTCCTCAAAACTGCGAGGCAGAACCGTCTCTTCTTGGGGACTGGTTGACCGTTGCCGCGACAGGAGATCCTCGGCACCACGATCGCCATACGCCTCGCGGACCCGTCGACCGAGCCGAGCGTCATCGTCCGCTCGCCCACGCAGCTCGACCAGACTGGCCACGGCCCGGGCTGCCTCTCGATCGTTAGCGTACTTGGTTGACCACTTGTATGGCGTCAGCCGATCGAGCAGAGATAGGAGAGGGGCTTCGGAATCGCCTTCGTCACCGGACTCTTCCGCTCCCTCTTCGGCTGTACTGCTTGTCTCAGATTCAGTCGACTCTGCCGCACCGCCCTGTTTGGTCTCTGATTGCCCGGAGTCGCCGGCAGAATCACCGGCCTTCGTCTGAGCAGCCTCTTCAGCCGCTTCTGCGGCAACCATCTCCTGGAGTGT
>Ga0172364_10003073_pt1 | contig 13312 bp, 13 predicted proteins | sample LakKivSesite10cm_FD_114545 | JGI IMG/M metagenome (GOLD analysis project Ga0172364, IMG submission 114545) | Sediment microbial communities from Lake Kivu, Rwanda - Sediment site 10cm | ecosystem: Environmental > Aquatic > Freshwater > Lake > Sediment | place: Rwanda: Western Province, Lake... | reverse complement strand
TCGTGGCCAACTCAGGTCACTTCAACGTAGAAGTTGATATCCCTGCTTTGGCTTCCTTGTCCAAGGCCAGAAGGAGGATCCGGGAGTTTGTGGACGAGTACAGGTTGCGCAATGGACGCAAGGTCTATCTTCTGGGCGAGGGACGGCTGATCAACCTGGCCGCCGCAGAAGGCCATCCCGCGATGGTCATGGACATGAGCTTCGCCAACCAGGCGCTGTGCACCCTGTATCTCAGCCGCAGAGGCCGGACTCTCGCCCGGGCGGTCCATCCCGTCCCCGGGGAGATCGATGAGCAAATTGCCCGCCTCAAGCTTCGGTCAATGGGAATCCGCATCGACCGGCTGACTCCGGAACAGAAAAGATACTTAGCGGCCTGGGAAGAGGGGACCTGAGTTCAGGGCTTCTGTTTTTCCTTTTCTTTGATCGCCTTGAGGTAGGATTCCGCTTGCTCTTTCATCCCCGGGTCTGAAATCAATGGGAGAATCTCTGCCAGGATTTCCTCTGCTTCCCGGAGATCGTTGTTTTTGAAGTGAGCAGCGGCCAGACTGAACTTGTAGGAAATGTCGCTGGGGAGGAGCTTGAGGGCCTGTTTATACGATTCGATGGCCGCAGGGAGCTTGCCTTGAACTTCTAGGATATAGCCTCTCAGATTGTAACCCAGATGATACCGGGAGTTGGTTTGGACGGCCTTGTCTACAAAGAAGAGGGCCATGTCCCAGTTCTGACGCAGCGAATAAAGCCTGGCAAGATTATAATAGGGCAGCTCCTTGTGTCCATAGTTTGGGTCAGCGATGACCTTCTTAAATTCTTCCTCAGCCCTGTCGGGAAAGCCCATCTCCTGAAAAACCATGCCGAGGTTGTTGTGGGCCTCGGTGAATGAGGGAGCGACCTCCAGGCACTTATGGAAATATCTCTCCGCCTCCCGGAGATCGCCTTTCATCGAATAGACCAGACCCAGAGCGTTCATCGATTGGTGGTGCCTGGGGTCAAGGGAGAGCGCCTTGTTGAAGAAACGAATGGCCTCGTCCAAGTTGTTATTGTTCAAATGCACTGCCCCCATCGAGTATTGGTATTGAGGGTCTTTCTCTTTGGCCATCTGGAGCTTTTTTTGCGAAGACGCGCATCCCATTAGACTCAAACTCAAAGCGATCACTAAAATGGCCGCTTTTTTCATGTCCACCTCATTCCGGGCTATTCTCTTTTGAGTGCCCGAAGCATCAATTCCCCAAGAGAATCCCTGGGGCTCTTATTTTCGTAAAGGACCCGATAGACTTCGGTCGAGATGGGCATCTCGACACCCTCCCTGAGGGAGAGGTTGCGGACGGATACGGTCGTCGTGATTCCCTCCGCCACCATCGGCGTTTCGGACTGGATCTCGGCCAGAGTGCGCCCCTTGCCGAGCTCGTAGCCCACATGATAATTGCGGCTCATCCGGGCCGTGCAGGTGAGGACTAAGTCTCCAATCCCGGCCAAGCCTTGAAAAGTCTCTTTTTTCGCGCCAAGCTTTAGGCCAAGCCGGGTCATTTCGGCGATTCCCCGGGTGATCAGAGCCGCCCGGGTGTTATGACCAAAGCACAAGGCATCCGAGATTCCCGCGGCCACAGCAATCACGTTTTTGAGCGCGCCGGCTAGCTCGACCCCAGTGACATCACTGCTCGTATAGGCCCGGAAATGGATGTCGGAGACCAAGTGCTGGAGCGTCCGCGCGGCCTCAACTGAAGCCGAGGCGATAACCACGGCTGTAGGATGCCTTTGAGCCACCTCCCGAGCGAAGCTCGGGCCACTGAGGACGGCAAGTCGGGGGAGCGAATGCGGGGAAAAGACTTCGTTCATCACCTCGGTCATCCTCTTGAGCGTTCCTTCCTCAATTCCCTTGGCCAGACTGACGACAATCTGGTCCGCCCGCAGGGCGGACGCAATCTCCTCGAAGATCCGTCGGCAGAAGCGGGAAGGGACGGCAATGAACACAACTCCGGCTGAGGCCGCTGCTTCCTGGATATCGGCCGAAAAATCAACTTCCGGAGGAAACCGGAAACCGGGAAGAAAGACGGGGTTCTGTCGGGTCTTGAGGAGCTCGTCCCGGATGTCTCTTTCCCTGACCCAGAGCCGGGTATTGAGACCCCGCCGCCCAAGGTGGAGGGCAAATGCGGAGCCCCAGCTGCCGCCTCCAATAACCGCCGCATCCATCTCCAGCTATCCTTTTTGAAGATCTGTCCTCTGTCCGAGCTTTCTCTCTCGGCCCTGGCAGAGACGCTGAATATTGCCGGCATGACGTATGGCGATGAGGCCGAAAACCGCCAGCCCGAGCGCGGCCAGACCGCCGTCGTTTGAGCCAAAGTAAACAACGATAGGAAACGACAAGGCGGCCAGCAAAGAGCCAAGAGAGACATAACGAGTCGCCGCAATCACTCCTACAAAAACCCCAAGGCCGATCAAAAAGGGGACAGGCGCCAGGACCGCATAGGACCCCATGGCCGTCGAAACTCCTTTTCCCCCCTTAAAGCCCAGAAATACGGGAAAACAATGGCCAAGGACGGCCATCAATGCGACTCCCAGAGGAACCCATCTTTCCGTAGGAAAAGCTTTGAGCGCCAGCCAGACCGGAAGAGCCGCTTTTAGGACGTCGACAATCAGGACGGGGAGCGCATATCTCCAGCCCTTGAGCCTGAGAACATTGGTGGCGCCGGTACTCTCGCTCCCGAACTGACGAATGTCCTTGCCCTCGCCCATTTTGAACGCTATGTAACCCGAGGGGATACAGCCGAGAAAATAAGACGCCAGAAGCCAAATCGCTTTCATCGGAGAGGAAACTCCCCAAGAACGGAATACTCGGCTCCTGAGGGCTTGAGAATACTCCGGAAGAGGGTGAATTTTCGGACGCTCATCTCCCCGAACCTCCGGCTTTCAGAATTGGCCATTTCCCGGATTAGGGGGCCGAGACCGAAAGCTGACTTGACCCGGCCCAATGTCAGATGGGGATGGAAGGGCCGTTTTTCCCGTTCAAAACCAAGCCGGGCCATTTCTTTTTCGATCGCTTCCTGCAAGGCCATAAGTTGGGGCACCTGAACGACGCCCACCCAGAGGACTCGCGGATTCTTTTGCCCGGGAGGAAAAGTCCCCGTGCCTTCAAGGACGAGCGTGAAAACGCCGTGCCGAAGGGAGATATCTTCCAAGACCGAAAAAACCCGAGCCGATTCCGTCTCTGAGATTTCCCCCAAGAACTTCAAGGTGAGATGCATCCCGGCAGCGCCGGCCCATCTCACGTTATGGGCCAGGGGCTTAAGCTCATTGACAAAAGCCTCGAGGGCTTTCTTCAGGCCCTCTTCAAGCTCGATGGCAATGAATGTTCTCATGACGGTGTCCTCAACAGATGCCGCCGCACCATATCCAGTGCCTTCTGAGCCGACTGAAGCTTGACCTGTTCCCTCATTCCCGGGAAAAGGTTTTTTTGAACTTCCGTCCCGCCCTCCCAGGCCAAAGCGGTGAAGACCAACCCGACGGGTTTCTCCGGGGTTCCACCCGCCGGTCCGGCAATGCCCGTAACCGCCAGGCCGAGGTCGGCTCGGGCGCGGCTGCGGACTCCCACGGCCATGGCCTCAGCGACCGAATGGCTGACCGCTCCGAGCTTTTCGATAAGACCCGGCGAGACACTCAAAAGATCGACTTTGGCGGCGTTGCTGTAAGCCACAACTCCCTCCAAAAAATAATCAGAGCTTCCGGGGACATTGGTCAAGCGGTGACTGATCAAACCCCCGCTGCACGATTCGGCAACGGCTATGGACTTTTTCCGCTCCTTCAAGAGCTTCCCAACAACCTCTTCCAGGCTTTCGTCGGATGCTGAAAAAACATTTTCCCCCAATCGCCTGATGATATGAGATTTCAGCCGGTCGAGTTTTTTCTCCGCCTGAATCAAGCTCACACTCGAAAAAGCCGAGAGATGAATCTCAACCTGTCCCGGGGAGGCAAGGATGGTCAGGCCGAGGTCCCCTCTTTTGGGGTAAAGATCGGAGATGAGTCCTTCGGCCATGGATTCGGTCAGACCGGCCGCTTTGAGAACGCCCCGGATCAGGTGCCCGCGCGCCTCTTTCTTGAGCTCCGGCCAGACGAACTTCTCACATAACGGCTTGAGCTCATGGGCCGGGCCGGGGAGAAGAAAAATTTTCTTCCGGCCGACGCTTATCCGCTGGCCGGGAGCCGTTCCGTTCTCGTTGGGGAGGACCTCAGCGCCGCGGATGACGAATGCCTGTTTCCTGTTGGCTTTCGGCATCCGCAGATGCCGCCTCCGGAAACGGTCTTCGATCCGCTTTAATACTTCCTGGTCGAGAACCAAGTCCTTTCCTAGCGCGCGAGCCACGGCTTCTCCCGTTATGTCGTCCCCCGTCGGACCCAAGCCACCCATAACCATAACGATTTCCGTCCGGCGAAGGGCTTCCCGAACCCGCACGCCGATATCCCCCGGATTGTCCCCAACGATTGTCTTAAAGGCCACCGCCCATCCGAGTTCATTCAGGCGGGCGCTGAGATACAGCGAATTGGTATCCTGGAAGTGCGGGGTCAGCAGCTCCGATCCGACCGCGATGATCTCGACTCGTCCCGGCAGCTCTTTCTTCACTTGAGGCTAATAAAAACGTGGAGGAGCACCTTGGCCATTATCGCCGCCACCAAATCATCGGCCATGATGCCCCAACCTTTCGGGAGGCGCTCCGCCTTTCGGATGGGGAAAGGCTTGACAATGTCTAAAAAGCGAAAAACAAGGAAGCCAACGACAAGCAGGCTCCATTCCGGAGAAACGGAAATCAGAACGAGGAGTTGTCCGGCCGCCTCATCGACGACAATTTGACTGGGGTCTGGTTTCTTGAGCTCAGAAGAATAGGCCGTCGCCGCCGGAACTCCCAGCATTAACAATAGGAGGAAAAGCGCCACGACATAGGGCAGAGCCAGGGGGTGAAGAAGAAAGCGGTAGAGGAGCACGACCGCCAGGCTGGCCAGTGTTCCGGGTGCGACAGGAAAAAAGCCCAGCCCGAAAAAAGAGGCTATAATTCTCCACCTGGCTCTCATCGGACAATGATCCCGCGCAAATCATATACTCCCGTCCCGGTGATTTCAACTTTTTCAATCGGCCGGGTCGGTGAGACGGCCGGACCGTCCCGCTCGACAAAGACGACACCGTCCACTTCAGGGGCCTGGAACCGAGTCCGCCCGACGGCCGCGTTCTTGCCGGATGGACAGATCGACTCGATCAGAACATCGAGCCGCCGCTGCCGATATTTTTTAAGAATAGAAGCGCTTATCCCTGCCTGCAGGGCCATAATTTCATCCCGGCGTCTGGCCTTCTCGTCTTCCGGGACCGGATCTCCTAACGCAAAGGCGCAGGTCCCTTGTTCCGGAGAGTAGGTGAATACACCCAGGTGATCGAAGCGAGCTTGCTGGACAAATCTCTTCAATCTCCGGAACTCCGCCCGACCCTCGCCGGGGAATCCCACGATTATAGAGGTCCGGATGGCCACATCGGGCAGCGCCATTCGAATCCTCTCGATCAGTCGGAGGGCCCGGCTTCCGTCCATGCTCCGTTTCATCGATTTGAGGATGCGGCCTTCAGAATGCTGGAACGGGATATCGAGATAAGGGCAGATTTTATCTTCTTTCATAATCTCAAGAAGCCCCGGAGTGATCTCTTCCGGATAACCATAAAGCATCCGGATCCAACGGATTCCCCGCACATCGATTAGCCGGCGCAGGAGCCTGATCAAATCGCCTTGTCGTTTTCTGTCCCCGCCGAAGCCCGTCGTGTCCTGGGAAATCAGGTTGATCTCCTGAATCCCGCGTTCGGCCAGCGCCTCAGCTTCGGCGACAACGGATCGGATGCTTCGCGAGCGGAAGGGTCCTTTGATCAAAGGGATCGCGCAGAAGGCGCACTCATGGGAGCATCCCTCCGAAATCTTGAGGTAAGCCCAGCTGGGCGGGGTCGAGAGAAGACGAGGCGTTTCGTCATCGAGGAGGTACGTCCGCTGACCCCGTCGAAACGGCCTCATTTCGAGGGCTTCAGCAATATGATGAAAATCCTTCACTCCCAGCCAGACATCCACCGTCGGGTATTTTTGCTCCAATTCCGGTCGGAATCTCTCGACGAAACACCCAGTTACGACGACGGTCCTGGTCGGACAGCTTTTTTTCAGGCCTAAGGCTTTCTCGATGCCCTCTTCGGACTCCTTCCTAGCGGGCCGAATAAACCCGCAGGTATTGACTATGATCACATCGGCTTCTTCGGGACAAGGAAAGATCTCATATCCGGCCTTTTTCAGATGCCCCAACATGACCTCGCCGTCCACCAAGTTCTTGGCACAGCCGTAGCTGATGAGGGCGACTCGCCGGCCTCCCGAGGATGAGTTCCTGAAAGAAATGGGCGGCCCGCTCCTAAGGGTAGATTCGATACAGGAGACGGGGGAAGGGGATCGTCTCTCGGATGTGTTTGAGGCCGCAAAGCCAGGTCACTGTTCGCTCGAGCCCCATGCCAAAGCCGGAATGAGGGCAGGCCCCGAACCGGCGCAGGTCCAGATACCATTCGTAGGCTTCACGCGGCAACTTGTTATCTTGAAGGCGGCGCTCGAGCAAGGAGAGATCGTGAATTCGCTGACCGCCGCCGATGATTTCGCCGTAGCCTTCGGGCGCCATAACATCGACACCCAAGACAAGTTCAGGGCGGGCTGGATCGGGCTGCATATAGAACGCCTTGATTGCGGAAGGGAAATGGGTGATGCAGACCGGATTGGAAGAGAGATCCGAGATGAGCTTTTCTTCCGGGGCTCCAAAATCATCGCCGTAGACCATGGCCGAGCCTCTCTTTTGGAGATCGGGAACGACCTCATCGTAAGTGAAGCGGGGGAACGGCCTGCAAACGGCTTCCAAGGGTCGGAGATCCCGCTCGAGCTCCTCGAGGTCGCGCCGACGCCGGGTCAACACCCTATCGATAATGAACAGCACGAGGTCGGTCCCAAGATCGATCATGTCCTCGAGGGTGGCAAAGGCGACCTCCGGTTCAACCATCCAGAATTCGATCAGGTGGCGGCGCGTTTTGGACCTCTCCGCCCGGAAGGTCGGACCAAAACAATAGACTTTGCCGAAGGCGGCAGCCGTCGCCTCGTTGTACAGCTGACCGCTCTGGCTCAGGTAGGCTTTCTGGTCAAAATATTGGGTTTCAAATAGAGTCGTCGTGCCTTCGCAAGCACTCGGTGTCAATATGGGCGTATCCATGAGCCGGAAGCCTCGGCCGTCAAAAAAATCGCGAATGGCCCGGACGACCTCGGCCCGGATCTGGAGGACAGCGTGCGGCTTGCGCGAGCGGAGCCAGAGATGGCGATGCTCCATCAGAAAGGGAGTGCTATGCTCTTTTGGAGTGATCGGATAGTCCTCGGCAATCTGGATCGTTTTGAGCTCGTTCAGGCTCAACTCATAGCCCCCGGGAGCCCGTTTATCTTCTCGCACCGATCCTCTGACGATCACCGACGATTCCTGGGTCAGGGCATCGAATTCTCGAAAAAGGGGATGGTCTTTGGTGGCACTGAACAGGGTGACTTGGACGATACCGGTTCCATCTCGGATGAGGAGAAAACGGACCTTGCCGCTCGAGCGCTTGTTATAAACCCAACCTCGGATTTCAACATCTTCCCCGACGTGATTTCCGAGATCCTCAACATAGACCCAGTTCATGGCCGTCCCATTATATGGGAACGAGATGGCCCGGTCAAATCGACACAAAGCTCAAACGAAAGCCCGAGAGAGGCTTGAGTTTTTGCCGGGACTGTCATATTGTGATGGCCCGATGGCTGAAGTCAAACCGTTTGTGCCCGTCAAGTTGATCGTTGGCATCATTTCTTCATTAGAGGCAGCGAAGGCAATGGCCGAGGAGGCGTTGAAAGCCGTCTATGGTCCAGCTGACCTCAGGAGCGGGGTCTATTCGTTCAACCTGACCGACTATTATAATCAACAAATGGGCCAAGGACTCGATCGGTATTTTTTGAGCTTTGCCCGGCTTGTCCCTCCAGATTCTTTGTCCGATATAAAAGTGCGGACCAACGCCCTGGAAGAAGAACTGAGGAACGCCCTCACCCCAGAAAGGCGCGTGGTCAACATCGACCCCGGAATCCTGACTGGCTCTGCTCTAATCATGGCGACAACCAAGGATTTTGCCCATCGCATTCCTCTGCGACATGGCATCTACGCTCACCTCGAGCTTCTTTTCGCCAAGAAAACGGTCCGACTTCTCCCTTGGACATACCCGGATTTTCAGAACGAAGACTATCAAAGATTCTTCCTGGAAGTCAGACGGATTTATCTCGGTCAGCTCAAAAGCCTCGATCGGAAATGAATCCCGCCCTTATTCGTTCGGGTTGAAGGCCGATATTCGGCGCAGCTTGGCAATAATGTCTGGGAGTTCCCGGAGTACCGTCTCGACATCCTCGTCGGTGTTGAATCGGCCGAGGGACATCCGGACGCAGGAGCGGGCGATCTCCGGCTTTAGGCCGATAGCTAGAAGCACCGGAGAAACCTCCTCGGACTCTGCGCTACAGGCGGACCCGGTCGATACGCAAATCCCTTTTGTGGCCAAGGCGAGAAGTATGGCTTCCGCTTCCAGCCCGGGAAAGGCCATGTTCAGAGTGTTCTTCACTCTCTTTTCGGGATGCCCGTTGAATTTGACCCTGGGGATTGTCTCCTCGATTCCTTTTCTCAGCCGTTGGGCCAGCTTCTCAACCTTTTCTGCGTCTTTTTTCCTTCGTTCCATGAGAACCCGGGCCGCCTCACCAAAGCCAACGATCCCGATCGTATTCTCAGTGCCCGCCCGGATTCCGCGCTCCTGGTGCCCGCCGTGGATAAAGGGGCAGATATCGATCCCCTTGCGGACATATAACGCGCCGACCCCCTTTGGGCCGTAGATTTTATGGGCAGAAACGGACAAAAAGTCGACGCCGAGCCGGTCGACATTGAAGTCGATCTTGCCAAAACTCTGGACCGCATCGGTGTGCACGAGGACATCGTGTTCCCTGGCGATCGAGACGACTGCCTCGATCGGCTGAATGGTCCCGATCTCATTGTTGGCGTGCATCACGGAGATGAGCGCCGTTTGAGGAGTGATGGCCGCGCGCAGATAATCCAGGTCTATCACCCCATCACTGTTCACAGGAATGTAGCTGACCTTGACTCCTTTTCCTTCAAGATACTTGGCCAGATTCAGCACGGCCGGGTGTTCGATCGCCGAAGTGATGAACTCTCTTTTATCGGGATGCGCGTCGAGCACCCCCCGGATTGCCCAATTGTCGGACTCGGTCCCGGAAGCCGTAAAAAAAATCTCGCTCCGCTGGGCACCGAGAGCCTGAGCGACATTCTCTCGAGCCTGGGTGATGATTTCCTTGACCGCCCGACCGATCGGATAAAGAGAGGACGGATTCCCGAAGTGTTCCCTCAAGAACCAGCACATCTTTTCTGCCACCGCCGGATCGAGAGGAGTGGTGGCATTGTTGTCGAGATAAACTGACTTTTCCTTGGTTTCAACCTCAGTCATCCGAGCTCATCCTTGTGGACTATCCTTCGAAATGTCGGGCTTAGCCCTCGCCTCAAATCGGTCGAAATCAGAAATCGTCTTCAGGCCGAGGCCAGTTTTTCCTGGAGAATTCTCACGACCTCCATGCCCGCCCGCTTCTGTCCCTCTTCTGCCGCCGCACCAATATGAGGAGTGGCCATGACATGCGCGTGATCGATCAGCGCAAAATTTGTGGGCGGCTCTTTTTCAAAAACGTCCAGAGCGGCTGCCCTGACCTTGCCCGAGTTGAGCGCTTCGAGCAGCGCCGACTCGTCCACGACGCCGCCGCGGGCGGCATTGACAATGATGACTCCATCTTTCATCTTCCTGAATTCATCGCGACCGAGCATGGGCTGGGCCAGCTTCGGGATATGAAGCGTGATGATGTCGGATTGGGCGAGAAGCTCATCCCGGCTGACCTGGGTGATGTTGAGTGTCGTTTCCACTTTGATGACATCATAGACAATGACTTTCATCCCGAATGCCAGGGCCCGCTCAGCCACGGCGAGTCCGATCCTTCCGCCTCCGATGATCCCGAGTGTCTTCCCATAGAGCTCGGTCCCGGAAAGGGCTTTCTTTTCCCATTTGTGTTCCTTCATGGACAGGTTGGCCCGGCCGAGCTGTCGGACGGCGCTGAGCATCAGGCCGAGTGTGATTTCAGCCACGGAGATGGTTGTGGCCGCCGGCGTGTTGGCCACTTGAATTCCCTTTTCCTTGGCCGCCGCCACATCGACGTTATCCAATCCAATCCCCGCCCGAACGATCATCTCCAGGCCGGAGGCTGCCGCGATGACATTGCGGGTGATCTTGGTCGCGCTGCGCACGACCACGGCGTTGAAGCCGGGGATCGTCTTGATGAGCTCCGCCTCGTCCATTCCCGTCTTGATAGTAACCTCAAATTGGGGCAGAGATTTGAGCTTGTCGACAGCCTCCTTATCCAGAGAATCCGCCAGCAGGATCTTTTTCATTTCCAATTCTCCCTCAATACGGCTTCCGCCGCCGCCAGGGACTGGCCCTTCTCAAAAGCATAACCCAGGTCGACAAGCGTCATCTCCAGAGCCGCAAGAGAGGTGATGACATCAAAGCCTCCCATGTAGCCCAGGTGAGCGATGCGGAAAAATTTCCCTTTATTGGGATCCTGAGCCCCAGCGATGTAGGCCTTGTACTTGGCCTGCATTGTCTTCACCAGCTTGCTGCCGTCGATTCCAGCGGGCGTCTTAACGGCCGTCAAAATATTGCCCGGCCGCTTGGCCAGGAGCTCCAGCCCCAGGGCCTTGATGCCGGCCCGAGTGGCTTCGCCGAGGATCCGGTGATGCTCCAGCAGGGCGTCGAGGCCCATAGACTTGATCATATCCAAGGCTTTCTTCTGCTGAATGATTAAAGAAACAGCCGGCGTCCACGGCGTCGTCTGCTTCTCCAGGTTTTTCTTGGCCTTCATCGCATCGAAGTAAAACTTCGGGAGCTTGGCTGTGCCCACGAGCTTCCAGGCTTTGGGGCTAAAAGCGATGTAAGCCAGCCCGGGCGGAATCATAAACGATTTCTGGGAACCGGAGACGAAAACATCGACTTTCCAATCATCCATCGGACACGGAGTGGCACCCATTCCCGAAATCCCGTCAACCACCAGGATCGCTTCGCTCTGGGCGACGACTTCCCCGAATCCTTTTATGTCATAGACCGCTCCACTGGAAGTCTCGCTCAAAGTGGTGAAGACCGCCTTCACTCCGGGGTTCGCCTTAAGTTCGGCCGCCAGTTGCTCCTTGGTGAAGTCCGCTCCCCACTCCAGGACGATTTCTTTGACGTCAACCCCGTACGCCCGGCCGATATGGCCCCATCTCTCGCCGAACTTTCCCGCGTTGATGGTGATAATCTTATCTCCGGCGCTCAGGGTGTTGACAACGGCCGCTTCCATGGCGCCGGTTCCCGAAGATGTCAAGATAAAAACATCCTCTTTGGTTCCGAAAACATACTTCAACCCTTCTGTCGTCTGCATAAAGATCTCGGAAAATTCGGGCGTGCGATGATGGATGATGGGCTCGGCCGCCGCCGACAAGACGCGATCCGGAATCGGCGTGGGGCCGGGAGAGAGAAGATAATATTTTTTTATCAACAGAGCCTCCTTAATAATTAGGAATTAAGAAACCATAATATCCAGCGCCTAAGTTATCAAAAACGGCGAGCCGAGTCAATAAAACGCCGCGGAGCGGCGCTGCTCCAAGTTCCTCAGAGTCTGAGCAAAAGTTCCGTGAGCAGAGCCGTCCGCTGGACGAGCGAAGGCAGAAGGACGTGCTCGTTTTCGGCATGGATCCCGTTTCCATCTGGACCCAGCCCGTCTAACGTGGCGACTCCCATGCTCGAGGCAATTGAGGCGTCAGAGCCGCCGCCGGTCCGCCCTTCCTTGAGATCGATCTCCATGGCCGAAGCGATCTTTCGGGCTTGCTGAAAGAGCCGGACGGAGGCTTTCGTCTTTTCCATCGGAGGCGTCAGGCTCTCGACTATGAACTTAAATTTGGCGCCGGGCCGGACCGGCTTGAGATTCTTAAAAGCCCCGAGGATTCTGTTCTTTTGAACGGAGTCCCAAAACCGGATGTCCATGACCGCCCAGGCCGTCTCGGCAACGATGTTGGCTTTTTCTCCGCCGCCAATGAGGTCAACGCTCACGGTGACCCCGCGCGTGGCGAGTCTCTGAACCCGGACGAGTTGGCTGATAAGCTCTTCAACGGCGTTGATGCCCTTCTCAGGAGTCCCCGCGTGCGCGGCCTTGCCCTTAACCTCAAGCCGGATGACGAGCCGTCCCTTTCGTTGCGTTTTCAAACCCCCTCCGGGGAGAGCCGGCTCCAAACAGAGGACAAGCGAGGAATCTTTGGCCAGCCGGGCAATCATCTCATGGGAGGCCTCATGGCTGATTTCTTCGGCCGAGTTGATAAACACGGCAATCTTTCGCGAGGGCCTAAGATTGAGTTGGTGCATCGCTTTGAGAGCGAACAGGGCTTCAACCACCCCCGCTTTCATATCCAAAACACCGGGACCATAGACTTTGTCTCCCGAAATATAAAAAGGCATCTTTTCAATCTTGCCCACGGGCCAAACAGTGTCGATATGGAGGAGGACGAGGATTTTCCCCTCAGCCGCGGCCCGGTAGGATCCCGCAAATTCCACTAAGTGGAGATCGCCGACCTTCCTCTGCGGAAAGCGGGTGATCTTGGCTCCCGTCTTCCGGAACTCGCCCACGACAAAGGCCGAACACGCATCAACGGCTTTCTTCTCGTGAGAAGGAGATTCCCGGCTGACGACGTTTTTCAGTAGATGAACCATCTCGCCTTGGCGGGACTTGAAATACAGACCAAAATCCATGGCGCGCCTCCGAAGCAGTAATCTACCATATCCGGGGCGAAAATCGCCAGGGGAAAAATGTCCGGCCGATTTTTTTAAGAATGCCGGATCAGGGCACCCTGGAGACGGCTTGCCCAACTGGCGATCTTTCCCAATAGACGCTGCTTCAAGCGGATCGATCGAAAACTGCAGACTTCATGACAACACAGGCAGTGGATGCAGCCAGCCTCATTGATCCGGGCCTTGCCGTTCACCAGCTCAATGGTCTCAGCGGGGCAGATGCGGATGCAGTCCTTGCAGGCCGTGCATCGCGCGGGGACGACCTCCGGAGTCAGGATGAGCTGGCCGGAGACATACGCATAAAGGAGCGATGGCAGGCGGCGCCGAAAGAGGGACGATGCGGCC
>Ga0172364_10003071_pt1 | contig 13317 bp, 15 predicted proteins | sample LakKivSesite10cm_FD_114545 | JGI IMG/M metagenome (GOLD analysis project Ga0172364, IMG submission 114545) | Sediment microbial communities from Lake Kivu, Rwanda - Sediment site 10cm | ecosystem: Environmental > Aquatic > Freshwater > Lake > Sediment | place: Rwanda: Western Province, Lake... | reverse complement strand
TTTGTCAGGTATACCCGTCCGAGTTTCTTCGGAAACCCCTGCACAAAACCTCTCATAAGGGTGAAATCGTTATCCACCCATATGAAGGGGACAAAATAACCGGGTACCCCCTTGAACTGGCAGTTGAGCATCACGAAGCATTCACGGTAGACCGCCCGTTCGGGATTCACATAAGCAAGGTCAGGCATTGCGTCACTGACCGACACCCATTCGGGAAACCAGACTATCCCCTCGCCCGGTCGCGGACCCATCTCGAGGGGCGGCGGGATGAAGGACCTAGCCCGCTTTTCATCCATGGAGAACCTGATCGCCAGGATATCCCCTCCATAGTGCCACGGCGGGGAATCGATCACCGAGGAACGGCCCTTCGGAGTAAGGGGGAGTGTATAGCCCTTCAACGGAAACTTTCCTTTGGTTGCCATAAATTTTACCTCCTTTAAGAAGTAGGTTCGAAAACAGTAACAAAAAGGCACAAACTAAGTCAACGTAGTATGTTTTGTGATTTTTTGACAAATGGCGAGTAATAAAACGTAAATTCACGATAGCTTGCAAAAAAGGCAGGGCCATTTCTGACCCTGCCTCTCGGTCGATTGATTTTTCGCTTACTTTTCCGGAACCAATAGTGACCGTTTTTTATTTGTATATCCTCAGTTTCTGAAATGCATCCGCCGCCCGAAGAACCACATCATCTTCAAAATGCCGTCCAATAAGCATCATTCCCACGGGAAGACCTTTTGATTTTGCGCACGGCACGTTCATGGCGGGGTGATGTGTACAATCAAACGGGCATGTATTATGGATCATACCCAGCGCAGTTGTAAAATATTCTCCAGTCGTGGGATTTTCTGGTATAGGCATAGCTTTCATCGGTATCGTCGGCATGATTAGGATGTCCACACTCTTGAAAGCCTCATCATAAGCCGCTTTCAGAACATGGACCAGATTTTGGGCCTTTCCATAGTACCGACCGTAATATTTGTTTGCCATATACTGACCTAGGAGAATGACAAACTTGACCGTGTCGGAGAAGTTATCAGCCATTGCCCTTCTGGCCCTGCCATAATAATCCACCAGCGCCGTTGTATAATAGCCCGGCCAGTTCAACCCCATACCATCGTGGAGAACCATTTGGGCAAGGGCTCCCTCCGTAGCAACAACGTTCCAGATATGTATACCGTCTCTGTGCATCGGTATGGAGATTTCAGTTACCTTCCCCCCTGCTCTTTCAAACTTCTTCGCCGCCTGCCTGACGCTCTCATCTACATCTTTTTCCGATGCGCCAGGCCATCCGAAACCTTCCTTGACGATTCCAAATTTTAGTCCTTTGACGTTACCCGATAAAGCCTTCGTATACGGTTTTGTTTTGACCTCATACTGCCGAGGGTCAAAAGGGTCCTTTCCAGCAACCACCTCGAGCAGAAGAGCAATATCCCTCACATTCATCCCAATCGGGCCGGTATGGTCCAGGGTCGCTTCTATCGGAAATACCCCTGTGTAGGGTACAAGCCCCCAGGTGGGTTTAAGCCCGTAAGCACCAGACCAGGAACTCGGTATGCGAATAGATCCCCCCTGGTCACAACCCATCGCTATATCACACTCACCGGTTACAGAGAGAACAGCACTCCCGCTTGATGACCCGCCCGCGTTGAATTTTGGATTATGAGGATTGAGAACTGGACCTGTAGCAGACGTAAAGGACCCGCCAGAGAAACAGAGATCTTCACAGACCGCTTTACCAATGATCTCCCCGCCCGCATCTAATATCCTGGTCACAATCGTCGCGTCCACATCGGGCACAAAGCCCTCCAGGACTGCGGAGCCGTTCATCATGGGAACCCCTGCGACGCAAATATTGTCCTTCAGCGCAATTTTTTTGCCCACAAGTTTTCCTCGTTTTGCCCCTTTAATTGAACATCTCCAATACCATGCATTCAGTGGATTATCCTTTTTTGAAGGACGGTATCCCGAATCACGAGGGTACTTAACGGGCAGTTTAGGTTCATCGAGCTCGTTCAGTCTTTTGTATGAACCAATTGCCCCTTCACATACGCCTTGATAGACCTTCAGGTCTTCCTCGCTCAGGTTTAGATGATACTGCAAGGCAATCTCACACAACTCATCAATTGTGGGTGGGGCTATCCCCAATGTATTTCTCCCGACAGCCATGGTTTACCTCCTTTTGCAAAATAGGGGTTGAAGTTGAAAGGCCGCATATGATTTCTCAAATTTCCTCCTTTCCATGCTTTATTGACCTTCGCTTATGTTTCCCTCCTTGGAAAAGATTCAACCTGTGAATCCCAAATATAAAAAACCCCGTTCTTTTTGAGAAACGGGGTTTCAGTGGTCACGCCATGGCACCCTCACACAGGGTTTGGTCTTTATTTAGAATGTCTTTTACATAGTGTTTCACCTATCACGATTTTCATTCGATATCTACTATAAAGAATATGGATTTGTCTTTTTTACGCCCGGAAATATCAAATGATCAAAGCCTGACCCAGAAGTTCAGTCAATTGCGGTGGACCAAAACCAGGATCCCCTCGTATTGGAGAGGTCGTCTGGTCGAGTTCTTCTGTCTCGGCGTTCCGGCATATCGCTTGCGCTTCCAAGTGCCCGTGCATCAAGATACCGTTCAGCGGTGGTTTCAGATCCTGAGAGAAACGATATACCAACAGGCCCTAAAGGAGTTGTCGACGCTCTCCGGCCGGATCGAGATGGATGAGACCCTCTTCGGAGGCAAAGTCCCGGGCAAGCGAGGCTGGGGCGCTGCAGGCAAACACATGGTCTTTGGCCTGTATCACAGGGATGGCAAGGTGTTGACGTTTCCCATCGCCTCTCGCAGCAAAAGGGAGCTCGTCCCTTTAATGACCCAACATACCAAAGCGGGCAGTCTCTATTACACGGATGACTGGCATGCTTATGCCTCGCTCAGGATGCGAGGCAATCACGTGACCATCACGAAAGACAAGGGCAAACCCAAAGGCCGGGACCACCTCAACGGTATTGAAGGTTTCTGGTCCTATGCAAAGACCTGGTTATACCCTTATCGTGGAGTGCCCAGGAAATACTTCAATCTCTACCTCAAAGAGGTCGAATGGCGGTTTAACCACAGGGACCAAAACCTCGTGGTGCTGCTTCGAAAATTGTTGTCACAGCGGGTTGTCAAAGAACCAATTTAGTGCAACTTTAATCCGGTATTACCTTCTTTTAATATTCCAATATTCTTGAAAGGCAACCGGGGGGATATTACGCCCGGCCTTTGTTGACCAGCCAGCGGGATTGTAAAAAGAAGTAGCCCACGATGAGGAAGGTAAACAGGGGCGTAAGCCACTCGGGCATATGACGGCCGAAGCCGTGGGCAAGCATGACACAGCCCAGCACCAGGACGGAGTACATGGCCCCGTTTTTCAGGTAGACGTATTTCTTGATCCTGTCGACACCGTAGACCGTCAGCTGCCGGACAACGACGGCGCCGATCCCGTTTCCCAGAAGGATCAGGGGCACCGACAGCGTGAAGGCGAAGGCCCCGACGACGCCGTCAATGGAAAAAGTCAGGTCGATCACCTCGAGGTATAGGATCTTGCCGATGTCGGACATGTGGCTCTCGCCGGAAAAAATGCGTGCCTCCTGCTCCTCGGCGTAGCGCTTGAAACCGTGGGTGATAAAAAAGGCGGTGGAACCCACAACGGCCCCGAAGGCAAGCATGGGACTGTCATCGAGGGCAAACCAGACGATGAGCGTCAGGGTGATCGAGACCACGGCATAGAACCAGGCCCCTTGTCTGGCAATGAAACGCTCGACGGGAAGGCCGATCTTCTTGGGCTCCAGGAAGATCCAGTGGCAGAAAAGGAAGATAAAGAAGACCCCGCCCCCCATGAGCAGGACGGGTGAGCTTGCCTGGATGGCCTCGAGCGCCGCCGGATTGCCAGTGAGGCTGGCCGTCAGTGCATCCCAGGGCCCGAGGCCCGGCGTCATGATCCAGACGATGAGCCAGGGCAGAACCCCCCTGACGACAAAGACGGCAATAAAAATCCCCCAGGTGAGAAACCACCTGCGCGCCCGGGGCTGCATACCCTGCAGGACCTCGGCGTTTATGATGGCGTTGTCGATGCTTGTGATCGATTCGAAAAGGGCAAGTCCCAGTACAATGAAGATAGCGGATGTGATATCCATTTTAGCTTTCTTGATTTATGATGAAAAAGAACCCGAGTGACGGGGGCAGGTCAATTTTTTAGCGCGGCCGCTCTTGCCCGCAAAATACGACAACGCTCCTGATTACCGTTTGGAACCAAGCTTTAAAACAAATTTGCTATCGGTAGTCCTGCGCGCTTTTGAAGCTGATATTGCGCTGGTTTGATTATATGTTGGGCTTGAATCGGGTGATAACACAATAACGTTTCCAAACAGATTTTTGGGATCAAGCTCAAATTTTCTATACTTGTCAATTAAGATCTGAACCCTTCAACAGCGGTGACAACGCAGGATAATATTAAATGACTGGAAAATGTTCAATTATTTTCGGAATCCGAAGCCCTTATTTTTGACGTCTTGAGGGGAATGAAGGGGCGAGGCTACTTTTGCGCGCCAGGACATATCAAATGATCAAAGACCGACCAGGAAACTTTGTTGAAATACAAGACCTGCTTCCATATTCCCCTATCAAAGCCCGGCCTCGAAACCTCTTAATTTGGCGGCTCTTTTTTTCTCCCCAGTCGATAGGCATCAATGATGGAGAAAAGCCAGATGACCATGACAAGGACAAAAATGATTTTATAATAAAAGGATGGCCCTGAGGAGATCGCGCCGGCTAAATGATCAATCGTTGTCCTATCGAGGGCCCCGCCCCCCGCTTCGATCCTTATAAGATCCTCGGAAACTCTGACCACTGTTATGACGGCGATCACTCCAATTCCCGCAAGTACGGGGAGCATGATCATGACACCTCGCCAGAATCGACCGAGATAAATCTCCCCCAGTCCGGGAAAGAGGAAGGACAAAAAAGCAGCTTTAATGGATTTTCTCATTAGAGATCTTCCGGGTGCGACTTTAATTATTCTGAGATAACGGTTTCAAAAAAAATGGGCATACATTATCAAAGCCTGACCCCGCAACGCTTTTCTATCGTTGTGTCAAATCAAGTCCTTCCTGTCACACGCAAAGAAAGCCCCCTTTACACCCTGTAGCCATGGCGTGAATACCTAGTATATCCTTTCAATCTCGTAAACCAAAGGGGTGCTTCCTTCGTCGCCATAGAAACAAGTGCTATTCGGAAGGATGTCCTTGACTCTTTCCGTGATGGATTGAATTTGATGAACCTCTGGAGCCTTCCAGGGCAGATCAGGTATAGGTAGATATGCGTCGATCCGTAAGGGAATGTCCCTGTTCACTGAGGCAACGAATTCAGCAACTCGCAGAACTTCTCGCTCATCAACGTAATCAGGGATGAAGACAGTTTCCGCATACATCTTGATCCCCTCAAATCGGCTGATCATCGCGAAGTTCTTCAATATGCGTCGATTGTCTACGCCCGTATAGTCTTTGTGTAATTTCGGGGTAATTGCTTTGAGGCTGAAAATGACCTCATCCAGCAAGGAGAGGGGTGGCAATTTAAGGCCATTGGTCAGTAACGAGATTTTTGAATTCTTTTTGTGGCAATTACAGGGTCAGGTCTATTTTCTTGGCATTTCTGCCTTTGTCCTCAGGATCCGACTGATCGAGGTGAAATGCAACCCCAGGTGATCGGCGACCTCTTTCTGGGTATAGCCTTGTTGCTCAACCGCCTCCAAGATGCGGGCATTCCGTTCCTGCCTGCTTCGAATCTCACGCTTATCGAATAATCGGCCCAACGGCGGCCGCACCGCAAAACGCTGACTCTTTGGAATATCCGCTATACGCTCATTTCCCCTTACATGGTCAAACAGGCGCTCCACAAAATCATCCCCGCCCAGAATACTCTGTGCCCTAAGATCCCGCCACAACAACCCGGCCTGTATCCCTTCTTCGACATACTTTCGATAGGCCGCCTGCGCCTTTACCCTTTGCGGCGCGAATTGGCTTAAGATCCACTCTACCGTCAGGCAGGGATGCGCTCTTTTCATTCCCGCCGTTGCCCCGTAACTGCTCCAGGACCATTTCCCGGGATGGTCTGCAGCATTGGCCCGCACCGGATTTAGGACAACGTAACGGCACGCCTCCAGAAGATGACTCTCCTTCTGAATGACCACCGCCTTGAACCTGCCCTGGAATAGATGCCCTACCCGCCTGTGGCGTCTGTTAAACCACTGAGTATAAACGCCGTTCAACTGCCGCATGCCTATAGATAGGTTTCCGTCTGGAGTTTCGATCAGCAGATGGTAGTGATTGCCCATCAGGCAATAGGCGTGGCAGAGCCAGTGGTAACGGAGGGTTACCTTACGAAGTGTATCCAGAAAGGCCTCGCGGTCCCGATCGTCCCGGAAGATTGCTTTTCTCTCATTCCCACGGCCGGTGACATGGTAAACAGCGCCGGGATATTCTATACGCAATGGGCGAGCCATGATTGACACCTAACGCATCGAGACTCCCATGTCAAGAAAATAGACCTGACCCCCTATTTTGTGACCTGACCCCCTATTTTGTGACCCCCTATTTTGAAGATGATCGCCGCCACCAACACGATCACAACGGCGGCACCTATCATGATGATTTTTTTTCGAAAACGAGATTCCATTTTGTCGAAAAACCCGCTCCTCAAACGAGTGGTGACTGATGAGCACTGGCCAAAGGCCCAGGTATCGGGTTCAGGGCAACGGGTTCAGGGTCAATAAAGACAATTTTTAGTTTTGAGTTTACATTTTGAATTTTGAATTAAAGGGACGGCGTCAGGCTTTTCTGCCGGTCATCACCCGTGCCGCGGTCTTCAGGGTCTTCAACAAACCGAAACGCTCAATCATGATGTTCTTGTAAAGCTCGCTTTGCGTTTTCGGCGGCACGTGCAGTTTGTCCTTCTTGTGTAAATGGAGGGCATCGGCTGGACATGTGGTGGTGCAGACCCCGCAGCCTATGCAACGGTCAGGGTTAACCACGGCAACGTCGTCCACCATGGAAATGGCTTCCATGGCGCACCGGTCGACACACAGGGCGCACCCCGTGCAGAGCGACGGTTCAACGGTCGTATAGTAACTCGAAATCAGAAGCTCGGCCGGCCGCGGATGCATTTTCATTATTTTGAGCGCGTGGCAGCAGTCTCTGCAACAGCAACAGACGAAGGTCGGCGCCTGCGCATTCTGGGGCTGAAGGACGAAACCCGCCTCTTCAGCCCGGTCCAGGATCGCCAAGGCCTCTTCATTTGTTATCCGCCTGCCGCTCCCGTTTTCGATAACGAAGCGAGCCGCGGTCCCGAACTGCATGCACGTCTCCATAATATCCGAGTGGCGGCAGGTGCTGCCGGTTACTTCTGTCGCCTGCCGGCACACGCAATTTGCCACACTGATATCCGTTTTGAGTCCCCGAACATACGTCTTGATGTCGTTATAAGGCTCCACATGCAGATCCGGCGTGACCGACTGGCTGACAGGGATGGTGCGCATCTGCTGCGTCTTTGCGCGGACAATATCCTTGTGGAACTGTTCCTTCGTGTACTGCTCGAAGTCCTCGACAAAACCAGGGGTCAGGCGGTTGATCTGGAACTCGAACATCCCGACGGCCAGCTGGGCCAGGCTGTATACCTTCCCCTTCTTCCTGGTACGGCCACCCATGATGGCGCCTTTCTTCACCAGGTTATCCAGCACCGCCTCCAGGGCTTTTTCGGTAAGGTTTATCCCGTTCTTTTTTGCCCGTTTATGTATCCGATCGAGGGTTTCCGGCATGATGTTGAGGTTGATCGCTACTTCGGCCTCTTCAGGTGTGAAGAGATGCTTCAGGATTTTAAGCTCCACCCCCGATGCCGTCTCGTTGAACGGGACAGGCATCTTGTTTATCTCCCGCGCCAATTTGCGGTATATGTCATCGTGTTTATTCATATGATCAATCCATACAATTTTGAGTTATGAGTTATGCGTTTTGAGCGATTGAGGTCTTTCATTAATTTTTATCTTTTTCTTGCTCCTTCCGACACTTTCTGCCTGTGGCCGCCTTTCCTCCTTTTACTCCAACGCTTATCTGCTCCTAATTCTTTTTCGATTACATCCACAATGTATTTGTTTAAAGTAACTCCCTTGTCCAAGGCATTCAACGCTATGTCACGGTGCAGCTGCGAACCAACCCTGACATTAAAACTCCCTTTGAATACTTTTTCCGGCTCCCTACCCTGTTGCTTGCATGTGAGAATGTAATCATCCACAGCCTCTTCAAAGGCCTTCCGTAGCGACCTGACGTCCGTTCCCTCATAGCCTACGAGCGCCCGGACAAACTCGATCTTTCCATAAAAAATCCGGTCTTCGTCGCTATAGTGCACAGAACCATAATAACCTTTGTATTCCAACATATCTTTCATATCAAACCCTCATTTTTCAGCAATGCCTCGATTTGCTCTATCTGGTAACGTTTAAGTACTTTCGCCGGATGCGGCCTGTGTAGAAATATCGGTGGTAACGTTTCGTGTACATACTTAACTCTTGATCCTCCCGACTTACCCGTCTTCAATAACTCATAACGAAAACCAGCAAGCATCTTCACGAGTTCATCCCCGGTAAAATCTCGCGGCTTTAAGAAAAATCGCTGAAGGATCTTGTCACGTTTTGTCATGCCGCTCTTATACTCTAAAATTGGTCAAATTGCAACTAAATTTAGTTGCTTATTTAGATATGAATCCGGGGCTGTCGAAGTCGCAGGCCATACGCCTGCTTCGATTTTGAGTTTTGAGTGTTGAATTTTTGAATTAGGAGTTTTGAGTTTTGAATGTTGAGCTTTGATTTAAGCTCTTTCCCTTTATGCCGACATAGTGCTAACATGATCTTTAAATTTATATACCTGATCATCCGAGAATTTCTATGGACGATTACGCCACCATGGCTTTACTCGAGGAATTGGCTTACAGACTTGGCATACAGATACGGTATGAAAAAATCAAAGACGAGGAGTCCATGAGTTCGGGGGGGCTCTGCCGGTTAAGGGATAAGGATGTCATTCTTATTGATTCCAGGGCAGCAACAAAAGATAAAATTCAAACCCTGGTAAAGGCGCTGAAACATTTTGATCTCGATAATATCTATGTTCGGCCCGCCATAAGAGAATTACTGGAAAGATAGACATTCATCATCTGCCCCAAAAGTATCCTATCAGTCTACTTCCAGAATATGTCCATCGGGTCCCTGTCCACCTCCTTCAGCAGATTAAAAAAATCAGTGCGCGGTTTTACCCTTTCATAGAGATGCCACCTGGCGTTCCTGTCAATGCAATATAAGGTCCATTTCTTAGTGTCCTCATCAAAGCGGAATTGAGCGATAGGAATGGTCACCCAGTTTGATGGATATCTGAATGCGGGTCGTTCTTCAAATAGCGTTACATTGTTTCCCCTGATTATGAATGAGAGCCTGACCTGATTGAGCGCCTGACTTGGAATCCTGTCGGAGCAGTATTTTGAAAGTTGGGTTTCGACCAGTTTTTTTGTGAATTGGCATAGCGCCATATATTCATCCTCTATATAATCCATCTTTATTACGTGTACCGCTTTTTGAGTTAGAATTCTATCATTTTAAACAATTTTTAAAGACCCGCTCCCGTTGTGACTTTCTGCGGGAGCCGCGTCATCCCACTGATGTCGGAACCTCTCCTATCTGCCGGGTTTCTCTGGAAGCGGGCCTGTTAATTCATAAGTTGTCGGATCTTTCATTCCCGCCAGGATGAACGCTTCCCGCCGCTCCACGCATGTGCCACATTTGCCGCAGTGAACCCTGCCCCCCTTGTAGCACGACCACGTACGGGAAAAGTCAACACCCAGCGCCTCCCCATGTTTCGCAATCTCAGTCTTGTTCATCGCGATGAAAGGACGGATGACTTCGACATGCGCATAGGTTCCCAGCCGAATCGCATCTCCCATGGACCTCATGAAATCCTCCCGGCAGTCCGGGTAGATCGCGTGATCGCCAGAATGGGCAGCGATAACTAATCCCTGCGCGCCTATGCTTTCCGCAAACCCTGCGACAATGGACAGCATGATACCGTTTCGGAACGGCACCACGGTCTGCTTCATCGTTGACTCTTCGTAATGCCCTTCGGGAACCTCGCCGCCGGCCTTCAGCAGATCCGACTTAAACAGCCGATTTATGAAGTCCAGCGAGATCACTTCGTGGCGGATCGCCAGTTTCCGGCAATGATATGCGGCGAATGGGATCTCGCGGTCATTATGTTTTGCACCGTAGTTGAAACTGACCCCTGCCATGATCCGGTACTTTCTCGAAGCATCATAAAGGGCCGTGACGGAGTCCATCCCCCCGCTAACCAGCACGACTACTTTTTGTTTCCTGGTCATGAGCGTTCAACTCGTTACGTCTAAATGCAATTAGACCCGGCTTTTTTCATCCCAGGCAAAGGGACTGAACTTTGTTTCCCGATCGTAAAAGTCTTCCTTTTCAGTTCTTTTCAGAAAATTGACCACGCTATAGGTCAAGGGGGTCGCAGAAGCCTCATAAAGGGACTTCACCAGCCATTGAGTCACTACCATCGTAAAGAGGTGCGCAGTTGGAATCACCCCGAAAAACGCGACAAGAATGAATATGCCCGTATCTGCCAGCTGACCTACAAGGGTAGAGCCAATGGTTCTCATCCACAGGTACTTACCCGATGTGGCTATCTTCATTTTAGCGAGGACAAAGGAATTGAGGAATTCTCCGAAGAGGTAGGCGATGAAAGAAGCAAGCAGGAGTCGCGGAGTAAATCCGAGGACAGCTTCAAAGGCCTGCTGAGAAGTCTGGGGATTATCAAAGGTGCCCATGTGCCAGAAAGGCGCCGTGGGAAGCTCGATGCTGATCCATATGGCGATCACAGCAAGGAGATTACATCCAAACCCTATCCAGATGACCTGTCTCGCACGACCATATCCATAGACTTCGGTCAATATATCACCAAAGATATAAGAGATAGGGAAAATGATGATCGCTGACGTCAGAAAAAGCGGCCCGAGGGATATGAGTTTGACCGCTATGATATTTGATATGATCAAACTGGTAACAAAAATGGCCGTGACAACCGGCAGCCATCTATAGTTTGACATCATTCCCTCCTTGCATGCCTTGTTTAAACTTCACTATTATAACTTCAGCTGCCGCTATGTAATGAATATCATTCGTATTAACGACCACGATTTCTCCATGAGGTGCAGAGTGTAATTTCTCAGCACTCTATAACACACAACTGCATGTGTCGAGTCAATTTCTGCATTTTTCTAAGTGGGCTGCCAGGATGTCGTCGATAAGAAGGTGCAGGGTCAGGCTAAGTCGCAGGCAGGAAGGCTGCGCCAGTTGTTAGTTGTGAGTGGTAAGCATGGGCTGACGGACCGGGTGAAGGGGAAAGGGTTATAAAAGCAGTGGCGAGTGGGTAGTGATTAGTGGTGAGCATTAAAAACAACAGTGGTGGGTTGTGAATTATGGATGAGTATGAGACTTCTGTAGCACCCGGTTGGAATAAAAAAAGCTCCCGAAGGAGCCAAATCATTGAAATTTAATTAGTAGTGCGGTGGAGGCGGCGGGAGTAACCCAGACACTACTCAGGCAAGATATTGATACATATAATAATTCACTTTTCTTTTTGCTTTACTGCATGTTTAAGGAAAAATAATAGTCTTCTCGTTAAGTATTATGAAAAAGGCATTCAGCCGCATATAAATAATTGGAAAATGTTGGCTCCGCCTTTTTTAAAAGAGGCAAAGGCTTGAGTCGAAACACCCAATCAGGCACAAAGATCTTGTAATAGTCAGAAGACAGACGATTGGTGAACAGATCAACGGGGCATCGAGCGCGGTCGCCAGAGCTTCCCTGCCAGCGAAGCGTGCCCTAGGGCAGATCAAAGCGCGGAATCCGCCCTCTCTGCCCGTTGTAGGCAAAGGAAGGATTGCCGGCATCCTTTTTGTACGCGACCTGCCTGATGGCCGTAAGCTGGCCCTGCCAGTCCTGGAGCGCCCCCTGCTCCTTCCAGGCCTTGAGTCGAATGACCGGCAGATTGCCCAGGGTCAGGCTCTTCGTGTTTTCCGCGACTTTGGCGGGCCCTCCATCCACTGCTTGATGCGGTTGGCGTCGCCGAAGCGGGCAAAATCACCTTGCGCATCGAGAAGAACGATCAAAACAGGGCGCTGGGCCACATAAGCCTGCATGACCAGGCATCGGCCCGCCTCATCGATGAAGCCCGTCTTGGAGAGGCCAATCTTCCAGCGAGAGTTCCAGAACAGGTGGTTGGTGTTATGGAAAGCCAGCTTGCGGCGGCCCGATTGAATTACGGCCTCTTTACGGGTGGTGAATTCCCGGATCAAAGGGTATTCGTAGGCGACCTCCACCATCCGGACCAGGTCGAGGGCCGAAGAGATGTTGCCGCCGGCGAGTCCCGTGGGATCCACGAAGAAGGTCTCCGTCAGTCCCAGTGATCGAGCTTTTGCGTTCATGTCGATAACAAGGATGTCCCGGCCGCCCGGATAAGTTCGACTCAAGGCGTTGGCCGCCCGGTTTTCGGAAGCCATCAAAGCCAGCAACAGGGCCTCCCGGCGTGTAAGGCATGTTCCCACCGGAAGGCGCGAACGGCTATAACGCAGCGTGTCTACGTCTTCACGTTCGATGACAAGTAATTCCTGGAAATCCAATTGGGCGTCCAGCAGCACCATGGCGGTCATGAGCTTGGTGATGGATGCAATCGGCACGACGGCCGTCGCATTTTTCTGAACGAGGAATTCACCGGTATGCTGGTCCTCAACCAGGGCGCAGGAAGAGTGCAGAATTGGCAGAGACGCCCGATGGTTCTTCACGACGACAGGGCGTCTGTGTGAAACTGGAGATTTCGGCTTTTTCGACAATCCTGCCGTTTCCGGGATCACCACGATACTGCCCATCAGCAGGACCCCCAGGATTATCGATGTATATTTCCTTTCCATAGTCTTACCCGAATGGCTTATCCACTCCAATTATATCGGCTCTTTCGCGACTTTTTTTAACCCTTCAATAAAATTTGCCAATTCGGTTTCAGTAAAGAGCGTACGCCCGCCCAGCTTCACGGGGTTTAGCTTTTTCTCTTTGGTAATTCCCCATTTAGATTGCACTAAGTTCTTTGATAAATAGCTGAGATGATGTAGAAATCAGCTATGAAAAAATGTCCTCGCTGCGACGGTAGAAATTTTTGGCATTTATCGACCGGTCA
>Ga0172364_10003070_pt1 | contig 13318 bp, 20 predicted proteins | sample LakKivSesite10cm_FD_114545 | JGI IMG/M metagenome (GOLD analysis project Ga0172364, IMG submission 114545) | Sediment microbial communities from Lake Kivu, Rwanda - Sediment site 10cm | ecosystem: Environmental > Aquatic > Freshwater > Lake > Sediment | place: Rwanda: Western Province, Lake... | reverse complement strand
TCCGAGAGAAACTTCGGCGTCATAAACATCGGAAACAGATCCGAATTCATCAGACTCGTCGAAGAAAAAGCAAGCGAAATAACTATAGAAAACGACGTAACTGAACAGTCACTCTTCAACCAAATAAAGGAACCAAAAACGCCACTAAACATGCTAATCGGCGCCAAGAAATTTCTAGAAGGCTGGAACTCGTGGCGCGTATCCAGCATGTGCCTACTCAACATTGGCAAACGTGAAGGTACACAAATCATCCAACTATTCGGAAGAGGAGTAAGACTAAAAGGAAAAAACTACTGCCTAAAAAGAAGTCGCTTCATTGAAGGCCCACACCCGAAACACTTAGAGCCTCTCGAAACACTAAACATATACGGCATACAAGCCGACTACATGGAAACCTTCCGTGAAGTCATCGAAAGAGAAGACATACAATCATACCAAGAAATGCCGCTCAAAATAGAACCCATTCATCCCTTCCCAGCGAACCTAAAAATCCTCAAACCAAAAGAAGAGTTCCCATTCTCTCAACAAGCATATGTTCTTCAACCGGAAGACGGCATTGAAGCCAGAATCGACTTACTGCCTCGCGGAATAGTGATCGATGGCAGAGAAGAACAAACAATGACCACTACGACCTACACGCAACCCAAAATTATCGACAAAAAACTGCTCGACCTACTAGACTGGGACGGAATCCTCTTCTCCATCCTACAATACAAGAACGAGAAAGGTTGGTTCAACTTCGTCGTCACCAAAGACGCCTTGAAACAAATAATATACCAACAAAAATACCAACTACTCTGCCCGGACACTTATCTCTACACTTCCGGCAACAAGAGCTTCTCAGAAACATGCGAACGCATAACCAACGTTGTCATCCTAATTCTGAAGAAATACTTTGAAAGATTCTACGCCCACAAAAGAAACGCATGGGAAAAAGACAAATTCAAAGTAGCCGTTCTACAAGAAACAGATGAAAACATACTGAAAGAATACAGACTGCGAATAGCCGAAGACGACGAAAAACTAATCGCAGACATCAAAAAACTCATCGAAACAAAAGAAATACACACCACAAAAGGAAACATCACAATCTCCAACGCATACTTCCAAACCCACCTATACCAACCTCTACTGATAAGGCCAAACACAAACAAAATCATAACAATCCCAGCGGGACTAAACGAGGGCGAAGCCCAATTCGTCGAAGACCTCAGCAACCACCTAAAAACCAACCCAAACAACCTAAAACACTGCGAAATCTACCTTCTGAGAAATCTAACCCGCAGCAAAGGAATAGGCTTCTTCCAAACCAACTCCTTCTACCCAGACTTCATACTATGGATAATCAAAGGCAAGAAACAAGAAATCATCTTCATAGACCCCAAAGGTCTAACATTCATACGCGACCTCAACCATCCAAAACTGAACTTACACAAATATCTCAAAAACGAAATCCAAAAAACCCTCAATGACCCCCAAGTGGAACTCGATGCCTTTATAGTTTCATACACCCCATACAACAAAGTAGAACAAATGTTCAGAAACTACCGAACAGGACGAACTGAACTAGAAAAAGATAAACATATCCTGTTTCAATTTGAAAGAGAAGGAATACGAAGCTCATCATATGTTGATAAAATGTTTGATTTAACACAGATTTGACCAGTTTTCCACAACAACTCAAAGGCTCTAAGGTGGAATGGGGCTCAAATTTAGCTTATTTTTTGTGTAGAGTCTGTATATGTAGAGATTACACAAAAAACCTTTTAAAAATAAACAGAATATGAGAAATAGGGAAAAAGGTGACAAAAAAGAAGCACAGTTTCCGATTTGAACTTGACAAGGAAATGGCAGAACAATTTAAAGAGAAGTTGAAAGCCGAAGGCTACACGGGTTTTTCTGATTGGGCGCGAGAGAGAATAAGAGATTACATGAAGGAGAAACGTTTATCAATAGAGTAGATAATACAACATCAGATGGTGCAATGATGTCGCTATCTCAACACAAAAGCCGCAGACAAACCATATTAGAGCTCATGGTAGAGCTCATGGGCGACGGACTACCAAGATCACTTCCAGATATACAAAGAAAAACCAAAGTAACCAAACTTGACTCTCTGCTTCACCAAATGTGGCAAAAAGGTGACTTATTAGCCTCGCAAATAGTAAGTGCTTACACTTTAGAGGAACGAAGAGGAAAATACAAATGGATTCCTCGAAGAATGCGCTTCTACGTCATAGGAAAATACAACACCGAAGTCATTTTAGCCGTAGAATATACCCGATGGAATCCCCTCTTCAGAGTGAACGAAACAATTAAAGAAAAACTAATATTCAAAAAATATTCGAGGGACGCAATCAGCCACAAAGACCCAAAGTCAGCCAAAATAACCAAAGAACTCCAGACATCAGACATCGCACTCTTCCCCGACGAAATCTCCAATAAAATACAAGTCCCAAAGAACGATGTAACAAAAGCCCTGTCTTACCTAAAAAATCGGGATGCCATATACTCCAAAGGCTGGTTCAATCCCATCTACGGAAAAGAAACACCATTCGACAGAGGATACCTGTGGTTTATAAAAACTGAACAATACGACAACCGCCTAAAAAAACATGACGTTTTGACAGATCGCAGACAGAGAATCTACGAAAGAATTAAGAGCAACTCTGAAACAGGAAAACGCTTCACATCCAAAACTGAGTTATTCGGCGGATCCACTGAATCACGGAAAGAAAAAATCATGAAAACTCTATGCAGTATCTATACCGATATCGTCAGCAAAGAAATAGCTGGCCAAATATTTTACTATATAAAAGATACATTGACAGAAGAAGAAATCCGAAAACAAACAGTCTATTGGCAGAATTTAAAAGAATCAAAATCCTCAGTTTTCTCCAATCTTGGCCATGCCCACGAAGACTTTTGCGGGTACGCAATCCAAAAAATGTGGGATAACCACGACTTCAAAGTTCAGAACATGGATTGGCAGTTCCACATCACAAAAGACGGCGAGAAAAAATTCAATGAAATAGTTCCAAAACTTACAGACCCAAGAAAATTGGCAGAATTCGACAGAGTATTATACATAGATTTTGCGCCTCTATCTAGTAAGATTCCTAGACGAATCTACATGATATTTGAATCGAGGTATAAACGAGATTTAAGTCCTCAAGATTGGGACGAGTATTTACGAAAAATCGGAGATACAATAAAGTATGGAACCGTTATTCAGCTAAAAAACGAGCACGGACATCTAGTGCGGGTGTTAGCGCCTAAGGCAAACGTGATACCGGTAATGATAGTTCCTCACGTAGGCAAAGCCGAGAGGGGACAAAATTTCGCTCGCTATGTGGTTTCGAAAGGTGGAATTGTCCTTTTTACCTCAGAATTTGAAGCATATCTAAGAAGAAAAACTGGAAAGTCGTTTGCATTTAAAACTTTGTTCAGCAGATGGTTCAAAACAGAGCTTCAACGCAAGAAATTTGCGCAATACTTGATGGAATTCTTTGGTCAAGAGGCTATTAAATAAACGCCTCCTTTTTCATCTCTTTTCTGAGAACTTGTAATATTATAAATCAATTCCGTATTTTCGGAACAACTCTGCTAGTAGTTCTGGATGAATGAGTGTGCAATACATTTCCTTTTTCTTATTGATTCTGGTAAAGTGGTGATATGTTGCTTGAATTGAACTGTCAACATCCTTTGACGAAGGACGCCCATAAATCCACACGAATCCATCTACGCCGTATTCTAAAGCTTTTGACGTTTGAGAGCGTACCTTGTCTTCAGAAATGTCATCGTTTACACTCTTAATCTGAAAGCCGATTATGGCTTCTTGAATCTTCTTTGAGACATCGATACCCGAATATTCTTTTGTTCCATGTAAGGCTATTTGAAATGATTCAGCTATCTTCTGCAGCAAAGTTTCAAATGCATCCATGAGCTTGGCATGCGGACTTTTAATATTCCCAAATTTGGCAATAATAATTCTCCTTTCATTAATGAATTTTGATCTGTCGAAACCGATTTCAAGATAGGCAGAGATAAAATTCTTAGCCATGTCAAATTTTGAAGCTTTCGTATATCTTGCTAGGTCAATTTGGGAAAGTTCAGAAAAGAGTCGTCCAACAAAATCGTGTTTGCTAACTCTATTGATTCTGAAAAACGATGTTCTAATATTCTTCACGGATCTCAAGAAATCGTCTGATCTAACCTTTGCATCTTCTTGTAGAAGCCTGCAGTAAACATTAGAGACTTTGCTCGCAAAGTCGTCTATATCCTGATAACCGTTCTTATGAATAAACTCCATGGTAATGGAGATTACTTTTCTGCTGAGCGACTCATTCATTTTGTTCTCTCTGAGTCTTTTCCTCTGTGGCTTGTGGCTGCTCTGGAACTTCGGCGGCAACTTCTTTCTCAAGCTCAAAGTCTTTTATGAGCTTCTGGCTGATTCGAAGAAGGGTATCCACCTTTCTCTTTTTGTATACAATGCCTTCCTTCGTGACTTCTTTAACTTCTATCAATCCCATGTCCTTCAATTTTGTCATTTCTGTGGAAACGTTTGGCAATTTCAGTTTTAGATCGTCCGCAATCTTCCCGACTGATCTTTTACCATCAATAGCAAGAAAAATTCTAGCTCTATTAATTGCCTTCTTCTTTCCAGGAACATTTCCAAAGAACTCCATAATTTCCCTTAATATTTCCTTACCATGTGCACGCGTTATTAGTTCGATGTTACTGTCAATGGCTTCTTGATGCCAACGTATCTTCTTGACCTCTTCAAACATATCTTCGGTTTCCGGCATGGTATCACCAATATTACGCCATTCAACCTTTACTGTCTGGCTTTACTTCGGATGGTTTAGCTGGGGCCTCCGCGCTTTCCTTTTCCTGTTTAACTTCTTTTGGGTGTGAAACCTCAATACCGAAGTCTTCCAAATCAAAGGCCCGTCTAAAGCGCTCTCCACCCTTTACGGATACATTCTCGCCCAGGCCTAGTTTCAGCCAACTTTTCCAGTACCTAGAAATTGTTGCTGTACTGGCTATTCCCGCTGCCTTGCCGATTTCTATCGTTCCTTTACTTCCATCACTGAGTTGATAGACCAGTTTCTTCTGATCGGTGTCAAGAACGGAATTCAGTACTTCCTTTACCTCTTTCATCCCTGCAAATTTTATCCACTTAAGAATCTCTGCTAACAATCGAGTTTGTTCGCTGTCTTGAGAATTCACTTTTCATTCCCTCCTCTTGTAACTTCAGATGTTACATTCTTTGCATCTTCTACGCTCTTATCTGCTTCCGCTTGGTCGGCGGGTTGAGGTTTTGCAACTTTTTCTCTCTTTTTCCGAATAATGTTTAGTTGAACATTAATGTTATCTTGACTTTTATTGAGAAGTTTCGCGATTTCAAAAGGCCTAAATCCAAGCAAGTCTAGAAGTTCAACTTTATCTTGTTCCTTTTCGATTCCTTTAACAGTTTCTACCGCAAGCAGCCTAAGCATTTTGTCCATTTTTTCAGAGATTTGGGTCAGCAATTTGTCTGTTTGGCTCAATTCAAAGCGCCTCCAAGTAATCATCTTGGTCCAATTTTACCGACTTTTCTTCTTCAGGCAATTCCTTCGCCAGTTTTTTCAGTCTCAGTTTTTGCGATGGGTTCAGGTTCAGCCATTTCTTTTTCTTTCTCTTCGGGAAACTTAATTAGTTCAACCCATTTTGCTGGTACATAATCGATTTTACGCGTTGGTGGTTTGCCCCAAGGGTTTTCAATTAAACCAGCCTTTTCTGCGATGGCAAGAAATCGATTAACAGATCGAACTGTCACACCAACGTCCCCGGCAATATCTTTAGGCAATTTGACGCCATCTATGAGAACCCATATTCTTTTTCGCTCGTCCGATGTAACAATCTTAGAGAGCTCCTTCTCCAAGGCGTCACCATGAGCGAGTGTTAGAATTTTCGATATTCTCTTTAATTCTTCAAGAACCGCGTCTCCATCTGTCATTCGTTCTTTACCTCTTTGGTTTTTTCATTATCTTGAATAGGTTTTTCAGTTTTGCCCTCTTCCTTCTTTGCCTTTTTCTTAATCTCACTTAAAGCGACACTGACCGTATTGGGAGTAGTTCCAAGAAGTTTTGCTATCTCAGAAGGACCGAATCCGAAGGAAGAAAGGGCTATAATCTTATCTTTTTGAACCTTGAAGTCCTTCACTAGGTCAAGGGCAAGCAAGCGAACAATTAAATCTATCTTGCCTGTTATTTCCTTGAACTGTTTTTCATCCATCAGCCTCACCTAAATAGGGAACAGTTTTTTGTAGAACTTTCCCTTTGGTCGCTCAACCTCAAAGATGATCCCCAATTCTTCCCATTCCTGCAAAATAGGCGAGAGAGTCGGTTGTTTTACGCCGACTATATTAGCCAACTGAGTCACAGTGTGGTTTCCATCACAAGCATTGTAGCCTTCTATGTATCTTTCAGGGTTTTGCTTTTTCCTTGTTACTATCTCTCGTATCTCCTCCTTTTTGAAGGCCATACGGCCTAAGAGGGAGATTATTATTTCATTTTGTTTAATCAATTTCTTAGAGTCTTCACTCACTTGTTTATCACCTCTTTAACCGTACATAGTAAGTTTTCCCAGAAGTTTTAAGCGAGCGAATCAATCCTTTGTCCCTTAGACCGCTAAGAGTTTTGTCGATGTGTTTAAGGTTTTTTCTCAGTTTGTTGGCCATGTCTTCTCTGGTATTTTTTAGATCGCAAAGTTCTAATACTTGTTTTTCAACTTCGCCAAGTTTCAATCCTTCTATATTTAATGGAGGTACTGAGAGTGTCACGAGAATATCCAATCTCTCTATTAATCCGTCAAGTCTTTCAACCACATCCTTGAGTGTAATTTCTTCTGAAGTCATGGTTTAGACCTCCAGATTTTCTATGTTCACATACTTCTTGTTTGGCGTTTTCCCAACACTGAGAATGAGGCCTTTACGTTCCCACTCTGGCAACAACCCTTCAACTAGTCGAACAGAACAATCTGCAGCTTGAGCAATTTCCTTAATTGTTCTTTCACCATTTAGGACCTCGTAGATTCTTTCGTGTCTGGTAGTGGTCATAAACTTGGATTTCAATTCTTCAATTCTTGGTCTAGTTTGCATATAGATTAGCTTAGCAATCAAATCAAGCTTAGCAGAATCTTCATTTTTGGTCAGCTTTATCACCAACCTTAGCAAGAGTTTTTACTTCTCGCTTATTCTTTCTTAGTTCGGATAGTAGAACTCGAATATGGTTCGGAGTCTTTCCGAGGAAACCTGCAATCTCTCTAGGTTCGAATCCAAGTTCTGAGAGCTTTTTGACTTGTGCTCTTAACTCCTCGCTCTTCACAATGTTAAGAGAGAGTAGCCTAACGATCAGATCCAGTTTTTCCAAAATTTCTCTTTCAAATGCCGAATATTTGTTTTTACTCTTTTCTTGATTGGTCATTCTAGCCCTCCTATAGAACCTTAAGCGGATACCTCTTGACGCCACGCTGTTTAATGAGAATGAAGCCAGCATCTTCTAACTCCTTAATGGTTAAGCGAACGTATTCGCCAGATATCCCGACCTTTTTCGCTATCTCGCTCATCTCAATTGAGCCGTCACACAGTTCAAATATTTGCTCTTTTTTTTGTGTCGAAAGTATCGATCGCTTTGCTGATTCAATTTCAGTTCTGGCGATTATCTTAAGCAGAGCAATGACTTGATCTAATTTCTTCCCCAGCTCCTTTATGCCAGCTTCTGCAATTTTTTCCGACATATTCCATCGCCTAATATATGTACAAATAGACTTAAATATTTATCTGTTAACTATATTTGTATGGAACGTGAACAAAAAGAAGAGCTGCTATGGCGTATTCTAAAGACGTTGGAAGATATTTCAGGGAAAATTGACAGGCTAGCTTCTATTTTGGAATTCAGCCAAAGAAGAGAGCTTGAATCTCACATACAAGAAGTCTTGGGCAAATCTGAAGTTCGAAGAGAGATATACGACTTATGCGACGGTACAAAAAGTGTGGGAGAAATAGCAGATATTTTAAGAAAATCTGTGCCGCATGTCAGCATTCAAATAGCTGAACTTGAGAAGGCGGGGATAGTTAAAGCAAGAAGAGTTGGAAAAGAGAAGTACTATCAAAAAGTGTTATAACATTCAAGAGACTGCGCTTACACTCAAGTTTCTCCATTGATTTATAAAGTAGAAATCAGAAACCTATTGATTGTGATGTTTGTGGGAGCCAAAATTGATTTTCGATACTGGATGCAGAAATATGAAGAAGACTACTCGAAAGATGTGGATGGAAAATGGCCAATTTTCATTGATGAAAAGGGAATTGAGCATGAAGAAAGATCACCTTATTTTGAAACGATTTCGAGAGTGCTACAAAAACGTGGATATCTATTGAAGAAGGAATTCGTGAGAATTGGAAAATGGAAAACAGAGAGACAAACGAAGAGCTACGAAACTAACACTGATAATAAAGTAAAGAATCTGACAAAAGAGGCGCTCAAAGCCCCTGACACTAAGAAAATTCAGATCCTCAACCGTCTACGTGGTGTAGGAGTTCCGGTTGCTTCAGCTATTCTGACCATCGTTTATCCAACCGAATATTGTGTGATTGATTACAGAACGTGGCGAGCACTACTTTGGCTACGTGCAATGGCAACCAAAGATAGGCTCACATTCGCTTCATACAAAGACTACTCAGATCTTCTTGACCAATATGACACCTATGGCGGCGTCCATGTTTATTATAGTTTCAGGAATGCTCTGAAGAAAATTGGTGAGAAGAGGAATATGACACCTAGACAAGTTGAAATGGCTTTATGGAAATTTGACGAGATGAAAGGTGAATGCTCCGAAAACATAGATGGTGGTTAACTTCATTTTTCTCCCAAGTACATATTTGTGGACATAGATTTTGACAATAAAGAGAAACTGATTGACGCCTTCAATGACAGAGTCTACGGTTTCTATCTCAATCCAGCAAAGGTACTCGATAACAACCGATTTGGCTTTGCATGTGGTCTCATGTGTGCCGCAACCATCGATTTTCTTGCTAGACTAATCTATCCAAGTTTTTCATCAAAACTGAGGATCAAAAATTGGTTGAAGGATAATATTAAAGAATTTAACGATGAAAATTTAGCAGTGAAGTTTTATGAGGATTTTAGATGTGGCATCGTGCATGAGGGGCGAATAAAGAATCCTGGGGAATTTTCTTACGAATCAAATCATATAGTGACGGCTAAAGACGGAATAATTCGAATAAACCCTAGCTTGCTTTTGAGAAAAATAGAGCATGCTTTAACAGAATATTTGGCTATGCTTCAGAGAGATTCTGTTGCCTTTGATAATTTTAGACGATGTCTGAAAAAGGATTTCGAGGCCGAGATATTTAGAGAACAGTCCAGTCGGTGAAGGTTATCAGTCTTGTTATAGAAAGAGTATGATATAGTCGCTTGTCCTTAAATTGAATATGATGTGGGGTAGGGGTCGAATAATGACGCAAATCGTTCTTGACGGCGTCAGAGAAAACAGAAGAGAAAGAGCTCAGGTTGAGATCTAGAATCTAAACAAGAAAGCTTTTCTCGGTAAAGTGTATAGTATTCCACGGTGGGTCATTTGGAAAAACGAAGGAATTTGCAATTCCAGAGGCGCGCTCGAATTACGAGCAGTTGGGTTAGGAATGGGGGTGTAGATTCCTATATCGCGCCATAAATTCTGATAAGAAAACTGCCTTGGTTCTGAACCCTTTTTGATACAGGACTTATCAATGCAGTTACAGCACTTTATCAATTTTGCAGTAAGCAGAATTCCGTTCTTAACCCTAACGACACTGGTTGTGACCCCAAGAGACTTATGACTAGAAATCCTAGTGGCGCGGAAATCATGAATACGTCACTAATGTAAAAAATTATTCGTGATGGGCTCTAGTCTTCTAAGCAGTGTGGAATCCACGAACTGTCTCTTTGGGGTAGAGGATAGCAGATTACATCAATCGTTGACATTTCCTTTTCGTTTGTAGTGATCTCCCCAAAGAGGGCACAGTAACCGACTGTTGTGCTTGAGGTTTTTTGAAGAGGTCGTTGGAAAGGACAGGCTTCTTCACAGTAGCGTTTATCGAATTCGTGTTCATGAATGTGATCTAGTGCTTCCTTTATGGTAGAAGACGTGAATAATGAAAATGTATGAACCAGATCAAGTTTCAGATGGTTTTCTATATCCTGAAATTGCTCCGTCTCCCAAAGTCGATTAATGTCCTTGTTTGAAACTGGATTAGCTTTTCGATTAAGAATATACTTGACCACATCTTCAAATCTCCAGAGGTTTCCAAGAGCTGGATTTCTGTTGAAGAACTCTTGTCCGCCAGGGGTATTGTGAAACCAATAGGGCAAAATCCAATACAGATCCAATAATTTCGGTCGAGTTGTATCGAAGCCTTTTCCAATCGATTTGGACTTATGAACCAAGTATGGGATGTCGAAGTGCAGGATGTTGTAACCAACAAGGATTGAACTCTGTGCTTCTTCCAGCTTTCTCAGAAGAAATTGAACTGGCTCATTCTCTTTTTTCAGGTCTTGGATTGTTGGATAGATCGATGTCTCATTTCCGTCAGAAAATCCTGCTGTTATTACGGTGTTTCTTTCAGGATTAAGGTCTTCGCGTCTTGTTTGTGAGGTTTGCCAGCTAGGACGATATGTTTCAATATCGAATACAATTGTCCCAGGCATTTTGATCGTTTTCTTTTAACAAGTTTGTAACTTCTAAACTTTCTCCAGAATAGGACTTTATCAAATCTGTTCAACTTATAAAGTAGAAAATGGAAAACCTCAATCGGTCTTTCGGATGAAGAACAGAATAGATCACATATTAATGAAAGAGATACTTCGTTGCAGAAAATGCAAAGATCAAGATGATATTGCCAAGTTTCTTCCAAATGGTTGCTTACCCGTATGTTGTTTTGGAGACCCTATTGGGAAGAAGATCGTTGTTGTTGGAATCAACCCTTCAAAGGCCGAGTACGACTCTGGATTTCTAGCGAAAGACACCGACAGAGCGTTGGAATCTCAAATCAGGTATTTCGACAGAAGAAAGTACAGATACTTTGATGAAGTCAAACGATTCTCTGATGAGCACCTACTAAGAGCCAAATTCGGAATCACAGGAGATTTGTGGGAGAAAGTCGGGTATCTGGATTTAGTTAAATGTGTTACGAGTGTAAAAAAGAACGAGCAGTGGAATGGTCTCAAGACTTTTGAAAAGAGAAAAATTATTACCAACTGCCAAGGTTTCTTGATACATCAATTGGAGCTTTATCGACCAAGACTGATAGTTGCGTATGGTAAGGATGTTGGCGTCTGGTTTGGAGGAGAGAAAGATCTGTCTTACGAGGAAGAATTCAGCTTCATATTAAACCCCAGAGAACTTGGATTTCAGTATCAAGTCATTTATGTTCCTCAGAGACAAGGAAGCATTCTCGTCCAGAGGTCAATGAAATAAGGACGAAGATTATAGAATCATTGGTGAGGGATTCCTGATGGTAAAGTATGAGACGTTTGTCTACAGAGATGCTCTTAAGATACTTGAGAATAAGGGCTTGCTTGAGGAAATCAATACGGTTCTGCGGAGTATCAAAAGAGTGAACCACAGAGAGATTCAGGCAGAGTTCTACAACAAGGGTTGGACGATGGAGCATAGAATCCTCTCACAGACAACTTGGGCTTGGGATGCACATAAGGACAAAGTGGCTGTTTCAGTCGAGTTGAGCTTGATTGATGCTGTTCACAGAGACTTCTTGAGAGCGATTCTTGCACAGAAAAAGGGTAATCTTGATGTGTTAGTCTACATAACTTCGACCTTTAAGGAACCGAAGTTTCAGAACGTAAAGCGAGACTTAGAGATATTCAGAGAAATACTGCATGTGCCCATATTGCTGATAGGCTTGACTTGATTACAGTGGTTATCACCGATAAATATAACATAACAGTATGTATCAATCTTCAAGCAGGGAAGGAAAATGGCTCTCGGAGCGGCTGGAATTCCGAAAGACAGGTATAATATGAAATATGTTCGCCTTGAGAACAGGACCAGGGTTTATGTTCTGTTAAATCACAGAGTTGCCTATCTTTGCTGGATGGATGCGCTCAGAAGAGGTTTCATCAAATCCGGAGCATTTCTTTTTCATATTGATTGGCATGCTGATTTTGCAGTGAGCACCCTTGTATTGATCGATGATAATGAGAAAATTGCTGATGATCAAGAGAAGGAGTTAGAAGATTTCGTCAGAACTAGGCTTAGCGTGCTGAATTATGAGTTTATTGCGCTTGCAATGTATAGAGGAGTAATAGGAGACGCAGTTTCGATAGACAAAGAGCATGATCATGACCACATCTATGGTGACCACAAGAAAATGACTTATGATACGACGAATAGAAACGAATTTGTTGACAAAAAAGGCAGACTTCATGCCTTCTATCTAGGTGGGTCTTCCATTCGTGAGTTAGTAGGCTACCAAGGTCTACTCATTGACAGCTACACCCATCAAGATGTTCAAAAAGTATTTAAAGAGAACGTTAAGAAGAGAAATTTGATTCTAGATATCGATCTTGATTATTTCACATACTGTGATAGTGAAGGACAATGGGCGTTGAACGAAAGAAACTTGAACTTGATCCTTGATTCGGAAGGTTTCCGCTACATCCTTGACTGCGCAAAGGTGATTACTGTGGCCCTTGAACCTTTCTTCTGTGGTAATACCACAGAATGTCGACATATTTTAAAGAGCCTAGGCTCAAGTCTGAGAAAACACATCAATGTAGACATTGAAGGAGCTGCTATCAAAGAGTTCGAGAACGAGTTGGCCGAACGGTCTTAAATTGCATACAGCCATGTTTCCTCAAGGATTATCTTGACTATCAATGCAACAGAGTAGACAAACAGCATCTGAATTCCTAGCTTTAACATTTTTTACACAAGCATAATTGTTTCTAGGGCTTATCATCTGGACCTATTGACAGATGACGGCTTGCTCTCGGTCTATCTAGAGCCTAAACAACAAGGCTTTTCTTTACAAGAAGCCTAATACTATATGGTGTTAAAGTTGCCAATACTGAAAGGAAACCGTAGGTCTGAAGACGGTCTAGGATCAGGAAAATTTGGGTTAAGAGTTGGGTGCAGACTCCTATATCGGCGCCAATCTCTCTCAGTAAAAGTACATGTATTTTGAGTTTGTTAGTCCCTGTAGCATACGTGTTAAATATTTTTGTGTTTCAAAAACGGATTCTTGTATTAAATA
>Ga0172364_10003067_pt1 | contig 13323 bp, 12 predicted proteins | sample LakKivSesite10cm_FD_114545 | JGI IMG/M metagenome (GOLD analysis project Ga0172364, IMG submission 114545) | Sediment microbial communities from Lake Kivu, Rwanda - Sediment site 10cm | ecosystem: Environmental > Aquatic > Freshwater > Lake > Sediment | place: Rwanda: Western Province, Lake... | reverse complement strand
TCGGGAAAGATTCATATGGGGCATGTGCGCAATTACACCATTGGCGATGTTTATGCCCGCTACAAGATGATGCAGGGTTTTAATGTCCTGCACCCAATGGGTTTTGATGCCTTCGGTCAACCCGCAGAGAACGCCGCAATAAAAAATAGGACTGACCCGAGAACCTGGACACTAAGATGTATTGATGATATGCGTCAGGAATTAAAGAGTATGGGTTTTTCCTATGATTGGTCAAGGGAAGTTTCCACCTGCCTACCTGAATATTATCAATGGAATCAATGGATATTCTTAAAGATGTTTGATAGAGGTTTAGCCTATAAAAAAGAGGCAATTGTGAACTGGTGTCCGGATTGCGATACTACTCTGGCAAATGAAGAGGTAATTGATGGTAAGTGCTGGCGCTGTAAAAGCGATGTCAAACAGAAAGACCTTGAGCAATGGTTTCTTAAGATTACCGCCTATAAGGAGAGATTGTTAGAGGATTTAGAAAAACTGAAATACTGGCCAGAGCAAGTGATTACGATGCAGAAGAACTGGCTGGGCAGAAGCGAAGGCGTGGAGATTTATTTCAGGCTTAAGGATAGCAATGAGATAATTACCGTGTTTACTACGCGGGTAGATACTATATTTGGAGCTACCTATATTGTGCTTGCTCCTGAACATCCCCAGGTAAAAAGGATTGTCCAGGGTAAGCCCCAAGAAAAAGTGGTTCTCAGGTTCATTGATAGGGTGAGTAAAAAAACACGGATTACCCGTGTTCTGTCAGATATAAAAAAGGAGGGGATATTTAGTGGCAGTTTTGCCATTAATCCAGTAAATAATGAGGAGATTCCTATCTGGATTGCGGATTATGTTTTAATGGAATATGGGACCGGCGCAATTATGGCAGTTCCTGCACATGACCAGCGTGACTTTTTATTTGCCACGGAGCATCGTTTGCCGATGAGAATTGTCATCCAGCATCCAGCATCTAACATCCAGCATCCGGAAGACTTAACCGAGGCTTACGAAGGAGACGGCGTGCAGGTTAATTCTGCACAGTTTGATGGTTTGCCTAACCAGGAAGCCAAGATTAAGATTGCTCAGTGGATGGAAAAGATAAATATTGGTAAGCGGCAGTGTTATTGGCGCTTACGCGACTGGCTGATTTCTCGCCAGCGCTTCTGGGGAACTCCCATACCGATTATTTATTGCGATAAATGTGGTATTGTTCCTGTTCCCGAGAAGGAATTGCCTGTGGAGTTGCCCGAGAAAGCTCCTTTTACGGGTAAAGGAGGCAGTCCTTTAACCAAGGTTAAGTCCTTTGTTGAGGTTATTTGTCCGAAATGTGGCTTAGGCGCTCGCCGGGAAACCGATACAATGGCAACCTTCTTTGATTCTTCCTGGTATTTCTTAAGATACTGTTCAGTCGATTCCAAGGATAGCCCATTTAAAAAGGATGAAGTTACCTACTGGATGCCAGTTGACCAGTATATCGGCGGAATTGAACATGCAGTTTTACATCTTTTATATTCTCGCTTCTTTACCAAATTCTTAAAGGACCTGGGACTGGTGGATTTCGATGAGCCATTTGAAAAGTTACTTACTCAGGGTATGGTTTTAAAGGACGGTGAGGTTATGTCCAAATCGCGCGGGAACATTGTTGACCCGGACGGAATTATCAAGAAATTCGGCGCAGATACCTTAAGGCTTTATATACTCTTTGCCGCACCGCCGGAAGATGAGATGGAATGGAGTCAGCAGGGATTGGCAGGGATGCATCGGTTCTTAAACCGGGTTTACAGGCTTATTCAACATCTGGATTACGCTGTTGATAGCACTGGCGAACGCGCCAAAGAGGCTCCGACCCGGCTGCAGCGCAAAACCCATCAGGTCATAAAGAAGGTAACCGAAGATATAGAAGGTTTCAAGCTTAATACAGCCATTGCCAGCATTATGGAGTTGGTGAACGAAATTTATAGCGCTTTGCGTGAAAAACAAGAGCGCACACACAGCACACAGCGCACAGCAATCAAAGAAGCCTTTAAAACTGTTGTTATTCTTCTCTCGCCTTTTGTCCCGCATATTGCTGAAGAGATGTGGGAGAGATTGGGGAATAAAGAGAGTATCCTGAAGACAAAATGGCCGGCATATGATTCTGAACTGATAAAGGAAGAGACAATCACCTATGTTATCCAGGTCAATGGCAAGGTTCGCTCCAAAATCCAGGTTCCTGCTGATATTGATGAAGCGCACTTAAAGGAAGCAGTATTAAGTGATGCAAAGACAAAATCCTGGATTTCCGGAAAGTCAATTAAGAAATTTATCATTGTGCCCAAGAGATTGGTAAATATAGTGGTTTAAAAACCTTCCGAACTTTCCTACCCTTTGGCGAATCTATTCTAAATCACGGAAAATCTATGTGAGATTTTATCAATTCTTTCGTCTATTATAAGTGAGGAAGATTTATGCTTAATCTTACTTATCAAGAACGCCGGGTTATTCTGTTTATCATCGTTGTTGCTCTGGTTGGCTTAGGAATCAATTTCCTTAGCAAGCATTACTCGCAGATTAGGGTTGTTGGCTATGTCAACCAGGAACTCAACAGGATTAATCTTAATCAAGCCACAGTAGGGACGCTTATCGATATTCCGGGAATTGGCAGAATCTTAGCGCAAAGGATAATTGATTACCGCGAGCATTATGGTGAATTCAAGGATATCTCTGAATTAAAGAATATCAAGGGTATTGGTAAATCCAAATACGAGATTATCAAAGATTATTTTATCGTGAATTGAACAGATTAACTTTTCTACCTTTATTTACCCTCTGCTTCTGTTCAGGAATATGTTTGATGGAGTTCATACATATCCCCTTTTTATTTTTATATACCCTTGCCTTGGTCTTATTAATTATTAGTTTTATATTAATTAAACATCATCTGTCTATTTGGCTCTTGCTGACCCTTGCCGTATTCTCAGGGGGATTATTTTTATCAAACAGTTATATTTTAGCCTATCCGCATATCCGTAACTTTACCTTTTATAAATCCGAGCCAGTCACTATTCGCGGTGTGGTTGGGAGTTTTCCCGAAATCAAGCCTAATTCAAGCACATTTGTTTTAACCGCCCAGGAACTTATCTGGGCAGGAAAGGTTTATCCTGTATGTGGCAAGGTTCTGGTAAAAATCTTTCGTAAAGTAAACCCCGCACCTCGTTCTAAATCCTGCACCAGATTAGTGCGGGATAAAGAACGGGGCTTTACGAGGTGCGGGGTAAATATTTCTTTTGCTGACCAGGTAATTTTAGAGGGTAAACTGTTTCGACCCTATCAAGCAAGAGACGGCCAACCCTCATATCGAAAGCATATAGAAAACCAAGGAATATATTCAATTCTTACAGTGAGTAAGAATAAACCAATAAGATATTTAGGCAAGAGCAGGGTAAATCCTTTAAAATCCTTTGTCTATAAAATAAGGAATAAAAGTGCGGATATCTTATCTAAAAATCTTAAATCCTCACCGGCAGGGATATTCTCAGCAATGATTCTGGGTGAGAGAAGTAAAATACCGCCTTACCTGAATCGCTTATTTATTCAAACCGGAACTGTGCATATCTTAGCCATCAGTGGTTTGCATGTGGGAATTATTGCTTTTATTCTGGAGTTGCTTCTTAAGGCTTTAAGAATAAGGCGTCGGTTACGCTATTTAGTAATTATCTTCTTATTAATCCTTTATTGCCTTCTAACCGGTGCGCGGTCTTCGGTTATTCGGGCAACAATTATGGTGATTGTTTTATTATCCGGTTTTTTATTAAAAAAAGAAACACAAATCACTCATTCTCTCAGTTTAGCAGCGTTAATAATCTTAATGGCAAATCCGCGCGAACTTTTTAATATCGGATTTCAGCTTTCCTTTATTAGTGTCATTTCCATAGTTTATCTTTCTCCAATGATTAAAAATCTGTGTAATCCTAAATTTAATCTGTGCAATCATAAATCTATAAGATTTTTTATTTCCGCTTTCTCTGTTTCCCTTGCTGCCTGGCTGGGAACCTCGCCATTTATTGCCCATTACTTTAAGATTATCTCGCCAATAACCGTGTTGGCTAATTTAGTAGTTGTGCCTTATCTTACTTTGGTGATTGCTCTGGGATTTAATTTATTGATTGTTGGGTTTGTCTTTCCTGCCTTGGCGGGTGTTTTTTCTGCACCGGCAAATCTTTCCATAGTTATTCTTATTCAGATAGTTAAGTTCTTCAATCAAATCCCCTGTGCTTATTTTTATCTATAAGATTTTATTGATTCTGTGCTTTTTATATGTTAAAATTTTATGACAAGCAATTTAACAATATAATAATTTAGCAATGTAAAACAGGAGGTGCGCAATGCGCAAGATTATTGTTTTTATGGGTATGATTTTATTCTTGGGAGTATGTTTCTGCTATGCTCAGGACCAAATCACTGTCACCACCTATTATCCCAGTCCCTATGGGGTGTATAATTCACTGTTAGCAGACAAACTCGGCATAGGAGACAATGACAATGATGGCAATCTTACCTCTGCTGATGTGCCGACTGCTTCCGGAGATGTTTGGATTAGAGGTAACGTCGGCATCGGGACGACGGCTCCCGGGGCATATAGGCTTTATGTAAACGGAAATATGTATGTAAATGGCGATATAACAACTGATGCAGCTACATATCCTGATTATGTATTTGAATCAGGATATAAGCTAATCACTCTAAAGGAGTTGAAGGAGTTTATTAAAGAAAATAAGCATCTGCCTGGGATGACATCAGCGAAAAAAGCAAAGGACGAAGGGATAAAGATATTTGAACAAAACAGATTGATTCTGGAGAAGTTAGAGGAAGCATATTTATACATCATTGAATTGCAAGAGAAAATAGAGAAGCTGGAAGCGGCAATTCAGATAAACTAAAACCAGGTATGGTTCTTGGCAAGGCCTTAGAGCCATTAGAGGAAGGTGAACCCCGTTAGAAATTTTGTCTGAACGGGGAGTAAAATTGATATTTCTAACGGGGTGAAGGCAAGATTGTAGTTTTAGTGACACTGCAATGATTTCTTTTGATATTTAAGGATAAAGTTTTAAAAATCTCACCTTAAGAAAAATCCTTTTCAAACAATTCTTTCCGTGTTATTTTATTAATATGAATCTCCATCCCTGGAAGGTTAGTATCCGATAAGCAATCCGGATTCAGCAGAGACTAAGAAAAAGGATTATTCTGACTGATAATTTGCCCAAGGTTCAGAGCATTGCTGGCGTGGATGTTGCTTTTGTTGATGATGAGGCAGTTTGTGCGGTTTGTGTATTTAATTATCCTAAGTTAAATCTGGTTGAAACAACCAAAGCAAAAAATAAGATTTCTTTTCCTTATGTTCCCGGGTTACTTACTTTTCGCGAGGGCCCGATTATTCTCTGTGCTTTTAGAAAACTAAAAAATAAGCCGGATTTAGTTCTCTTTGATGGACAGGGCATCTGTCATCCACGCCAGATGGGAATTGCCACCCATATGGGCATAATCCTGAATATACCCAGCATTGGCTGCGCCAAGAGTTCCTTATACGGCATTTATGAAATGCCAGAAGAAGATAAGGGAAGTTATTCTTTTATATACGATAAAGACACAAAGGAAATCTTAGGGGTTGCCTTACGCACGCGCCGGCAGGTAAAGCCCTTGTTTGTGTCTTGCGGTTATAAGATTACACTTTCGCAGGCAATCACGTTGATTCTTGAGTTTTGTCCTAAGTATAGAATTCCCGAGCCTCTAAGGTATGCTCATAACTTTAGCCGAAAAGATGCAAGAGGAGAATTATCAATATAAGGACCTTACCGCAACCAGACTTTATTGTGATAATTGCGGCTGCTCAATGCCGGTTAGGGAAAGGCTTCTTTTAATTCTTCCTGATGGCTATTTGTACGAATATCTCTGTGCTGGCTGTGGTAGGACAATTGGTGATAAGCGGGTTTCCTTACGAGACGAGGATAGAATTTTGTTTTGACAAACCAATTTATCTATGTTAGAGTTAATGAGCACATAATTTACGGAGCAATCGAGAAACTTTCAGTGACGTAAATTATGTGACCTTCAAACTTACGTTCATTTCATTCCGTAAGTTTGGGTTTCATTGAATATGCGAAAAATTATCCTCATATCCGTCGTATTTATTCTCTCCATTGCTAATCTTTCTTACGCATTCTGGATCTGGTCGCCAAAGACAGGCAAATGGGTTAACCCCAAGTACGCGGTTAAACCTACACCGCTAGAGCAAATAGATTTTGCCTTAAAGCTCTATGAGGAAGGCAAATTCAAAGAGGCTCAACGCGAATTCAAAAAGTTGCTCCAGCATTATCCCAAGAGTGCCCAGGCAGCTGAGGCGCAATATTATTTAGGAGTAATTGAAGAGAAAGAAGACAGACTCTATGAAGCATATCTTGCTTATCAGAAAGTAATTGATAAGTATCCATTTAGTTCAAGAATTAACGAAGTAATTGAGAAAGAATTTAGAATTGCCGAGAAATTTATGCAGGGTCAGAAACGTAAAGCAATGGGTTTGACTTTGCCTGTAGAAAATCCCGCAATCGAAATATTTAAAAAGGTAATTGAGAATTCTACTTATGGACCCCTGGCAGGTGAGGCTCAATATAAATTGGGTTTAATCTTAAAAAGCCTGGGCCGCTTTTTTGAAGCAGAGGAAGAGTTTAATAAGGTGATTAAGAATTATCCGCAAAGCGAATGGGCGACTCCTGCTAAGTTTCAGATTGCCGAATGCAGGGCAGGCGTCTCACCCAGTTCAGACTATGACCAGGAAGCAACCCGTGAGGCTAAGGAGAAATTTGAAGAGTTTGTTCAGGCTCATCCCGATGCGGCACTATCTCATCAGGCAGAAAAGAATATTCAAGAATTAAAGGAAAAAGAGGCGCAGGGTTATTATGATATCGCCGCTTTTTATGAGAAGCAAAGGGCTTTTAATGCCGCTAAGATTTATTATAATATAGTGGTTGGAGATTATCCCCAGAGCATCTGGGCAGCCAGGGCGCTTTCTAAACTCCAGGCTTTGGAGCAGGAAGAAGGAAAGGATGCGGACAAGGATTCGCACAAATAAAAAAAACAAATTCACCCAGTTAATCCTATTTGCTATTTGCTATTTGCTATTTGCTACTATTATCGGTTGCGGTTATACAACTCGCTCCTTGATTACCAGGGATTATCAAACCGTATATGTGTGTCCATTTGCCAACAAGATTGATATTACCAGCGATACCTCAGTGGCGAGGCGATATAAGACTTATTACCCGCTTTTGGAAAATGATATAACTCGTAAAGTAATCGACCAATTTATTCTGGACGGTAATTTACGATTAACCAAAGAAGAGGATGCGGATTTGGTTTTGCAGGGCGAGTTGGTTGATTATCGCAGAGACGCCTTAAGATATACGGGTAGAGACGATGAGGATGTTGAGGAATACCGCATCAGTCTTATAGTAAATCTTAAACTTTATGACCATCGTAATAAAACCTTGCTCTGGGAGGTCGGGAATTTTGTTGGAGATACAACCTATTTTACTCAAGAAAAATCAGAGTCATCGGCAATAAGCGAAGCAATTGCTGACTTAGCCCGGCGGGTTGTTGATCGCGTGGTTGATGTTTGGTAAATGAACCTCGCACCTTCTTTATATTCATCGTATACCTTTAAAGGGATTCAAATAAGATGTATCAAGTTTGTCTTTTTAAAGAACCAAAAGAAGAGTGGAGTCTTGAATAAATCCCGCCCCTGCACGCAGGGGCGGGGTAAAAGAGAAGGTGCGGGGTGAACTATCTTTTTGTTGGTGAAGACGAGTTTTCCAAGGATACAAAATTAGAGAAGATAAAAGACCAACTCAATTTAGCCAAACTCGAGGCATTTAATTTTGAAATTCTCTATGCAGGCGATTTAGATTTAAGCACTCTAAAAGAGCGACTTTCACTTCTTCCCATAAATCCCGCCCTTTCCCCGCCCCTGCACGCAGGAGCGGGGCTTGCACACAAGGGCGGGGTAAATGCAAGACAGAGACTGATCCTGATAAAGGATGCCCCTAAATTAAGCGCGGATATAAAACAATATTTAGTTAGCTGGCTTTCTCAACCCTTTCCCCATGTCAGTTTAATCTTGGATGCCCGGCGCGTTGACGAGCGAGATCAATTTTTCAATCAAATATCCGGCCTGGTTAAAGTGATAAATTTTCGCAGGTCAGTTGAAATAAACGCATTTACCCTGGCGCGCTCAATCGGGCAGAAAAAGATTAAGCCGGCATTAAGGCTGCTCCATCAGCTCCTATTGCAGGGAAGCAAACCCGAGATAATTATCGGGGCTTTACGCTACCAGTTGGCTAAGGAAAGATTGGATTTTGCCGAGCAAAAGAAAAAATTGAAGTTTTTGTTTGATTGCGATATTGATATAAAAACGGGAAGGCTAAAGCCAGAGTTCGCATTAGAGCGGCTTCTGATCAGGTTGTGCTCTTAGAACCATCTGACTCAGGCGGGATTTTTTTCGGGAAGCCGTATTTTTTTTAATAATCCCTTTCTTGGCTGCTTTATCTAATTTAGAAAAGACAGAAGAAAGATACTTTTTTGCCTCACTGATGTTTTTCGCCAACAAATAGGCACGGAATTTTTTAATTACCTTTTTGAGTTCCTGCTTTATCTTAAGATTGCGCAGGCGTCTTTTTTTATCTTTGCGTTGGGTTTTTAATGAAGTTCGACGACGAGGCATATCCCCTCCTCTTATTTTGATACAGCAATATATCATAGTTAATTAATTCCGTCAATTAAAAATATGAGTCTTGAGAAGAAATCAATTCTTAAGTCCACTTCAATTATCAGCCTGGCTACACTCTGTTCACGCCTGTTGGGACTTATCCGTGATATGGTTATCGCCAGAATATTTGGTGTCTATATTTATGCGCAGGCATTTGTCATTGCATTTAGAATCCCTAATTTATTTCGCGATTTAGTCGGCGAGGGCGCAACCAATGCTGCTTTTGTGCCTGTGTTTAGCGAGTACACCATCAAACATACCAGAGAAGAATTCTGGGAACTGGCAAATGTTGTGCTCAATCTATCGCTGATTATACTCATGTCGATTACGCTCTTAGGGATAATATTTTCTCCGGTTATTGTGCGGCGTATCGCTCCAGGATTTATTGCCTCGCCGGAGAAATTAGAAACTACGATTAGATTGAACCGCATAATCTTTCCTTATATTTTATTAGTTAGCCTTGCAGCCTATTCTATGGGGATACTCAATTCCTTAAGACATTTTGCTATTCCGGCCTTTGCCCCTTGTTTTTTAAACATCTCAATAATCATATTCGCTCTTCTCTTCGGGGAAGGGATAAAGGGTTTGGCCTTGGGAGTTCTGGTAGGCGGGGTCTTACAGTTAACAGTTCAAATTCCGGTTCTTTATAAAAAAGGCTTTAGATTGAAATTGTCAAAGCATTTTACCCCGTTAGAAATATCGTCTAAACAGAAGGGTATAGCAAAATTTCTAACGGGGTTTAGACACCCGGCACTAAAAACCATCGGCGTGTTGATGCTACCGCGCCTTTTGAGTTCCTGTATATACCAATTAAATAATTTTGTGGATTCAATATTTGGCTCTTTAGCCTGGATTGTGGGTGAAGGAGGTGTAGCAGTATTATATTTTTCCTATAGATTGATTCAGTTTCCTTTAGGGATTTTTAGCAATGCGCTCTCGCAGGCAATACTTCCTACGTTTTCTCGCCAGGCATTAGAAGAAGATTACAAAACCTTTAGGCAGACAGTTTCTTTTGGCCTGCGCGCAGTATTTTTTGTAATGCTACCCAGTTCTGCGGGGTTTATGGTGTTGGCTTGCCCGATAATACAGAGTCTGTTCGGAGGCGGAAGATTCGACGTTTATTCTACTGCAGTTACCGCTCGTGCCTTAAAATTCTATAGTATTGGCTTATTCGCCTACGGCGCAACCAAGATATTACAGTCTGGCTTTTTTGCTCTTAAGGATACGGTAACTCCAACTAAAGTAGCATTCCTTGCTTTAATAATAAATATTATCCTGAATTCTATACTTATGTTTCCCCTTAAAATTGGAGGTCTTGCGCTGGCGACATCCATATCCGGGATAAATTCTTTCTTAATTCTTTTATTTACTCTGAAAAAAAGACTTGGCGATTTCAAAGTAAAAGAGATTATTGTTTCTTTCACCCGCATCCTTTTAGCCAGCCTTTGCATGGGTGCAGTTTGTTATTATATCTTAAATAAATTCCTTAATTTGGGGCTGGCGATTATATCGGGGCTTCTGTCTTATATTGTTTTTTGTTTTATCTTTAGAGTTAGTGAGATGCAACAATTGTGGCAGTGGATTCTCAAAAGAAAAGGTGCAGATTATTCTCCTTCGCCCTTAGAATAATATATTATGGTAGGGCTTCGGAGAAATAATAATCCCTGCGAAGCTCTACCATAGTTTACTCATTGAAGAGCGTAGCAGAATAAATTATGGCTAATTCCGATAAATTAAAAGATAAAATTGCCTCTATGCCGGATGCGCCGGGAGTTTATCTGATAAAAGATAAAACCGGCGCGGTGATTTATGTCGGCAAGGCAAAATCACTAAAGAAACGCGTTTCTTCTTATTTTAGCCGCGGCCTTTCTTCTAAAACACAGATGCTCGTTTCTAAAATAGCGGATGTAGAATACAGGGTCACGCCTTCAGAAAGTCAAGCACAACTATTAGAGGCCTCGCTGATTAAAGATAAACAGCCACAATATAATATTGGCTTGAAGGATGATAAGTCATTCCCTTTGATTAGAATTTCTGATGAAGAGTTCCCGGTTGTCTCTATCTGTAGAAGCAAAATTCTAAAGACCAAAGATGCCGCTCTTTATTTTGGGCCCTATACTAATACTAAATTTTTACGTCAAGCCTTTAAGACCATACGCAAAATATTTGGCTTTCGTTCCTGTAGAAGGATGCCCAAAGACCCCTGTCTCTATTATCGGATAAAACTCTGCCCTGCACCCTGCATAGGAAAAATAAGTCGCCAGAATTACCAAGAAACAATAGAAAGAATAAAACTTTTTTTAGAGTCCCGATACGAAGAATTATTATTTAATCTATCAGATAAGATGAAACAGGCTAGCCAGGAAAGAAGATTCGAGGATGCCGCAAAAATCAGAGACCAGATAAATGCCTTGAGTGTGTTCGGGCAAACTTCCGGTTCAGTTTTAAGTTTTAATGAATCCGAAGATTTAAAAAATCTGTTAAAATTAGATATGCTGCCCCAGCGCATTGAGGCATTTGATATATCCAATATTAAAGGACAGCAGGCAACTGGTTCAATGGTAAGCTTCTTTAAGGGCTCACCTGATAAAAATAATTACCGCCGCTTCCGTATAAAAACATTCGAAGGAATAGATGACTATAAGATGCTCAGAGAGGTTATCTTTCGCCGCTATTCAAGATTATTAAGAGAAAATCTTTCCCTGCCGGATTTAGTGCTTATTGATGGAGGCAGGGGTCATCTTAAGGTAGCAGAGGAGGAGACCAATAAATTGGGTTTAAATTTACCTTTAGTAAGTATTGCCAAAGATAGAGAGCACATATACACTAAAGATAGCGCCATCCCGATAAAATTAGAGCAGGATACACCGGCATTGAATCTCATAAGAAGAGTGAGAGACGAGGCACATAGGTTTGCGCTGGCGTATCATCATATATTGCGTAGAAAGAAAATAATTGGTAAGTAATAATAAATTCAAAAATCAAAATGCAAAAATCAGACAATCAATTTCTACAAGTTTCCATAAGTTTCCATAAATTTCTATATTGAAATTTATAGAAATATGCTTTGCGAAATTTATTGAGATTTGTTGTTTCAGTTTGTCATTTTGATATTTAATTTTTGATATTTGATTTTTATTATGACTCCTTTCGCTAAAAAGGTCTATCAGGTTGTATTAAGCATACCGATGGGTCAGGTGCGTAGCTACAAATGGGTAGCCACCAAAGCCGGCAGGCCTAAAGCCAGCCGTTTAGTAGGCCGGATATTAAAGCACAACCCCTTTCCTCTGATTATTCCTTGTCACCGTGTAGTAAATGCTAATGGGCGATTAGGTGGATACCGCTGGGGTAGAAAAACCAAACAGACGCTCCTTAGGTTAGAGAAAGAGATCAAAAGGGAGATTTTAACTACTAAAGATGACAAAAGATGATATAATGTAAATGAGGACATAAGTTATGGAGCGTAAGCGAACATAACTTATCTGTCCGAACTTACCCAGCACTAATTTTTGCAATTGGTCTGGTAAGCACTAATAACAAGAAAAAACCGTTAAATTTACCTCAAGTTTATTCATAAAATTAGTGCTGGGTTAAATTCGCAGACGCTTCGCTATAACTTATGTCGCACTGTGTGCTCCATAAGTTATCTGCTCATTTAATTTAAAGAAGGGGGAAGAATAATGGGTATAAAAGATTATCTGAAGTTAATGGTTGAGATGAACGCTTCTGATATGTTCTATCGTGCCGGGGGCAATGTGCGGATGCGCATCGATGGTCAGGTATTAGGTGTAAAAGAGGAGGTTTTAACTGTAGATGATGTTAATCGAGCGATTAAGGATATTCTTTCTGATGAACTGAGAGAATTATTCCGTAAGAATTTAGATGTGGATTTTACTTTATATCTGTCCGAATTGGACCGTCGCTTTCGGGTGAGTATCTTTCAGCAGCGCAACTGGCCATCAATTGTGATAAGGAATGTATTGCCGGTTATACCGACTATGGAGGAATTAAATCTACCCGCTTCGGTTCTCAAGCAGTTGGCCCTGGAAACGCGTGGTTTAGTTTTGCTTACCGGCAGTATGGGTTCAGGTAAATCCACAACCATCGCCAGTATGATTGAATATATCAATGTCAATGCTCATAAACATATTTTGACTATTGAAGAGCCAATCGAGTTTATTTTTAAGGATAAGAACTCAATTATTAATCAAAGGGAGTTAGGTCGGGATGTTTCATCTTATGCAATAGCCTTAAGGGCATTTACCCTACAGAGCCCGGATGTTATTTATATTGGGAATATCCGCGACTGTGAGACAATGTCTGCAGCAATGACTGCTGCCGAAACCGGGGTTCTGGTGCTCAGTACCCTGCACACAGTTAATTCACCGCAAAGTGTAGAAAGGATTATTAACTTCTTTCCTCCCTATCAGCATGAAGAAGTGCGCATCGAGCTTTCTTCACTTTTAAAGGGGGTTATTTCTTTAAGGCTTCTTCCTCGCCATGATACACCCGGGCGCATTCCTGCT
>Ga0172364_10003065_pt1 | contig 13328 bp, 15 predicted proteins | sample LakKivSesite10cm_FD_114545 | JGI IMG/M metagenome (GOLD analysis project Ga0172364, IMG submission 114545) | Sediment microbial communities from Lake Kivu, Rwanda - Sediment site 10cm | ecosystem: Environmental > Aquatic > Freshwater > Lake > Sediment | place: Rwanda: Western Province, Lake... | reverse complement strand
GGAGTTCGAATCTCCTCTGGACTGCATACTCCCAGGGCCCCGGGGGATTGAAGTTTTCAGCCTATCGAGTGTTGGCTGTATCTACACTTATCTAGCTCAGTTTCGATAGATTATCGGGGATACGGGGTTATTGGCTGGGCGATTCGAGTTCCTAGAACACACAGCGGATGCTTACATAGCCGCCTATGGGAAGAGCTTAGCTGAAGCCTTCGAGAACGCCGCTCTAGCAATGTTCGAGACGATGGCCTACACGGAGAGGGTCAAGGATTTGGAGGAGGAAAGCGTCGAGGTGGAGGGGGACGATGAGGAAGCCCTCCTCTATTCATGGCTCGAAGAGCTTCTGCTGAAGTTCGAGATCGAAGGTAAATTGTATTCTCGATTCAAGGTAGACGAGATCAGGACGAGTCCTGAAGGCTATGTACTCGAGGCGAGGATCTGGGGTGAACCCTATGACAGGGAGAGGCATGGTTCGAAGACGGATGTGAAGGCCGTTACCTACCATAGGATGGAGATACTGAGGAACGACATGGTGACGGTGAAGTACATCCTAGACATCTAACTTGAGTAGCTAGTTAAATTCGCGTATGCTCTTCAATCCTAAGAGCCTCACGTTCCCAACATTCACGTTCTTAAGATGCCTCTTAGCCGCCCTGTAGCACGCTAAGGCTTGGTCCATCGGGGTCATCGGCAGGTCCATCATAAGGTAGTCGGGATGGAAGACGAGGATGCTGTAAGGGATTTCACTGTCGAGGCTCGCTATGAACTTCGTGATACCTTCTACCTCCTTTTCATCCACGTAGCCGGGCACGAGCAAGGTTGTAGCGGTCAGTACTGGGAGACTTCACCGCTCGTGATAGTATTCTCTTGCGATCATCTCGAAGTTCTCGTAGGCTCTCCTGTTGGATACACCACTCAAGGCGTAGCTTAGGTCTTCGCTCCAGCACTTCAGATCGAACTTGATGTTTCCCCCGCTCTTCAGGGATAGTTCCGCCGCCCTTCTGACTAGGCTGGGGTTTCCACAACCGTTCCACTCGAAGCATATCCTCAAGATTCTGTCCCGAGGTATGGTTTCGAGGATTCTCTTCGAGGCGTTTATGGCGAAGGGTAGTTGAGGCTCTGGGGAGCCCCCGAAGAAGCACCAGCACGTAATACTACTTTTCCTCAGGGTTTTCTCTACGAGACCGTCGGTGCTTTGAGGCGGGGTCTCGCGGAGTCTCTTGTGGGAGGAGTTTTGGCAGAAGAGGCAGTCGAAGTTGCACCCGTAGAGGAATACCGCTAGGTTGTGGTAGCCCACCTCCGGGCCCCTTTTGTAAGCATACTTCGGGTAGCCTGCCCCTGTACCTGCTGGGCAGAACCACGCCGAACAGCAGTTCGTGACATGTGGGTCGAGATACGCGTAGTAGACTCCTCTATCAGGGGTCGAAAGAGAGACCAGCCTTCCAGAGATGTTCACTCTCAGGCCGCAGTATCCAGTCTCCCCTTCGGCTAGAAGACATTCGTTGTTGCAGAGCGGGCATCGTACCCCTTCACCTGCCCTGGGGGGCTTGGGAGGGAGCCCATACCCTCGTCTAGCCTCTCCATGGGTCTTCTCTGCAAGGGATAAGGCCTCAAGCCCCTTCTCCCGGATACAGGATACGCACACCCCGATCGAGTTCGATACCAGCTTACTCGTATCTCCGCACAACCTGCACCCTATCCTATGTGCAGCCATCTTTTGCTTGGGCTCCTCTTCCCTTACCTATACTAGTCCGCCGTGTTTATTATGGCCATTATCGAGGCAGAGAAACGCGGCCCAATGCAAATATATTTCAACGTCTCCCAAAAACCCGACTCAGAACGATAGTGCTTGAGGGCAAAACTAATCCCTAGCCGATCAGCGGAACTCATCATCCTCCCCTCAAGGGGGAAGCTTCCCTCGTCTATTTTAGGTATGGGACTCTCCTCAAAGCGGAGTAGCAGGACGTGCAAGGGTAATCATAACGATAAAAAAAGATTGATGATTTCTTCTCGTAAAGGACTCCGTCTATCCCTTCGTGGCCTTCTTCTGGCCATACTTCTCATAGTGTACAATCTCTTCCATGGCTTTCCTAGCCTTGGGCCTAGGCTCCTCATCTGGATACCCTAGGGTAAGGAGGGAAACCACCCGCAGATCTTCCGGAACGCTCATGATGCTTTTGACCTTATCCTCGTCGAAGGCTCCGATCCAGCAACTACCTATCCCCAAGTCCCAAGAGGCCAAGGCCATGTTCTCGATGGCTATAGCCAGATCGATGGTAAACCCCTCGAATGGGCCAACTGGCCTGCATTCTTTGGGACTGCCCAAGCAGACGATGACCGCCGCAGCGCTACCTATATGGGCTACGGGTGGGCGGTCTGCTCTGTGGGCTTCAGCCATTAGTCTCTGCTTTGTCGCTTTGTCTGTTACGACTATGAATTGCCATGGCTGTCGGTTCGCTGCTGATTGTGCGAGCCTAGCTGCCTCAAGGATCTTCATCAGATCGCTTTGAGGTAACGGTTTATCCTTGTATTTCCTGATGCTTCCTCTCTCTCCAATCACGTCTAGAACAGTCAATTCTCAACCCCAACAACCTGCTACGACTGGTCTACGTTTAAGGTTTTCCCGGGGAGGCAGTCATCAAGTGGGGGAGAGGAAGAAGGAAAGGTGTGTCTGGGGAGCATCCTTCGACCGTTTGAGTTAACCCGCCCCCTCGAAGGGTCTGGCGCAGTTAGTGTGTGCTGAAGGTGGCTATCGACCTTACCAGCTCGAATAGAGGCCCAGTATGATCGAGGATGGAGTTGTTCTAAGGATTCACTCGTAGCTGGAGGATGCCCAGCAGGGTTAAGACGTTGACGATGTAGAGGCCTAAGAGAACTAGGCCCGCGTTCCTGCCGAGCCGCTCTGTGTCTATGAAGTACCAGAGGATGATGTTGGAGAGGAGGCTGAAGAGGATGAGGTCTGAGAGGACGAGGATGTTGACTCCAAAGGGGGTGAAGGTGAGGAGTAGACCTAGGATCAGGGTGGAGTTCAGGAAGCAGCTCCCAATTATGTTGCCTAGCCCGAGGTCGAGGTAACCCCTGTACGCGGCGCGGATGTTCACAGCCAGCTCCGGTAGGCTCGTTCCAAAGGCAATCAACGTCGCACCTATGATGGAAGGGGGAATCTCAAAGAAGGTCGCTATCTCTATGGCCGAATCAAGGGTTATCCGTGCACTGATTATGACTCCCGCAAGACCGAGAATAGTGAGGTACATCTCCCTTCGAATACTCGCATCCTTTGGGTCTGCGAACGCATCTCCACCATCGCTTCTTCTGCGTCGAAGAAGGACGTATGAGTATGCCACGAAGATCCCCAAGAGGAGGATGCCGATTATTCTGCCGATGTATTGTATATAGAGGAGGGATAGGAGGGTTGTGGAGACCAGCATCAGACCTGTAATGGACTCCCTTCTCTCCCTAGGCTCTAGAGGTGTTGGTCTTCTTGAGTTCCGAAGGGATACTGCGATTAGGCTGAGTCCCATTATGAAGGATACGTTCACGATATTTGATCCTAGTATGTCACCGAGTGAGACTGACATCAGGCCGATTGTGATGGCGTTGATAGCCACGATCAGTTCAGGGAGGGATGTGGAAAAGGCGACCAAGAGAAAGCCCAAGACGGATTGGCGGAGCCTTCGCTTCACCGAGATGGCAGCCAAGTTGGCTACTGTGACTCCACTGGCCAAGGCAATGATGATGACCCCTGCGATTAGGCCGATGAAGTATATGGCGATAGGTAACGCCATTCACAATAAACCTCTAAGAAAGTTCGCCATACCCATGCACTGATCGTATATATGCATATCGGACGCGGTGTGTAGGGTCACACTATAGACGTGGTGTGGCTGAGGAGGTGTGAGACTTATTACCATGAAGATAGGAGACATAGGCGGCAGAGGTAGGTGGGCTTGGCGGAATGGTCTAGCACCATCTTAGATCTCCTCACTCAGAACGCCCAAGCCATAGCTCTGGCGGTCACAGTAATAGTCCTATCTTTCTTTGCCTATCATCTATCGAAACGCCTCTTCCGATGGGTCCGAAAGATCGAGCGGATCCCAGCTTCCGTCTGCGATTCTCTTGAAGTACTATTCAAACAGGTCTTGATTCTGGCCCTCGCCTACGTGCTCGCCCTAGATATCTCCGCCATCCTCGGCCTCTACGAGGCTGCTCTGCCCATCGTTTCGACGCTAACCATCGCTGGCGCGACGCTGATCATAATCAGATTTGCTAGGTGTGGCGTCGAAGTCTTCTTCAATATCGTCAGGGCGAGTGGCAGACTTCCACCTCAGATCGTGGGATTCGCTGAAGTCTTCACAAAGTATGGAATTGTCATCGTCGGCTCCCTGTTTATACTCTTGGGGTTGGCTTCTGGCCTCGGCTATTCGGAGGCCATAGGTTCGATGATTGTCGGCTGGTTGACTCAAAATGCCGCAGGTTTCATCTTCATAGTCATCATACTCTTCCTTGCCCGTTTCTTCGTAGCCTTTCTGAACATCTTCTTCTCCAACCTCCAGACGAGGGTGCATCTACAGCCCCAAGTACTCAACCTCGCCAACACCGCTTCCCGCTACTTGGTCTACGGGATAGTGGGCCTCCTCCTCTCTTCCACAGTCCTGAAGATACTTGGCTTGCCCGAACTCTCTCAGACCTTGGTCACGGTCTTCGCCATCCTCGTCGGCACCTCCGTCTCCTTCGCGGCCAGTGGAACCATCGGCAACATCCTAGCTGGTCTCCTACTCATGAGTTGGAGGCCCTTTGATGTCGGGAATCGGGTTGAGGTGGGAGGGGCTTATGGCGACATTGTCGAGTTTGATATAGTCTTCACCAAGGTAAGGACCATCAAGGACGAGATCATAAGCGTCCCGAACCTCCAAGTTCTAGCTCAGAAGATAACTAACTACAGCAGCCTCAAGACGGTGATCGTTCATCCTAAAGTCACTGTTGGTTATGATGTCGACCGCAGTCTTGCGGAGAAACTATTGTTAGAAGCGGTCAAGAGGACCGAGGGGGTCTTGGGTAAACCTGAACCCTTTGTTTACGTCACTTCTTTGGGGAGGTTTGCTGTTGAGTATGAGCTCAACGCCTACACGTCCCGACCGAACGAGTTAGCCAAGATCTCCTCTGACCTTCAAAAGAATATTATAGATGTGTTCGATGAGGCACATATATCTCTGCTAACGCCCGAGTATTATCTTGATTCTCTCTTATGGATGGGTACCATGTATAGAACAACAACGAACAATGATAGTAGGCGAGACGGTTCATCCTGAAACGGTTGAAGTCTTTGGCGTGCGGTCGCAGATGCTTAAATAGAAAAAGGGTCGCTTGATGTATCGAGAGATTGCGAAGATGTTGCCGAGGTTGTAGAGGGATGTCGTTTCTGTTCAAGGTCAAGCTTGACTACCAACAGTTTATCAATGAGGCTCAGAAGTTCAATGTCCCCCTGAAATTCTTCACCGTTAACCTAGGCTTAGTCGCGATGTACGTGCTTATCCCGATAGGGAGTTCTGGCCTTATGTACCTCTATTTCTGTGAAGAGACATTGGATGAAGAGAAGGCGAAGGCTACCACGGCTGAACTCAAAAAACTTGGCTTCATACAGGTTGAATCCTTCGAAATCCCTCTACCATGAAATTCAGCTAATACCAGCAATCGCTGGTCTTGCTAGTGCCTCGGTATTTCGAAGGACAAAGCTTGCTTGAAGCCTTCCAGCCTCAACTCGTTTTCTATTCTCCCGAGGGTTTCGTCGTCTCCAACAGCTTCGCTCCAGTAGAGGAACATGATGCTGGCGCTCCCAATGACGTGCTGCATGAACATCGATATCTTCCCCGCTTCCCTCACGAAGAACTTGAAGGGTATCTGATAGTTCCTAGCTCTGTCGATGAACACTTCATAGGAGAGCTTTGCCTTGAACATGGACATCGAATAAGCCTCCCAACAACTCTTCGGGGCTCCTATCATATGTCGTTTACGGTCATACGCAAGAGAGATCAGATTTGACTAGACGGTCAGCCCCTAGACAGGGTTTCTTTTTCCTGTAGGAAGAGGGCTGAAGTTTCTGCCACAAGCTCGATAGAATCCTTTATGTTAGCGCTCCGACAGATTCCTCCCTAGGTAGCTCCTAATGGTGAAGGACCCCGTATGTGGCATGACCGTGGATGAGACGATGTCCGAGATAAGCTCCAAACACCAAGGCAAGACCTATTACTTCTGCAGCACAACCTGTAAGGAGATGTTCGAGAAGAATCCCAAGAACTATGTAAAGGAGGACGCATGACATGGTATTGGTTAGATGGTGGGGCCACGCCTGCTTCGAGGTCAGAGACAAAGCAGTCGTAGTAACAGACCCCCACGACGGAAAGAGCGTGAACATGGACCCCCCCAAGGTCAAGGCAGACCTCGTCCTAATCTCCCACGGCCACGGAGACCACGCCAGCGGGAGAGGAATGGTCGCCAAGCCGGGAGCCCGAGTCATAGACAGTTCAGGCACCTTCGAGGAAAAAGGCATCAAAGTAATCGGCCTAGAAACATTCCACGACGAGGCACGAGGCTCCAAGAGGGGAAGAAACATCATCTTCGCCTTCGAGGTCGACGGAATCCGCTTCGCCCACCTCGGAGACCTAGGCCACATCCTCCCCGACGATAATATACGGAAGCTTGGACCCATCGACATCCTCATGATCCCAGTTGGCGGCTACTACACAATCGACGCTAAGGTGGCCACCGCCATAGTGGAAAAGATGAAGCCTCGCGTGGTCATTCCCATGCACTACAAGGTTCCGAGACTCGACTATCCCATAGCGGATGCTGAGCCCTTCTTGGCCGGGAAGAAGAACGTGAACCGCATCGGCAAGTCCGAGACTAGCTACTCGAAGGAGCAGCTCCCAGAACCCACTCGAATAGACGTCTTCACCCCACCGTGACCCTAACCTAATGCCCCCAGAGCCCTATAGAACCTCTCGTAGGCTCCAGGAAACTCCGGGTCCCTAGCTAGAGCATCCCTCGCCTCAACGAAGCCCCTAACGAAGGCCTCCCTATCATCGAGGGCAGTGGCTGTCTCCTGAGCCGTTGTGATCAGCTCTTCTAGAAGCTTCCTGAAAGAAGGGTTCAGACTCTCAATCTCATAGTACAAGTCCGGATCCTCAGAGAGAACCGCCTCCACAAGGGCCAGTTGGAGGGAGAAGGTCGTGCCCGCGAACTTCTTGATCTCCTGTACGTCGCGCCTCGCGAGGACCCTGCCGAAGACTATGTTCACGAAATGGGCCAAGCTCAGCGTGATAGCGATGATGCGGTCATGCTCCTCGCCATCCTTCACCACGTGCACCTCCGCTCCCTCGCCCCGGAAGAGGCCGACAACCCACTCTGTGAGGGAATCATCCTCGACCACGGGAACTACGACCACTCTACGCCCCGAAAACGAATCGGCGCCAGGCCCGAACATAGGATGGGTACTTATCACCCTCGCACCCCTCGACGAGAGCGCCCTCAACGCCTCAGGGATTCCACCCTTGACAGAAGCGATGTCGAAGACTATGGCGCCTTCCTCAACACTATCCTTGATCTGCAGGATAGTGTCGACAGTGGTCTCAAGGGTAGTCGACACCACGACAATATCTGCCCCTCGAACCGCATCCACATTCGAGGCCGCGGCCTCAACTCCGATCTCCTGAGCTGCGGCCCGGTTCCTCTCAGGGGACCTACCGCCTATGACGACCTCATAGCCCTTGCTCTTGAAGAAGCGGGCGAACCACCGCCCCATCTTCCCGGTTCCACCGAGGATAGCTACCCTCTCGACCATCTCTGAAGGCTCTCCCCGATCCCCTCGATCCCTTCCCGAATATTCTCCATCCTCGTCCCCAAGGATATTCTGAAGTGCTCTGGATAATCCCCGAAGGCCTCCCCAGGCGTTACAACTATCCCCTTATCCTCAAGGAGCTTGTACGCGAAGGCTACGGAGTCAAAGCCCTCCATCTTAGCACGCGGGTAGACGTACATCCCCCCATCTGGCCTGAGGTACTCCACGGGAAACTTGTCGAGCAAACGGCAGGCGAGGTCGACGCGCCTCTGCATCTCTTGAGCATACTCGTCGAAGACGTCCTGCTCCATTGTGAGCACCGCCAGAGCCGCCTTCTGGACGAATTCGGGGACGCAGGTAACAGAGAGCTGGAGGATAGACTGCATCCTGTTAATGGTCTCGACATCGGAGACGGCGTAGCCGATGCGCCAACCCGTCATACCGTACCGCTTCGAGAAGGTGTTCACGTAGATGAAGTTGGAGTCAGCCACTTCGAGGACGCTCTTGATAGGAACTGAGGAGTAAGACTCGTAGACCTCATCCGTCAAGACGTAGCCCCCCGCCCTCCCCATCGCCCCAACCATCTCCCTCAACATCTTCTCCCCGAAGACCTTCCCAGACGGATTATTCGGCGAACATAAAACTAGGAGCCTAGGGTGAACCCTAACCATCTCCGAGAGCCTCCCCAAATCCACGTCCCAACCCTCCTCGAAACGCGTATGCAAGACATCCTCTCGCCCACCAACAAGACGAACCACGTTCCCATAAACCGGCCACGTAGGCTCTGGGATAACCGCGCGGTCTCCTTGAGAGACCGTGGCGAGGATGGCTGCAAAGATAGCGAACTTCCCACCCGGCGTAATCAGGACTTGGTCCGCTTTGAGATCCGTCCCATAGCGGTCGTTAAGCATGGCAGCTATGGCTTCCCGCAGCTCGGGCAATCCCCTTGAGGAGACGTAACCGATGTGTTCGTTAGTGTAGAGGCTGTCGCGAAGCGCGTTCTTGACCTGCACAGGAGCAGCGAGATCAGGCTCGCCCACGTCAAGTCGGATGAGGCTCCTGCCTTGATTCTTCAGGGCCTCGGCCTTCTCAAAGATGGAGTAGAGGTATTGAGCCCGGTTCTTCGAGGGTTGACTCTGAACATGGACTGATTCCTGGACGAGGATGGAAACGAGCCTTCGAGCCAGATGTGGGCTAAGGTCTTCTTCCCGCGCTATTTCTTCGGCCCTCTCTAGCACTGAGGCTTCAGCCTTGTAGTCGACGACCCCTAGGTTCTCTCTGCGCTTCAACTCCCCTATCTTGCGGGCTGCCTCTAACCGCTTCTTGACGAGCCGAAGTATCTCTCCATCAACAGCCGCGATTTCTTCTCTGAGGTCCTGAAGCTCTCGTCTCAACTCGATTCACCATTACAGTCCTAGTCGAAGAAGGTGGTCAGCCAAGACCACGGCTACGGCGGCCTCCACGACCGGCACTGCCCGAGGCACGATACAGGCGTCATGCCTTCCCCTAATCTCCAAATCCGTATCCACCATCTCCTTGAGGTCTACCGTTCGCTGCCTCTTAGATATAGAGGGCGTGGGCTTGAAGGCTACACGCATGATGATGGGCATGCCGTTGGTTAGACCCCCGAGGATTCCTCCAGCGTTGTTCGTCTCGGTTACCACCCTTCCGTCCTGAACCCGGTAGGCGTCATTGTTCTCAGACCCCTTAAGCCTTGCCGCGCCGAAGCCCGCCCCGAACTCTACACCTTTGACCGCGGGGATATCGAGGAGCATCTTCGCCAAATCCGCATCCAAGGAGTCGAACAAAGGATCACCAACGCCGGGAGACAGCCCTAGAGCGAGACATTCTACGACACCACCCACGCTATCTCCCTCTCTTCTAGCAGCGGCTACAGCCTTTTCCATGCGCTTCGCAGCCTCTTCGTCAGGGCAATGCATCACATTCCCAGCCGCCTTCTCCCGAATCTCGCTTGTATTAGAGAGTGTCTTAGCCCTGATCCCAGCTACCTCAACCGTGTAGGCCAAGACCTCGACATGCTTCGACTGAAGATAAGTCTTGGCGACGGCCCCGGCCATTACGATGGCCGCTGTGAGCCTCCCAGAGAAACGGCCTCCACCCCTATAGTCATTATTGCCTTCATAACGGATCAAAGCTGGGTAGTCAGCGTGGCCCGGTCTGGGCTTCCAGCGATATTCCTCATAGGGCGAAGAGTCAACGTCCCTATTCCACACAAGCATCATTATGGGGGCGCCTGTGGTTCTCCCTTGGAAGACTCCTGAGAGAAGCTGGACCTTGTCCTCCTCCCTGCGGGTCGTTGAGATCTGCTCTGACTGTGGTCTGCGTCTGTCAAGTTCCCTCTGAACAGTCTCCTCGCTGAGTCCGATTCCCGCTGGACAGCCGTCGATGACGACGCCGACGCATCTACCGTGGCTCTCGCCGAAGCACGTTACCACAAAGCGTTTTCCGATGGAGTTACCCGACACTCACCCGTCCTCCTAGGCGCCGTAGATCCTCAAAGAACGCGGGATACGACTTGGCTACACATTCAGCACCACTAATCTCCGTCATTCCTTGGGAGGCGAGGCCGAGGATTGCGCACGCCATCGCTATCCTATGGTCTCCATGAGAATCAACCTTAGCACCTGTTAGGACGCGAGGCGCGGTGACCGTCAGGGTCTCCGCGTCCTCCGAGACTTCGGCCCCGAACTTCTGAAGCTCTTGAGATAGAGAGCTAAGCCTATCGGACTCCTTGTACCTGAGCCGTTTAGCCTGAACTATCCGAGTGGTTCCAGAGGCCCTGCATCCTAGGGCTGCCATGACAGGGACAAGGTCTGGGACATCCCTCGCATCGACCTCAATGCCCTTCAGGTCTCCCCCCTCGATCCGAACTTGGCCCTCTCCTGCCTCAACTTTGGCCCCCATTTGTTGTAGGAGGAAGGTGATCGAGCTATCAGGCTGATCCGGGATTAAGTTCTCTATCGTCACTGTGGAGCCTGTGAGGGTGGCTACGGCCATGAGGAAGGCCGCCGAGGAGTAGTCCCCCGGAACGACATGGGTCGTGGCCTGGTACCTCTGCCTGGGGGGGACGCGAAACTTCCTGAGACCTGGAGAGGTCTCGACTTTTATCCCATGCTTCTCAAGGATGTCGAGAGTAAGATGGACATAGGGCTTTGACTCAAGCCTCGTCGTAACCCTGATCTCGGTTTCAGCCTCAGCGAGAGGCGTCGCTAAGAGGAGGCCTGTTACGAACTGGGAACTCACATCCCCTCGCAGGGACGTTGCACCTCCGGGCAGGCCTTTACCTTCTACTGTGACGGGTGGATAACCGTTCGATGAGGTACAGTCTACGCCGAGTTTCCTTAGGGCCTCCACTAAGGGACCTACAGGCCTCTTCAGTAACTGGGGATCGCCGGTCAGGACGGTTCTGCCATGTGCCAACGCGGCTGTAGGGACTAGGAATCTGAGGGTGGCGGCTGATTCACCGCAGTCAATGCTCCTACGGGGTGCCCTGAGTTTCACTGGACCGATTATGGAGAGTTCATTTCCTTTCTCGTCTATGTGGGCTCCTAGGAGGCGGCAGGCTCGGAGTGTGGCGTCTACGTCAGCGCATTCGAGGGGCGAGACTATGCTTGTTGTTTGATAGCAGAGGGTGGCAGCGATTATGGCCCTGTGGCTGTAACTCTTCGAGGATGGGGCGCGTACCATCCCCTCCAGCTTCGGGGTCCCCTCTATGATGGTGATCATGTTTCTTGGCCCTCTACCTTAGCCTCCTCATAACCTATATATACCATAATCGCCTGACAGCCTTCCAAAGCAACAATTGGCCTACACATTATCGTCTTTCAGAAATTCCAATATCTTATCCACTACCTGATCCACGTTCAAGTTCGACGTATCGATTTCAAAATCAGCAGATTTCTTGTATAAGGGCTCTCTAAAGGAGAGCAATTGTCTTATTCTCTCCAATCTGTCAGGAGTGTTGAGTAACGGCCTCTTCTCACCATCCTTTGACGTTCTTTCAAGTATAACCTGAGGAGAAGCAGTCAAAAGTATTATTCTTGAATTCCTCTTCAAGTTATCGATATTGATTCTATTTAATACAACGCCGCCACCGCAATCTATAACCACGCCTTTCCTATCCGAGACCTTCCTTACTACATCTATCTCTAATTCTCTGAACCTCGACTCACCATTTTGCTCAAAAATTTCAGGAATCGATTTTCCAGCCACTTCAACAATTAAATCATCGGTTCGTATGAATTCCTTATTCGATTTTGCGGCTAGAGCCCTTCCGACACTGGTTTTTCCAGTGCCCATAAAGCCGATCAATGCGATATTAGTCTTCATCCTCACCACTAAGAGAGCATAGTTATCTTAGCTGACTCCCAAGACCGCTTCCAGAGCCTTTGTCATCGTGGAGATAGGAGCCTTCTTCTCAGTCCAGAGTTCGAAGGCTTGGGCCCCTTGATGGACGAGCATCATTAGGCCGCCGACGCATTTGGCTCCCGCTTCCCTTGCCTCTCGGAGAAGCCTCGTCTCAAGGGGACTGTAAACGATGTCGAATACGACCATATCGGGTCTTAGGAGCTTCGCATCAATGGGCGTCTCCTCTGACATCGGGTGCATCCCCACGGATGTGGCGTTCACGAGTAGGTCGGCTGAGGCGGCTTCTTCGCCCAATGTTAGGGGATCGAGGGTCCCATGAACTACAGTCGTCCCTGTTACCTGTCGAACGTCCTCGGCGAGGCTCTCCGCCCTTGAGGCTGTTCGGTTGAGGATGGTTATTCTCTCCGCAGTCTCAGCTAGGGAGAAGGCTAGAGCTCTGGCGGCTCCACCGGCTCCGAGGAGCAGTATTCTCCTTCCCTGCGGATTGACCCCGGCCTCTCGTAGAGCTTCTAGCGCGCCTATGCCATCAGTATTGTACCCGACGAGTTTCCCCTCGCTGTTGACGACCGTGTTCGTGGCTCCGATGATGGCAGCCGAACTGTCCAATTCGTCCAAGTACTTCATGACCTCGACCTTGTGGGGGATGGTTACGTTGAATCCCCTGAGGTTGATCGCCTTGAAACCTTCTATGGCCTGGCGTAGCATCGACGGTTCCACCCGCAAGGCGAGGTAGACGGTGTCCAGCCCCACGGCCCCAAAGGCCGCGTTCTGCATCACAGGACTCAGAGAATGGTCGACAGGGTTGCCAATGATGGCGTAGAGGCCGGTCCTGCTGGTAATCTTCAGCTCAGACACCCAGTAACGCGTAGATTCGCTTCGTCTCCTCGACCGTGAACTGGCCGGGGGCGGCCTCTTTGCCCTTTATGATCGACGCGTAGGTGAAGGCGCCTCCGAAGAGGGGGGACAGGATCCTTGAAACGGCGCCTAGCTGGCCCATGCAGAAACATATGACCTCGGTCTTCTGGGAGGTCTTGGAGACGAAGTCTAGGCATGTTAGATTGTCCTTCATGGTCTTGGCCGTCATCACGATCTTGGAGATGTCAGGCCT
>Ga0172364_10003064_pt1 | contig 13330 bp, 14 predicted proteins | sample LakKivSesite10cm_FD_114545 | JGI IMG/M metagenome (GOLD analysis project Ga0172364, IMG submission 114545) | Sediment microbial communities from Lake Kivu, Rwanda - Sediment site 10cm | ecosystem: Environmental > Aquatic > Freshwater > Lake > Sediment | place: Rwanda: Western Province, Lake... | reverse complement strand
CTTCAACATCAATACCAGGGATATTTAGAACTCTGATTGAATTACCAGGTGGTACTCCTCCTTGGTACAGTCTGAAACCATGTGTTTTCTCAGCACTGTTTCTATCCATAACTTTTTTTTCTACAGTAACACTTTGCTGGATAAACTGGTTAGCCATTTTCTCAATTTTTTTAACCTCATCCTCAGAAATAGACTTATAATGTGAAAAATCAAAACGTGCTTCATTTAATCCTAGTTGTGAACCAGCCTGCCAAATATGTTCACCAAGAAGTTTTCGAAGAGCACCATTAACCAAATGTGTACCTGTGTGATGTTTCATAAGAGCATATCTGTCATCCCAGTTGATTTTACCATGTATAGTATCACCAACGTCTAAATCAACATCTATATTATGGAATATTATATCCTCATCTTTTTCAACGCTTTTAACATTGATTTCTTTACCGTTTTTAATAAAAACACCTGTGTCACCAGGTTGACCACCGCCCTCTGGGTAAAACGCTGTTTTATCAAGAATAACTTTAGTACCATTTTTTGTTTTATTCTTCCATAAAACTTTCGCATCGAACTCCTTTCTGTAATGGTCTTTGTAGTAAAGACGCTCTGTTTGTGGGAGATTCTCTTGTTTTTTCTCAGTATGTTCCTCTTTTATTTCATGTGAGTGTAACTCAGCGATCATTGAATCAAAATTCTCAGGTATCTTTACATCCACACCTTCTTCTTTAGCAATATTTTTTACAATATCAGGTGGCATACCATGGGTGTCATAAAGCAAAATAAGCTCTTCTTTATCAATTGTGTTTTTTTCTTTTAATATTCTTTTTATTAATCCTTCACCTTTTGAAAGAGTCTCAGAATATCTTTTTGTTTCGATATCAAGTATTTCTTCGACTTGTTTTTTCCTCTTTTTAAGTGATGGGAATTCTTTTTCGAGTAGATCTAACTGCAGGCTGACAATTTCTTTTAGAGATTTATTTAATCCTAGTTTTTCAATAAATCTAAGTGATCTTCTGATAATTAATCTAGCAAGATAACCTGATTTAACATTTGATGGAACAATCCCATCACCAAGCATAAACGCGAGACATTTAGAGTGATCAGCAAGTGAATAAATACTTACCATATCTGAATTATTTTTGGAGTGGTTTTGTAACCATTTGATCATTTCAGGAAAAGCAGTTTCATATACTGTTTTAGTACCCTGGGTGTACCAGGCTATACGTTCTAAACCATAACCAGTATCAACAATATTAAGAGGGTTTTGAGAGTATTTAACACCATTAATCTCAAAATCACCGTTTTCATCTGCTTTCATGTTCATAAAAACAAGTGTTGCAACCTCAAGTCCACCTGCTAATACTTCAAGACATGGACCTGCGTTTCCACCGCCATCCCAAAGCTGCTCTTTATAGTTAATTACCTCTCTTGGAATCCCTATGTGTTTTGTGAAGTACTCGTTACAAAATCTTACTGTGTCCTCCTTAAAATATATTTCATCAATATTTTTATTAAAAGCATGATGTCCCATCATCTCAAATGTTGTTAAATGTCGACCGCTTACTCCTACTTGTTCAAGATCATTTAGTCTGATACATGGTTGTGATATAACTAGTGGGTTTGCTGGTGGAGGTACTTCTCCTGATGTTACATGTGGTTGGAAATCTGCGATAGACGCAATTGTTAGATAAATATCTGATCGCCATCTTGCAACAACAGGGCATCGTTCACCTGTTTCAGGATAAACTAGGCGTGAATGATTATTTTTTTCAAAAAAACTTAAAAAACTTTCACGAACCTGAGCAAGTGACAACGGTTTTTTAGCCAGATTTTTTCCAATAAAACTAAAGGGAACACATGGTTGATCACCGCATAGTTTTGCATCCTTGTCAAGAGTCCAGAAGTAATCATTACATGATTTGCATTTTTTACGAACATAACCATTGTCATGGAAGTATTTTAAGTCGCATTGTTTTTTAAGGAAATCATCCATTTTTAATCACTATCTTTTTAAGTCGGAATATAAAGAAAGTTAATAATATTTCGGGATTTATATGTACCGAACAGGTAAGCAATAACTCAATTGTACAAACTACATATTAAAAAATAGTATCAATCAATTATTGTCATGTCGATAATTTTGGGTTTAATATTCCTCTCTCTCACTTTTTCTTTTCTTGTGATAAAATAATATTATCTCAGTTATTACTGCTAATATTCCTAATATTAAAATAGAGTCAGAATCAACACCAATTATAACATCAGTCGTGTATTTGATTTTTATATTTAAAAGCTCTGGCAAATGGAATAATGTCACTCCTAACAATATACCAAACATTCCTGATATATACCCAAGTGATGCAATATTACGATTTTCCTTTCTAATTAGTAAATAAGAAATAATAAATGGAATGATTATAGGAAGCAAATATAGGGGGAAAGGCGAAACAATACCTTCGTCTGCTTTTGTATAATATGCCATGTAAGCTATTATACTAACTATGACTATTGCAATTAAAATTTTTATAGGTTTAAGTTTACATCTAACTGCTAAATATATACTAAAAATTATTGGAAATATTGTACCACCAATATTTATTGAAACCACCCAAAATTCTTCATATGTAAATAAATATAAGTTGGATGCTCTAAGGATAAAAGAGAACATTATAATTAATAAAAAAATAATTATGGTTTCATCATATGAAACATCTCTTTTAAACCAGTCATTTAAACTCATAATCTCCTCACAATTAACATTTATCTTTTATCCTAATTTATATTTTGGGTTAAAATGAAATTATTGTAAATTGCTGTTAACCTATAATCTTTAAATAGACAATCGTTTTGAAATTAGTGATTTGAGGAGTAAAATGTTAATAAATATAAAATATAAAAAAAGTTTATAAATGGTATTCATCATAATTGAATTCTATATGATTTTGTTAATCACTCTAACTGAGCTTGGTAAATTGATATATTTCATTAGTATTCCTATACTTGTTTTATATATCGCATATTTGATTGTTACAAAAGCATTCAAATACATGGGTTTTTCAGAGTTTGAGGCAATAATTATTGTTATAGTTTCTTTTATTCTTGGTGCAGGACTAATTGATGAATATGTTGGGTTTAGTTTCTCCAATATCTATCTTTTTTCACATGGGAATTGGAATGTTGGAATAAATACAGGTGGAGCTATAATTCCTATTTTACTTAGTATTTATTTGATAATAAAAAACAAAATTAAGCCGCTTAAAATTATTTTTGGTACATTAGTTGTAGCTGCTGTTACATTTTTTGTAACATATCCACAACCAGATGAAGGAATTGTTTCGCCATATCCTCGATTTTTATTGCCTGCCATTATTGCAAGCTTGGTATCGGTTTTTCTATTGTGGAAGAATTTTAAAAAAGCAGCACCTCTTGCATATATCTCTGGGACATTAGGAGTATTAATTGGTGCAGATATGCTTCATCTGCCTCAGCTTTTGAGTTATAACATTGATAAACCAACCTCAGCTGTTATAGGAGGAGCAATAGTATTTGACATGATATATATAACAGGAATTCTTGCTGTCATAATCGATGGGATACTAATGTATCGTCAAAGAATAAAAGAAGGAGTAGATTGACTTTTTTTGATTCACCCAAATACTTAATAAAGCCCTTCTATTTTACGTGATACTAGAGGCTGATATTCTACAGAGGTTTTAAATGGCTGAATCTATAGACGATATGATAAAGAAAAAAGATGAACTTCAAATAAAAGCAAATGAGTTAAAAGAACAAAGAAATCAACTACATATAAAATCAAAAGATCTTGCTGATGAACGAGATAAACTTAACTCAACTATTCGAAAAATGCGAAACACAATATCTGAACATAAAAAAAATAGAGATGAACTAAACGAAAGAGTTAAACATGCTAAAGAACAGAGAAACACGTTAAATAAAAACTATAGTGCTGTGAAAAAAGAAATCGATGATTTGGAAAGAACACGTACTATTGCCTCTGGTGGAAATTTAAATGAACTTAGGAAACAATTAAAAAACCTTGAAAACGAACAGATGACACAACCTATGTCTCCTAAGAAAGAAAAAAAGATTATTGAGGTTATTTCTGAGATTCATAATAAAATTAAGGAACAAGAAAATCTTTTAAATAAGGATCCTAAACTAAAAAAAGCTCTTGAAGACGAAAAAATCATTAAACAAAAAGCAGAAAAACAACATGATCTAGTAGAAAAACTAGCAGCAAGAGCTCAAGAAGAACATGAAGGTATGATATCTCTGATTAAACAACTTGATAATATGGTTAAAAAAGTAAATGAAATCCAAGAGACCATTGTTATTACTAAGATAGAAGCTGATAAGGTTCATAAGGAATTCATAACCAGTGTTGATAAGATCCATGATCTCGAGCGAGAGATTTCAAGTGTTAAAAGTAAAAAATATAAAAGTAAGAAATCTGCTGAGGCTGAGACTGCTTATAAGGAGGCAGATGAGATCTTTGAGAAGTTTAAACGCGGTGAGAAACTTAGCACTGAGGATTTAATGGCTTTGCAAAAAGCTGGTTTGATATAATCGATTTATTTGTGTCTTTATATGGAGGCCTAGTTATTTATGCAATGTGAGCTTTGTGGTAGAGAATGTGCTTGTAAGCCTGCTTCTATTGAAAATGTTCGTATGATGCTATGCCCTGATTGTTTAAAGCATGGAACCGAGGTTAAGGAGGAATATAAACCATCATCAGTTAATATTCAAACTTCTTTTTTAGGCAGGATTAGAAAACCAGCTGAAAAAGATGTTTATAAGGATATGAATAAAGAGCTTGTCACTGGCTGGAATAATATAATCAAAAAAGCAAGAGAAAAAAAGGGTCTTACCCGTGAGGAGCTTGGTTTTAAGATTGGTGAGCGTACTGTTACCATTGGTAAAATTGAGAACGGTGATTTACGTCCTTCTGATACAGTTATTGTTAAACTTGAAAAAGAACTAGGTATAACCCTTGTTGAAGAAGTTAAAAGTGTTTCTAATATTTCAGCAGGCTCTCGTTCTGGCGGGGGTTTTACCCTTGGTGATTTTATAAAAAAAAAGTAATGTGAGCATGAGTAAAAGTGATTTATCTAAAGCAGTGCAGGAACTACAAAAGGGTTTGTTAGTAGTTTACCCTACTGATACTTTGTATGCCCTTGGTGCTGATGTTTTTAATGAGTATGCTGTTAAACAGGTTTTTACTGTTAAAAAAAGACCGTTTTCAGTGCCTTTACCTGTTGCTGTTTCAGATTATGAAATGTTGAATGATATAGCCTTTGTTGATAAAAGAGCTAAAAGTTTAGCTGATTTCTTTCTACCTGGTCCTCTGACCTTGATTTTGAAAAAAAAGAATTGTGTTTCAGATATTGTTACTAGTGGTAGTGATAATGTTGCTGTTAGAATTCCAGGTAATGAGATTGCTTTGGAGTTATTATCAGATTTTGGACCATTAACTGTTACTAGTGCAAATGTTCATAGTGAAAAAACACCAGGTATTATAAAGGATGTTAAAATGCAGTTTAAACAAGGCGATATCGCTGTTTATCTTGATTACGGGCAATTAGAAAGTAAACCCTCTACTATTGTTGATGTAACATCAAAAAACATAAAAATAGTCCGTGAAGGAATTATTTCAAAGGATATGATATTGGATGTGATATAAAACTATGGATGACAATGTTTATGAGAAATATCTGCGTGCTGGTAAAATCGCATCTGAGGTTAGAGACTATGGTGCTGGTTTGATTAAACCTGGTGTTAGTCTTTTAAAGGTTGCAGAATCTGTTGAGACAAGAATTCTTGAAAAAGGTGCTGGTATTGCTTTTCCTGTTAACATTTCATTAAATGAGATTGCAGCACATTATACTCCTATCTTTGATGATAAAACTGTTTTTAAGAAAGGCGATGTGGTAAAACTTGATGTTGGTGTTCATATCGATGGTTATATTGCTGATACAGCTGTGACTGTTGAGATTGAGACTAATAATTACAATGATATGATAAAAGCTTCAAGTGATGCTCTCGAGTTTGCAATTGATATGATGAAACCTGGTGTTCATCTAGGGCTTGTTGGGAAAAAAATTGAGGAAACCATAAAATCATATGGTTATAAACCTGTTGATAATCTCTCAGGTCATAGCCTTGGATGTTATAATCTTCATTCAGGCCTTGAGGTTCCAAATGTTTCAGCAGCAATGCAAAATGTAAAAACAAAAGAAGGAGATGTTTTAGCAATAGAACCTTTTGCTACTAATGGCCGAGGTCATATTATTTCAGGTAAAGGCAGTAATATTTATCTTTGTAAAAACTCTGTTGGCTCAAGGTTTATTCGTGAGGAAAGATCAAAAATCATGTTTAAAAAATTAAAATCTGAGTTTAAAACTCTTCCATTTGCACAACGCTGGTGTAAAAAATATTTCCCAAACAGTGCAGACATGGTTTTAAGAAGACTTTCTTTTCTAGATGTTCTTAAACATTATCCTCAACTAGTTGAACAAAACAACTCTATTGTAACACAAAAAGAGCATACTGTAGTTCTCAAGGATGATGGATGTGAGGTGACAACATTATGAGTGCTAAAAAAACTACTTCAAAAAACAATGTAAAAATAATTAAATTAGAAAACCTTAATTGGAAACAAATCGATAGTTTTGATAGAAATAAAACAGTTTTTTATCTAATAATTAATCCTTTGGAGGCTCATGGCCCACATCTACCAGTTGGCACAGATTTATTTACAGCTCAAGATGCAGCAGTTGAGGCGATTAAAATATTGCAGGAGAAAAAAAAGGATTTAACATATGTTTTATTACCAGCTGTACCAGTTGGGTATTGTAAATTTTTAACAGATTTTCCTGGTAGTATATCTACAAGTAGCCGGGTTGTAAGAGATATTGTCTACAGTATGGGATCCTCTCTTGCTGATCATGGTTTCAAATATATGATAATTTGCACGTATCATATGGCTATTCCTCATCTTAAAGGGATTTATTCAGCTATGAAAAAACTTGGGTCTAAATATAATATGAGAACATGTGAGCCGTGGGGTCCATATTTTTTTAGTGATAAAATCCAGAAAAATGAGCCAAAACTTGGTTTTGATACAAGTAAGGATATGCATGCTGGTTTTCGTGAGACTTCTCTTATGAAATATCAATATCCTTATCTTGTTGATGAATCATACAAAAATCTTCAAAATATTTATCGTGATCTAAACTCTCCACGAGTGGTTGGTAAAACATTTAAACAACTTGGTTTAAAAGAGGGTTATGTTGGTAGTCCTGCTCTTGCTGATGCTGATTATGGTAGATGGTTTTTCAATGAGACTGTTAATGTTTATGTGAATGCAACAATTGATTTATATGAAGGAAAACCACTATCTGAGTTACCAGTGCGTATAAAAACTGCGATGAAAGCATTATTTTGGAGTTAATCTTTCAAATAAAGCACTAATCATTAAAGGCAGTAGTACTGTTGCATCTCCATCTATTGTCACATTGTCTGCTTTTTCTTTGATTTTACCCCAGGATATTGCCTCTCTTGTTTGTGCACCAGAAAGACTTCCATCATATTCCATGGCTGTTGTTATATACACGGCGTAATCAAGTCCGCCTTTGAATTGGTTCCACCAGATAACATGATGCTTAGATATACCACCGCCAATTATTAGTGCACCACTTTTTTTAGCATCAAAAATAGTATCTGAAAGGTCTTGTTCATCTTTTAAAAGATCAATTGTGAAATCCCTATGCTCCTGATAATACATCCATATTTGTGAACCAAACGCACCATCTGTTATACCTGGTACATATATTGGTATCTTGTTTTTGTAAGCCCAGTATATTATTGATTCTTCTTTGTTTTTTTCTTTTTCAAGATGTTTACCAAACTCCCAGACCAAGTCTTTTGTTGACCATTTGTTGTTTTTCTTGTAAGTATTTTTTAGGATTGGTTGCATTTTTTCTTCAAGGATTTTACCATAGCATTCATTTGGTATGAAGATGTTTCCAAGGCGGTTTACTCCTTTTTTATGCAGTTCTGCATCATCTGCCATGAAAGATCCATGGTAATAATTTTCCCATATCCTTGCAAGATCATGATCAAGTGTTCCACATGTTGTTATTACTACATCAAAAAGTTCTCTTTTCAACAGCTCTTTGATTACTCCTCTTGTCCCAGTGGCACAGATGCAGGCTGGAAATGAAAGGATTTTCACACATTCTTTATCTTTTATCATGTTTTCTATAATGTCTACGCCGATCCCTACTTTTTTTGCTGTAAACCCACCTGATTTGTATAGTTCTGATACTAGCTCGTTTGTGTTCATATTTTTTTTAAATTCTATGTCTTTGATTGCCTTGTTTTTCATAATAATACTTACCTTTCTCTTGTTTAATACACAGCTATTGCTCCATATCCTACACAGGAGCTATCAGGGTGGACTTCATAGGATGTCCCATATTTAAGTAATTCTGCTTTGTTTGCACCTAGTTTTTTTACTGCTGTGAGCATTGCTGCTATAGGACCATACCCACACATTGTGATGTTGTTTTCGTATACTGTTTTTATTAGTTCCTCTGGTTGCATTTTTACTATTTTATCTATGGCCATTTTATCCTGTTTTTTTGCGTATTCATCAACACGTAATCCTTTTGGTGGCATGCTACTGTAGTTAAAACCTGCATGTGAGAAATCACTACTAGCTATTATTACAACTTTTTTTCCTGATTCTTTGATGGCATCTGCAATTATTTCTCCTACGTCCTTTGCTGTTTCATAATCCTGCATTGACATACATATTGGTATAAAATCAAATTTTATTTCTTTAGCGCAAAACTGTAGAAATGGTAGTTGCACTTCTATGCTATGCTCATATGTGTGTGCGTTTTCATCATTGTCAATTATTTCTTTTAAAAGCTGGTTTGCTAATTGTTTGTTTATTGATACAGAGCCTAGTGGTGTTTGCCATACTCCTTCTGTCATCACAGCGACTCCTGATCCCATACCTGTATGGTTTGGTCCAAGGATAATAAAAGTATCAGCAAAACCATTTAATGAAAGCTGATAGTAGGAATGAGCAGCTATTGCACCTGAGTAAATATATCCTGCATGTGGTACAATTAAGCCTTTAATGTTTTTTGTTCCTTTGCCTATTTTGGGTAATGATTTTGGTCCTCTTTCGTCTAAAAAACATTCTTTTAAGGTTTGTTGAAGCTGTGTTTGTCCTGCTTCATAGAATTGGCCTGCTACTGCAGGTTTTCTTATTTTTTCCAAAATTATCTTACCCCCTTTTTAGGTAGTATATAACTAGTTTGGAAGTTAAACTTTACCCACAAAAACTATAAATACACTACAAGAATACGGGATTAAAATATTTCGGGGATTATCTATGGAGACGGTTTGTTACATTGAAATAATAAAAGATGGGCAGGATTTTGTTGCAAGAGCTCATATGCCTGATGGAACAATTAAGGAGTATCGTCATCAGGTTTTCGAAGATGTTCTCACTGAGATGGTTGTAGAGCTTCAAGAAGAACTAAGTGAATAAAAAATTTTTTTTATTGTTTTTTTTACTTTGTATCACTATTTTGAGCCATAGAGTGTTACGACAAGTAATACAACAAATATAGCTAATAAGAAATACCATATGTATTTTCTTTTCTTTTGAAGTGATAAAAACTTTTGTTTACATTCATCTGAACAGAACTTCTCATCAACAGGTATTGCTTTCCAGCACATACTACAATGCACATGTTGTGGTATTTTTTCAGTCATATCAATCCTACTCCTACATATGTTTAACTATATGAAATACTTTTTGTTACAAGTTTTTTATAACAACTTTACCATTAATTATATCTATACTCGCAAGTGCTTTAATATCTATTTTATACTCTTTTTTTATTTCTGCAGAAGCATTTCCTTTATCAACTGCGACAAAAATTCCTTTAACGTTAACACCTATTTTTTTAAAAGCTGATAATACTGATTTTACTGAGCCACCTGTACTAAGTATGTCATCAATAATTATGATGTTTTCATCTTTTTTGAAACCATTCAGATATAGTTTGGATTTAGAGTAACCAGTAACCTGGTTAATTGTTATTTCACCTGGTAGGTTATACTGTTTTTTTCTGATAATCGTGAAAGGTTTATTTGTTTTAAGAGATAAAAGGCTAGCAAGATGTATGCCCATGGCTTCTAGTGTAACGATTTTATCAAAATTACCAGTTTTTTTAATATGTTTATACATTTCACAGGCAACTTCGTTAAGCAGACTGGGGTCAAGTGATGGTATACCATCTGTTAATGGGTTGATCATGTATTGATAACCGTTTTTGTTTATAACAAGTGATTCAGCTAGTGATTTTTTAAAAAGCTTAAGACTCATATTTCACCAAGTTTTTTACATGTTTTTTTAAGATCAGGAATAAAATCATCAATTATTTTTTTTGTTACATGAGGCATTAAAACAAGGCGGATACATGATATTCTTCTCATATCGTTTACTTTCCAGCCGTATTCTGTTAGCATTTTTGTTACACTTGCTGGTTTTTTGAGTTTTATGCCAATAACATTCATGGTTGGTTTAACTGCTAAACCTAAGCCTATCTCATTAATTCTTTTCTCTGCATGATTTGTCACATTCATACACTGCTTAACTATTTTAGTATAGCCTTCTTCTCCAAGAAACCGGGCAACAGCATAGGCTGCGGCAACAGGACCACCTGATCTTGTACCTAGGATGCCTGCTTGTTTTTCACTGCTGACACAGCGTGCTTCGACACTAATCTGGTCAACCTGTTTTTTATCTCTAATTATTAGTGTCCCAAGTGGTATTGCAGAGCAACCCATTTTATGGGCATCTATTGAAATTGTGCTAACACCTTTGAGCCTGAAATCAAAATCAGGGGTATTATAACCTAGTTTTTTAAGAAAAGGTATTATAAAACCTCCAAAAGCAGCATCAACATGTAAAAAAATATTGTTATCGTTGCATATCTGACTAAGCTTAGGAATAGGATCTATTGTTCCAAGCTCTGTAGAACCAGCAATCCCAACTATTGCTGCCGTGTTTTTGTTTATTTTTTCTTCAACCTGTTTTATATCAATGCAGTAATTATCATCTAATGAAATTGTAACTATTTTCATATCCATTAATGATGCAATTTTTTCAAAAGAAAAATGAACGTTTTCACCAACAATGATTTCTTTTTTACCAGTGTTTTGTTTTGCTAGCCACATTGCAGTAATGTTGCTTTCTGTTCCACCGCTTCCAATTAAACCTGTATGATTTTCTGGTGCTTTCAAAAGTTTTGCGATAAACTGTATGTATTTTGATTCTATTTCTTTTGTACCTGAGAAAAGCTTAGGATCTCCAAGGTTTGTTTCTAAAAACTGCATGTAAACTTTTTTTGCAATAGGATGAGGCTGTGTGCACATAGAGCCAAGTATATGACCGCTTGAAAAAGTAAAATCCTTTTTTTTATATTTTTCTAGTTCTTTAAATATGTTTTCTTGTTTTTTTATCTTATATTCTGGTTTCATTTTATATAGAGAATAATGTGATAATGCCATAAAGATTTCGCATAATTTTACCATCACATTTTAATATGGGTAATTGTATTTTGGTATTATGAAGGAAAAAGAAACTAACCCTAACGAAGAAGAAGTTACAACTTTTTTAAAACTACCTGTTTATACACGTGAAGGGACTTATGTGGGGCATGTGAGAAATGTTTTCTTTGATATGGATGAGAAACGTGTGAGTAGTCTCCTTGTTACTAATACAAATCCCTCGCTTGTTGAAGGTACAGTTGATGTTGCTGTTCCATATAGATGGGTTAACGCTGTTGGTGATATAATTATTCTTTCTAATTTCCCTGGAAAGGTTACGACAAAAAAGAAGGAAAAGAAAGAAGAAAAGCCAAAGGATGAAGGCACTGACATCGACAAGATAGAATAAAAAAGCAAGTTCAACTTTTTCTTTTTCAATGTTGATAGATTTCTAGTTTGTAAAGAGAGTATTAGTAGTATGATTATTTTTTATGTTTTTTTTAAATTTTTTAGAAACATTAAATTGACGTATTTTGTACCATTTTGTTTTTAATTGTTTTTATTGTCTCATAATGATTATATATATGTCAATTTTGGTTATTTTTTACTAAAAGAAAGTCATAATATTAATTTGGTTGATAGCACAAATATATACTTGGATGTGAAAAAGACGAAAATGAAAGGAAAAACGGGTAAAATACGGGGAAAATCTCCTATAGATGTAATAAAATATATTATTTTTAAAGAAAGATTAATTAGCAAAATATATTTATATCATGAAGGTTATATATATTATGGATAATTTAGAAAATTTGAGTAAAAATAAAGAAATGTACAACACTTGTACAACAATATTTATATATGGGGAAAAACAACTATATATTAAAAATATATAAGAATGGTGATAAAAAATGACAAAAAGCTTTAAAAGAGTTAAAGCCTGCGTAATAATGAGCATATTTCTTGTTAGCATATTTGCTGCTTTTACTACTAGTTCTTCAGCTAAAATTTTAAAAGTTAAACCTATAATAACTATTAAAGAAACTAGTCAAGATAGAAACGTTATTCCTAAAAGTGGTTCACTAAATATAAGTCTTGAAGTAACTTTTACTCTCACTGGTTGGTTGTCAGGATTTGTAGAAGATAGTCCTTTTAGTTTTTTAAAAAATTCAGCGATAGCAGTTGATTTATCTGTTACAGAAGATTGTCCTTGGATAACCGCTACTATTGATAATGAACAAGCAGAATTTAAGATAGGTGAGACTAAAGCATTCGATGCTGCATTAATTAGATTAACTGTTACTGAAATGGCTCCAGCATTTGATCTTGGAACGGTAACAGTTACTGCAGTATCACAAGAGTTATCTGGTGTAGGAGTTATGATAGAAGGTATAACTAAATCTATAGATGTTTCTTTTGAGATCGGCTATTGGCCAGCCATAGAATATTCAGAACCTGATGGTAATTTAAAACAGTGTGGACCTTTAGACACAATTGATTTTCCTATTGCAGTTGAAAATATTGGTAATGGACTAACACAAATACTAATTGAGGTAGTAGAAAAGCCAGGAGAAGATTGGAGTGTTACTGCTCCTTCAAGTATTTGGGTGGCAAGTTCTGCTGTTCAAGGCCAAAGTAATACGAATACTATTCACGTAAAAGTTAAACCACCTTATGGATTTGGTTTTCATAATGATAGAGGAGACATTAAAATAAAAGTTACTCCTCAGTATCCTGG